>WNEZ01003272.1_pt1 | contig 18203 bp, 18 predicted proteins | sample 5400521 | NCBI WGS metagenome assembly WNEZ01 (sample SAMN13153339, study PRJNA577476) | soil metagenome | isolation source: 120 cm saprolite under Douglas fir tree site 2 hole 1 replicate 1 | place: USA:California | collected 2015-04-18
CAGGATTCAGCGCGAAGGACCGGGAGGAAATCAAAGATGCGTTCAAGCTGCTTTACGCGAGCGGACTGAACATTTCACAAGCGCTGGAGAAAGCCGCGACAATAAATTTCGGTGCGCCCGCGCGCGAATTTTTCGAATTTGTCGCGCACGCAAAGAAGCGCGGGATTTGCCCGCTAAAACGCGGCGCCGACGAAGAGATGTCGATTTAAGATAGGGCGCGATCTCCGAGCGCGCCGATTTATTCTACGGACGGCTCGGAGAGCCATCCTTACCTGAGACCAAGCAAGGCGAGCATGCGGCCGGTGCGCCCGTGTTCGGCGCGGTAAGAATAGTAAAGATCGACATGACAGGCGGTGCAGACGCCGCTCTCGTGAATTTCGTTCACGCCTTGCGCGCGGCATTGTTCGGTGATTTTCGCAGCGAAATCGATTTCGTAATGCGGCGGACGGATGCAGGGGCTCAGTTGCACAACCAGGTCGGGCGCTTGCGATCCGAAGCATGCATTCATTTGCGTGATCGCATTCGAAACGACGCCCAGCTCGGTCCCTTTCCGGCCGGAATGGACGAGACCGATGGCCGGTGTTTTTGGATCGACAATATAAACCGCGCAACAATCGGCGACACGAATGCCCAGCAGAATTTTCCTCTGGTTCGTGATGATTCCGTCGCACCCGGCGAACTGTCTGCCCGATTCAGCTAGTCCATCGACAATCGCAATTTTGTTTCCGTGAACTTGTTCCGCGGTCAGCAGGGGCCAACCTTCCACCCCAATTTTGCGTCGAATGTTTCGATGCGCGGCTTCGAGTCGTTGCAATGCTTCGGCTTTATCGTGCGAAACATCGATTCCGGCGATCCGCCTGATGAAAGCGTGCCGGCAAACGCCGCTCGATTCAAGGGCCGCAAATTGCTCGATGGCGGATTGCCCGCGCGGCACGTGGTCGGCCGAGATGCGAAGCGAGGCCGGGCTATCTCGATGAGTTTTCGCGACGCTTTCCCGTGGCATCAACGCCACTGCCCGTTTCGTAGATTTTCGACCGAGTCGCGTGCGGAGCCAGACCGCTGAACGATTCCGTGTAGGTGCTCTCTGTCCCGGTGACGCGATCGAATTCCGCGAGAGACGAATTATACCCGAAGAACGCCTGCAGACGCGTCGACTCCGCTGTGGCCAACTGGACTTGCGCGTTCAACACATCGAGCTGAGTTCCAGCGCCTGCGTCGAGGCGAGCCTTGGCCAGGCGCACCGCTTCCAAAGCCTGCTCCACATTTTTCTCCTGACTTTGGATTAATTCCTGGTTCTGAAGCAAATTGGAATAGGCCTGCTGCACTTCGAGCTCAATTTGTCGAACATCGTCGTCATACGTAATTTTGGCTTCAGAGAGCAGTGCCCGCTGTTCCTTGACCCGGCCGTAAACTTCACCGCTATCCCAAATCGGCCAGCTACCTGTCACCTGGGCGATCCAGCCTTTTGAAATATCGTGGAAGCTCGAGTTGATAGGAGAGCTGAGCCATTCGCCGCCGCCAGTGGTGTTAATTGTCGGAAGAAAGCCGCCAAGCGCGACGTGCACTTGTTCAATCTGGTTCAAAACATTGGCGCGCGCCTGTTTCAGAAATGGGCGCCGCTGTTTGCCAAGTTCAATGGCATTGACCAAAGATATATTTCGCGGGTTGTAGGGCATTTCACCGACTACTTCGAGCGGCGGTTTTTCACCACGAAGCGGATCGAAATCAAGGCCGAGAGTCTTGGCCAACGTCAACTGCGCGATCCGGAAATTGTTTCGCGCGGTAATCAATTGCGGAATCTGATTGTAGAGCGCTACTTCCGCCTGCAGCACATTAAAACGCGGGACCGTGCCCGCTTCGAAACGATTCTGTTGATCCTTTAGTTGACTTTGCAGCAGTTGAACCTGTTCCTCCTGCACGCCGATCAACGCTTTGTCGACGACAACCTGATAGAATTGCGTCTTAACGGTTGCGATGACTTGATCGAGGGTATTACGAAATGCGAAGTAGGCGCTGTCTCGTTGAAAAAAGGTGCCGCGAATTGCCGGATAAGTCGTGCCGTTAAAGATCAACTGCGTTCCCGTGACGCGAATGCTATACAATAGATCGCTCCCGGCACCACGACTGAGACCACCGGTCGAAAACGAACCTCCAGATCCTCCAGCGTTAAGCTGCGGATCGGTCCATTGAAAACTTCCACTCGGAGTGATGTGCGGCAGCGCCTGCGCCCGGATTTCAATGATTACGCCCTTGGTGCGCTCAATCTCCTGCTTCGCGCGCAGGATATCTGGGTTTTGCTGAAGCGCGGTTAAAATCGCTCTGTCCAGAGTGAAACGGCGGGCGGTGGTTTGGGACGAAGACTCGGTCCGCGTTTTAGTCGCCGAAGCAGATTCATTGGTGCCGCCAGCCGCGCCCACTACGAGGGCGAGAACTCCTGCGGCTGTTCCGAGGATAAGCAAATATTTTCGCATTAAAGAAATGAGATCAAAAGATTGGATGCCTGAAGGTCAGCGCACGGATTCAACACCTGTGCGCTTTTTTATCCTTGTTTGATAACACTGCCGCCGAATGAACGACAATCTTTCGTTTGGCAGTAATCATAAATCTTGCTGTAAATGTGCAGCCACGCTTTTTGCTCGACCGGCGTGAGATGTTCCATAATTTTCATGAGGTTGCCGACCATCTCCTGCCGTATTCGCCGAACCAGCGCCGAACCCTTGGCAGTAATGCAGACCATCACTTTGCGTCGATCCTCTCGCGCAATCGAGCGAACCACATAGCCCAGATTTTCAAGCCGCGCCACCAGGCCGCTGGCCGCCGCCGTGGTGTGTCCCATTTTCTGCGCGATAGCCGACATCGTCAGCACTTCTTTTTGATCGAGATAAGCGAGCAGGAAAAACTGCGGGAAGGAAACGTTGCCTGGTGCCAGCTCTTTGCACAGATGCAGCACAAAGCAGCGCTGCATTTCGAGCACGATGTGGGAGAGCTTTTCGGCATCGACACGAATTTGGTCGGTCGGAGTTCGTGCAAACGGAGTGGCAGTTCCCGTATTCAAACGGGCTAAAGCTAGAGTGCGCGTGCGCGACCTGTCAAACCACGTTCAGCCGAAAAAGTTGGCTAATCCCAAACTTGAACATTGACAATCGCGCCGCGCTTGTGCGATTCGCCGACCCCAAGTCGCAGCAACGCATTCGATTGGCTCAAGCCGAAGAGCGCATGCGATTCCTGGCGGCCGACCGGTGTAAAAATCCCACCCTCGAATTTTCCGCGGATGTAATGCCCGCGATCGCTGTCGTTCGTTAGATCGACAAGCAATTTTGCGGAGACTTTTGGCAGATCAACATCTGCCGCCCCCATCATTTTTAAAATCGCAGGCCGTACGAATTGCAAAAACGTTACGAAAGTCGAAACCGGATTTCCCGGCAAACCGAACACGCTGCACTCGTCAACTCGGCCAAAGAGAAACGGCTTTCCCGGTTTTATCGCCACTCGCCAGATATCGATCTTTGCACCGAGAGATTGCAACGCAGATTTCACAATATCGCGTTCGCCCACCGAAACGCCGCCGCTGATAATGACCACGCGATGTTCGATCGATCGCTTGAGAGCTTTAGTCAGCAATTCCTCGTCATCCCGGCAATGCTCCATTAATCGCACGGCCACACCGCAATTATGCAGCAGCCCCTGCAAAAGCATGGAGTTGCTTTCATAAATCTGACCCGGCTGAAGTTTTTCTCCCGGTCGTACAAGCTCGTCACCAGTCGAAATAATTGCCGCACTCACCTCGCCACCGACCACTACCTCGTTGAACCCTTGCGAGACGAGCAATGCGGTCGCTGCCGCGCGAATGCGTTCGCCCCGGGCGAGAACTTTCTGGCCCGCGCCGAGATCACAACCGCGTCGCCGCACGAACTCGCCAGGATCGACCTCTACATTCACGACGATCTCGCCTCCTTCGCGCGTGACATCTTCCTGCATCACGATCGCGTCCGCGCCGGCCGGCATTGGCGCGCCCGTGAAAATGCGGACCGCTTCGCCAGCCGACACACAGAGTTGTTGATCTAATCCTGCCGGCTGCTCACCTACCACCCGCAGTCCCTTGCCTGGCGTGCACGAGCTTGCCACGACCGCGTAGCCATCCATGGCCGAGTTATCAAAATTCGGCAGTGGCAATCGCGCGAAGTAATCTTCGGCCGCGAAACAATCAAGCGCCTCCAAGATCGACAATCGTCGCGGCGGCAGCGGCCGAATCGTCTTAAGAATCTTCGCGCACGCTTCCTCTTCACTGATCATCAACAATCATTTCAATTGGCAATCGCCAATTGGCAATCAGCAATTCTTCGCCATATTGTCGCGGCTGAATTTTTTGGTGAGGTGGCTGAGTGGTTGAAAGCAGCGCTTTGCTAAAGCGCCATACCCCAAAATCTGATTGCGCGTTGAGCGTTGGACGTTGAATGTTGAGCGTTGACCATTGAAGAGCTCCAGATTCGAAATTTCATCGACGGCCAATTTGTTGGGCCCGTCGGAGGCAAATATATCGACAACATCGAGCCGGCGACGGGAAAACCGTACTCGCAGGTCGCCGACAGTGACTCGCGCGACGTCGATCTTGCCATCGCCGCGGCGGAAAAGGCCTTCGGAGATTGGTCTCGCACGCCAGCGGCAGATCGTTCGCGCATTCTTCTCCGCATCGCGGACTTGATTGAAGGCGATCTGGAGAAGCTTGCGCGCGCGGAATCGATCGACACCGGCAAACCGCTTTCGCTTGCACGAACCCTCGACATCCCACGGGCTGCCAGCAATTTCCGCTTCTTCGCCACCGCGATCCTCCACACTGAATTGGAAGCGCACATGACCGACGGCGTCGCGTTCAACTACACGTTGCGCCAGCCGCGCGGCATCGCGGGATTGATTTCGCCGTGGAACCTGCCGCTGTATTTGCTGAGCTGGAAAATCGCGCCGGCCATCGCGGTTGGTAACACCGCCATCGCCAAACCGAGCGAACTGACGCCGATGACCGCGTATCTTCTGTGCGAAATTTGTCGCGAAGCAGGTCTGCCGAATGGCGTGCTCAACGTCGTCCACGGCACGGGACCAAATGTCGGCGCTGCGATTACGGCGCATCCGAAGATCGGCACGATTTCGTTCACTGGCGGCACGGTGACTGGCCGCAAAGTGGCCGAGGCATGCGCGCCGTTGTTCAAGAAAGTCTCGCTCGAGCTGGGCGGCAAGAACCCGAATATCGTCTTCGCCGATGCCGACCTGGACGCCGCCATCGCCGGCAGCGTGCGCTCTTCGTTCGCGAATCAGGGCCAGGTTTGCCTGTCCGGTTCGCGCGTGTTCGTCGAACGCTCCGCTTACAAAGATTTTGTCGATCGCTTCATCGATAAAGCGTCGAAACTCAAATTGGGCGATCCGCTCGACGAAAAAACAGATCAGGGCGCGATCGTAAGCAAACCGCAGCTCGATAAGGTGAAGTTCTATGTCGATCTTGCGCAAAAAGAAGGCGGCAAGATCGCGCTTGGCGGTTCCGCGCCGAAGCCGATCAACGAGCGTTGTCAGTCGGGTTACTTCTTTCAGCCGACAGTCATCACCGATTTGTCGGTGTCATGTCGCGTCAACCGCGAAGAAATTTTCGGCCCGGTCATCACCATCACGCCGTTCGACAACGAAGAGGAAGTGATCGGCTACGCCAATGACACCGATTACGGCCTGGCATCGAGCGTCTGGACACAAAACCTGAATCGCGCGCATCGCGTCGCGGAACAAATCCACACCGGCACAGTCTGGGTGAATTGCTGGCTAGTGCGCGACCTCCGCGTTCCATTCGGCGGCATGAAGGCAAGCGGCATCGGTCGCGAAGGCGGCGAGGAAGCACTGCGCTTCTTCACCGAGCCAAAAAATGTCTGCATCGCAAAATAGTTTTTGATGAAGTCCGATCCGTCCTGCCGATGACACGCTGCGATCAAAAGAGCTCGACTCCCAAGAGGCGGAGATCAGAAAAGGCACGAAGATGGCGTCTCTCGTCTACTTGCACAAAGGCTCAGGTTTCATGAAGATGAAAAGCATGGGCGGAGTACGACTACTGGTTGGCACACGGAAGGGCGCGTTCGTCCTGAGATCGGACGAGAAGCGCAAAGACTGGAAAGTGGATGGGCCGCACTTTGCCGGCTGGGAAATTTATCACGTCAAGGGGTCGCCGGTTGATCCGAACCGGCTCTACGCGTCGCAGACCAGCGCCTGGTTCGGACAGATCATTCAGCGCTCGGATGATGGCGGCAAGACTTGGACACAGCCGGGGACACCGCCCGGTGAGTCGACCACCACTCCCGACGGCACGCCCAAAGGCGAGAGCAACAAATTCGTTTATGACACGTCGCCGGAAACCGGCAAACCATTCACAACGCACATGTGGTACGACGGCACGCAGCATCCGTGGGAATTCAAACGTGTCTGGCATCTCGAACCTTCATTGACCGATCCAAATCACGTTTATGCGGGTGTCGAAGATGCGGCGCTGTTCGAATCGAAAGACGGCAGCGAGTCGTGGCACGAACTGGCCGGATTGCGCGGGCATGGCACCGGACCGAAATGGCAGCCGGGCGCGGGCGGAATGTGTCTGCACTCAATTTTGCTCGATCCGAAAGATCGACAACGAATGTTCATCGCGATCTCGGCAGCGGGCGCGTTTCGCACCGACGACGGCGGCAAAACCTGGCGGCCGATCAACCAAGGGTTGCATTCGCAATACATTCCCGATCCGAAGGCGGAGGTCGGTCACTGCGTTCATCACATCGCGATGCACCCGAAGCGGCCGAACACGTTGTTCATGCAAAAACATTGGGACGTGATGCGCAGCGATGACGCCGGCGATTCGTGGCGCGAGGTCAGCGGGAATTTGCCGAGCGACTTCGGGTTCCCGATCGACATTCATGCGCACGAGCCGGACACGATTTACGTCGTCCCGATCAAGAGCGACTCCGAACATTTCCCGCCCGATGGCAAGCTGCGCGTGTTCCGCAGCCGAAAGGGCGGCAACGAATGGGAAGAACTCACCAAAGGTCTGCCGCAACGCGATTGCTACGTGAATGTGTTGCGCGACGCGATGACAGTTGATTCACTCGATCCGTGCGGCGTGTACTTCGGAACCACGGGCGGCCAGGTTTACGGATCATCGAATGCCGGCGACACGTGGAATCCGATTGTCCGAGATCTTCCGGCCGTTCTGTCGGTCGAGGCCCAGACGCTGCCATGAGAAAGAGATGAATTGCACAAAAGTTAACGAAGAAAATGAAGGAACGAAAATCCCGTTCGATTCCTGCATGCTGCCGCCTCCGTTTTCGTTACCTTCGTTGTCTTCTGTAAATCAAGGTCTTTGAGATGATCCGCGTTGTCCTCCCGCATCATCTGCGCACGCTGGCGCGTGTCGCCGACGAAGTGCAACTCGATGTTAACGGTCGCGCTACGGCGCGATCAGTTCTAGACGCGCTCGAGGCAAAGTATCCAGCTCTGCACGGAACGATTCGCGATCACGTAACGCAACAACGCCGGCCGCTGGTGCGGTTCTTTGCCTGCGGAGAGGACCTGTCGCATGAATCGCCAGACTCTCCCATACCCGACGCTGTCGCGAAAGGCGCCGAGCCGTTCTTTATCATAGGCGCAATCGCAGGAGGCTAAGTAGTGATGAACAAATCTTTCGAAAGCGCGCGCGCGCCCGAACCGGTCGGCGCGTTCCCGCACGCCAAGCGTGTAGGCAATTTGCTGTTTCTTTCCGGGATCGGACCGCGCGTGCGCGGCAGCAAAGAAATTCCGGGCGTGACGCTCGATTCCGCTGGCAACGTCGTCAGCGACGACATCGAAGCGCAATGTCGCGCGGTTTTCGAAAACGTTCGGCTCGTGCTGGAAGACGCCGGCGCGACGTGGCAGGACATCATAGACGTCACGGTCTTCCTCACCAACATGAAGAAAGATTTTCCGATCTACAATCGCCTCTACGCCGAACATTTTGCCGGACCCGGCAAACCAAACCCGACGCGCACGACGGTTGAGGTCACCGCGCTACCCACGCCGATCGCAATTGAACTCAAAGTCATCGCGGCGGTCGGATAAACGAAGACGTGAGGGCTGCGCCATTTCGCGTCATCGCGGCAGATCATACCGGAGTCACAGTTTCAAACCTCGAACGGTCGCTCGCCTTCTGGCAGGATGTTCTCGGTTTCGAGCTTTCTCATCGGGCGCATCATACCAGCGATCTGGCCAGTGAAGTCACCGGAGTGCCCGGTGCTGACATCTCGATCGCCGTTCTCAAAGGCCATGGTCACAAAATTGAGTTGCTGGAGTACCTCGCTCCAGTCGACCGCAAACATGTCGATCTTAGACCTTGCGACGTCGGTTCAGTGCATGTTGCGTTTACCGTCGATAATCTCGACGCAGTGCTAAGCGCGATGGCGGCGTCCGGTTGGGGCGCGGCTGGCAAACCTCAAACCCTCAGATCTGGTCCGAACGTTGGTAAACGCGTAATCTACGTTCGCGACCCCGACGGGACAACAATTGAGTTTATGCAGCCGCCGAGATAGACGCTGTCATCCTGAACCGTCTTCTGAATTGAACGTTGGACGTTGACAGTTGAGCGTTGGACGTTTGCTGCTGATTTATGTCAATGACTTTCTCCGCCGACGAAGAATTCGCGCAAAAACTCGATGCCGAGGATCCGCTGCGTTCGTTCCGCAAGAAATTTCACGTCCCGCTCGGCAAAGACGGCTCTTCTCTCATTTACTTCGCCGGCAATTCGCTCGGCCTGATGCCGAAAGCGGCGAGGCAAATCGTCGAACAGGAGTTAGACGATTGGGCGAAGCTTGGAGTAGACGCCCATCTCGAGGCGGGGACGCCTTGGTACTCGTATCACGAGACGTTGCGCGAGCCGACGGCGCGTCTCGTCGGCGCGAAACCGAGCGAGGTCATCTGCATGAATAGCCTGACGGTGAATCTTCACCTGATGATGGCCACGTTTTATCGCCCCACGAAATCGCGCTTCAAGATTCTGATGGAAGAACCGGCCTTCCCTTCCGACACGTATGCGATCAAATCGCAGATCGTCCATCATGGACTCGATCCGAAAGGCGCGCTTATGCTGGCGCGTCCGCGCGAAGGCGAATACACCGTGCGAACGGAAGACATTGTCGATCTTATCGAGAAGCACGGCGATCAATTGGCCGTGGTGATGATCGGTGGTGTGAACTTTTTCACTGGTCAGTTATTCGACATCGAAAAAATCACGGCCGCAGCGCAGAAACGCGGCATCACTGTTGGTTTCGATCTTGCCCACGCGGTCGGCAATGTCCCGTTGGCGCTTAATGATTGGAACGTCGATTTCGCCGTGTGGTGCTCATACAAATATCTCAACGCCGGCCCCGGCGCGGTGGCAGGCGCGTTCGTGCACGAGCGGCATGCGACCAACCGCGAGTTGCCGCGCCTGGCCGGTTGGTTTGGAAACGATCCGAACACGCGGTTCCGATTGCACCTCGAGCCCGAGTTCATCCCCGTGCCATCGGCCGACGGCTGGCAGATCAGCAATCCGCCGGTCCTCTCGATGGCACCGCTGCGCGCTTCGCTGTCGATCTTCGATGAAGCCGGCGGAATAGAAGCGCTGCGCGCCAAGTCGATCAAGCTAACCGGCTATCTCCAGTTCCTGATCGAGTCCAAACGCCCGTCCAATGCCGGTGCGGCTCGCATCTCGGACAGCTACACCGTCATCACGCCGCGCGAGACGGACGCCCGCGGGTGTCAAATATCGATCTTAGTCCACGAACATCCGAAAGAGTTATTCGGCAAACTCGAAGCAGCCGGCGTGAAATGCGATTTTCGCGAGCCGAACGTGATCCGCACCGCGCCCACACCGCTCTACAATACGTTCCGCGAAGTCTGGCGGTTCGCGACAATTCTGGCCGCGCATCAGTGAAAGCGATGCTTGATACTAAAACTCCGAGCGCTCGATTGCTCGCTTGCTGGTGCGGATGCCGTTTTTTTTATTGCTGACAAACTCAGCAGAGCAATTGTTTGACGCAGTTGATCAGGCCCTGAACCGGAAAAGGTTTGACCAGATACTTCACGCCATGTTTGTTGAGAAAGAGAGCGATATTAGGATCGGTCGCGAAGCCGGTGATAAAGATGAACCGGTCTGCGAGCGTCGGCCTCATTTGCTTCGCCTTGAAATAAAACTCATCACCGCGCAGACGCGGCATCTTTAGGTCGCAGACCACGGCGTCGTACTCGTGCGTTTTCAGCTTGAGGAGGGCTTCCTCGCCGTCGAAGGCGACGTCGATGAAAAAATTCTCGTCCGCCAGGATCCACTGCAAAGCCGAGGCGAGTTGTTGGTCGTCATCCACCACCAAAATGGCTTTCAGCTCGAGAGTGTTGACGTGGGGCTGAATCTCGTCTGGTTGGGGCTTAAATTTCTTTGTCACGCTGCTTTGGTTAAGCAGTCGTGATGCCAGTCCCGTCAGAAGTCCGCCCCGGCGAATCCGTCCTTCGGCGGATCAGAGGTCAGAAATCAGAGTTCCTCTTCGGCTCAAATGAACTAATCATTAATAACCACCTATGAAATACGCCATCATCATCGCCCGGCTCCTGCTCGGGCTCGTCTTCGCCGTCTTCGGCTCAAACGCCTTCCTGCATTTCATTCCGATGCCGCCAATGCAAGGTCAGGCCGGCGCGTTCATCGAAGCGCTGATCAACAGCGGCTACATTTACGTCATCGCACTGCTCCAAGTCGTCGGCGGCCTGCTCCTGCTCCTCGGGCGCTTCATTCCGCTCGGGCTCACGCTGCTCGGCCCCGTGATCGTGAACATCATGCTCTATCACATCTTTCTTGATCCGAGCGGTCTGGCGATGGCGTGTGTTATCTCCATCCTCGCGCTCTTCCTCCTTTGGGTGTATCGCGATCGCTTCCCAGCCATCTTTCAACCGTAAAGCGCCCGAGTTTTCGTGTTTTAAAACCAGGCATTCAACTACTAGTCGGCGTCTGCGGATGACATGCGGCCTGAGGGCAAGCCGGTGAGAACCAATGGAAGTTGTATGCGTTATTGAGCCTAGCCGTCGGGACTACTGGCGGGTGGCGGACTCTCCTTAAAAAAATTGGCCCGTGCTCGTGCCGCTTCCCTCTGTTGCTGTTGCTCGCGCGTTTGTTCCTCGGGACCTGGTTCTGGACTTTTACATCCTGACAGAAGCAGGGCAAAGATCGACAGTGGCACGATGAGCAGTGAAAGAGCTTTCATAAAAACTAAAATCAAACTCTGGATCTCGGTCAGCTGCGTCTGTCTTTCGCGCAAGACCGCATGGTAACCACGAACAAGCTAAGCTGGTAACGAGCGCAGCAAAGTCAACTATCGGGAGCGGCGTCCCCGCTCGCCGTGTTCCTGGATTCCTGATAAATACAATCTAATGCCACAGAAATTCATCTTGGTCGGTAGCGGCCTCGCCGGGGGCTTGCTCGCCGCGTACCTGGGGCGGCGTGGATACGATGTCGATCTTTATGAGAGACGAGCCGATCCGCGCGAAGGCAATATTGTCGGGGGGCGGTCGATCAATCTTGCACTTTCGACACGCGGGATTCACGCGCTCGAGCACCTCGGTATCGCTGACGAAGTGTTGCAACACGCCATTCCCATGCGGGGGCGCATGATCCATCCCGCAGGCGCGGGAGCGAGCACCATCTTCGCACCGTACGATGTCGATCCAAACAAGCATATAAACTCGATCGGGCGGGCCGCGCTCAACACGACCGTGATCGAAGCGGCGCAGCGCTATCCGAATGTCCGAGTGCACTTCAATCATCGCTGCACCGATGTCGATCTTGACTCCGCCACCGCTCAACTTCTCAACACTGAAACGAGTATCATCAGCGCGGTTCGCGCCGATGCCGTCATCGGCGTCGATGGCGCGTTCTCCGCAGTGCGCCAATCGATGCAGCAACGGCTGGATCGTTTTGAATACGACGAGACTTATCTCGCCCACGGTTACAAGGAACTCACCATCCCACCCGCGCCGGATGGCTCCTGGCGAATGGAAAAGGAGGCGCTCCACATCTGGCCGCGCAAAAGTTTCATGATGATTGCGCTACCGAACCCCGACGGCTCGTTCACCTGCACTCTCTTCTGGGAATTCGAAGGGCCGCGCAGCTTCGCGACCGCCAAGACCGACAACGACGTCCGCCGATTTTTCGATGAAGAATTCCCGGACACCGTGCCGCTCATGCCAACATTGCTCAATGATTTCCGGCAAAATCCGACCGGCTCACTCGTGACCGTCCGTTGCGCGCCGTGGCATTACCACGACAAGGTCGCGCTGGTCGGTGACGCCGCCCACGCGGTCGTGCCGTTCTACGGCCAGGGAATGAACGCGGCATTTGAAGATTGCGTCGTGCTCGATGAATGCCTGGCTGAATTCGCGGATAATCGCGAGCGCGCGTTCGCCGAATATTTCGTTAGGCGAAAAGAGAACGCCGACGCGCTCGCCGACCTCGCCATCGACAATTTTATCGAGATGCGCGACAAAACCGCGTCGCGTGCATTTCGCGCCAAGAAGAAACTGGATCACCTACTCGAAGCTCTGCTGCCCGGGATTTATCTGCCGCTTTATACGATGGTGACTTTTACGAGAATTCCGTATGCGCAAGCAGCGCAACGGGCACGCTTGCAAGACAGAATTGTTTATGGGAGTTCAGCGGCGCTGATTTTCGCGCTCCTTGTCGCCCTCCTGCGCGCGCTGCGCTGAATACGGCGTGCTGGGAAGCCGCCGGATAGACTGCATTGCCGCTCGGGTAGCGGAGGGCAATCGGGAGATTGCGAATCAAGCCGCCCGCCGCGCGCGCAGCGGCAGAATGGCATCATCCACGGCAGTCTCTTCGGCGTTGGCATTCTGGTTTTCCTACTGTTGATCGGACTGTTCCGCCTTATCGCCGACTAAAGTCTGGAGGAGGATCGAGCAGTCCCTTACTCGATAGGCGTACCGCCGAAGCGGTCGAATTGGCTTGTCTCGATGAACCGCGGGCGTAATCTTCTCAACCTATGAGAACTATGCGGTTATTCATCGCGTTGGTTCCGATGCTGGCCGCAAGCCTTCTTTTGACCGTTTCCATCGGTCACGCGTCGGCCAATTTCGCCACCCTGGCCAGAAAGTCATCGATTGTCGATTCTCGATCTTAGATTGCGGACGCGGAATTGGCAAGGCGAGCGTGGCCCGCAGTTCATGCAAGACGGAATCTCTGCTTTCGACGACACAGCCCCCGCGCGCTACCTTTGAGAGGGATTGAATCGTTCGGCGTGAAAATTGTTTCCCTCACCCCCGCCGCTCACGCCGGCGGCGCAGAGGCGGCGTTACTGGAATTAATGCGCCCGCAGTGCGCGCGTCGCGGCCAGACTGGCCTCTTCACCTCATCGCCGGCGTGGATGGGCCCTTGCTGCAACAGGCTCGGATGCAGGAGTAAACAGTGAAGTATTAGCTTTTGCGGATGCAATACGATTGAGCGGGGAAGAGCGATTCAGTGCCGAGGGTGGCTGGTGGCGCAAGCTTCAGCGGGCACTCCGTCTCGCGCGTGGAGCGATGTCGGCGCTTTTTTATGTGCGCCAGTTACGCGCTCGTTTTCAACAATTGCAGCCGGACCTGATCCATTCTCACGGCATGAAAATGCATCTGTTCGCATCTCTGGCTGAAAGGCGAGCGGGTGATGCAATCACCCCGCTCATCTGGCATTTCCAGGATTATTTGAGTGCGCGCCCAACCTCGACACCTTTCCTGCGGCGACTCGCGGGAAAATGCCGCGCGGTCATTGCTAACTCAGAAAGCGTTGCCGCGGATGCGCGCAGGCTATTGCCAGGCACGCTTCCTATCACCACGATTTACAATGTGATTGACCCCGAAAAATTTCGGCGCGAAGGAAGCACACTCGAACTTGATAAACTTGCCGGGTTGCCACTTCCGCCGGCAAGGACAGTCCGAGTCGGCCTCATTGCCACATTCGCCCGCTGGAAAGGTCATGAAATCTTCCGCGATCTTCTTTAGGGCTTCGACATCCCATTGGCTCCCCGGCGTCGCGTAAATGGGGCCCCCAACGACATAAAAGTGAACTTTACAACGGTCTCAGGCCGCTCTTTGCTTCCGCTGTATTCATTCTGTCACGAAGTTCGTAAGATCATTTTAACCAGCGGATTTTCTTCAGATCGCTTTCAACGACCTTGAACTCGGGATCACCGGTGACCAGCTCGGCGTTTCGTGTCTTAGCCAAAGCAGCCGCGAAGCAGTCGGCGTAAGACATTTTCTTTGTCGCTTTGAACAGAGCCGCCTGACGCACAAGCTGAAGGTCATCCGCATCCACCGGGACCAGCTCAATTCGCATCCCGGCGATCTCATGGGCTTTCGCGTCCGCTATGTCTTGTGAAGCCCCACGCAGGATCGAATAGTAGATCTCCCCCCAATTCACTACGCTCATCAAAAGCTTCGGGGTTCCGCTCTCTGCCTTGAGCAAAATCTTTTCAATCTCATCGGCGCCGGGCTCGTCGTTGAAAAGGACCATCAGCGCATGGGCGTCCAAAACCATAGTCGCCATGATTAGAACTCCCGTTCGCGCTTCCGCTCAGACATGAACACCTCCATTGCCTTCGTGCCTTTCAGCGATCCACGCAGACGCCGATAATGCTGGGCTGTAAGCGGCTTCAGGACGATGTGATCGTTATGTTTGTAAACAACCGCACGCGTTCCCTCATTGATTTCAAAATCTTTGCGCAGCCAGCGCGGGATCACTACTTGCCCTTTAACTGTGAACGAGACTGTGTCCGTCTTCTGTGTTGCACTCATGAGTAATAGTCTTACCATATGGAAATAAGTAAGTCAATAAATATATTGTTTGAAATAATAATTGTGGTGCACCTGAGCCTCAACATTACAACTTACGCGCGTTGGCGCACATGCGCGCTGCGTGCGAGCATTGCGCCATGCCGCCCCTGACTTACGCCAGTTATCTCGATCTGGAGAAGCTGCTCACGCTGCAGAAGCCGCGCTCCACGCCGCCCGAGCACGACGAGATGCTGTTTATCATCATTCATCAGACCTACGAGCTTTGGTTCAAGCAACTGCTCCATGAGTTCGAGAAGATAAAGGAAGATTTCTCCGCGGGCGACCTGTTCGGCGCGATCCATTCGTTTAAGCGCGTCCGGACAATCATGAAGACGCTCGTGGCGCAGCTGGACATCCTCGAGACGATGACGCCATCGTCGTTCTCGAGTTTTCGTGATCGGCTCGAGACCGCGTCGGGATTTCAGTCGGTGCAATTTCGAGAAATTGAGTTCGTGCTTGGATATAAAAGACAATCAACGCTCGCCTATGTGAAGCCGGATTTCCCGGGCACTGACCGCCTTCAACAGCTGCTTAACGAGCAGACGGTCATCGATCACTTCTACGATTTTCTTGCTACGCGTGGCGCGCAGATTCCCGCCGACCTGAATAATCGCGACCTCTTGCAGCCAAATGAGCCCAACGGGCACGTGCAGAAAGAAATCCTTCGGCTCTACCAGAGCGCACCCGAAGTCTCGATCCTTTTCGAATTGATGACCGACTTCGACGAAGGATTGCAAGAGTGGCGCTACCGGCACATCAAATTGGTCGAGCGGACGATCGGCGCGAAGCATGGCACCGGTGGATCGCCCGGTGTGCCGTTTCTGAAGGAGTCATTGTTCAAGCCGGTCTTCCACGATCTGTGGGCGATCCGTCACCAAATGTGAGTCCGAGCCAGACTGGCATAAGAAAGAATCTGGAAGCCGTGAAGCCAGAAAACGAGATTAATCAGGAACGGAGGAAACAGGATCCGAACGCCAATAGGCTGGCTTCTTTCCTGGTTTCTTGGTTTTCTGATTCGTTTAATTAGGGCAGGCCGAGAAATTCGCGCGCGGTTCCAGAGAGTAGTTGTGCCTTTTCTTTCGAAGAGAGTTCTTTGATCGATTCGATGAGTTTGCTTGGATGCGCTTCGCCGAGCGGGAACGGGTAGTCCGATCCGAGAGCGACGCGCTGCGCGCCGAATAGCTTGAGCAGCATTCTCAGCGCGTCGGGATCGTGCACGAGTGAGTCGACGTAGAACCGCGCAGGCGTGACGCCTTTGCGGTTATCGGTGCGCGCAAGATATTTTCTCGGGTTCGTTTTGTTTTCCGTCGCGACCAAATCCGGTCGCACATGAAACGCGTGCTCGATCCGGCCGATGGTAAACGGGAACGCGCCACCGCCGTGCGCGAAGGCGACGCGGAGTTTCGGGAACCGCTCAAACACACCGCCAAATATCATCGAGCAGATCGCCAGTGACGTCTCGGCCGGCATGCCGACGAGCCATGGCAGCCAGTAGTTCGGCATGCGCTCTTTGCCAGCCATGTCCCATGGATGAACAAAAATCGACGCGCCGAGCTGCTCGGCGGCGCTCCAAACGGGCTGAAGTGCCGCATTGTCCAGATTCAAGGTATCGATGCGACCTGAGTGCGGGTTCGGATCGACATGCGTGCCGATCTGGGCGCCGCGCAAACCCAATTTACGGACACATCGTTCCAGTTCGTCCGCCGCCAGATCGGGATCCTGGAGCGGAATCGTGGCCAGCCCGGCGAACCTTTTCGGATGAGCGCGGACGACTTCGGCGATGTGATCGTTTAACCGGCGCGAAAGATCGAGCGCGTCGGCCGGCTTCGCCCAGTAGCTGAACATTACCGGCACGGTTGAAAGCACCTGCATCGAAATTTTGTCGCGGTCGCACTCCTCGATCCGGCGTTTCGGATCCCAGACGTTGTTGGTGATTTCGCGAAAAACGCGGTCGCCGATCATCATCCGCGCGCAGCACGGTTTGTAGTGCTCGAGCCTGACGAAGCCGCCGTAGCCGTATTTCGCGTCGAGATCGGGCCAATCGTGCGGCAGGATGTGCGTGTGCAGGTCGATCTTCATGACCGAGCCGGTCTGGCAGTATTCAAATGGCGAGTATTCATGAGGTGAATCGAACAGTCCCTTGCTCGATGATAATAATGTCGGCGTAAGCCGAGTAGATTTAACATCGCCCGACGGAGCGGCCGATCCACCTCAGAACGGCTTTACCGGTTCCGGCTTCGGAACTTTCGTGCCGCACTTCTTGCACGTCTGCCGCGCGTCGTCGTTCCAGAAGTCGAGCATCGCCTGGCTGAAGTGCTGAACGATGTCGCCGCAGTCGAAATCGATGTCTTCCACTAGTGCCCCGCAATTATCGCAGTAAAAAATGATGTGTTCCCTTTCGCCCGGCGGGCGGCGACGCTCGACCACCACGCCAAGCGTGTCCGGCGGGCGGACCGGAGCATGCGGGACATTCGGCGGGATGAAAAACGTCTCGCCTTCCCGCACGAGATGATCGACGATCCGATCCCCCTCGCGGATGCGCACTTTGATGTCGCCCTTGAGCTGATAAAAATACTCTTCCGAATCGACGAGATGAAAATCGTTCCGCGCGTTCGGACCCTTGATGACCATGACGAAAAAGTCGCGCCCGTCATAAAGATAGCGGTTGCTCACCGGCGGCTTGAACTTTTCCCGGTTCTCTTCGATCCAGTTATTCAGATTAATCGGCGGTTGCACGGCAGTCGTGCTGCGGCTCGATGTCGATGGAGGTGGGACATTAGCAACATTCACGGCGAAGCGAGCCTATTTCCTTCCACGCGTAGCGTCAAACCAATCGCGTTCGCTTTGCGCACGGGAAACGGCCAACACGACGCCTAGAATCGACATTTAAGTTGATGCTTCCATCAAGCCATAATACGATCCGCCGCTCTGTGAATGTGCGACGCTTCGTCCAGCTCTTAAATGGCGCGGCAATTATTATTTTGTGGTCCAGCTGTGAAGAAGTTCCACCCTATGCACAACAGCCGCTCGCGGCGGGTTACCCGTCGAATATTCCGAGTGGTTATTGGAACGGCGACGGCCTTTCGGGTGCACCAAAAATTGTCGTTCACCTCGGTGAGCAACGTGCCTATTTCTACAAAGGCAAACATCTGGTCGGTGAATCAGCCATATCCACAGGCAAACCAGGATTTTCCACGCCACCGGGTAGCTACAGCGTTCTGCAGAAGGACAGAAATCATGTCTCGAGTGAGTTCGGCGATTACGTTGATGACTATGGCAACGTGGTGAGATCAAATATCGACGTGCGTAAAGAC
>WNEZ01001773.1_pt1 | contig 18199 bp, 15 predicted proteins | sample 5400521 | NCBI WGS metagenome assembly WNEZ01 (sample SAMN13153339, study PRJNA577476) | soil metagenome | isolation source: 120 cm saprolite under Douglas fir tree site 2 hole 1 replicate 1 | place: USA:California | collected 2015-04-18
CGCTGCGCGCCTTCCTGGACGGCTTGCCCTCGCGCGGCGCCCGGCGGTAGGACACCGGCGCATGAGACTCGAGAGCAAGATCGCGATCATCACCGGCGCCGGCCAGGGCATCGGCGAGGCCTACGCCCGGCGCTTCGTGTGCGAGGGCGCGCGCGTCGTCGTCGCCGACATCAACGCCGAGAAGGGCGAGGCCGTGGCCCGCGACCTCGGCCAGGTCTTCGAGCGCGTCGACGTGTCGAGCGAGGAGGACACCCGGCGCCTCTGCCAGGCGGTCGTCGACCGCTTCGGGCGCATCGACGTGCTGATCAACAACGCCGCCATCTTCTTCGGCATCGACAACCAGGACACGAGCTTTGCCTACCTGCGCAAGATCTTCGACGTGAACTACTTCGGCACCTGGCTCATGTGCCGCGCCGTCCTCCCGCACATGCGGGCGGGGGGCGGCGGCTCGATCATCAATCAGTCCTCGGGCGCCGCCTACATGCACCCCGAGTATCCGATCGAGGGCGAGCTGCCTTCGTTCCACTACAGCGTCACCAAGGCGGCCATGAACGCGATGACGCACTACATGGCCGGCTCGGTGGGCAAGTTCGGCATCCGCGTGAACGCGATCGCCCCCGGCCCGACGATGACCGAGGCCACCAAGCAAGGCGTGCCGGACTACATCCTGGAGATGATCATCAACTTCCAGATGGCGATCCACCGGGCGCTCGAGCCGGACGATCTGACCGGCACGGCGGTGTGGCTGGCGTCGGACGACGCGAAGATGGTGACCGGGCAGATCATCCCCGTGGACGGCGGGATGATCATGCTCGGGTGAGCGGGCTCAAGGGAAGACCGACGCGCTCTGCAGGTCCAGCGGCGTCGGCGGCAGCGGACCCGCGGCGGGCGGCGCCCCGCCGGCGGCGCGTCTCGCGTCGCGCACCGCCTGCACCCGCGCGCGATCGTCGTTGGCGATACGGAAGTAGTCCTGCGCCTTCGCCGCGTCGCCCCGGTCGCTCTCGAGCGCGCCCCAGGTGCCGTACGTGTCCGCGCGCGCGATGTCCGCCGCCGGGTCCCACTCGTGCTCGAGCTGCTGCAGCCCTTGCTGGAACATCGCGCGCGCCTTCTCGACCTCGCCCCGGTAGTCCGCCCAGTAGACGCCCAGATCCCGATAGGCGTAGGCGCGCCCGGTCGGGGACCCGCTGGCGTCGAGCGCGGCCTGGAAGAAGCGCTCGGCCTGCGCCAGGCGCTCGGCGTGGACGTTCTCCCAGGCGAGGGTCCGGTAGGCGCTCGTCGTCACCTCGTGCGGGATGTCGCCGGCCAGCGCCTCGGCGGCCTCGAGCAGGATGGTCTGCTTGGCGTAGAGGACGCTGCCGATGTCGCTGCGCTGCTGCTCGTCGGTGATGCGCGCGAGATCGGCGATGAACTGGATGCGCATCTCGGTGAGTTGCTGGACGATCTGCCGCAGCTCCTGTCGCTTCTGATGGACCTCCTCGGCGCGGCGCGTCCGCCACGAGTAGAGCAGGCTGGTGGCCGAGACGAGGAACGCGAGAACGGCCACGATGCTTCGTGTCTCGCGGTACCAGGGGACCGTCTTCCCGGTCGCGGAGACACGGAGCAGCTGGGCGCGATCAGGCCCGAGCTTCAGATCGAGCTGCACGCCGGCGCTCTCCTCCGACACGCGCTCGATCGTCTCGACGGCCTCTCTCTCCAGCTCGCCCGGCTCGCTCATGGTGGCCCGCCCCCGTTCGGCTATCGGCCGACCCGCCGCCGAACTTGAGCGACGCTAGATGATCTCGGCCTCGCGCAGCCGGCCGATCTCCTCCCACGAGTAGCCGAGCACCTCGGTCAGGATCTCCTCGGTGTGCTGGCCGAACTCGGGCGCGGGAAGCCGGATCGAGCCCGGCGTGTCGCTCAGGCGCACGGGAAGGCCGACCACCCGCGTGCGGGCGAAGGCCGGATGGTCGAAGTCCACCACGTACCCGTTCGCCTGCATCTGCGGGTCATCCGGCAGATCGTCCACCGAGTTGACGATCGAGTAGATGAAGTCGCCGCCCTCGGCGAGGCGGCGGATCCACTCGGCGCGCGGCCGGCGGGCGAACACCTCGTCGAGGAGGGCGATGCACTCGCCCGCGTTCATCATGCGCTCGAGCATGGTCGTGAAGCGCGGGTCGGTCACCGCCTGCGGGATCTCCAGCACCGCGCAGAAGCGCTCCCAGTAGCGGTCCGGCTGGAGCATGCTGAGCGCGAGCCACTGGTCGTCGGCGCAGCGGTAGTGGTTCCAGAGCGGATTGGTGGTGAAGCGCCGCGACTGGCGGGGGAGGGCACGGCCCAGCATGAGCCGCGCCGAGAGCCCGAGGCCCTGCAGCCACGCCATCGAGCCCAGGTGCGAGGCGTCCACCTCCTGGCCGCGGCCCGTGCGCTCGCGGGCGAGGAGGGCGACGACGATGCCGTAGGCCAGCATCACGGCGCCCATCTGGTCGGCGATGCCGCCCGCGATGGCGAGCGGCTCGTCGTCGGGCTCGCCCGCCGAGTACATGATGCCCGAGCGCGCGAGCCCGAGGTAGTCGAAGGAGGGTGCGGCGCTCTCCGGCCCCTCGGGGCCGTAGCCGCTGGCGCTCGCGTAGACCAGGCGCGGGTTCCGCGCGCGCAGCGTGGTCGCGTCGAGGCCCAGGCGCGCCGCGACCCCCTTGCGGAAGTTCTGCACGAAGACGTCGGCGCGCTCGGCCAGGCGCTGCACGATCGCCACGCCCTCGGGCTTCTTCAGATCGACCGTCAGGCTCCGCTTGTTGCGGTTGTTGGCCTCGAAATAGAAGTTCGGCCGGTCGCGGAGGTCGAGGCCCTGCGCCTTCAGCACGCCGCGTCCCGGGTCGCCGCCGACGCGCTCCTCGACCTTGATCACGTCGGCGCCGAGGTCGCCGAGCATGACCGAGGCCACCGGCCCTTGCTGCCAGATGGTCCAGTCGACGACGCGCATCCCTTCGAGCGGCATCGGCATGAAGCGCACCTCCGCTCAGCGCTCCTCGCACACCGCCCCGGCCGTTCGCAAGCCGCTCAGACGGCGCGCAGGACGCGGCGGCGGAAGAGCGCGAGACCGGCCGCGAGGTACGCCGCGCCGTAGGCGAAGAGGATCGCCGTGGCGCCGAGCACCGCGCCGGCGCCCTGCCGGCGGATCATCAGGTCGTTGTAGGCTTCCATCGCCCAGGTGGTGGGGAAGGCGAGCGCCACGCGCCGCATCCACGCGGGCTCGAGGTCGATCGGCCACCAGCAGCCGCCCACCGCGGCCATGCTCATGATGACGATCGAGCCGAGGGGCAGCACCGCCTCGCGGCTCGGCGCGAGGGCGGCGAGCGTGAGGCCGAAGGCCGTGCCCGCGAACGCGATGCCCGCGGTGGGGAGTGCGAGCGCCCACGGCTCGGGGCCGAGCGAGATGCCAAAGGCGAGCCAGCCCACCGCGAAGAGGACCGCCATCTGCACCGTGCCGACGGCCGAGCGCGCCGCGAGCTTCGCGACCAGCACGGTCCCGAGCGGCATCGGCGTCGAGCGCAGGCGGTCGAGGGTGCCCCACTCGTGCTCGTCGAGCAGGCCGAGCGAGACCCCGAGCAGGACGCCGAGGAGGAGGAAGGTCACGCCGAAGCCGGGCACGTTCTGGTCGAAGGTGTTCAGCCGGCGCGGCGCCCCGGTCACGCTCGTCTCCTCGATGGCCAGGGGAGCGGGCAGGCGGTCGTCGCGCGGCTCCGGGAGCGACGGGAGGTCGAGCGCGGGCAGGGCCGGCGGCGCGAGCGGCGGCACCGTGTCCTCGGGTACCAGGCGCGCGGCCAGCTCGTCGGGCTCGGCGCTCGCCAGCTCCTCGAGCGCGCGCGGCACGCTCGGGGGCTCCGGCGGCGGGGGGACGCGGTCCGCGAAGCGTCCGGCGCGCTCGCGCACGGCCGCGAGCCACTCCGCGAAGGCCTGCCGCTTGCTCGCCAGCTCCGCGAGGAAGGCGCGCAACGGCCCGAGTGCAGCGACCAGGCGGGCGCGCGCGGCAGCCCGCGCGGGGCGCAGCCCGCGCTCCGCGTCGGCGCGCATCGCCTGGCTGCGGGCGCCGAGATCGTCGCGCGCGTGCCGGAGGTCCTCCAGCGCGTGCGCGAGCCGACTCCGCGCGCCCGCGGCCTCGTCGTGCGCGGCGTCGAGGTCGTGTTGCGCGCGCTCGACGGCGGCCGTCTCGAGCCCGTGGCGGAGCTCCTGCGTGAGGGCGCGCACGTAGGCGACGTCGACCGTCTTCACCGGGTCGGTCAGGAGGGCGAGTGCCGCGGGTCGGCCCGCCGCCACCGCATCCGAGGTCCCGGCCGGGACGACGAGTGCCGCCGCGGCGCGCTTGGCCTGCACGAGCACGCGCGCGGCCTCGGCCGTGGCGACCGGCCGCACGCGGACCGACGGCTCCTCCGCGAGCCGGTCGCGCACGGCGCGCCCCACCCACCCGCCGTCCTCGTCGGCGAACGGCACGACGGGCGCCGTGCCGCCGCGCGGCTCGGCGCCGTAGAGGGTGGCGAGCGAGAGGCCGGCGACCGTGATCACGACGATCGGCGCCGCGCCGAGAAACACCAGCCCGGCGCGGTCCCGGGCGAGGAGCCGGAGGTCCTTGGCGAGCGCCGCGCCGAGGCCGCGGAGCATCAGGCGGAAGCGGCGGCCGGCGTCTCCTCGTCACGCAGCGCGCGGCCGGTGTGCGCGAAGAACGCGTCGGCGAGGCTCGGGCGGACGAGTGTCATCTCGAGGACGTCGCCCCCGGCGCGGAGCGCCGCGGCGAGGATCGCCGGCACCGTCGCCGTGTCCGCCACCCTGACGGCGGTCTCCGGCGCGGCGGCCTCGATCGGCTCGACGCCCGCGATGCCGGTCAGCCAATGGGACGGGAGCGGGCGCGCGGTGCGCAGGCGGAGGACCGCCGTCAGCCCCGTGCCGGCCACCAGCGCCGCGGGCGTCCCGCTGGCGACCACCCGGCCGGCGTCGAGCAGCACCACGCGCGCGCACAGGCGCTCGGCCTCCTCCATCTGGTGCGTGCTGTAGAGGATGGCCGCGCCGCGCCGCGCGAGGCCCTCCACCGCCGCGAAGATGCGCTCGCGCGACTGCGGATCGACGCCCACCACCGGCTCGTCGAGGAGGACGACCGCCGGGTGGTGGAGGATGCCGCAGGCGAGGTTCAGGCGCCGGCGCATGCCGCCCGAGAGCCGTGCGACCGGTTCCTCGGCGCGGGCGGCGAGCCCGACCAGGTCGAGCGCCTCGGCGACGGCCGTCGCCGCCGCGCGGCCGCCGAGCCCGAGCGCGCGCGCGAAGAAGCGGAGGTTCTCGCGCGCGCCGAGCGTCGGGTAGACCGCCGCCTGCTGCGGCACGAGTCCGAGGACGCGACGCGCGCGGGCGGCCCCGGCCGGGAGCGCGTGGCCCGCCACCTCGACCTGGCCCGCGTCGAAGCGGAGCAGCGTGGCGAGCACGCCGAGCGTGGTCGACTTGCCGGCCCCATTCGGCCCGAGGAGCCCGACGATCTCGCCCGCGCCGACCGCGAACGACACGCCGCCGAGCGCGGGGTGCGCGCCGTAACTCTTGCGGAGCCCGTCGAGTAGGATGAGCGATGCCACGCGGCGGCCGACAGTATTGACACCTCGGGAGGCCGCGTCCATAGCCCAGACCATGCGCATCCTCCTCCTCGCCATGCCGGACACCGCGTCCTCGCTCGACCGGGTCATGAAGTTCCCGAACCTCGGGCTGTGCTCGATCGCGGCGCAGGTGCCGGAGCACGAGGTGCGCATCCTGGATCTCGTGCTGCGCCCGCAGGGCGTGCGCCGGCGCGTGCTCGAGGAGGTGGCCACTTTCGCGCCCGACCTGGTCGGCTACTCGGCCATGTCGTTCCAGTACGATACGGCGCGCGTCCTGGCCGTGGCCGTGCGCGCCGCGGCGCCCGGCGCGCTGCACGTGCTGGGCGGCTACCACGCCACCGTGCTCGCCGACCAGGTGGCCGCGCGCGACGGGCGGGTCTTCGACTTCATCGTGCGTGGCGAGGGCGAGCTGGCCTTCCGGCAGCTGGTCGACGCGCTGCTCGGGGGTGGGGGCGACCTGGCCGGCGTCCCCGGCCTCTCGTGGCGCGGCCCGTGCGGCTGGCAGCACAACCCCGACGGCGAGCTGCTCGCGCTCGACTCGCTGACGCTTCCCCGCCGGGAGGCCCGGGCGTACGGAGGCGCCTTCTACTTCGACCGGACCTTCGACGTCGCCGAGACGACCCGCGGCTGCCCGCTGCCCTGCACCTTCTGCTCCATCCGCCGCATGTACGGGCGGACGTTCCGCAGGTTCCCCATCCCGCGCGTGCTCGCCGATCTGCGCTCCCTCGACCGGCGCGGCGTGCGCGGCGTCTTCTTCGTCGACGACAACATCACGATCGACGTGCCGCGGTTCAAGGAGCTGTGCGAGGAGATCGCGGCGGCCGGGCTCTCGCACCTGCGCTACATCGTGCAGGCCTCGGTGCACGGCATCGCCAAGGACCCGACGCTCGCGCCCGCCATGGCGCGCGCCGGCTTCGACACCGTGTTCATGGGCATCGAGAACGCCGAGGACGCGAACGTGGCGGCACTGGACATCGCCCCCAAGCTGGGCAAGACGGAGAACGAGACGCCGCGAGCCGTGCGCCTGCTCCGGGACAACGGCATCAAGGCGGTGGGCGGCTTCATCGTCGGCAACCCGGACGACGACCGCGACGCCATCCGCCGGACGTTCGCCTATGCCCGCCGGCTGGGGCTCGACTTCCCGATCGTGCAGTGCCTGACGCCGTATCCACGCACCGAGATGCGCGCCGGGCTGCTCGCCGAGGGGCTGGTCACCAACCCCGACGATCTCTCGCGCTACAACGGCTACATGGTGAACGTGCGCACCCGCCATCTCGGCAGCGCGCCCCTCGCGCGCGCCATGCTGTGGGAGAGCCTGAAGCTCTACTGCGATCCGCGCGCCGCGCGGCGCAGCCGCTTCTTCCACGACTTCCCGGCCTTCCGGGGGCGGATGCTGCTGAACAACCTGGCGCTCTTCGCCGGGGCGCGGAACCGGCTCTTCCACTCGACGCACACGCTCTGACGGCGACCGCCGCCGTCACTGCACGTAGCCGAGCGCCCGCAGCCGCTCGAGGTCGCCCTTCACGCGCGCATCGTGCGGTGCGCGCGCCTTCATGCGCGCGATCTCGGCCTCCCACTTGAGGGCGTCCAGGTCCTGCGTGTCACGCGCCAGGTACTGCGTCAGCTCGGCCACGAGCGGATTCGTGGCGCGGTCGCCGTCGAGCGGGGCGCCGGGCCGCTCGCGGCCGCCGGTGCGGAGGTCGATCAGGCTGGCGCTGCGGATCGTCTTCTCGGGCTTGGTGTCCACGGTGGCGAGGAGCTTCCAGGAGCCGCGCAGCACGGCGCGCAACGGCTTCGGCGCCGCCTCGATGACGACGTCGGGGTGGGTCGCGGCGTCGAGCGGCACGCCGTCGAATGCCAGCTCGGGCCGGGGGACGGCGAGCGCGTCGAGCACGGTCGGCGCGATGTCGGCGAGCGAGACGAGCGCGTCCGAGCGGCCGGCCGGGCCCCCGGGGCGATAGACCACGAGCGGCACCCGGGCGAGCTCCTCCCACACGTGGTGCCCGTGGTCGAACAACACGGCCTTCCCGCCGTGCCGCTCGGTCAGCCCCTCGCCGTGGTCGGAGGTGAGGACGACCATGGTGTTGGCGAGCAGCCCGAGCGCGTTTGCGCCGGCGAGCAGGCGGCCCACGTGCTCGTCGGCGTAGGCGATCTCGCCGTCGTACTGATCGATGTAGTAGCCCGTCTCGCCGATGTGCGGGATGCGCTGGTAGGCCGGGATCTTCGCCTCCTTCACCCGGCGCGAGGCGCTGCCGCTGAAGCGGCGGTCGAAGGGCGAGGGCGCGGCGTAGGGCCCGTGCGGATCGATGTAGTGGACCCAGAGGAAGAAGGGGCGCGCGCGGTTCCGCTCGAGCCACGCGATGGCGGCGACGGTGGTGTCCTCGGCCGCGCGCTGCACGACCTTCTTCCGCATCACCTGCTGCTCGACCACGGCGTCGTCGTACTCGTCGAACTGCGGCGCGAGCCCGCTCGACGAGGCGGTGAGGACGAAGTTGCTGACCACCGCTCCGGTCCACCAGCCGTGGGCGTGGAGGTGGCGGGGCAGGGTCCAGGCGCTCGCCGGCAGCTTCTGGAAGAGGAAGCGGATCCCGTGGGTGGCCGGCAGCGTGCCGGTGAGGAGCGACACCACGCTCGGGGAGGTGAAGGTCGCGGTGGTGTAGGCGTTGTCGTAGGTCATGGCCGCGCGCGCGAAGGCGTCGATGTGCGGGCTGGTGGCGCGCCGGTAGCCGTAGAGCGAGAGGTGGTCGGGGCGCAGCGTGTCGATGCTGAGCAGCAGGACGTTCGTCGGCCTGACCGCGGATTGCGGCGCGGGTGTGAACGGCGGCGTCGTGGAGTATCGCCCGCGAACCCCCCAGAGGAGCGCACCGACGACGACCGCGACTGCCCCCCATGCCAGTCGGTACCGCCGCACGAGCCGCCTACTTAAGGGACCTGGCCGCCGGGGAGTCAAGAGGCGTCGCGCTTGACCGCGCGGTGGCAGCCGCTAGAAGCGGGCGCGATGCGCGTCCTGGTGACGGGAGGAACGGGCTTCGTCGGCGCCGCGCTCTGCCACGCGCTCCGCGGGGCCGGGCACGAGGTGATCGTGGTCACCCGCGCCCCGGGGCACGTCGACGGGGCGGCGATCGGCTGGGACGGCGTGAGCGACGCCGTGCGCGCGAGCGATGCGCTCGTTAACCTCGCCGGCGAGCCGCTCGCGAGCGGGCGGTGGAACCGCCAGCAGAAGCAGCTCATCCGCGACAGCCGGGTGCTCGCCACCCGCACCCTGATCGATGCCCTGACGGTCGGCGAGCCGCGGCCGGCGGTCCTGGTGAACGCCTCCGCGGTCGGCTACTACGGGCCGCGGGGCGACGAGCCGCTCGACGAGAGCGCCGGTCCGGGCACGGGCTTCCTCGCCGACGTGTGTCGGGCCTGGGAGGAGGAGACGCTGGCGGCCGAGCGCCTCGGGGTCCGCGTGGTGCGGCTCCGGTTGGGAGTCGTGCTCGCGGCGGGCGGCGGCGCGCTCTCCCGCATGCTGCGGCCCTTTCGCGCCTTCGTCGGCGGGCCGCTCGGGAGCGGCCGGCAGTGGATGTCCTGGATCCACCGCGACGACGTGACCGGCCTGATCGTCGCCGCGCTCGGCAACCCCGGCTATCGCGGCGCGGTCAACGCCAGCGCGCCGCAGCCGGTCACCAACCGCGACTTCGCGGCGCTCCTCGGCCGCACGCTGGCGCGGCCCGCGTCGCTCCCCACGCCCGCCTTCGCGCTCCGGCTGGCGCTCGGCGAGATCTCCGAGATCCTCCTGACCGGCCAGCGCGTCCTCCCCGGCGTGGCGACCCGGCTCGCCTACCACTGGCGCTTCCCGGAGCTGAGCGCCGCCCTCCGCGCCAGCGTCCGGCGCTAGAGACCCGGTCGGTGGCGCGGCGGGACGCCCACGCGGCGACCTTCGAGCGCGCCGAGCGCGACCCCACAGGAGGAGAGACGCGGTGAGCGCCGCGCGAGCGGGAGCCGCGCGGGCGTCCCGCCGCGCCCCCGACCGCAATCTTGGCTCCGTCCGGCGGATGCTCGCGTCGCGGCGCGGTGCGCTGCCGCTACCGCTTGCGCGCCAGCGTGAGCCCGTCGGCGACGGGCAGCATGACGATGTCGACGCGCTCGTCGCGCACCAGGAAGTCGTTCAGGGCGCGGAGCGCGACGGTGTCGTCCGAGGTGTTGGCGGGATCGGCGACGGCGCCGGTCCACAGGACGTTGTCGAAGCCGATCACGCCACCGGGCCGCAGCCGGGGGAGCAGCTCCTCGTAGTAGGACCGGTAGCCGGTCTTGTCGGCGTCGATGAACGCGAGGTCGATCTCGGGCGTCGGCGGCAGGGCGCGCAACGTCTCGATGGCCGGCGCGATGCGCAGCGTGATGCGCTCGGTCACACCCGCGCGCACGAAGTAGCGGCGGGCGATGCCCGCCCACTCCTCGTTCAGGTCGCAGCACAGGAGCCGGCCGTCGGCGGCGAGCCCGCGCGCGATCGAGATCGCGCTGTAGCCGGTGAAGGTCCCCACCTCGACCGCGTGCCGGGCGCCGAGCAGGCGGGCGAGGAAGGTGAGGAAGGCGCCCTGCTCGACGGCGACCTGCATGATGCTGATCCGGCCGAGGGCGGCGGTCTCGGCCGCGAGCTCGCGCAGCACCGCGTCGGGCGGCGGATTGTGGGCGACGAGGTATTCGTAGAGCGCCGGCGTGAGGGTGGTGAACTTCTCGTGCATGGGCCCCGCCATAACATCGCGCCGCGACCGACGGAAGCGCCCGCCGGTTGACTTGCGTGCGGGGGGTGGAGAACACTCGCCGCCCATGCCGCGCGTGCGCATCGGGGACCTGGAGCTCTTTCACGAGGTGGACGGCGCCGGCGAGCCGGTGCTGCTCGTCATGGGGCTCGGCGGCGAGCACCACGCCTGGGACCTCGTGCGTCGCGACCTCGCGCGCCGCCACCGCCTGGTGCTGGTCGACAACCGCGACGCCGGCGCGAGCGACGAGGCACGCGCGGCCTACGGCACGGGCGACATGGCGAGCGACGCGCTCGGCGTGATGGACCACCTCGGCGTCGAGCGCTTCCACGTGGTGGGCGCCTCGATGGGCGGCGCGATCGCCCAGCACCTGGCGCTCCAGGCGCCGACCCGCGTCGCGACGCTGACGCTGGTCGGCACCTGGGCGCGCACCGATCCCTTCCTCGCGACCCTCCTCGGCGGCTGGCGGCTCCTGGTCGAGCGGCTCTCGCCCGAGCAGTTCCTCGCCGCGCTCGTGCCCTGGGCCTTCACCCATCGCTTCCTCGAGGCCCCATCGCCCGAGGTGGTGGCCTTCCAGGCGGCGGCGCGCGAGCGCGGGCTCCTCAAGTCGGTGGCCGCCTACCAGCGCCAGGTGGACGCGTGCCTCGGACACGACACGCTCGGCCTCCTGCCGCTGCTGCGCACCCCGAGCCTCGTCCTGGTCGGCGAGGACGACATCCTGACGCCGCCGCGCTACGCGCGCGCGCTGGCGGCGGCGCTGCCGCGCGGCGAGGTCGCGCTCGTGCCGGCCACCGGGCACGCTTGCTTCCTCGAGACCCCGAAGCCGCTCGCCGAGCGCGTGCTCCGCTTCCTCGCTCACCATCCGCTCGCGGCATGAGCCGGCTCCCCGGGCGTGTCGCGATCGTCACCGGCGCCGCGCGCGGGATCGGGCGCGCCATCGCCGAGCGCTTCGCGGCGGAGGGCGCCGCGGTGCTGCTCGCCGACGTCGCCGGCGAGGCGGGGGAGGCTGCCGCGGCGGCGATCCGCGCGCACGCCGGGCGGGCGGAGTTCGTCGCCACCGACGTGACCCGGGAGGCGGCGGTCGCGGCGATGGTCGCCGCGGCCGTCGAGCGCTTCGGCGGGCTCGACATCCTGGTCAACAACGCCGGGGCGGGGAGCTTCGTGCCCTTCGAGCGGCTCGAGCCGGCGGAGTGGGACCGGCTCCTGGCGGTCAACCTGCGCGCCGTCTATCTGGGTTGCCGTCACGCGCTGCCCGCGCTTCGCCTGCGGGGCGGCGGCTGCATGCTCAACATGGCCTCGCAGTCCGGGCTCGAGGGCCAGGCGATGAACCAGGCGTACTGCGCGGCGAAGGCGGGCGTCGTCCTCCTCACGCGCTCGCTCGCGCGCGAGCTGGCGCCCGAGGGCATTCGCGTCAACTGCCTCTGCCCGGGCGGCACCGACACCGCGATGCTGCGCGGCTTCATGGCCAGCGCGCCGGCAGGGGCGTCGGCCCCGCCCGCCGCTCGCGCGCCCATGGGGCGCCTGGCGCGGCCGGAGGAGATCGCCGCCGCCGCGCTCTTCCTGGTCTCGGATGACGCGTCCTTCGTGACCGGTGTGGCGCTCCCGGTCGACGGCGGCGCCACCGCGTGAGGCGGTGACCCTCCCGGCTCTCCTCGACGGCCTCGCCGCGCGCTTCGGCGAGCGCGAGGCGCTCGTCTCGCCACGCCGGCGCATGACCTACGCGGAGCTGGCGGCCGAGTCGGCGGCGATCGCCGGCGGGCTCGCGGCGCGCGGGGTGGGGCAGGGGACGGCGGTCGGCCTGCTCATGCCGAACTGGCCGGAGTGGATCGCGACCGCGTTCGGCGTGTGGCGCGCGGGCGGCCTCCTCGTGCCGCTCAGCACGCTCAACCGCCCGCGCGAGATGGCGCACTGCCTCGAGCACGCCGAGGTGCGCGTGCTGGTCGCGGTGCGCGGCTTCCTGCGCCACGACTACGTGGCGGGGCTGGAGGAGGTGCGACCGCGGCTGCCGGCGCTCGGCGAGGTGGTATGGCTCTCGCCGCCGGCTCGCGGTGAAGCTGCCCCGCTGGCGCCCCTGATCGCGACGAGCGCGCCGCTCGTTTCGGCCGCCTCTCCCGCGGATCCGGCGACCGTCTTCTTCACCTCGGGAACGACCGCGGAGCCGAAGGGCGTGGTGCACCTCCAGCGCGCGCTCTGCCGCGCGGCCGACGACATCGCCGCGGTGCTCGGCCTCGGACCCGAGGACCGTACCTGGGGCTACCTGCCGTTCTTCTTCGCCGGCGGCCTGGTCGCGGTCGCTCTGGCGACGCTCGCGCGCGGCGGGGCCGTGGTCGTGCAGGAGGTGTTCGAGCCGGGCGAGACGCTCCGGCTGCTGGAGGCCGAGCGCTGCACCGTCTTCTTCGCCTGGCCGCACCAGGCCGAGGCGCTGGTCGCGCACCCGCGCTTCGCGAGCGCGCGGCTCGCGCTCGAGAAGGGTGTGGGCGCGAACACCAAGTGGGCGGCGGCCCTCTATCCGCCGGACCACCACGCCGTCGGCACCTACGGCATGACCGAGACGCTGCCGCTGTGTACCGCCTGGCCGTGGGATGCGCCGCTCGCGCTACGTGCCGGAAGCCACGGTCCGCCCGTGGGCGGCAAGCAGGTGCGCATCGTCGAGCCCGGGAGCGGCGCGCCGCTCGCGACCGGCTGCGAGGGGGAGATCTGCGTGCGCGGGCCGACACTCTTCGCGCACTACTGCCGCCAGGGCCCGGCGGAGTGCTTCGATGCCGAGGGCTTCTTCCACACCGGCGACCTCGGGCGGCTCGACGAGCGGGGCGCGCTCCATTTCCTCGGCCGCCTGAAGGACGTCATCAAGACCGCGGGCGTCAACGTCGCGGCGGCCGAGGTCGAGGCCGCGCTGCTCGCGCACCCCGCGGTCGGCGCGGCGCACGTGGTCGGGGTACCGGACCCGGTGCGTGGCGAGAACGTCGCCGCCTTCGTGGTCGCGAAGGCGGCCGTCGCCACGGACGAGCTCCTCGCGCACTGCCGCGCCCAGCTCGCCAGCTACAAGGTCCCGCGCCATCTCTGGCTCCGGCGCCAGGACGAGCTGCCCGAGAAGGCGAGCGGCAAGGTCGACAAGCCCGCGCTGCGTGCGGAGGCGGAGCGCCTGGTCAGAGACGGCGGCGGCCGCTCGTCACCTCGGCCAGCACCGCGGGCGTGAGCGGCGCGTACGTGCGCGCCGCATCGTCGCGCACGAAGAGCGGGTCGCCGACCCGTGCCGGGTCGTAGCCTTCGGCGGCGAGCACGAGCTTCCGCTGCTTGAGCGTCCCGGTCACGTCCATCTCGGGCACCAGGCGGACGAAGGCGGGGCGCGCGTAGGCCGGGAGATGCCGCTCGGCGTGTGCGTAGAGCGCCGCGGCGTCGAAGCGTGCATCCCCGGCGAGCACGAGGGCGGCCATGCCGGCACGACCGTCCTCGCCCGGGACCTCGACGCCGTACACGTTCGCCTCGCTGACGCCCGGGGCGCCGTTCAGGACGTCCGCCACCTCCTGCGTGGCGACGTTCTCGCCCTTCCAGCGGTAGGTGTCGCCGATGCGGTCGACGAAGTAGTAGTAGCCGTCGGCGTCCTGGCGCAGGAGGTCGCCGGTGCGGAACCAGGCGTCGCCGCGGGCGAAGGCATCGCGCACGAGCTTCCTCTCCGTCGCCGCGCGATCGGTGTAGCCGTCGTACTCCATGCTGCCGCCGACGCGGCCGAGCAGCTCGCCCGCCTCGCCCGGCGCGCACGGCATGCAGAAGCCGTCCGCGGCGCGCACCAGATCGCCGCGCGCCAGGTCGAAGCGCGCCAGGCGCACCGTGTCCTCGAGCATCGCGTGCGGCTTGCCGACCGAGCCGACGCGGCCGTCGGCATTGTGCAGGGCCACGTTGCCCTCGGTCGCGCCGTACATCTCGATGATGCGCGGGATGGCGAAGCGCTCCTGGAACGCGGTCCAGATGTCCGGGCGGAGGCCGGCGCCCGCGGCCACGCGCAGGCGGTGATCGCGGTCGCGCGGCGAGGGCGGGAGGCGGAGGAGATAGCGGCAGAGCTCGCCCACGTACACGAAGGCGACCGCCTCGTGCCGCCGCACGTCGTCGAGGAAGGCGCTCGCGCTGAAGCCCCGGCGCGAGGCGAAGGCCCCGCCGCTGCGGAACGCGGGCGCGAAGCCGACGAAGAGACTCTCGCCGTGATAGAGGGGGAGCGGCGCGTAGATCGTCTCCCCCGCCTCGACGCCGAGCAGCCCGGCGAGCGTGATCCCACCCATGGTGAAGCGGAGGTGGCGCACGATGGCCGGCTTCGGGTACCCGGTCGTCCCGGACGTGTATATATAGAGGAAGACGTCCCCGCCCCGGACGTCGGGAATGTCGGGCTCGGACGCCTCCGGCCCGTCGCGCCAGCCCTCGAGCGGGCGGGCATCGGGGGGGAGCCTGGCGCCCGGGGGGGCATCGGCGAGAAAGCGCACCGGGTGGCCCCCGGCGACCGCAGCGAGCGCGGGGAGGGCGGTCGCGGCGCACACGCCGGCCCGTGCGCCGGACGCCCGGAGCACGTGCGCCAGCCCGGCGCCGGCGACGTGGGTGTTGATGAGCGCGCCGATGGCGCCGAGCTTCGCGACCGCGCCGAGGGCGATCAGGAAGAGCGGGCTGTTCGGGGCGAGGATCGCGACCGGCGTCCCGGCCGCGACGCCCTCGCGGCGGAGACGCGCCGCGACCCGGTTCACGGCCCGGTCGTACGCGCCGTAGGTGACCGTCTCGTCCTCGAACCTGAGCGCGACCTGGTCCGGGATGCGCGCGGCCTGCGCGCGGATGAAGGGGCCGAAGGTGTCGGTCGAACGCTTCAGCTCGGCGATGATCGCCTGGAGGTCCACCGAGTCGAGGGTGCTAGCCGAGCGCCGCCGCGCGGGTCAACCGCGCGGCCGTTGCCGTGCGTGCGGCCGCCGGGCTAGAAGCCGGTCGCCATGGACAAGGTCGCGCCGAGCGCGGCCGCCGCGGTGGCCGACGTCCCCGACGGCGCGAGCCTCCTCTTCGGCGGCTTCGGCGTCGTGCAGGGGTGGCCGAACAGCCTGCTGCTCGCGCTGCGCGCGCACGGCGCGCGCGACCTGACGCTCATCTTCAACACGCCCGGCGTGGGGCCGCTCTCGGCGCAGCTCCTGGCCGAGGCCGGTCTGGTGCGCAAGGTGATCGCGTCCTTCGCGGCCTACCCGACGCGGTCGACGCCGATCGAGGAGCAGATCAAGGCCGGGAAGATCGAGCTCGAGCTGGTGCCGCAGGGAACGCTCGCCGAGCGCGTGCGCGCGGGCGGCGCCGGCATCCCCGCCTTCTACACGCCGACCGGCGCCGGCACGCTGGTTGCCGAGGGGAAGGAGCGGCGGACGTTCGGCGGGCGCGAGTACATCCTCGAGCACGCGCTCAGCGCCGACTACGCCTTCGTGCGGGCGCGTCGCGCCGACCGGTGCGGGAACCTGGTCTATCGCCGCGGCGCACGCAACCTGCATCCCGTGTTCGCGACCGGCGGCCGCGTGACGCTGGCCGAGGTCGACGAGGTGGTCGCGCCGGGCGAGATCGACCCCGAATGCGTGGTCACGCCGGGCATCTACGTGGACCGCGTCGTGCGGACCGAGCACCCGCTCGACGTCGAGGAGGTGCGCGCGCTCTCGCGCCGCTACGGCCGGGCGGTGCACGTTGCGCCGCGCCCCGACCTGGGCGGCCTGCCGCCCGACCTGATGACCCGGCGCGCGGCGCTCCTCCTGCGCGACGGCGAGTACGTGAACCTGGGTCTCGGGCTGCCGACGCTCCTCTCGAACCACGTCACCGCCGCGCGCGACATCGTCCTCCACTCGGAGAACGGCATGCTCGGCTTCGGACCGCTGGTGGAGGAAGGCGAGGAGGACATCGATATGTACAACGCGAGCGGGCAGCTCGTCAGCCTGCTCCCGGGCGCCTCGTTCTTCGACAGCCTCTACGCGCACGGGATGGCGCGGGGCGGGCGGGTCACCACCGTGGTGCTCGGCGCCTTCCAGGTCTCGGAGAAGGGCGACCTCGCCAACTGGAACGTCCCGGCGAGCGGGAAGGGCGGGATCGGGGGGGCGATGGATCTGGCGGCAGGACGCGCGCGGGTGCTCGTGGTCACCTACCACACGACGCGGGCGGGGGAGCCGAAGCTCGTCCGCCGGTGCACGTACCCGCTCACCGCTCCTGCATGCGTGAGAGACATCGTGACCGACCTCGCCTACGTGACGGTCGAGCCCGACGGGTTCCTCCTGCGCGAGCTGGCGCCCGGCGTGTCGCTCGAGCGCGTCCGCGAGCTCACGGGGGCGCCGCTCCGGGTGTCCTCGGACCTTCGAACGATGGAGTTTTCGGATTCCTCACCCCCTTTTGGGGGGTGAAATCAAGAATTCGGCGATTGTGGGCCGGGCGGCCCCGGGGCAGGCTAGCACGCGATGGCGACACCGAGAGCAGGTCGGACGGCGGCTCACGCGGGCAGCGCCCTCGGTCCGCTGCCCCAGGTTTCCCCGCCGTCTCGCCCGCCCACCACGCGCCGGCGCGCCGCCCTGAGCCACGCCGGCCATGCGGCCAGCGAGATGTCCGGCTTTGACGGCGAGGTCTGCGTGCGCTACGAGGCGGTCTACCGGCGGGCCGAGCCAGCCTGCGGCGAGCGCCGGCTCCTGCTGGCGGTCCTCGAGGACGGCATCCGGGCGTTCCTGAAGAACGCGCGGGCGACCCACGGGCGGGCATTCAACCTGCGGCGGGAGGCGCTCAGCTGGCTCACCACGGACGACCGCAGCGACGTCTTCGCCTTCGAGAACATCTGCGAGGCGCTCGGCATCGACCCGAGCCGGCTGCGCCAGCGGGTGCTCGGCGAGACGTCGGACGGCTCGTTGCCATCCCTGCACTGACGCGCGGCGCTCCGCCCGCCGCGTCCGACCGATGAGGAGCGGGACATGGGCGACGCGACGCACGTGACGGGCGAGGTGCCCGGCGCCATCTGGCTGGTTGCTCCGCTCGGGTCGGTGTCGCAGTTCACGGGCGCCGACTTCACCGACGACGACCGGCTCTACGCCAAGACGGCGGAGGACTTCGTGCGCGACGAGGTCCTGCCTCGCCTGGACGAGATCGAGTCGAAGGAAGCCGGCGTCATGCCGGCGCTGCTCAAGCGCGCGGGCGAGCTCGGTCTCCTCATGGTCGACATCCCGGAGGCATACGGCGGTCTCGGGCTGCACAAGACGACCTCGATGCTGGTCTCCGAGCACGGCGCGCTGTGCGCCTCGTTCAGCGTCTCGTGGGGCGCGCACACCGGCATCGGCACGCTGCCCCTCGTCTACTACGGGACCGAGCCGCAGAAGCAGCTCTATCTGCCGCGCCTGGCGACCGGCGAGTGGCTCGCCGCCTACGCTCTCACCGAGCCGGGCTCGGGGAGCGACGCGCTCGCGGCGCGGACCACGGCCACGCCCGAGAACGGCGGCTACCGGCTGAACGGCACCAAGCAGTTCATCACCAACGCCGGCTTCGCCGATCTGTTCACGGTCTTCGCCAAGGTGGGCGGCGAGCACTTCACGGCCTTCCTGGTCGAGCGCGCCACACCGGGGCTCTCGACCGGTCCCGAGGAGAAGAAGCTCGGCATTCGCGGCTCGTCGACGCGGCAGGTGATCCTGGAGGATGCGCGCGTCGCTGGCGACAAGGTGCTCGGCCAGGTGGGGCAGGGGCACAAGATCGCCTTCAACATCCTGAACATCGGCCGCTTCAAGCTCGGCGCGGGCTCGGTCGGGGCGGCCAAGGACTGCCTCGCGATCGCGCTCCAGTACGCCAAGGAGCGCCAGCAGTTCGGCCGGCCGATCGCGAGCT
>WNEZ01007972.1_pt1 | contig 18199 bp, 14 predicted proteins | sample 5400521 | NCBI WGS metagenome assembly WNEZ01 (sample SAMN13153339, study PRJNA577476) | soil metagenome | isolation source: 120 cm saprolite under Douglas fir tree site 2 hole 1 replicate 1 | place: USA:California | collected 2015-04-18
GTGCCGTTGCCGTTACCCAGCAGCACGCCTAGGTTGCTGTGCTTCCATCCGCCCAGCCCGTCGGTTGTTCGGTTAGCCACGACTACATCCAGAATGCCGTTACCCCGCAGATCTGCCAGCGCGACCGAATCGGCAAAGTTCCCGCCCGAGTCGTGGACCACTGCCGGTTGAAAAGTGCCGTCGCCGTTGCCCAGTAGCACTCCTGCCCCGCCGTGTCGGTTCCCGCAGTTACTCTGACAATAGTTCTGCACAACGAGATCCGGAACGCGATCCCCGTTCACATCCCCGATGGCAACCGAGGTTGCAACTGCGCCCCCCGAGTCGTAGTCGACCGCTGGCTGGAAAGTACCGTCGCCATTGCCAAGCAAGACACTCACGGAACCAACTACGGTCGTTTCGTCATCGTAGGTATTTGTCACCGCTATGTCGAGTTTGCCGTTGTTTCTTAGATCGGCGAGTGCGACCGAATATGCGTTGACCGGAGGCTGGAACGTACCGTCGCCGTTGCCAAGCAGAACACTCACGCCTCCGGGGAAGAATCCCCCGGACTGATGAAAAGTCTGCCAAACGTCGCCCACTACCAGGTCGGGTACGCCGTCGCCGTTGACATCTCCGACGGCAATTGAGGCGGCAAAGGGCGCCCCCGTTGCATACATCACAGCCGGCTGGAAGGTGCCGTCGCCGTTGCCCAGCAGCACTGAGACACCGCCTTCAGTGGTAGTACAGTTGCCGTTTTGGTCGACAGTCTTGCAGTAATTCCCCACGACCAAATCCAGTTTTCCGTTGCGTCTCAAATCCGCTACCGCAACCGAGAACGAAACAGGGCCCGGATTGTAGGATACCGCTGGCGCAAACGCGATTTGCCCTCCGGCCGGTGCCGTGAGGATCACCACCGAGATAAGAGCGGAAAGTATGCGAAGAACCCGGAGCAGCTTCATAGTGGACTCCAACTATCGTTGACGATCCTCTAACCGGTCGGATCCAATGACCCGACCGGTTACTCATAAGTGTTAGACTTTGGCGAAACCAATCTTCCACCTTCGCGTCAGTTGGTACTCTGTGGGTCAACCAAGTCGTCGTCCGGATCCTCCAAAGCGACGGGATTGTCAATGATACTCCGGCATAGAACAAGCCGGGTCGGGGAAGATCCGTGAGGGCTCGATTACCCCTTGGAAGAGATAATCGCTAAAGATGATGGAGCTAGAATTGCCGCTCGTCAAGCGAAAATGGCGGCGGCCCCCCCAGAGTTCACGGATTTCCAAACGACGCAATAGGCAACTCTCAGTTGACGTAACATCCCGATTACACTCATTGAGGGTAGAATCTCGGCTATGGCATTGAAGAATCGCTCTGTGCCCGTCGATACAGTGTTGCCCCACGTCAACTATCAGAACCTTGCTGAGGCAATGGCTTGGCTTACCAAGGCTTTCGGCTTTCAGGAATATTACCGCTATGGTGACGGCCCGAGTGGCGGCCAAATGTGGGCGGGCAAAGTCGCGATCCAAGTAAGACAAGCGAGCAGCGGTCAGATGTCACCAGCGCAGCTCGGGTATGGGACACAGTCATCGACGGTTTTTGTGGACGATGTGGATGAGCACCACGCCCGGGCAAAAGCGGCAGGGGCCAAGATTCGGGAGGAGCCGCATGAGACGGAGTATGGCGAGTATCAGTACGCGGCTGAGGATCTGGATGGACACCACTGGCTGTTCTCGCGGCACGTGAAGGATCGCAGCCCAGAGGACTGGGGTGCAATGGTGAAGCGCTAGCAGCAACCTGACATGTGTCCCACGTTGACCATAGTCAACTGTCGAAAAATCTCCATATCACACATTGACCGGGGTTCTGAGTGTAAACGCCTGTGGCTGTTGAAAAAGGAACCAAACCAGTAATTTCCGTGAATTTCAGCGCCTACGGCAAACGAAGATTCAATAACTTGCGAGCGACTTTCGTTCGTGAAATCCCGTGAAAAGAGTTTTTCAACAGCCACGCCCGATTACACCAGCTAAGAACGTTCCCGGCCTTTGTTGCCGGAGCCGAGATTGCCTTCCCCGATTCCAGCCCCGCCAATAACTCTCCCGCCAACCGCCGGATGCGTTACTCTCCAAACGATGCGCCTCCTCCGCTTCTTCCGCCCATCACACCAGCACACCGCCTTTTCCGCGACGCTGCTGCTGATGGCGGCCATCACACTTTCGCGCGTGATCGGATACATTCGCGAAGCCTACATCGCCTACGCCTTCGGTGCCGGACAGCAGACCGACGCCTACGTCGCCGCATTCACTCTGCCCGACTGGCTCAACTATATAGTGGCCGGCGGCACCGCCTCGATCACATTCATCTCCATCTATACGCGGTTTCTGGCGGAGAAACGCGAGCAGGATGCGCAGAAAACATTCTCCATCATCATTACCGTGATGACCACCGTGCTCGTCGCCGGCACCATCCTGGCCGAGATCTTCACGCCTCAGTTCGCCGGTTGGATGTTCCATGGCTTCACGCCGGAGCAGATGCAGCTCTGTGTTCATCTGACGCGCATACTTCTGCCCGCGCAGATCTTCTTTTATGTTGGAGGAGTTGTTTCGGCGGTGTTGCTCTCACACCGTCTCTTCCTGTTGCCGGCATTCGGTCCACTGATCTACAACGTATTCATCATTGCCGGTGGAGTTGTCGCCGGACGCCAGATGGGAATCGCGTCCCTTGCCTTCGGCGCCCTCGCCGGGAGCATTGCCGGTCCGTTTCTGATCAACGCAATCGGCGCAGCCAAAATCGGCACAGGATACCGCCCGTCGTTCGATCTGAAAAATCCGGCTTTGCCTCGAGCGGAATCGGTGACATCGCGCGGCTGAACTATGCCAAGCGTCTCTTCGCCGTTCCCATTGCCATTCTCGGACAAGCCACGGGACAGGCGTCCCTCCCCTTTTTTTCACGCCTGTTCGGAGAAAAAAAGTTCGCCGAGTTTGCGGCTACGGTGAATGCTTCGGTCTATCGCATCACGGCAGCATCTCTGCTGATAACCGGTTGGATGATGGCCATTGCCGTCCCGCTCATCGATCTCGTCTACCGTCGCGGGCACTTCACTTTTGGGGATTCCGAATCCACCGCCCTATACTTTTTCTGGTTTTCGCTGTCGCTGGCCTTGTGGTCCAGTCAGGCGCTTTATGCCCGCGCGTTTTACGCCTCCGGCAATACCCTGACTCCGATGATCGCGACCAGCCTCATCACTCTCGCTTCTCTACCCATCTACGCGCTGTTTTTTCGCACGCTCTCGGTCACCGGACTGGCCATCGCGTCGGATGTCGGCATTGCCGCCAACGCCCTCGCCATCGCCGCGCTTCTACATTTTCGCGGGATGGTGTCGTTCGCCGGCTTGAACTGGAAAGAATTAGGAAAGGCGGCGCTGGTGGGCGCCGGGAAAGGCGGCGCTGGTGGGCGCCGTATCCGGCGGATTGAGTTATGAAGTCATTCGCACTATCGCGCTCGATGGCAGCCGCCGCGCCGATCTCCTCGCCCTCGCGCTCGGCACCTTAACCTGGGGAGCAGCCGTCGCCGCGGGACTCTGGTTGTTGCATTCTGAATTGCCGGCAGATCTTCGCAGAAAGAAACCAGCCGCGTTTCCAGGCGTAGCCGAAGGCCAAGCAGCGGAAACGATGGCGACCGGCAAAGAACCATGAGAGTTGTTCGTGTGGGGACGGGCGCCTCGCCCGTCCAAGCCGAGCGGAGCTCGGCAGCCGCCTGTAGCCGCATAACTGTGTATTCGCTGTGGTCGCTTCGTCCTCCGCGATTCCGCCGCCCGTTAGCAGCCCATCAAAACAAAACGGGCCTCAAAAGAGGCCCGTTTCTAACTGTCGCGCTCGATCAGCGAACAGTGAACAACGATCAGCGACCGACGACCGTCGATTCTACGCTCTCGCCGCAATCGCCGGTTCCGGCGCCGCGCTCGAAACACTCTTCGTCACTTCTTCCGGCTTCGAGGCTACTGCCCCTCCAGCTTTGCGGATGTCGATGCCACCCTTGAAGAAGGCGCCGTCTTCAATCGAGATGCGCGCCGCCACAACGTCGCCCGTGAGCGAACCGTCACTGCGGATGTCCACCCGGTCGCTCGCGGTCAGGTTGCCCCGCACCTTGCCGAGCACCACGATTTCCCGCGCGCTAATGTTGGCCGCGACCACTCCATTGCGGCCGATGGTTACGCGATTGCCGGAGAGGTTGATCGATCCTTCCACTCGGCCATCAATATATAAAGACTCGGAACCGGTCACTTCACCTTTAATTACCAGCGACTTGCCAATCGTGGCTTGGTCCGAAGTGGAGGTGGTGGTCGCAACCGGGCGCGGTATAGCACCGGGCTCGCTGGTGCTCATATTTGTGACCGGTGCCGTCGTCCCCGTGGTCGTCGTCGGACGCTCCGGCTCAGCCGGCCGGCCAGGTGTCGCAGGTTGATTCGTGGGCTTCCACATGTCTTCGAAATCCTTTCCTTTTATTAAGGGATTCTGAACCTTAGGGGATTCTGAATCAGCGCCGCATTTCTGGGGCCAAAACGAATTGTACTCCTGACAAAACGCCCCGCGCTGTGGAAATCCAGCTTTTCTTATTGATTTTCATAGTTCCCCTCGTGGTTCCTCCGCCGCACCCGCAGGTTCGGTCGCGCCTCCCATCGTGTAAGCTCTGCCCGGACTGCGGTAATTCTTCTATCGCGATACTCCTACCCGACACTCGTATCCGATACTATGGAGCCGTGGGAGCACAACCAGACCCTGTGCCTTCCCAGAAGAGGAATCCATGACTTTGACTGAGACGACTTTAACCGCGACGACTTCAACCGCGGCCGCCTACGTCCGGCCCCAGCCCGGAGAATATGCTCCCTATTACGATCGCTACATCTCCCTGGTCCATCATAACGAGACCCCGGGCAACGACATTCTCGCCGCCTTGGAAGATCAGCGCCGCCAGATGGTTCTCTTGCTCTGCGGACGCGCCGAGGCCCACGGCGATTTCCGCTACGCGCCTGACAAGTGGAGCCTGAAGGAAGTTCTCGGCCACATCAACGATACCGAGCGCATCATGAGCTACCGCGCCCTGCGCATTTCGCGCGGCGACGCAACTCCGATCGAAGGCTACGAGCAGGACGACTACGTGCGCAACGGTCCGTTCGCAGGCCTTCCCCTGGCGGACTTGATCGAGGACTACATAGCCGTCCGACGCGCCACCGTTTCCCTATTTCGCAATCTAGACGAGCCCGCCTGGAGCCGACGCGGAGTAGCCAACAAGAACGAAGTGACGGTGCGAGCCCTGGCCTACATCATCGCCGGCCACGAACTGCACCATCGCCGCATAATCGAGGAGAAGTATTTGAAGTAAAGTGGAGAGACGGGCGCCCCCGCCCGTCCACCCCAAGTCCGGCGCCGGAGACTAACCTTAGACCTAAAACCCTGAGACCCGAGACCTAGGACCTGAGACCTGATGCCACGCAACATGCTTGTCGGCCGTCTGACCATGCATCGCGACGGCTTCGGCTTCGTAATTCCCGACGCCACTTCGCTCGATGCCAATCTGAAGGCCCGTCTCGCCGGCGACGTCTTCATTGCTCCGCACGCCATCGGATCCTCTATGCACGGAGACCGCGTCCTGGTCGAAGTCGGTACCATCCGCCCCGATGGACGCGCCGAAGGCCGCATCATCCGCTCCGTGTCGCGTGCCCATCCGACCGTAGTCGGCATCTTCCACTACGGACACGGCCACAACTACGTCAAGCCCGTAGACGAAAAAGTAACCCAGGAAATCGTGATCCCGCCGGGGATGGAAAACCCGCAGTCCCCTGTGGCTTCTGCCCCTGTGACCTCAGTGCCCCCCGTGGTAAAGATTTCTCACGCTGAACCACCAAGGCCGAAGAAGAAGAGATCCCAAGACAGAGTAATAGGCAAAGAAGCCGCAATCCACACCACCGTGCAGAATATGGAAGGCGTTGTAGTAGATGTAGAAATCACCGACTGGCCCAGCGCGACGCAAAATCCGCGCGGCCGCGTGATCGAGATTCTAGGCGAAGAAAACGACTTCGGAGTCGACGTCGAGATCATGATCCGCAAGTTTCACCTGCCCCACCGCTTCCCGCCCGAAGTGATCGAAGAAGCCCAAGCCATCGAGAATGTGATTCACGCCGGCGAACTACGTCACCGCCGCGACTACCGCAACCTTCCGATCGTTACCATCGACGGCGAGACCGCGCGCGACTTCGACGACGCCGTCCACGTCCGCCAACTGGAAAATGGCAACTACGAACTGCAAGTCCACATCGCCGATGTCGCGCAGTACGTAACTCCCGACTCGCCGCTCGATCAGGAAGCCCGTCTGCGCGGCACCAGCGTCTATTTTCCCGACCGCGCCGTCCCCATGCTGCCGCTCGAACTCTCGACCGACATTTGCAGCCTGCGCCCGCAAGTCGACCGCCTCGTCCTCTCTTGCACCATGGAGATTGACCACCAAGGCGAAATCGTCGCCTACGAACTCAACGAAGGCGTGATCCGCTCCGCGAACCGCATGACCTATACCGCCGTGAATGCCGTCATCGAAGGCGACGCCGCATCGCGTAGCGATTACGCAACTCAAGTCGGGCACTTCGAACGTATGCGCGATCTCGCCATGATCCTGAACCGTAAACGCAAACGCCGCGGATCGATCGACTTCGATCTCCCCGAACCAGTCATCGAGTTTGACGAATTAGGAATGATGAAGAGCATCACGCGCTCGGAGCGCAATATGGCCCATCGCCTGATCGAAGAATTCATGCTCTCGGCAAACGAGTGCGTCGCGCACTATCTGGAAAATAGACGCATCGCTTCGCTCTACCGCATCCACGAAAAGCCCGACGCCAAACGCGTCTACGACTTCGAGGTCATCGCCGCCACTTTCGGATACTCGCTGGGAGTAGGCGCGTTGCCGATTCAACGTGTGCGATTAAAAGCCGACCGCCGCGACGCTCGCGGCACCGGCAAACGCGTACGCGAAATCGAAGTGCCCAAAGAAGTCCACATCACCCCGCGCATGTATCAGAAACTCACAGAGAAGATCGCGGGCAAGCCGGAAGAAAGAATTCTAAGTTTCCTGATGCTGCGGTCGCTGAAGCAGGCCCGCTACTCCGAAGAAAATCGCGGACACTTCGCCCTGGCCGCAACCACCTACACCCATTTCACCTCACCCATCCGCCGCTATCCCGACCTGATCGTGCACCGCATCCTGAAAGAGGTCCTGGGCGACTCTCCCGAAAAAATGGATGAAGCAGTACCTGTGGGGACATCTCAATCTCCTCAAGCGCGTCATCCTGAGCGAAGCGAAGGACCTAATTCTCAACGGCTCAAAGCAGAGCTAGACGGTCCGCCGCCATCCCCGTGGTCCAAGCGCCGCGACCGCACCGCCCATCAGCACGCGCTCGAACCTCTCGACGGACCCATCACTCTCGAAGAACTCCACACCATCGCCGACGAATCCAGCCAGTCCGAACGCCGAGCCGACGAAGCCGAGCGCGGCCTGATGGAATGGAAGAAAGTAAAATTCATGGAGCGCCGCATCGGCGAAGACTTCGACGGCCTGATCATCAGCGTAACCAAATTCGGCTTTTTTGTGGAACTCACCGACCTCTTCGTCGAGGGCCTCGTGCCCCTCAACACGCTAACCGACGACCGCTACACCTATCACGAGGACGCGCGTCAGATCATCGGCCAGCGCTCCCGCAAGACCTACAGCCTGGGAGATCGCGTGCGGGTCTTGGTGGACAGGATTGATCCGGTAGAGAAGAAGATCCAATTCGCAGTGCTGGAGGAGCAGCCGCAACGTGCAACCCCACGCCGACGCAAGTGACCTTCTCAGAAATTGACTATCACCGACGTGAGTCAGCTACCCAATAAGTGCTCCTGAACAGGAGCGTCTGATTCGAGCCCGCGTTCCTCAGCCTTACTCGAATCCTGTGTAGGCCAGCGTGTGGGTCCTTCGGTTCAAAGCTCAACAGATAACGGCTGTGGAGATGATTCGCAAAGCTAATCATGTCTGACTCAAAGCTCTTGCGCGTGGCGAAGAGCTCATACTCGCCGCCCGTCATCGAGGCCAGAGCATTCGCGGAATTCCTTCTCATTGCCTGTCGCGCGGCAGCAAGTTTCTCGATGAAATCAACGCCCGTGCCCCACTCGTCTCGGTTGCTACCCCGCGCGGTATCAAGTTGCTGCGAAATATATGGCGAAAACGGGAGCGCGTAGACCAGAGTGTGCGTTACTCCTACCAACCTCACGGCATCGTCGATCTTTGCAAAGCGGCTGCCATGATCGCGCGTCTCGCTGATCAGCAGCAGTACGCGTTGCCGTCCTTCCGGCCGTTTGGCGAGCATTTTCGCCGAATAAGCCACGGCGTCCAGAATGGCGGCTCCGTGGTCCCCTCCCTCCAAATTCTTCAAATCCTCCTCGATGACTTCGGCGTGCTTTGTAAAGTCGTGCACCAGATTCAGCTTGCTGTCGAAGAGCAGCAAGGCCGCTTCATTCTGACGCCCGCTCAGTATGGGATCGAGCATCGCGGCCAAGCCAGCCATTCTGCCAAATTCTCGCTGGGCGCGACGCCCGCATTGCACGGCGATCACCAACGATATGGGTTCCGCTTCCGCAGGTTCATCAAGATGCACTGCCTGCTCGACACCATCATCCTCAATAATGAAGTCCCGCGCATGCAGTCCGTAGACGGCGTTACCTTGGGCGTCTCTCACCAGTGTCGGCACGGGCACCAAGTTGCTCTGGGAACTGAAACTTGGCTCCTGCTGGCCCGCAGCAGGTCCGAAAAGCAGCAACAACATCACCAGCCATGAGCTGAATCTCAACATATATCGACGCCCTAAAGACCATCCTGTATAGAATTAAGTTGTACCGGGAGCGAGTGACCATGCCAGAACCAACCAAACCCAAGCCCAAGCAAGATCCAGTTCAGGCTGCAAAGCATGTTGCAAGTGCTCATCAGATTCTTAAGGACCTGCAAAAAAAGGTCGGAGATCATCCCGAACTTGGCGAGGCCATAACCAAACTGGAGATGGCGCTCAACAACCTGGCTATACAGACTGGCGGCCTGCTGTAGCAGCGAAAAGAATTCCGCCCTCTGCCACCTCGCTCACTTCCCGCTGTCCATCGCCACAAACAGATTATTCAGCGATTCCGCGAGCGTAGGATGCGCGAACACACCGTCCCGCAACGCGGTGTACGACAGCTTTCCCATCATCGCAATCTCGATCGCGGACATAATTTCGCCCCCTTCAATCCCAAGAACCGCGGCCCCCAGTATCTGATTCGTTTCGGCATCCACGATGGCCTTTATGAAGCCGCGGGTTTCATCCGTCTCCAGCGCCCGCGCCACGGCACTCATCGGCAACCTCGCAACCCGAATGTTCCGCTTCTGCGCGCGAGCTTCGGTCTCGGTGAGGCCGACCCGACCCAACTGCGGATCGATAAACACCGTATAGGGCACCAGACGACCGTTAGTCGAAGCATTTTTCTTTTCGATGAGATTGGCGCGGATGATACGAAAATCGTCATAAGAAATATGCGTAAACGCCGGCCCACCCTTGATGTCGCCCAGTGCGTAGACGCCACTAACCGTGGTCTCGAGGCGGTCATTCACCTTGATGAAGCCGCGATCGTCCGTTTGAATCTCAGCCGCCGCAAGGTTCAGCGTGTCGGAATTCGGCACGCGTCCTGTAGCCACCAATAGGTGTGAACCGGCCAGAGTCAGAGTCGTTGCGTGGCCCGCCTGCTGGACCTCCAGTCGAATGCCGCCTTCCGCTTGCCTGACGCGAATCGCTCTTGCGTTCAGCAAGACCTCAATCCCGTCCTGCTGAAAAATCTTGGCGACTTCTTCCGCGACATCTGGGTCTTCGCCGGCAAGCAGTTGTCCGCGCAATTGAACAATCGTCACACGGCCGCCGAAACGCCGGAAGAGTTGCCCAAACTCCACACCGATGTAGCCGCCACCCAGGATCAAAAGGTGCTCGGGAACCGTGTCGAGTTCCATGATGGACACGTTGTCCAGAGTCGGAACCTCGTCCAGGCCATCCAGCTTAGGCCGTGCCGCGCGGGTACCGGCATTGATAAAGATATATTTGGATGAGAGAGAGCGCTGAGCGCCATCGTTCGAGCGGACGTCAATCGTCCTTGGACCAGTAGCCGAAACAGCGAACCTGGCCTCACCGAAAATCAGTTCAAGGTTCGCGGCCTTTTCGATCTGCGCCTGACTGCCGTTGCGAAACTTATCCACGATCTCCTGCTTGCGTTGGCGAATCTTTTCGAGATCGATGCTGATCAGGCCGGTGTTCACTCCATAATCGGCAGCGCGCCGCACCAGGTAGGCGACTCGGCCGCTTGCCACCATCGTTTTCGTAGGAGTGCATCCCTCATTGATGCACGTTCCGCCCACATGTTTCCGCTCGATCAGAACAGTGTGCATCCCGGCTGCGGCAAGCGCTGTAGAGAGAGGTGTACCGGCCTGCCCTGAGCCGATGATGATGGCATCGTATTGCTGCGCAGTGGACATAGGCACGCTCGCGATTGGATGTGCGTAAAAGACTTTCGCAAAAACGTTCGTTAATACTTTCGTCAATACTTCCGGAGAATTTCAGAATCTGGAAACCAGCAGCAGTCCGAGCCCAATTGCCACCAGGTCTTCCGGAATGGCAATCGCAGCATCCGGAACATGAAGGGCCCGAACCAGTCCGACGCGAGCCTGATAACCGCCGAATGCTCCAGCGATTGCGCCGATTGCCCCGATCAGCGCCCCAAGCCAATACGACGCGCCCCCAGGAACGGCGAGACACGCACCAGTAAGCAAGCCAATGACAATTCGTGCAGTGAGCCCGACCGCCGCCGTTCGGGCAGGAGTGGTCGGGAGTTTATCGGCAACGAATTCGCCCAAGGCGCCAAGAGTAAAGATGCCCACCGCCCAGGCCGAACCCATGAAAGCCAGGGGAGAACCATGAAGATTGATCCAACCCAGGTGCGCAGCCCAAGCTACAACCGCAGGCGCCGTCATGGATCGCAACCCTGTTACCACGCCAATACCAAACACCAGCAGCAGCGTGAATCCAGAATTCATGATATTCCCTCCATGCGACGGTAAGACCTGTTCGGTGACCCGCGCGACGAACATTTTATCTTAACCATGCAACCCGCTTGGTGGGAGTCTATCTGGTGGGAATAAGGGGCCAAACTCTTACTAACAATTGGACGCCGTCAACGAGAGAACCTAGGCTCGTCACAACAGAAGAAGAGAGGGAAGTGCCAGGGGTGGCCCCCCGGCACTTCTGGGCGGGTGGGCGTTTTTACTGCGGAATCTGTTGCAGCAGTTGATTTGCCTGTTGTATCAGCGACGATGCCACCGCCGGGTCGACGGGTTTGCCGTTGAATGCGGCATCCTCCAGGATCTGAATCATCTGACCGGCGAGGGAGTCTCGCTGGGCGTTCAGGTTGATGAGATTGCTTTCCAGTTGGTTGTAAGTTGCGTCATCCGAATCGTTCGAGATCAACGCCGAGTTCGATATGCGCAACGTACCCAGTCCAAATTGCCCGACGGGCGCGTTGATCTGCTTGTAGGACTGCGCCAGTTGCCGGAAGATATTTCCGTTTCCCGTCACCGAAGGCGGCAGCGCCGCGCCAGTGAGAGCTTCGGATAGCACCCGGCCATCGTGTCCGTAATCGTCCTTCAAACCCGCCAGCAGCAAGATCGTAGGACGGATGTCGGTGTGATCGGACCATGTGTTGCCGTCGACGCCGTCGTCTCTCACGCCTGGGCCGACCATTCCCAGCCAGGTGGTAACGATCTCCGGTTGAACGTCGCCGTGGTTCCAGGCAAAGCCCGGGAGTTCGGTCACGCAAGGCGAGGTGCAGTTGGGTGCCCCGGCAAAAAAGAAGTAATCGGGATCGCCAAACATCACCAGGGTCGGCGTGCGCGCCGTGTCGGCGGTGACCATATGGAGAATCTTCATCTCAACTGCATCGGCCAGGAACTGGCTGATCTTGTCCGTACTCCCCGTGATCGGGCTGACTGCCGTCAGCCCATCGAGGGCGCGGGCAAAACTGCGAGCCACAGGATCGGTGCGCCCGGGATTTCCGGTGATGTAGATGGTTGGCGCATCGTCGGAATGGACTTTGAACGGAGTCGTTATGCCCTGCTCCGTTGCCAGCAAGCCCGCCAGGTTGGCATTGATTTCGCCGATCTTCGCATACGTGCAAGGAGTAGTTACGCCATCACAATTGGCGGGACTCGGTGGACCACCTGCAAAGTGGTCACCTTCATCCGCCGTAAAAATGAACAGCGTGTTGTCACGCGTAATCCCGTCGGCCGCCAGACGCGTGAAGAATTTGTTGAACGCATCGTCATAGGCTTTGAGCGCCGCGACATAACCCGCTGACCCGGGACCGAATGCGGGACCGCTGGGATGGTTATCATGCACATCGGAAATATAGGCGTAAGTGATCGGGACGCCGTGCTCCTGCATGGCGGCTACATAGGCGAGCGACACTGTCGCCGCCATTCCATCAAAGCCCGGAAACCCGATGTGTCCTTGCGGATCTTGAATCACGTTTCCGTTCAGGTCGGTCATCGGACCAGTCGGACTGATCTGTGGAGCAACATACTTGTTGCCATACAAGGCTTGGTATCCCGCGTACCCGCCGGCACAAAGGATCTCCGGCAGCGCAGTGGATCCCGATTCCGACGAAATCGGCGAACGCCTGGCCGGGATTGCTTTTGACTTCCTGCGCTTGCACCGAGTTCGCGCCAAAAACCGTGGGAATGTCGGTGGCAATGTTTTCCAGGATCGTATTCGCCGTCGCCACCGATCCCACATTGCACCCTGCGCGAGTGAACGCTACCCACGGAGCGGGCGCGTTGTGCCCGTCGGCAGTCAACATGTTGAATTTCGTGTCTGTGGGTGTGCTGGTGGTCGGGTCAAAGAGAGGGTCGGTCCAGTACGCGAACGAAACGCCGAGGTTGCTGGTACCGTCCGGATTGAAATAGCGGAAACTGTTGCTCACGGGCACGCCGTGACGGTCGCCATATACGCCAGTCAGCGAGGTGAGGATATCCGTGGCCGTGTGCGAGATAAGCGGGGTGTGATGGTTGGTGAGAACTGTCCCCTGGCTTTCGAGAAAGTTCAGCAGGTGGGGCATCTGCTCGAGATCGGAGGGGACGTTAGGGTTGTCGCGCACGAAATGCGTGTTATCGAACTGAACATAGATAACGTGTTTTATTTTTCCTTTGGGAGAGTTCAGCCCACACGTAATTTGAGCCTTTGAGATGCCAGTTACGGTGGCCAAAAGCGCGCCGACAAAAATGAGTGTCCGGTACAAACCGCGGAAGGGGAGAATGGATTTCACAAACAACCTCCTGGGGTGCGATTTAAGATGCGATTTAATTTACGACGAGGTGACGTTCCCACGTATAGCCCGAGCACGGCGAGGTCGGGTTAACGCCGCGTTAAACTTTCATAAAACCTGACGAGCGTGGCAGTTCTGCATTATAACGCCGCTTGTAACCTGTGGTGCAAGTCCCCCATTCCGACCTGCTAAACTACCCCTTCACCACTCTTGGCGCCTGCCTGGGAAGTCAATTCCATGTCCAACAATTCAACGTCTACCAGCTTAAACTCCAGCAATGCCAGTCCCACTCCGCGCACGCGCGTAGTACGCGAACCGCAGCGCGCGGTTTACGACCGCGACGCCGTCAACCAGATCCTCGACGAAGCTTTCCTCTGCCACGTCGGCTTCGTCGCCGACGGACAGCCCTTCGTGATCCCCACTTCTTTCGGACGCCACGGAGACGTGCTTTACATCCACGGCTCGGCCGCCAGCCGCATGCTCCGCAACCTCGATCAGGGCGTCGCCGTCTGCATCACGGTCACGCTGCTCGATGGATTGGTCCTCGCCCGCTCCGTTTTCAATCACTCGATGAACTACCGCTCGGTGGTAATTCTCGGCACGGCGACGCTGGTCAATGATCCGGCAGAAAAACTCGCAGCCCTGCGCGCGCTAAGCGAGCATATTCTTCCCCATCGCTGGGAAGACTCGCGCCAGCCCAACGAAACCGAGCTGAAAGCAACGTCCGTCCTGCGCCTTCCGCTCACTGAATTTTCCGCCAAAGTCCGCGTAGGACCGCCCGTGGACGACGATGAGGACTACACATTCCCGACCTGGGCCGGAGTAATTCCGCTAGAGATGACGGTCGGTGCCGCAATCCGCGATGACCGCTGCGAGCAAGAACTGCCCGCATACCTGAAGGATTACTCGCGTCAGAGAAAGAAAGTTAAGTGAGACCGAGTCGGCCGCCGCGTCCCATTCACGGCAGCAACAGCAACTTCCCCGTAGTCTTCCTCGCTTCCAACTCGCGGTGCGCTCGCTGCACTCCCGCCAGCGGATAGACATGCTCGATCCGCAACTTAAGTTTGCCGTCGCGAATCATGCCGAATACCGCTCCCGCCCGCTGCTGCAATTCCTGCGCCGTAGCAATGTAGTGCCCGATCGAAGGCCGCGTCAAAAAGAGCGACCCCTTCTGCGTCAGCACCAGCGGATCAATCGGCGCGACCGCCCCGCTCGATCCCCCAAAGAGCGCCATCATCCCGCGCGGACGCAGCACATTCAGCCCCTTGTCGAATGTCGTCTTCCCCACCGAGTCATACACCACATCCACGCCTTTGCCGCCGGTCAATCGTTTCGTCTCCACCTCAAAATCGGCCTGCGTATAAAGGATGACTTCGTCCGCTCCCGCCGCTCGCGCCAGCTTTGCCTTTTCCTCGGTCGAAACCGTAGCAATCACCCGCGCCCCAATGTTGTGCGCCATCTGCACCAGCAGCAACCCGACCCCGCCGGCAGCCGCGTGAATCAGCGCCGTCTCACCTTTTTTCAGCGGATAGGTATCGTGAATCAGGTACTGCGCGGTTATCCCCTGGAGCATGGCTGCCGCAGCCTCGCGTTCTCCCACACCAGCCGGGATCTTCACCAGACGGTCGGCCGGCACCGCCGCATACTCGGCATAGCCTCCGAGCACCGCGGTGTAGGCCACACGATCGCCGACCGCCACCTCGTGCACCTCAGACCCGACCGCCGAAACCACACCCGCCGCTTCCTGGCCCAGAACCAGTGGCAGCGGCGCCTTGTACCGGCCTTCGCGGTTATAGACATCAATAAAGTTGACGCCCGCCGCCTGGATCTTTACCACGGCTTCGTTCGATTTCGGCTGCGGAACCGGCAAGTCCACCAGCTCCATGACTTCCGGCCCACCCGTTTGCTTTATCTGGATAGCTTTCATAGTCACTTTCGATGAATCCGCCCGCCCTAAAGACTTAAAGACTCGTTGCCATCCCCCGCAACCCTGGGGTAACATGCCCAGCCGGTGCCCAAAGTAATAGGGCTTACGGGTCTTCTGTGGAATTGACCCAACGAATTTTGCGATAGTACCATCTCACTACTGACGGATATACATCTTGGCCGCCCGGGAGCGTTCCAGTGAGTTTCTGAAAAATATGAGATTTTCTTCTCACCGCTATCTGGCCATCATCCTCTCCGCACTATTAGCGGCGACTTTGGCGGCGACCCTCGCTTGCCAGAGTGCCCAGAAATCGTCTTCCTTCATGCCTCCCGCCCAGGCCCAGGCCCCAGCCCTGATCGCGTCCAGCAGCCCGCCTGATCCCCACCAGCAGAAGCCTGCCGGGTCAGCCGCTGCGCCCCAATCCAAGCCGCAGGTCCCGCAGGCGCTCGAAGTTGATCCCGTAGCCGACCTGATCGCCCGCGTCGAAAAGGAATACCAAGCAGGGCAGGATAACTATCGCGCCGGTCACCTCGAAGCCGCCAAGCAGAATTTCGACTCCGCATTCAATCAGCTGCTCGGCAGCGGATTCGATCTCCACTCCGACGACCGCTTGGAGCCTGAACTCGACCGCATTCTGGACGGCATCAACGGCCTCGAACTCGCCGCCTTGCAGCAGGGCGATGGTTTTGCCGAGCAAAAGTCGGAACCCGCGCCCATCGACGAAGCCAACGAACTCACGCCCGCAGTCGACCAGAACGTCAAAGCCAAAGCCGAAGCCGAAATAAAATCCACGCGTTCCGGCCTACCGCTGGTGATGACCGACCAGGTCGCCGGCTATATCAATTACTATTCCAACCGCGGGCGCGGCACCCTGGAACGCGCCCTGGCCCGCTCCGGCCGCTACGAAGACATGATCCGCCGCACCTTGCAGGAAGAAGGCGTTCCCCAGGAATTGATCTATTTAGCGCAGGCTGAGTCCGGATTCCATCCGCTGGCCGTTTCCCGCGCCGGCGCTCGCGGCATGTGGCAGTTCATGGGCAGCCGCGCCAAAGGCTACGGACTAGAGCGCAGCTGGTGGGTCGATGACCGCCAGGATCCTGAAAAAGCGACCCGAGCCGCCGCTCACCACCTGAAAGATCTCTACAACCAGTTCGGAGACTGGTACCTGGCCATGGCCGCCTACAACTCCGGCCCAGGCAGGGTCCAAAGCGCGGTCAAGCGCACCGGCTACGCCGATTTCTGGGAACTCTATCGCCGCAACGTGCTGCCCAAGGAAACCCGCAACTACGTCCCCATCATCGTGGCCGTCACCATCATGGCCAAGAATCCCGCGCAATATGGACTGGATTCGGTGGTGAAGGAAAAGCCGGTTCCCTACGACACCGCCAAGATCAACTATCCCATCGATCTAAGGCTAGCCGCCGAGTGCGTGGATGCCACCGCCGAGGACTTGCTCGATCTCAACCCCAGCCTGCTCCGGCTGACCACGCCGAAATTTTCGGCTAAAGACGGGGAATTCGATCTCCACCTACCCGCCGGAACCGCCAATAAATTTCAAACGGCCGTCGCCGCAATTCCAGCCGACAAGCGTGTCTGGTGGCGTTATCACAAGGTGCAAGGCGGAGAAACGCTCGCCTCCATCGCCCGCACCTATCACACGACTCCAAAGTCCATCGCCGAAGCCAACAATCTTGACGGCGGTCCGGGTTACGACGCGCTCTCGCCCGAGACCCGTCTCATCATCCCAATCGCCCCCGGCAAACAGATCGACACCAGCACCTACGCGCATGCCACCACGCACTACAAAATACGCAAAGGCGATACGGTCGAATCGGTAGCCGAGAATTTCGGCGTCTCCGCCCGGATGCTCCGCGTCTGGAACCATCTGAAAGGCAGCAGTCTCGCGGGAAGAAGGATCCTGTATCTCCACCTTCCCGTCACCAGGAGCGCGAGCGAAACGCAGGTCGCAATCAGGCATTCAACTGGATTGCACCACCCCGCCTCCAGAACCCTTGCCGGAACCCAAACTGCAACCGCGACAAAAACGACAACGACAACGACAACGCCAAACGCAGTTCTCCATCACCGTGTAAAGCGCGGCGAAACCCTGTCATCGATCGCCACCTCGTACAACACCACCGTCTCCGCCCTGAAGCACGATAACCGGAATATCGCAGCCCTGCGCCCAGGGATGATTCTGGTAGTGCGCAGCATCAACTAAGTCCGCAACGTCAACTAATCCCGCTTTGATTTGGGTGGCGCAGCGGTTCACTGCTGCGATCCACGCGCTCAACAATTCCGACGGGTTTAGCCGCGGAAGTTAACGTCTGTGTGCGGTAACGCGCACGATCCTCAGTAAGCCGGGGGCAGACCCATCTTTTTTACAATGTTGCGGTAGCGCGGATCAGAATGCAGAAAATCGAAATTCGGATCGCTTTGCAGAAACACCAAGTGAGGCGACCGCTCCCGATAACTCTCTTCCAGATAGCGGATAGCCTCTTCTTTATGTCCGAGCTCCGCATACGCATCTGCGAAATCACTAGGTGAGACGTACTCTTTGGCCGACGTTCGCTTCAGCCGCTCCACATTCCATGCCCGCACCGCTGGCAAACCGCCACTCCGGTACGCTTGAACCTGCTCAGCCAGCCGATCCTTTTCGCCCGAGAGCTGCAAATCACGCTCCGATTCCTCCTCGGACTCTCTCTTCATCCCTTTGAAGAAGTACGCATACGAAAGAAGATGATGGAGACTGGCATTGTTCGGCTGAGCAACACTCCGAAGGCGGGCCTCGTTCAGCGCGGCGTCGAACTGCCGGGCGCGAATCAACGCAAAACTCAATACCCACGGTTTAGCAAATGGATCCAGTTCCATCGTCTTCTTT
>WNEZ01001776.1_pt1 | contig 18192 bp, 13 predicted proteins | sample 5400521 | NCBI WGS metagenome assembly WNEZ01 (sample SAMN13153339, study PRJNA577476) | soil metagenome | isolation source: 120 cm saprolite under Douglas fir tree site 2 hole 1 replicate 1 | place: USA:California | collected 2015-04-18
AGTGGTTAAAAGGAAGGGTTAAACGGTAAACGGGCAGTGGCGAGTGGCGAGTGGCGGGTGGCGAGCGGGAGGAGAAGTGGGCGGCGGGGATAGAGCGGGCGCGGAGAGCCAAGGTAGAAGTGTCACAAGCCGGCTGTAAGGTTCAGCACAGGCATCCGGAAGGCCACGCCGTCTTCCCTTACGTGGCTAGTGCAAAAGTCAAAAGCCCCGGGCGCAAACCCGGCGCCCGGGGCACCCGGCCCGTCGTCATCTCCGGGCCACCCGCCAAATCTGCAACGAATGTACTACCACCTGTTGAAAAACGTCCTCCAGGCTCGCTGGCCGGACTACAGTGAGTGGAACATTTTCCCTGATGAGCACACTGGCCTTAATTGGAACGAGGTCGAGGATTTCCTTGATCGAGCAAGTATGACAAGTGAAGTCGTGAAAGACCTCCTGACCAAAGGCGCATTCAAAGTTAGACTCCGCACGGAATTCCAGATTAAGGAAATAACCCCTTCCGAATCCCATCTAGAGCCCCTAATTCAAGTCGCTGACCTTCTTGCAGGCTTGGGATCATACTCGTATGACAAATCTAGGACTTATGGTGAATGGAAAAGGCAAAACAGTTGTCAGCTTGAGCTGCCAATCCAAACGAATAACCCCCCACCTAAGCTGAGCTGCTCAGACCGGGAGCGATGTCGAGTTCTCGCAGAGTTTAACCTTGCATGTAAATCCAGAAAGCTGGGAGTTAGCCTTGAAACGCATCAAGGACTCCGAACCTTCGACCCCACGAATCCCATCAATTTTTGGCTCTATGTTCCTCAACATGAGAGTGACATAGCACCGAGGCGCAGCTAGGATTCAGCTAGACATCATTTCGACCGGGATATCTCAAAGAAGCTATTTCTTCCTCCTTCGAGGCCACTTTGGATCGCATACGGGACAATTGACCGGATGAACCTTGTTTTTTAATTTATCTTTAGGTACCAGATGATACAGAAGCCCCTCAAGAGTAGTGCAGGACTGTTCTGAATTTGTTGTAACAGCCGAAAAAAGATCCCAATGCCGCGTTCCTCTGAGGTGGTCCCTCAGGCGCTTGGAAAGATTTTTTTCGGACTTCCCAATATAGACCGATGCGGCTTCGGTCGAAGTGTCCGAGCCAATCTTCAACAAGACGTAGGCCCCGCCGGCCCCGCCTGACACAACGGCATGGATAGAATCTTCGTCGAAACTGCGAAGCGCAAGGGGTGTGAGGAGGTTTCTCGCCCGTTCGAACCTATCGCGCTCTTGTTTTATGGATCTTTGAAGCCTCTTCTCGAGGGCGTTTACTTCCCTCGATTGCGCCTCGAGTCCGCTCATCATAGTGCTCACGATCCGACCGGCCACTGATCTGGTCGGACCCTTGCCGGATAACTGTGCAAACCGGCCTCCCCTTCTCCATTCTTTTTCTTTGTACTTATCACACACTGGTTGCAGGAGAGTCTTGAGCGTGTTCCTGGAAGGATCGATGCCTCTAGCGGCACAAAGCTCATAAGCAAAAGCGGCGACGTGGTGAAAAACCCCGATTCCCAGAGTCTTGCGTACAGCAAACCGCCTCTTTTCGTCTTCGGACCAAGCCGTTGGATACATTTCTGCAACAACGGCCCAAAAATCCTGCAGGAACTTGAAAGCATCCTTCGTCTCGATGCGACCGATGGCACGCGACTGAGAACATACTGGCTCTAATGAGTCTACAAAAGAACCTTCATTTATCCCGCGACGTTGCTTTTCACCCGGTCGGGTAATGCCGTTTTCCCACGGGGACGGGACAGTGTCGTTCAGTTCGATGGTTAGGGCTAGCGCCTTTATCCTCCACTGCTCAAAGCCGAGAGCGGTCGCGAGTCGCTGGCACTGTTGCTTATCCCGGTGATAGATCACGCGCAACTCCAGATCAGCTTTGACCTTGCGCTGAGTGGAGTTGATTGTCAGGAACTGGGCGGCTTCTTGAGAAAGATTCAGGCTGTTAACGATCGCCACGGGGAGTGAGTAATCTCCCAGAGACGGATACGTTTCTGAAGCCTCGACGAGCCCGGCAATTCTGTGTTGACCGTCGACCTGAGCCAGCCTTGTCTTTGAAAAAATCCTTAATTCTTTCGCGCTGGAGAATTCAGGAGGCCTGCTTCCTTGGCGGGCATTCAGAAGCACAGTCTGGGGTAATATTGGCAGAATAATATCTGCCGCCCGCTTGGTCACCCCTTCACCGGCCAGAAACTGCGCTATCCGGTGACTTCGCTTCTCATCGAGAACGCGCTGATAACCTGTTGTCGAACCCGATTCGTCTTTCTTAAATTTATCCAGGACTAAAATCTCAGAATCGCGCCATTCTTTCAGCATTCTTGACTTGATACTCGTCAAGAATACCTCGACTTGGCCTTGCTCAAGCCTAAGCGCAGATAAGTCGTATGGCCCTACCGCACCCGCGTCGATTTTCGCCTTCGCCATGTTGTGGACCTCTGATGGTAATTGCGTGAGTCGGAGATTATCATACTTGTATACACTTAGAAAAGAACTCAGAGACCGCTCCTAGGCCCCGTGCCCACATTGCCAGTTTCGCACATGGGAATCCGCATTACGCGCGAACTCCCCTCCTCCCAATTTCGAGTTTCGATTTTCCAATTTCGCCCTTCTCCTCCCCGTAACTCCTTTCCCCTCACTCATATCGCAGAAAATACGCAACAAGGCGGACGCTCCTGCGGAAATCCCCGTTGCCCCGGTAAAACCGTTCCGACTCCAACTCTCAACTGCTTCGGGATCGCAGGCCAGGCTCGAACTTCCGCCGTTTAACCCCTTCTTTTAACCATTGGAGGGCTTTTTATCGACAAGGACGATACCTATGCGCTAACATACCTCGCGATCGCCGCCACAAAGCCCGTCCCGACTCGTCGTGCTCCGCCCTCCATCCCCGTCTCCTCCGCTCCTCAACTTCCTCTACCTCCTTTATCTCCTTTGCTTCCATCTATTTGCCACCTCTTTGGCGCACAGAAAAAGGTCAACCCCTTTGGAATCAGTGCTTTGCCGCCTCTTTTTCCAAAACCTGGGGGGTATCTTCTTCCAGCCAAAAATCTCTCGGATCTTTCTTTCCCTCAGGCTCAGTCGCTCGCCTCTAAGCTATTTAGAATGAACACTTATGAAACTGTATCAAAACAAACGGCTTTAACTTCCTTTAGAATCAACACTTATGAAAAAAGTAGGGGGGAGGGGTGACGTGCTAGCTGGCTTCCACCGTCTTGCACGCGGCGACCAGGCGGTCGTAGATCGGCTCAACCCATTCGGAGTGTTCGGGTTTCATCAGGACAGACCGCAGGCAAGTCATCGTCTCGCGATCCCGCCGCATGGCGCCCAGGTTGGCTTCCCAAAAGGCCGTGGGCAGCTCCGCCACCGCCAGATGCAGATTCCGTCCGGCGGCGGCTTCAAAGATCTGGCGTGTGAGCCCGGAAGCTTCACTGACGCTCGGCGCGCGCGGCGCAAAGATGACAATATCCAGCTCCGGCGCAAAAGCGGTCACGAACCGCCGGTCGTCCAGCAGCTTCTTGTACAGCGCAAGCGCCGCGCTTCTGCCGCGCTCCAGGCCCTGCGCAAATTCTCCTCCACGCGCAAGCGGCAGCAGCTTCTGGGTGGCCCACAGCGCCGCCGCAGCCGCCCCCGGACGCGAGCACTCCAGGCTGATTTCACCCAAGTGCAACTCCGCCGAGCTGAAATAGGTGTACGGAGAGTCATGCTTGTACAGCCGGCCCACCGAGGGATCGCTAAACAGCACGCAACCGCATCCGTAGGGCTGCAAGCCGTGTTTGTGCGGATCGATGACGATGGAATCCGCTTCGCCAATCCGCGCGAATGCGTCTCTCGCTTGCTCTTCGAGATTGCCCGCAAGCACGAAGTAGCCGCCATAGGCGGCGTCCGCGTGGATGCGGAATCCATGCTTGTCCCGCAGGCTCAGAAGCTCCGGCAACGGATCAACGGAACCCGTGGCGGTGGTGCCCATCGTCGCGACCACCGTGCCAACGTCGCCGCGCGCCACGCGCCTGCGAAGCGCAGCCACGTCCATGCCGCCGCGCGCATCGCACCGCACGCTCTCGAACTCCAGCTTCAGCACGCTGCTGATCCGCTTGTGGGTGTAATGCGCTTGCTCGCTGGCAAGGATTGTTTTGTCCGGCCGGAGCTCGCCGGCGACCCACAGAGCTTCGAGATTCGCCATCGTTCCGCCGCCGCACAAGTGGCCAAGAAAATTATTCCAGCCGAACATGGCGGCAATTTCCGCGACCGCTTCCTTCTCCATGGCCGAAGTGGCGCGGCCGCCGTCGAGCGCGTGATTGTTGGGGTTGATCCACATCGCCAGGGCGTAGGCCAGCCGCGCGATGGGATGCGGCGGCTTCAACATTTGCCCCGCGTAGAGCGGATGAAAGTAGGGAAAATTGTCGCGTAGCCGCTCGGCCGTCGCGTTCAGCACTTCGGCGATTCGCTCCGCGCCCGCCGCGTTCGCTTCAAACGCGGGCAGCTCGCCAAAGCCCGCGTCCAGCTTCTTGACCGCTTCCAGTAACGCCGTCAGCGTCTTTTGCTCGAGCGGCACGCCTCACCTGCCAAACGCGGATGTGTCCGTGCTATTGCTTATTGCCAGACCTTATCCAATTGTCCCGCGGTCTTCAACAGCTCCAACTGCGCTTGCTGCCGCTGGAAATTTGCGTCCAGGTAGGCCATCCATTTTTCGTTTTCGTCCACCCGCGCCCGCTCGACCTCCCGCAGATTCACTTTCCCTTCTCCAAATTGCGTCTGAAGCACCGTCAAATTTTGCTGCGTCAGTTGCAGCTCCAGCCGCGCGACCTCTTTCGCCGCATCCCGTTCCCGCAACCGCCGCGTCTTTTGCCGGACGTCCCCGGACACTCCATCCTTCTTGTTCTTCAGCATCGCTTGCGATGTCTGCAGATTGATCTGCGCCAGGTTGATGGCCCCCTTGATCCGCGGGCTGAAAATCGGCACCTGGACTTGCACGCCGGCGTTGTAGTTGTTCCGCTGAAAATTTTTGAAAAAATCCGAATAATTATTGAACCTCGCCAGCATGCTGTACACGCTGACCAACTCCAGCGTCGGCCAGTAGCCCCGCTTCTCGCCTTTCAGGCGGAACTCCTTGGCTCTCACGTCGGATTCTGCCAACCGCAGATCGTTATTGTTCTGCATCGCCAGGGCCACCAGGTTCGCGCCTTCCTGTTCTGCTTCGCCGGGCAATTCCTCCGGCGTCACCGCGATCCCTTGTTCCGGCCCCAGTCCAAGCTGGCTGCGCAAGAATACTTCCAGCTCGTCCTCGCGCTCCTCGAGTTGCAAGATTCTTTGCGCCACCTGAGCTTTCGTGAGCTGTGCCTTGGTTACTTCGACGGGCAACTCGTACCCTTCGCTTTGCCTCTCCTGCGTAACTTGCAGAATCTTCTCCGCGCTCTCTTGCTCCTTGCGCAACAGCTCCAGCGAGTGCCGTACCTTGACCAGTTCCAGATAAGCCATCGCTGTCCGCGCAATCACGTCGTTTTTCACGTCTTCGAGCGCGATCTTCCGCGAGCGCACTTGCTCCTGCAGTTCTTTCGCCTGGCCCCGCAGCGGTTCGTTCAGGACCTGCTCGGTATAGGAGACGTTGAACACCGAAGGTGCGCGCCCGCCGGGCGTCTCCGGAATGCCGTAGGTGTATCCCGCGCCCGAGCCGGCGTACAGATTCGGCATGAATTCCGCTTTCGTGATCATCGAAGAGCGTTCCGCCAGGCTGGCCTGAATCTTCGCAACTTCGATGTCCTTGCTGTTCCGCAAGGCCAGCCCAATCGCGCTCTTCAGCGTCAGCGCCACGGGAGCACCCTGCTGTTCTGCCGGCGGTGTTCCCGTTGATTGCGCACGCGCCGCGACGCTTCCCAGAAGCATCAACGCTGCACTCGCAACTGCGCTGCTCATTCTTCGCATCTTGTTGCTCCTTAGTCTGCTGCCCGATTCCTTCTGGCTTCTCTTTTTCTACACGTCCCTGGCGGCTATTCTACCTCTTCACGGCAAGTACTCAGGTTTCTTCGCAAAAGCAAAAAGGGCCGGAAAACGCGGCCCCTGCTTCCTCTCGATTGGATTCCGTCACTCTGCCGCTTTACTCGTACCGCAGCGACTCGATCGGCTGGAGCCGCGCCGCCTGGTTCGCCGGCAAATACCCGAAGAAAAGCCCGGTCGAGCACGACACCACGAACGCGATCACCACGCTGAGGCTGGAGACCGGCACACGCAGATTTCCAGGGAGGAATTGCTGCGCCAAGACGGGGATGGCGATGCCGATCAGAATGCCCAGAACTGCTCCGCCTCCGCTGATCAGAAACGCCTCGGTCAGGAATTGGTACATGATCTCTCTGCGCGCCGCTCCGATGGCCTTGCGAATCCCGATTTCCCGCGTGCGCTCCGTCACCGTCACCAGCATGATGTTCATGATCCCCACGCCGCTAATCAGCAGGGCGATAAACGCGATCACCACCAGCACGATGGTCAGCGCCAGCGATATGTTCTTCGCTGCGGTCAAAATCGCCGCCAGTGTCTGCACGCTGTATTCCGCACCCGCGGGATGCCGGCTTTTCAGCAGCTGCCCCACCTGACGCTGCACTCGGGCCACATTTTCCGGCTCGTCCGCCTGAACGTCGAGCAACCGCAACACGTTCACGCCCGTGTAGTATTTCATCAGCGTGAACGGAATCATGACGGAATTCTCCTGGATGTCGGACAGCCCGAATGTCTCCACCCGTTCCCGGAAAACTCCGATGACCGTAAACGTCAGTTCCTCCATCCGCAGCGGCCGCCCGACAGGGTTTTCCTGCCCAAAAACCCGGCCGGCCAATTCCCTGGTGATGAGACACACCTTGCCGCGCGATTCCATGTCCACGGAATCAAAGTACCGGCCGCGCACGATGATCAGCCGCCGGATCTGCTGATAGCCCTCGGTTACTCCAATCAGATTGACTGGATACTCTCTGCCTCCCGCCACCACCTTCATGGGCAGTTCGCGACTGCCTGCCACTGCCGTCACACCCGGGATCGACGCTTTGACTGCATTCATGTCCTCCAGCGTAAGCTCGTTGCTCAACGGCACGGCCTGATTCGGCGTGTGGATCAGTTCCACCCACGCCAGGTTTGATCCCACGCTCTCGATCTGCGATATCACGAACTTTCGGCTCGTCAACGCCACCGTAACCACCAGCACAATCGAAGCGCTCCCGATGATCACCCCCAGCGACGTCAACATCGCCCGCAGCTTGTTCGAACGCAGCGCGTCGATCGACACGGAGAGCGTTTCTTTCAGGTCCATCATATCGATTTATCCAGGCGCGCCCGCAGCGCGTACTCTTGCGGCGGACCGTCGAGGGAGCTGGCCGGCATTTTCCTCTTCAATTCTTTTCAACTCGCTTGAGCGCTTCATGCGCCGCCTTGCTTTTCGGGTCCAGTCCCAGAGCGGTTTGGTATTCCTCTTTCGCGGCCTCTTTGTTTCCCTGGCTCTCGTAGAGCCGCCCCAGCCATTCGTGGGCCAGCGCCGGCCGCGGGTGATCGCTTCGCACCGGCGCCCTCCGCAAGTATTCGCGCAGGAGCTGCTCGGCCTCCTCGTGGCATTCATTCTTCAGGATGAGCCCCACGGCGCGGTAGAACTTTGCCCGCTGGTCCGCCGGCGCAATTCTTTGTCCGATATCCGCCACCCGCGCCAATCGCTCCGGCTGATTATGTTTCATCGCGTAGTCGCCGATGTCGTAAATCAAGTCCGCAGATTTCGGGTTGCTCTCGAGCGCCAGCACAAACTCCGCATCGGCTGCTGCAAGATCCTTCTTTTGCCGGCGGCAGTTCCCCGCGGCGTAATGGCCCTCAGCCGCGTCCAGCGACGCCAGTTTTTCGATCTCCGGCCGCGCTTTCTCCTCGCCGCCCCCGACGATCCCCGGCGCGCTGCAATAGAACTCCACCAGCGCCTGCCGCGCGGAAAAATTTCGTTCGTCGAGCTGGACCGCCATCTCGAATTCCTTGTGCGTCTTCCTGGCCAGCGACATCGCGGAGAACATAATGGCGTGCGACGCTTTTTCGCCATACGCCTTTCCCAGCCACTCGTGATACACGGACCTTTTTGGATCGATGGCTACGGCTCTCTCCGCGCTGTTGATGGCTGCGTCGTGCTCCTGGAGCTCGAAGTAGGATTTCGCCAGCAACAGCTGGATATCGCCATTTTGCGGCGCTTTGGCCGCCGCCGCCTGGAGCACTTGCACGGCCTTCGCGTAGTCGCTCGTCTCGAACGCTTCCCGCGCCACGTCCAGCATGTCGCCCTGCTTAGTCTTCGCATTCGCGGCCAGGACGCAGGTAAGCAGCCCTGCGGCGAGCCTCCAGCGTCTCCTCTCAAACATCCTGGGGCCTCCGCTGGAGACTTGCCTCCGTATTCACCACGGTAACCCTCATTCCATCGCGCAGGTCTGCATCTCCCGGCAGCGCCACCATTTCCCCTTCCTGCAATCCGCTCACGACCTCGTAACTCGTCGCGTCCGCTATGCCCACGTGAATCTCCCGCTTTTCCAGCGTCGATTTCCCCACGCCCAATTGATTGGCTTTCACCACGAACACAAATCGTTTCGCCCCTTCCGCCTCCACGGCTCCCCGCGGCACCGCCAGAACATTCAGGTGCTCCTTGGAGTTGATTCGCACGTTCACGTTTATGTTGGGCAGCAATTCGAGATTCTCATTGTTCACCGCGCAAAGCAGTTCCCCGACGCTCCGCGTGTTGCGGGCCACTACTTGCTTGGGGATGACTTCTGTTTTCCCCTGCCAGCTTCGGCTCGGCAGGGCATCCCATGTGATCTTTACTGGCTCTCCCGGCTCGAGCGCCCCGAGTTCCGGCTCATCGATGAACGCCCGCACGCGGACTTTGCGCAGGTCCGCCATCTCCGCCAGCAGGTCGCCAAGCTTCACGTAATCATTCGCCCTGACCGGCAGCGAGTACAGAGTGCCGTCCGCCGGCGCGGCGATCCGCCCGTCGCTCACTTTGTCTTCGAGGGATGCGACTTCGTTTTGCGCCTGCTGCACCTGCAGGCTCGCGCGGTCGGCGTCGAGCTTTGCCAGCCGGTCGAATTCCTGTTTCGCGGCCGCCAGCTTCAGGACCTCCGTCTGCGCCTTGGTCAGCGCCAGGTCGTTGGCCGCGAGCTCTTCCTTCGTCGCCGCCTGCCCGGCAATCAACCGCACCAGCGAATCGTGATTCTTCTGCAGACGGTCGCGCTCCGCTTGCGCTTTGGTCAGCTCCCCCGCGGTGCGCGCCGCCTCATCCGGCTTCCCACCCGCCTTGGCCACCCGCAGATCATCCTGCGCCCGCAACAGCCTCACCCGCGCTTCCGCAAGCAGGGCCGCCGCGTCTTTGACATTCAGTTCCAGCAGTATTTGGCCTTTCTTCACCGCCTGCCCTTCCGTGGCGTGCACCTTTTCCACGAAAGCATCCAGCCGCGCCCGGATGACATAAGGGGAGATGGGCTCCACTTTCCCGTTACTGGATATTGAAGAAACCAGGTTCTCTCGCGTTGGCGTTACCGCCGAGATTTTTGCCACCGGCTTTCGCCCGCTCAGCTCCACCATGGCGAATGCCGCCACCGCCGCAAGCAGCAGAAAAATAAAGATCCGGTTTCGCAATCTGCGTTCCATCTTTTCCTATTCCATGTTCTCCCGGTCTCTGTTCTGCCGCAAGGCGCACCACAGCCCTTGGGCCCCATCCTGTTCTTTCCTGTTTTCCTGGCTTGCTTCCGTCCGTCCAGTGGGCGCCGAAGAGCTTCATTCTAACAATAGCAGAACAGCTTTCTCTAGAGCGGTTCCCGTTCCATGTTTCCACACCATTAAGTGAAGATGCGCCCCAATTGCTCCGGGATGCCGCTCTTCACCTCGGCAGCACCTAGTGAAGGCATGACGGGCAATCTGTCGCGTTTGGCGCATGGCATTCGCCTCTCCCTCCCGGAGCGGCGCTTCACCTCGCTGCTAAATTTTGGGTACTAGGTCACCTTGGGAAAGAAGAGCCGCAGTGGCAAGGGGTTGTTTCCGAGTGCCCCGTGATCCAGGCACGATCGCCAAGGTGTGACCAAGCGGACCACTTCTCCGGATAGCCGGCTCTTCGGGGAGTGGCCGCCCGTCTTACAGAAGCGAGGATGACACGCGAGCGAAGGAAAAACGTGAGTGAGCCGGAGAGCTGTTATCGTCGTTCAGCCGCTTGTCGTATGCCAGCGAGCTTCTTGTGTACGTCAATAATCTCCACGAGCTGAGGATCTGCCTGCCCCCAGAGCCTTTCGGCTGCCATGAGCTCTGTCCGAACCGTGGCAGAATCGCCTTTGTGCTCAGCGACGACAGCGGCGAAGTAATGCCCACCTGCATAGCTCGGGTCAAAAGAGAGCATCTGCTTGGCGGCTATCTCGGCTAGATCCCAATCGTCAGCAGAGCGGGCTTGCTGCGCGATATACAGCATTGTAAAAAGATAGATCACCCCGTCCCCGGAACCCCTCGCGACCAAGAAACGGTTCAAGACCTCATTCAACTGAGCATTCGCCTCTGTTACGTTTCCTTTGCGGAGCGCGATTTCGCCCTGCAAAGTGTTCCGCTGCCCGTCAAGCATACGGCGCGGTTGTGGCATAAGAGGTTCAGGATCCGATTCGGGGACGTTCTCCATCTCCTTCTCCGCTTTCGCCAACTCCTGCTGGGCCTCATCTGCGCGGTTCAGGGCGACGAGTGCCCGCCCGGCAAACAAATGTCCCATGGAACGCTGCAGCGGAAACTTCCCTTGAGTCATCTGCCCGGCGGCAGACAGTGCTTCCGCGTAGCGGCCGCGCGAAAGCAGGAACCGCGGCCAATCGCCTTGATAGCTCGCAAAGAAGCCGTCATTCGCAGGGAGCGAGAAAAACTCTCTCAGCAGCGCTTCTGCTTGCTTGACTTGGCCTTTGAACTCGTACGACCCCGCCATTAGGTCAAGATTGTGAATGCGATGCCAATCATAGCGAGCAGGAATTTTTTCCGATTTATAGTAGCTGAGCTCCAAGGCGTCGGCTTTTCGGAACTGGGCGATGGCGTCATCGTTCCGTCCGAGAATACGCAGGTCGTGGCCATACATGTGTTGGGCATGCGGAACCGAGGGGCAGAGTCGGGCGTAAATCTCACCGTGTTTCACGGCTTCCTCAGGATGTCCGATCGTCTCGAAAGCATGCACCAGATAATGCTCGGCGGCAGGATTGCCGGGAGAGATTGCCAGAGCTGCCTGATAGTAGGCAACGGCTCCCACGAGCCCACGCTGGCCTCGGCCTGCCGCCGTGGGCTCCTCGGCGTTTCCGCGCAGCAGCCAGAGTTCGGGATCATCAGGATATTTCGCTAACGCTGCGTCAATCGCCGCCTTATAGATCTGATGCTTGGTACCGTTGAGAATGTCGTTTATGGCTTCCAGTTGCTTGGCCCTCAGTGACACCCGCAGTCGCTCGTGTTCACTGAGATTCGCAGCCAGCGACTGCGCATTCTCATGGGCGCTCTGCGCCGCTCCCTGATCTTCCAGACCGGAATACGCCCGGCTGAGGCAGATGTACGCCATTGCCAATTTCGGGTCGGAGCGCAGCGCCTGATTGCACGAACGGGCAGCCTCGATCCAAACGTAGGAATGCAGGTACGCGAGTCCCTGATTGTAAAAAGCTTGCGCCTCCGGCGAAGAGGTGGTGACCGGGTCGTTGATCTTTCCAATGCCTTCTCGCAAAGCTACAGGCCGCTGCAGGATCTCGCGCGGAACCCAGCCCACGGAATCCTCATCACCGTGATGTTCATGTTGAGCTAAAGTTGCTGTTGCCAACGGGAGAACGCAGATCAAAGCCAGAAATGAGGCGCGGGACATAACTTGCCCTCCTCCTCGGCGGGACAACTATACCGAACAACAGGGTACAAATGAAGATCCGGGAGACGAGTAGCGGGGATTGCGCCTGATGAACGCGCTATACGCAGAAGTGTCGTTCGCGCCCGACACATTCTGGGCGTATCGTCGGCAATCCGGAAGTTAGGATCCTTCTGGCGCCAACTTTCGAGTACCCCGTGACTCGCCCAGTGTCAGCAGAGGATGCAGGTTGCGGATTCGGAGTAGACAACCATCCTCGCCATTGCTATCTTGCAAATTGGGCGAAACAGGGCGCACCCCGTCCGCGGAAAGGGACTATCCCACCTGAGTTTCTGAGAATTCTCAGTATCAGCCTCTCTTCTGCCCGTCACAGCGGACGCCGGGCGACAAAGGAGGAGGCGTATGCCAACCGAATTACCCCCGCACCCGAATCTCCAACATTTAAAGAAGCAAGCGAAAGCTTTGGTGCGCGATTTCCATGAGGGGAAGACCGATGCCGTCGAGAAGTTTGCTGCCTTGCGATTGAACGTGCCGCCGAAGCTTTCCGACGCACAACATCTCATCGCTCGCGACTACGGCTTCGACAGCTGGTCGAAGCTGAAGGAGCGGGTAGAGTCATTTGCCGAAAAAACCAATGACCCGCAGGAGCTCGCAAAAAAGGCGTTTCGGGAAGACGATGCAGCCACGGTACGCCGGCTCCTCAAGCGTTATCCGCGCCTCAGGGCCATAATCAACGAGCCCATGGCCGACTTTGACTCGCAACCGATCACTCACGTGCGAAGCCGCGCCATGTTGGATGTCCTTCTCGAGGCGGGAGCTGACATTAATGCGAAGAGCCGGTGGTGGGCAGGAGGATTTGGTTTGCTAGATTGTGCGAGTCCCGAGTTAGCGGCTCACGCCATCAAGCGCGGCGCGGAATTGACTATTCACGCAGCCGCAAGACTGGGTATGCTCGAAAACCTCAAGCAACTCATCTCCGCCAATCCAGAGCTGGTTCACGCCAAAGGCGGAGACGGACAAACTCCGCTCCACTTTGCGTCCACCATTGCGATCGCGGAGTACTTGCTTGATCAGGGCGCAGCTATAGACGCGCGCGACGTGGACCACGAGTCTACCGCCGCGCAATACATGGTGCGCTCCCGACCCGAAGTCGCCCGCTATTTGACCGGACGCGGCTGCCAGACGGACATCCTAATGGCGGCTGCCCTCGGCGATGCCGACCTTGTCCGCAAACATCTCGATGCCGACCCAGAATGCATCCGTATGCGAGTCAGCGATGAGTATTTCCCAATGGTTAGCGGCGAGAAAGGCGGCACCATCTATCAATGGGAGTTGGGATGGTACGTCTCGGCATGCCAGGTCGCGAAATCGTTTGGTCATTCTGACGTGTTCCGACTATTGATGGAGCGAAGCCCTGCTGATGAGAATCTGCTCAACGCGTGCTGGTTACATGACCAAGGAATGGTAGAGTCATTGCTTGCCCAAAACCCAGCTTCAGGAGCGACCCTATCTTCCGCTGGCCGGCGTCATTTAGCGCACGCCGCACGAAACAACGATCTTTCCGCTGTTCGCCTGATGCTCGAGGCCGGTCTCCCCGTAAATGCTGTGAGCCAGCATCACGCTACTGCGCTGCATTGGGCTGCTTGGCATGGCAATGCGGAGATGGTTCAACTGATCTTGCGCCATCAACCAGAACTTGAAGACATCGAGAACGACTTCGAAGCCACACCTCTGGGATGGGTCACTCACGGTTCGGAGAATGGGTGGCATAAGGAAAAAGGAGATTACGCCTCTACGGTGGAGGCGCTGATCAAAGCGGGCGCGAAAGCTCCGGGAAAAATCGAAGGCACCGAGGTAGTAAGGAAGGTCCTGCAAAAATATAGGACAGCGTAAGTCTCGAACGCAGACCGGACCGCGTTCCACTTTTATCCAGCAGCGAAGGCCGGCTGCATGAACTCGAAACTCTCAGAATTGACGACCATGAGTCCGGCGTTCCGGACCTATCGTCGGCAATCCGGAAGAGATCCAAGATTGACCTTCCAAACTGAACTAGCACCAAATTTTGGCCGTTATCTTCCAAATCGGCCATCCGTAGTAGACTGTGAAACCGCTTTGTCCTGTGGTTCAAATGCCAAGCGAGGGGTCTATAAATGATTGATGCTCGTGGCTTGTCCAAGCGCTTCCACGACAAGAAGCGCGGCGAAATCCGCGCCGTCGAGAACGTCAGCTTCCAGTGCCAGCCGGGAAAGATTTACGGCCTCCTCGGCGCCAATGGCGCCGGAAAGACCACCACGCTGCGCATGCTCGCCACGATCCTGGAGCCCACGGACGGCACCGCCCTGGTCTGCGGCCATGACGTCGTCGAGGAGCCTGAAAAGGTCCGCGCCAACGTCGGGTTTTTGTCTACGGCCACGGCGCTCTATCCGCGGCTCACGTCCCAGGAAATGGTCGAATACTTCGGCCGCCTGAACGGTTTGGACGAGCCAACCCTGAAAAAACGCATCGACGACATCTTTGACCGCCTGGACATGAACGGATTCCGCGATCGCCGCTGCGACAAGCTCTCCACCGGCATGAAGCAGAAAACCTCCATCGCCCGCACCCTTGTCCACGATCCGCCCGTGATGATCTTCGACGAGCCCACTCTCGGCCTCGACATCATGACCGCCCGCACCATCACCACCTTCATCCGCGAATGCCGCGACCGCGGCAAGACCGTCATCTTCTCCACGCACATCATGAGCGAAGTCGAAAAACTCTGCGACACCATCGGCATCATCCATGATGGAAAACTTCTTACCGAAGGCACGCTCGCGCAGCTTCGCCAAAAATACGCCGAGCAGGACCTCGAGGAAATCTTCGTCAAAGTCGTGGGTCCGCTCCATTCGAACTCAGAGGCCTGAGTCATGAACTTCCGCAATGTCGGCATCGTCTATCGCAAAGAGCTCACCGAGTGGCTCCGCGACCGCCGGACCCTGATTTCCACGGTGCTTGTGCCACTGCTCGCTTTCCCGGTGCTCATGGTGGGCATGATTTCCCTCATGACCGTGATGATTGGCAAGGCGGAGAAGGAGATTCCGAAGATCATGGTGCTGGGCGGCGAAGATTCGCCCCAAGTCTTGGAGAAACTTCGAGGAGTTGACAAGCTCGAAATCGTGCCTTCCAGCGACAATTACAAAAAAAGGATTTCCGAAAAGGAGATTCGCGCCGCCGTCGAAATTCCCAAAGGATTCGACGCTGCGCTGGGCCGCGGCGAAGAGCAAACCGTCAAAATCTATTTCTACGAGGGAGAGATAAAGTCTTCCTTTGGCGCCAACCACATCGAGAAATTCTTCAAGGACTACCGCGACTCCGTCATTGCCAGCCGTCTTGCCGCCCGTAACGTCCCCGCGTCTATCATCAAGCCTTTCGAGATTAAGCAGGAAAACGTCGCTCCGCCTGAAAAAGTCAGCGGGGCGGCTCTCGGCGGCCTCCTCGGCTACATGGTTATCCTGCTCTCGATGACCGGCGCAATCTACCCCGCCATCGATCTGACCGCCGGCGAAAAAGAACGCGGCACCATGGAAACCATCCTCTCCAGTCCCATCTCCCGCAGGGATCTCGTCCTCGGCAAATTTTTGCTCGTTCTCTCGGCCTCTCTCACCACCGCTGTCCTGGCCATCTTCTCCATGGGCACCTCTTTTTACGTTGTGGGCAGGTCTGGCGCCATGTCTTCAAAAGAAGCGGCCGCGCTTCAGCTTCACATCGGCTTGCCGACCGTCCTGTCCGTTTTCCTGATGGCTCTGCCTCTCGCCGTCTTTTTCGCTGCGGTCTTGCTTACCATCGCCTTGTTCGCCAAGAGCTACAAGGAAGCCCAGAGCTACCTTACGCCCATGACCTTTGTTGTGGTGATCCCGGCGGTTGCGTCTCTCTTGCCCGGCGTCGAGTTAACTCCCAAGCTCGCTCTCATCCCCATCCTCAGCACGAGCCTGGTCTGCAAGGAAATCGTCGCCGGCACGTTTCACTGGAACTATATTCTGCTCATCTTGCTGTCCAGCAGCGTTTACGCCGCCGCTGGACTTTTTCTCGCGGTCAAAATGTTCCAGCGCGAATCCGTCCTGTTCCGCTCCTAGCCTCTTCCTCTTGCAGAGGGGCAAAATATTGCGCCCCAGATCGGCAAGAGTCATGCACTCCCACCGTGCAAGCCGCGCCCTCGACTGCCTCGGTTTTCCCTCAATCTCAGCCCCCGGACGCCGATATTGACCCGCGCTGATCTTTTCGCTACATTCCGCCTCATCTCTGGTGACCTTCGGCCGAAAACCAATCTGGGCTCCACAAAATCTAGACCTGAAGAGGAGAGCTAATGGGGAAAACCTCAGCTTTGGCGGTCCTGTTCCTTGGCTGCTGCCTGCTCGCGGTTATGTCAGCCCGTTCTTTCCACGGTCCAATCAGTTCGCGCCCGCAAGAGAATGCGCATCCTGCTTGACCTGCCGATGGCTACAGCGTACACGTGCTTGCACCGCACTTGGTCGATGGAAAGGTCATGGGTCCCTATCACCACTACTGCAAAGTAGTTGCGCCCGACCCGCAAATCGTCTGTCTCATTTATGAATCCACCGAGTCCAACGCCATGCTCTCGCAAGTGGAATGGATCTTCGCCAAGAAGATCACCCGCGCGCACGTTCCGCTGGCGGCTTGGAACAAGAACTGGCACGACCACGCTGTCGAAATCGCGGGCGGGCGCGTGAAAGTGCTCGACCTTCCGCCCGACAAGGCCAAAGAGGTCGCTGACCTCGTGGCCACCACCGATGGCCTGATCTATCACTTTTACTTTGACGGTGTGGTCCCCAGCAGCAAGATGAGCATCGCGCAGGCCGTGGGACACAGGCCCCTGACAGCAGCCGAATTCAAGGCTTCCCAGCCCGCCAAGTAATCCGCGCGCATTCCGAGTAACATTGGAGAGCGGCAGCTTGCTGCCGCTTTTCTTTTTCTCATTGCCTCGCACTCTTTGGCAAAAAGAGGGGGTAGGTGTTGATTCACTTTCTGGAAGCTTTACTCGAACTCCAAGGACCGCTTTCTCGTATTCTTGTGTAGGATCCCATGCGCCGAGCCCTTCGCTTCTCCCTGAAACTGCTGATCTTTCCTCCCCTGTTCGCCGCAATAGCCGGATGGCTCGTCGCGCCCGCGTATCTGCATCCCATCCGTAGGGCGTTGACGCCCGACCTCATCCAGCAGGCGGATGCGACGTTCGTCCAAATCGGCGCGCATCGGGAAGAGTTCGACGTTCGCGCTCAAGACGGTGTGGTGCTTCGTGGCTGGAAAGTCCGGTCAGCGCATCCCAACGGCTCCTGGATACTTGTCTTTCACGGTGTGGCCGACAACCGCATCGGCGTGCTGGAACACGCGCGGGTCTTGCTCATGGCTGGTTACAGCGTCGTGATGATGGACGCCCGCGCTCACGGCGCAAGCGACGGCCCTATGGCCACTTACGGCTGGCTCGAACGCAACGACACGCGCTCCATCGTCGACGCGCTCCTTGGCTCCGAATCCTTTACCGCGTCTACTTCCTTAACTTCCTCTACCGCCTCTCCTCATCTCTTCGCCCTCGGAGAATCCATGGGCGCCGGGATCGCACTGCAATCCGCCGCCGTCGAGCCGCGTATTGAGGGCGTCGTCGCGGAAGCGTCTTTCGCCAACATGCGCGAAGCCACATACGATTACGCGGGGCTTCGCCGTTATCCCTGGCTCGGCAAGACGTACTTCGCGCCGTTCAGTTGGACGCTGATCTATCGCGGCGAATCCCTCGCCGGCTTTTCCGCCGCAAGTGTCTCGCCGGAAAAAGCCGTCGCCTCGCGAGCGTTTCCCGTGCTACTCATCTGCGACGCGGACGACGTCGCGCTTCCCTGCCGCCACACGCAGCGCATCTACGACGCGGCCATCGGGCCAAAACAAATGTGGGTCGCGCCCGGAGCGTTTCACACCGCGGCGCTGGGCTATCAGCCTGAGGAATTCCGCCGGCGCGTTCTGGATTTTTATGAGCGCGCGGCATCGATGCAAGCGGCCCACACAAAATAACAATTCTCCGTCGCTTGGCTGCGCAATCTCCGGGATTGGGATGGCGCGTGCTAAAATTGCTGTTTCATGCCGGACGCGCCGCTCATCTCCGTTCACGCCCTTTCCAAGCACTACCGCAGCTTTCGCCAGCACGAAGGCATCCTCGGCGGCCTGGTGAATCTTTTTCATCGCGAATACCAGAGCGTCAAGGCGGTCGACAACATCCATTTTGAAATTGGCCGCGGCGAAATGGTCGGCTACATCGGCCCCAATGG
>WNEZ01006985.1_pt1 | contig 18190 bp, 14 predicted proteins | sample 5400521 | NCBI WGS metagenome assembly WNEZ01 (sample SAMN13153339, study PRJNA577476) | soil metagenome | isolation source: 120 cm saprolite under Douglas fir tree site 2 hole 1 replicate 1 | place: USA:California | collected 2015-04-18
AGCAACGCCCATTGGGCGTCGGTGATATCCATGCTCTCGATTTACGCCATTGGCCATAACTTTCAATCGTTCAATGCCTTCAATGTGTTTATGAGATAACTTCTAGCCGAATACGGCCTCGTAATAGATGGTGCCGTCCGCCTTGGGCCTGCAAACCGGGGACAGCAAGAGTTCGCAGTGCGCAAATTCGCTGTGGGCGATCGTTTGTAGCCCTGAGGACAGCTGAGTGCGCGACTCAAAAAGCAAAGAAAACGGTTCCCGATTGCGTTTGCACCTGGTGGCAGGGTTCTGCGACTCCAGGAGGGAGAGGTGGTCGTGGCGGTCAATTTTTGCCAGTCTTAGAGCGGCGTTACCGGAGGAGACCCCGGACGGCGTCGCCGGCGTACGGAACTCGATGTAGCGCCCCAGATAGGGCGCGAACGTATCGGCGGTAACATCCTGCAGGCGCAAACCTGCTGGATGCGCGAAGGCGAAGGGCCGACACAGCGTGGTCAGTGCCGCAGCGAACAGGGAACGACCGCCGATCTGTAATAGGCCCCTACGAGTAACTTGCGTGCCCTTTTTTGCCATGGAACCCCCCAAATCCGCGAATCTGGTCCAGATGGCCTAAATACCGGGTCGGTTACAATTGATTGACGGTCACACCACACGCGCGCAAACCGCATCGCCCAGGTGGGAGCAATTTTCCGGCCAGGGGTCATGTCTCTCTATGGTTCTCTCCGACTCGACTTAATTCTCTGAAGAACAAGGGGTTAGGAGTAGAGAGGTCACACGCTCAAACGACTGAGAAAAGGCGAAAGCTGCAAACAATTACACACAATGGGAGTCGCTAGAGCATCTCGGCCAAGATGGAGGTGTCACCAGCAAACGAAGTTGCAACGCGCAGACTGACGAAGCGGCCCCTACGCTCAATTGAAGACGGCCTCATACCGCATGCCGGTAGCGTCAGGGCCAATCGGAACAATGAAAATGTCAGAACAGCCTAACTCGCCGAAATCAAACGTATAGATGCGCTGGGGCAATGGAGGTTGGGCGGGTCCCAAGAAAGTCAGTGAGAACGGCTCGCGTTGTCCGCCTCGCGGGTGGGCGTTCAGACCTTTGCACTCGATCAACTCGACTTCGAGTCTGCCGGAGTCGTGAATAAGAGAAACCTTCCGATTCACGAGCTTGGCAAACACGTCGTAGGTTAGATTCTGAAGCACTTGGATCTTTATCTCCTGGACTTTGGCAGTGATTATAGCCTCCACGGCCAAAATTCGCAGCTACAAACAGGAGCCAGCGAGACCCTTGTTGCCTTCGATAGCAAAGGCGGAAGGATTGCCCGTCCCTGCTAACGCAGCCTTTCGGCTTGTTCGAGTGGGGATGCCGCTGCAAATCCATCCTAGAGTGAGCGATAGGGGTGGATCCTCCGGCTTAGGACGAAGGGATGGCCGACCGCGTGCGCCAGAAGAGGTAGGCTGGAAGGCCTAAGACGAAGAGGAGAATGGCTACGGCTAGGTTGCGGAACTGGGTGGGGTCGTGGAAGGCGAGGTAGATGGCGTTGGCTACTATGGCGGCGGCGGCTAGGACGAAGACTAAGGGGGTCCACGGATAACCGGGAACGCGGTAGGGGATTGGTTTGCCTTGGGTGGCGCGGCGGATGGGGAAGATTGCGGCGGCGCCTAGGCCGTAGAAAATCCAGCCGATGAAGATTACGCCGCCGATTAGCTCGGCGAATTTGCCAGCGCCGGCGAGGACGGCGGACCAGACGCCGAGGGTGACGACGGCGTTCGCTGGGGTGTGGAAGCGCGGGTGGACCTCGGCTAATTTTTTGAAGAAGAGATTGTCGTTGGCCATGGCGTAGAAGACGCGGGGGGCGGTCAGGACTACGCTGTTGGCGGCGCTGAAGGTGGAGATGAGGATGGTGCAGGCGATGGCGCGTCCGGCCCAGGGTCCGAGGACGGCGGTGGCGGCGGTGGCGGCGATGGCTTCGCTGGCGGTGGCGGCGGCGGGGCCGAGGGCATTGAGATAAGCGACGATGGCGATGAGATACAGGCCAGTGAGCGTGAGCGAGCCGAGCAGGAACGCGCGCGGGAAAGATTTTTGCGGCTCGATAACTTCTCCGGCGCTGTAGGTGCCGAACTGCCAGCCTTCGTAGGCCCAGAGCACGGCGATTATAGCTAAACCGAAGCCCGATAGTAGGGAGAAGCCGGTTTGCGATGAGCCGAGTGAGGCGGGAATTTCGCGAATGTGATGGCCGAGAGAGAGCAGCACGGCGCTCAGGACGACGATGATTCCAACTTTGATGAGCGTGGTCCAGTTTTGCAGGTCGGAGCTTTTGCGCGTGCCCCAGACGTTGACGGCGGTGACGACGGCGATCATGGCGACGGAGACGAGGGTGGCTTCGAGCGGCGTGAGCGGAATGATTTCGGCGAGATAGCGGGTGAAGGCGCGGGCAAGAGCGGCGACGGAGCCGCTGGCAATCACCAGGAACAGGCACCAGCCATAGAGAAAGGCCGACATGCGGCCAAAGCCATCGCGAATGAAGACGTAGAGGCCGCCGGCTTCAGGGTTGGCGGCGGCGAGTTCGGCGTAGGTGAGCGCGCCGAGGAGGGAGAGGAAGCCGCCAACGATCCAGACAAGGAAGGAATAGCCGACGGAGCCGTCGAGCTGGCGCAGGATCAGGCCGGGAGTGAGGAAAACGCCGGAGCCGATGACGGAGCCGATGAAGAGAAGGAAGAGGTCGCGTTCGCGGAGGGTGCGGAGGAGGGAGGGCATTCGAGGGGCATGATAGTGCGAGATTTGGGGAAGAAGAAGAGAAAAGCTAACTCAGCGGTGCTGAGGACGTGAAGGGGCGCAGAGACGAGCACGGCGGACAGCCAGAAATGGCTGCCCCACGTCGAGAGATTTCGCGGCCCGAAAAAGATTAAGGCTTCACACAGAGGGCACAGAGGGAAGAGCACAGAGTCCGCAGAGGAATTGCGCTACTCAAGGAAGGGGGCGGGCATGAAGGAGAGGATGAAAACGAGGAGGGAGAGGAAAGCGGCGGCGAGGCGGCGGGAGTCCAGCCCTTCGGGCTTGTAGATGGGAAGCGAGCGGAGAAAACGGATGGCGATGAGCATTGCGGCCCAGATGTACCAGCCGGGCCAGAAGCGGAAGCCGAGAAAAATCAGGAGCAGTGGAAGAAGGACCGAGCAGACGCGATGGGCGCGCTGGCTGACGGAGCGGAGGATGTGGCCACCGTCGAGTTGCGCGGCGGGAAGCAGGTTGAGCGAAGTGGCGAACAGGCCTACCCAGGCGGCGCGGCCGACGGGATGAAGGAGGAGGTTTGCGGCGTTAGCGCCATGGTGAAAAATCGGCGCGAGAAGATGCAGGGCGAGCGGAGCGCCGAGGATGATCTTGTTATCCGCTGGCGTGGCGAGGCCGGGGACAAACTTGGCGTGGACGATGCCGTAGACCAGCGCGGGAACGGCGACGAGGAAGCCAACAAGCGGTCCGGACGCCCCGACGTCGAACAGTGCGCGTGTGGTGCGAATGGGAGAACGGATGAGGATGAAGGCGCCAAGCGTGCCGATCAGCGTTGGGAAGGGAATAAAGAAAGGATAGCTGGAGTGAATGTGGTGGTGGCGGCAAGCGAAAAAATGGGCGAGTTCGTGAGCGAGGAGAATCGCAAGCAGTGTAAGCGCGAAAGGGAGTCCGGCGGCCAGGGCGAGCGGGTGACGATAGGCGAGCGTGAACGCGTGAATAAATTCGTCCCAGGAGACGGCTTCGTTGTTGGCGTAGGCGGCGGCGAAATGCGTGCCGGCGACGAGGCAGGTGCAGAGGGTCAGGAGAAATAGCAGGCAGGCGAGGACCAGGGATCTTGTGGAGGGCCGGCGGGGGACGCGAACTGCGTAGGAATGCCATGAGGCGTCTGCGCGCCAGTCTGGTGGCGCGGCAGCAGTCGTGGTGCTATCTGGAAACGAGTTCGGCACGGTGTGAAGAAGGCCCGAAAGGTTGCAAAGACAAGTACACCATAGGCGGTGGCGTTGCGCCAGTTGGCGAGGCGGTGAGCTAGCGGGAAGTGGCGGCGTGGCGGCGCGTGACGTAGTCGGTTACGTGAGTGACGAACAGATCTTCAATCTGGAGGGTGATGGGGCCGGGGGCGGCGGCGATTTTGTGGCCGGCGATTTCGCCCACGCCGATGATGTTGCGATTGGTGGAGGAGATGAAGACTTCGTCAGCGGAGTACAGATCTTCGGGGCGGAGGGTTTGCTCGACGACGTTGATGCCGGCTTCGGGAGCGATCTCGGAGAGGATGCCGCGGGTGACGCCTTCGAGGCAGCCGGAATTTAGCGGCGGCGTGTAAATCTTCTTGTTCTTGACGGCGAAAATGTTGGCGGCGGTGCATTCGGCGACTTCGCCGCGCTCGTTGAGCAGAACCACTTCGTCGAAGCCTTCCTTTTGCGCTTCGGCGACGGCCCAGACGTTGGGAAGCCAGGAGATGCTTTTTACTCCGGCGAGGGGGGCGGCGGCGTGGCGGCCGTGGGCGCGCAGGCCGAGGCGGACCGGTTCATGGTATTCGGGGAGCGGCGCGGAATAGATGATGAGGTCGACTTGCGGCTGCGGCTCGTCGCTTCGCCAGAAGCCGACTTGATTGTAGACGAGATAGATGCGGACGCAGCCTTCGGTGACATTGTTGGCGCGAATGACTTCCCGGAGATGCACGCGGACTTTGGCGGCGGTGTAGGGCATGGGGAGGCGGATCAGGGCGGCGTCTTTTTCGAGGCGGCGCCAGTGGCGCTCGTACGCGAAGGCTTCGCCGCGCGAGATGCGGATCGTGGTGAACAAACCCCAGCCGCAGATCAGGCCGGCCTGTCCAGGCGACAGGCGGACTTTTTCGATGGGCAGCAGGCTGTCGTTGTGAAAGACGTGGCGATGGATCAATGCGAGTTCCTCGCGTTCTATTCTAGCGAAAAATACAGCGATGAAGGACCAGCAATAGGCGATGGTTCATTTGCAAACGTCGAGGCCCGCCCGCTCGAACTCGTTTCCTTTGGCTAGAACGGGTTCTCCCGAAACAGTGGCGAGGGCGTGCGTGAAGCAATCTCCGAAATTCAGTGCGGCAGGATGGCGTCCTTTTCCATACTTGCGGTAAGCGATGCGCGCTCGGTCAGCTTGATTGGCGTCGAAAGAGACGACCTCGATGCCGGCCTGGTGTAAGAAAAGATCGAACTCCCGAATGGCGATTGGCGAGGAGCGATACTCGAGTACGATTCCTGCTTCTACCGCAGTGGCTGCTGAAAGAAGTCTGCTTTCAGCTTCGAGAATCAGATCCAAAAAGCGTTCGCGCTCCGCTTCATTAAGAAGAATGGCGATTAATGCGGAACTGTCGATTACCATAGCCAAGTCAGCGGGGAATCCCGTGTTCGTCGTAGCCGAGGATTTCATCGTCGGTTAGATCGGTCCGGCGGGGTAGGGCATCCACGCGCTGGAGAATTTCGTAAATTTTCTCGCGCTGGGTGGTCGCGCGCTGGCGCCCGGAGAGGCGCTGGAGACGTTCTTGCAAAGCGATGCGGATCGCCTCGGTTAGACTCTCGCCAGCCTGCTCAGCGACCTCTCTGGCCAGCTTATCGGTTTCCTCATCCTTGATGTTGAGCGCCATACACCTTCTATAATAATATCTTCCATCTTCCTTTACAAGATTAAAGCAAACCTGTCTAGCAGGTTGCAGCGGCGGCTTGAAAAAGGAGCGAGGGGGGCGCACCCACCCTCGCCGCAACCGCACTTACGCAGTGGCTAGAAAAGAAGCTTCAGGGCGAACTGGATTTGCCGCGCCGAGCCGAAATCTCCAGTCGGGAAGCGCGTCGCTTGGATTGTCCCGAACGATCCGCTGGTTGTTGTGAGCACCGGATTGCCGAAGTTCGGATGGTTGAAGACGTCGAACAACTCGGTCCGGAACTGGAGATTGAGTTTCTCGGTGATTTTTGTGTTTTTTGTGACCGAGAAGTCGGTGTTAAGGAAGTCGGGGCCGATTATGGCATCGCGGCCGAGACTGCCGGGATGACATGAACCGGCAATCACCGGATACACCTTGCCGCCTGGAGTCGTCGGTACATCGCTGAACGTGCAAGGAATCGCAAACGCAGCGTTTGGAGTCGCCGCGCAGTCAGGAATCGTGGGGGCCCCACCCGAAAGGGGGCCGTTGAAGCGCTGGCATACGGTCCCGTTGGAGAAGTATTGGCTCGGATTTCCGGTACCAGTTACGCGCTGAAGCAAGTCCGGCCGCGCGGTAATAGAGATGCCAGGTCCCGGGCCGATCGCCTGCGCAGGAGTGAGGGGACTTCCGCTTTGCGCCTGAGTGACAATACCGAGCTGCCAGCCGGAGACGAGGCGGTTGCCTTTGAACGGCAGTTCATAGAAGCCGCTGAGGACAAAACGGTTACGCACATCGAATTCCGAGAGGCCATAGTCGCCACGCGGATTGTAGGCGTTTTGGATGACCAGCGATTCACCGGTAGAGAGCGAGTTATAGTCGAGCGACTTCGAGTACGTGTAGGAGGCGAGAAACTCGAAACCGTGGGAGAAATGCTTGGTGGCGGTGACCCAAAGGGCGTTGTAGTTGGAGTTGCCAACGCTGTTCACCTGATTGATGTTATTCAATGAACAAGCAGGATTGGGGGCCTGGCATTGCGCAGGGATTACCGAGCTGGTGAGGGGAAGCGTTGGAAAAGGCTTGGTAGTTCCGTAGAGACCGCCGGTAACGAATGGCTGGTTGATGTTCAGAAGTAACTGGAGATGAGTGGCCTTCAGCCCAACATAGGCTACCTCAAGCCCGAGCGTGGAGGTGACTTGGCGCTGAATGGTCAGATTCCAGTCCTGGGCATACATGTTGTTGAAGTTGGGGTTGATAGCCGACGGACCCAAGCTGACGCCCTTGACTGCGGCAGAAGGATTTTCCAGCGTGATGAGGTTCAATGAGGAACTGGCTGAAAGCGGCAGAGCAAAGGGCGGATTAGAGCTCAACCCGGTAACGATATTGGTCGTCGGATCTTGCGTCATGATGGCGTAGGCCGCGCGGACAGAGGTCTTTCCGTCTTTAAAAGGATCCCAGGCAAAGCCGATACGCGGCTGGAAATTCTTGTTATTCGTTTTATAGGGCTGAGGAGACGAAATAAGGGTGCCCGTCGTGGGATCGAAATTCGTGAAACGATTGACCGATTCTGATGGCGATGAGTTCCAGGCGTAACGCAGGCCTATGTTGATGGTGAAGTTGGGCCTCCATTTAAAGCTGTCCTGGGCGAAGACGTCGTAGGAGGGTTGCAGAATCTTGTCGTTGCCGGCGCCGAGTTGATCGGTGAAGGAATTTGCTTTGTCCGCCAGGAAGTTCCCCAGTGTAGTGAAGGTAAAGCTGCCCACGTTTTCGGCAATATTGTTGTTGTAGGCGCGCCGGATTTCTCCCCCGAAGGCGAAGGAATGGTGGCCCTTCAACCAGCTAAGGGTGTCGTTCAGGACGCCGGTCGTGTCACCGCGGCCTTGAGGTTCGCCAGTCGGGCCGCCGAAGCCCAAGGCGCCAGCGACGTTAAAAAACGGCAACCCAGAGGCCACTGGAGATCCGGCCGGTAGGGTGATGCCGAAAGCCGCTGGATCCAGCAAACCGTTGGGAGTAAAGGTCAGATGGATGCGATTGAAGCCGATGCGGACGGTATTGGCCAGAGTGGGCCCGAAAGTATGGTCCTCGCTAAGAGTTGCCAAGTGGCGGAAGCCATCGCGGGTGTCGCCGAATTTCGGGATGTTGGCCAGGATAGCGCCTCCGGCGGTGGGCTCCTGGCGGAGATCCTTCTGAACAACGTAATACGCGTGAAGCCGATCACTCTGCCGCAGTTCCACGTCGTTGTCCGCGGAGCCCTGGTTTATCGAGACATTGGCCAAAGTGCCGCCGGTGAATCCGGTAAAGTCAGCAGCATTGGTCGAAGCGTCAGTAGGCTGGGAGAAGTTCGCAGCCGGAACGAGGGCTAAGAGCTTCTGAACGGCTGGCGAGGTGACCGCAGCACGTTGGTTCTGGCTGGGCACCGTGCTGTTGACCGTCAAGCTCTGGTGTTGGCGAAGTCCTTCATACGCAAGAAAGAAGAAAACCTTGTTCTTGACGACCGGCCCGCCAAATGCAGCGCCGAATTCATTACGCTTAAAAGGTGCCTGAGGATTTGCGGCCCCACCGCTAGTGAGGATGGGATTGAAAAAGTTGCGAGCATCCAGGGCGTTGTTGCGGAAAAACTCAAACGCTTCGCCGTGATAGGCGTTGCTCCCGGAACGGGTAGCCAGATTGACGATGGCGCCAGAATTCCTTCCGTACTCGGCGGGAAAAGCCGAGTTGTCGATTTTGTATTCTGCGAGGGTGTCAATCGGCGGTTGGAAGGTGATCTGGTTCTGGACGTTATCATTCAAATTGATACCGTTCACCAGCCAGTTGGTGGTGTCCTCGCGTTGGCCAGCGGTATTGATACCGAAAGATCCTTGTCCGCGAAGCGGCGCGGAGAGAAATCCATTAGCAGGGGGGGTGATGGTGCCGGGCGTCAGTAAGCTGAGATCGGTAAAGTGGCGGCCGTTTAGCGGGATGTCCTGGACCGTCTTCTCGTTGATGACCTGGCCCATGCTCGTAGTGCTAGTTTCGAGAACCGTCGCATCCGCAACGATCTCGACCTTTTGTGTAGCTTCACCGAGCTTCAGCTGAATGTTCTGAGTGACGGCCGTTGCGACTTCGAGCCTTAGGTTGCCTACCGCAGCAGTCTGGAAACCCGGGCAACTCGCCTCGATGCGGTAGACGCCGATGGGAAGCGATGGGAAAAGATAGGAGCCTGCGGCGTCCGTTTGGGTGACGGATGCAACGTCAGTCGCCTGGTTTGTGGCGACGACCCTAACGTTTGGTACCGTACCTCCCGAAGCGTCTGTCACCGTGCCGCCTAAAGTTGCGGTGGATTGTCCCAGCGCCACAGCGGTCGTACCAACAAGCACAGCACACAGCAAAACCAGCCGGGAAATGCCGCGTGCTAGAACGAAGGGCCGAAACGGAACGTCCATGTTCTCTCCTTGTGATTGGGCGACAAAATATAACGTGCTTTGCCTCCGCAAGCTAGGGCTGCGGTAGCTGCAAATTGCAAGGTCCGTCGGAATCTTGTATGGGAACGCACACCACCTGCGCGCCCACGCACCTGAATAGTTGGCAATCGCAGGGCCAGTCGAGGGATTCCTTTGCGCCGTGAAAAGTCCCGCAAAATGAGTAGGTTAGTGACTCCTAGAAGCAATAAATCGAATCCACGCGCGGGGCTAATACGGAAATTTGAATGAACTTACGAAATGACGTACGCCTCTAAAGCGGTTTAGAACAGTTTACATCTGCTCGTAGCTTCGTAGCTAGGGTCGCGGACTGACAGCATTGACGTAGAAATGACATCTACGCTCTAGCACGTTTGTCGTAATATCGCTGCGCTTTAGTGGCGATCTTAGGAGAGGAGCTGCACTTTGAAAACGGAAAAGGGGCGGAGAGCGTTTCTGCGGAGCAGTTTGGCCGGCGGTTTAGCGGCGGCGGTGGCGCCAGTGATGAGAATGGAATCAGTGGAAGCTCGCGAACGTCCGGAGAGTTTGCCTGGCGTGCCGACGTTTGAGTTTGAGGAAATTACGATTGCGGAGCTGCAGGAAGGGATGAAGGCGGGGAAGTACACGGCGCGGGCAATTGCCGAGAAGTATTTGGCGCGGATTGAGGCGCTTGATAAACATGGGCCGGCGGTGAATAGCGTCATCGAGTTGAATCCGGACGCGCTGGCTCTTGCGGAGGCCTCGGACCGAGACAGGAAGGAGAAGGGAGCGCGGGGGCCGCTGCATGGGATTCCGGTGTTAATCAAGGACAACATCGATACGGCCGACAAGATGATGACCACGGCGGGGTCGCTGGCGCTGGTTGGGTCGAAGCCGCCAAAGGATTCGACTGTGGTCCAAAGGCTCCGCGAAGCGGGTGCAGTGGCTGGAGCGGGCGCGGCGGGCAGACCAAGAATCCGTACGCCCTGGACCGCAATCCTTGCGGATCCAGTTCTGGGTCGGGCGCGGCGGTTTCCGCGAATTTTTGCGCAGCGGCGATTGGCACGGAGACGGATGGGTCGATTGTGTGCCCGTCTTCGGCGAATGGTTTGGTGGGGATCAAGCCCACGGTGGGATTGGTGAGCCGCCGCGGGATCGTGCCGATTTCGCATAGCCAGGACGGCGCAGGGCCGATGTGCCGCACGGTGCGCGATGCGGCAACGATGCTGGGGGCGCTGACCGGCGTGGATTCCGAGGACCGCGCGACGGCGGAAAGCCAAGGAAAATCATTCACGGATTACACTCAATTTCTCAAGGCCGACGGGTTGCGCGGCGCGCGGATTGGCGTGGTGCGCAAGACTTTCGGGTTCATGGACGCGGTCGACAAAGTGATGGAAGCGGCGCTGGAGGCGATGAAGAAAGAGGGCGCGATTCTGGTTGATCCGGTGGAGATCGAAACGGCAGGAAAGTGGAGCGAGACGGAATCGACCGTTTTCATGTATGAGCTGAAAGCGGACTTGAATGCGTATCTGGCGCGCCCGGGATTTAATCCTCCGGTTAAAACGCTGAAGGACATCATCGAGTTCAACGAGAAGAATCGCGAGAAAGAGATGCCTTACTTTGGGCAGGACTTTTTCTTGAAGGCGGAGGCCAAGGGGCCGCTCAGCGACAAGGAATACATCGAGGCGCTGGAAAAGAACCATCAACTGGCGCGCAAAGAGGGCATCGACGCCACGATCGACAAGCACAATCTGGACGCGCTGGTGGGACCGACGGGCGGACCGGCTTGGTTGACGGACTTGATCGATGGCGACCACTTTGGCGGAGGCAGCTCGGGAGCAGCGGCGGTGGCAGGCTACCCGAATGTTACCGTTCCGGCGGGATTCGTATTCGGCATGCCCGTGGGGATTTCGTTCTTTGGCCGGGCCTGGAGCGAGCCGGTGCTGATTCGGTTGGCGTATGCGTTTGAGCAGGCGACGAAGGTCCGTAAAGCTCCGAAGTTCTTGCCGAGCGTCAACCTTCATGGCTGAGGGGGCGTCAGCAGCGAAAAAAACAACGCAAAGGCGCAGAGGACGCGGAGGAGTCGCAGAGAGGAATTGGGAGATTACTGCTTGCAGTTGAAGGGCAGTAGCAGTTGCTGACCTTCGTAGATGCGGTTGGCGTCCGCGATTTCGGGATTCGCCTGCGCGATGCAGCGCCACGCGGCGGCGCGGCCGTAGGTTACTCGCGCAATGCTCGAAAGCGTGTCGCCCTGCTTAACAGTAGCCTTCAGGTCGGATTTCAAGCCGGTGACTCTGGCGGGTATCATGATTTCCGTGCCGGCGGCGATGCGCGTGGGGTTCACGATGCCAGGGTTAGCCGCCAGAAGTTCCTGCCAGCGCGAGCCATGGCCGAGGTTTTGCTGCGCGAGCTTCCAGAGCGAATCGCCGGGTTGAATAATGACGGTGTGCAGCGAGGGTGAAGTCTTCGCCACAGCGGAGGAGGGAGCGATCCGAGGGGTGACGCTTGACTGCGGCGCAGACGGCGCGATCCGCGAAACCAGCGGAGGCGCGGTAGGAGCGAGACGTCGCGTGAAAGGGTCGAGGCGGCGCAATGGCGCCGGGCTTGGGACTGCCGGAGCGATTACCGCCGCGGGATGAACCAGAGCGAGATTTGCGTGCGCCGGTGAAAAGCTTGGGCGAGGAGGCGAGACTTTCGGCACTGAGATAATAGGAGCTGCGAAGATGGGCTCATCGAACGGAAGGTGGAACGGAGTCGCAACTTCTTCCGCGGCCTGCTTGGCATTGCGGTAACGACGCGCGATATCGCCGAGCGGAAGTTGCGCCAGCGTAGTATCGGCGTCGATGGGCGGCTGGGCCTGTTCCTCGACGGGAGCGGGCTGCTGCTTGCGCTTGGCCTCGACAAGGGCTTCGTCGTCCGGGGTCAGGATTTTCGCGCGGCGCAAATCTTCATCGGTGTAAACGTGCTTTTGCTTCTTCGCCTGCTCTTTGCGGGCGCGCTCCTGGCGCGCGGCTTCGGCTACATCCTGGGCGGCCTGGGCGCGGCATTGCGCAGCGCCGAAAAATAGACAGGAGCAAAGAACGATGGTGAATCCGCAGCGAAGCGGCTGGCGGAGCGTCACCCGCCTGTGCACGTGTGGCTTGCTGGAACTGGAGAGGTCAGTGCTTGCCATTTTTGACCGACTACGGGGGACATCCGATGGCCAAATACTACTAGAGAGCCAGGCTCCGTGACAGCGGAATTTTCTAGGAAAAAAGTACTGAGAGAGGGGTACTGAGAAAAGAAGTACCTGCATAGCTGCTGCGGCTACATCGGCCCACGGTTGCGCTATGATGTGCGCCGTCTGAGCGAAGAGTTGCGTCGGGAGGCCACCATGGACGTGAAGGGAAAATATTCGCGCAGGAAGTTCGTTTCCACAGCAATGTCCGCGTCAGCGATTTCGGTGTTGCCCGGCGCGCCGAAGCTCTTGAGCGGATTCGCGGGCGCACTCGGAGGGCGACAGCAGAATTCTGTTCCGCTGACCGCAACTCCGGCTTGGCGCGACCAGGGGATTCTCAATTTGGCGAAGTCGCCGTATGCGATGCTGCACGGTGTTCCGGTGCATGCGGTGACGATTGAGGCGGGATTTTGGTCGCCGCGCCGCGAGACCAACGTGACCAGCAGCATTCCGTCGATGGGCAAGCTGCTGGAAGTCAACGGGCGCATGGATAATTTCCGGCGGCTTACCGGGAAGAGCGCGGCAAGTCAGCGTGGCCCGGTCTATGCGGATTCCGACATTTACAAATGGATTGAGGCGGCCGGGTTTGCATTGCAGTCGGGCGAGCGGCGGGAGCTGCGCGCGGTGGTGGACAAAGATATTCGTGAAATTGTCGCCGCGCAGCAGGCCGACGGCTACTTGAACACGTACTACGTGCAGGAGCACGCGGCGCAGCGCATGGAGCCGAAGACGCAGCAACATGGGCACGAGCTCTACAACATTGGCCACCTCTTGCAGGGTGCTATCGCTTATTACCGCGCGACTGGGGACCGCACGTTGCTGGACGCGGGCATCCGTTTTGTGAACGAATTCTTGCTGCCGAGTTTTGGTCCCGGCGCAGACAAGAAGCCGCTGTTTTCGGGGCATCCGGAGATGGAACTGGCGCTGGTCGAGTTGTATCGGCTCACCGGTGACAAGCGGCATCTGGAACTGGCGGGATATCTCCTCGCCGGGGACCCGCGCATTCACTTTAAGCCTGAAAATTACGTGTACCACTTCTGTGGGATTCCGTTCACTTCGCGGACGCACCTGGAAGGGCATGCGGTGCGCGCGATGTACGCCTGCTGCGGGGCGACCGACTATTACCTGGAGACCGGCGACCAGACGTACTGGAAGACGCTGAATGTGCTATGGAAGGATCTCGTGTCCGCGCAGATGTACGTTACCGGGGGAGTGGGCGCGCGCAGCGACGGCGAAGCCTTCGGGGATCGCTACGAATTGCCGAACGCGACGGCGTATGGGGAGAGCTGCGCGGCCATCGGCAACATGATGTGGAACTGGCGCATGCTGGCGGCCACCGGAGAGGCGAAGTACGCCGACGTCATCGAACGTGCGCTGTACAACGGGATCAATTCGGGGATGTCGCTTAACGGCACTCTTTATTGCTATCGCAATCCGCTGGCGTTTGATCCTTCGGGCGGAGACAAGATTCGCAACGAATGGTATGACACGACGTGCTGCCCGCCGAACCTGGAGCGCACTTTGGCGTCGCTGCCGGGATATTTCTACAGCACCAGCGGCCAGGGCGTTTTTGTGCACCTGTACGACAATTCGCTGCTGGACTGGCACCTCGAGGATGGCACCGGGCTGAAGATCCTGCAGAAGACAAATTATCCGTGGGATGGCAGCTTGGAGATCGCAGTTGCTCCGGCCGAGCCCGCGGAGTTCACGCTTTTTCTGCGCATTCCGGGCTGGACGGATTCGGCGAAGGTCGCTGTTAACGGGAAGGCGATCGCCGGCGCGACGGCGGGCCAGTATCTGCCGATTCGGCGTCGCTGGTCCGCAGGCGATACGGTGACGCTGCAATTCAATATGGCGCCGCAAGTCCTGGAGGCCAACGCGCAAGTCACCGAGAATAATGGCCGTGTAGCCGTGCAGCGCGGTCCCTTGGTGTACTGCATGGAGCAAATCGATCAGGGCGAAGGCGTGGCATTGAAGGATGTGGCTCTCAGTGCTGACAAGGCGTCGAGCGGTAGATTCGATGAGAATTTTGACAAAGATTTGCTGGGCGGAGTCTTGGTGCTGCGACATGCCGGGGCTGTATACGAGGAATCAGCAGATCGTAGCGGTTTGTATTTCTCGCATAACGCGCCGCCGCGGAAATCGCGTCCCGTACAGCTAACGTTTATCCCTTACTACGCGTGGGCCAATAGGATCCAAACCCCGATGCAAGTCTGGACTCCCCTGGCGCGGGCGTGAGCCCCGATTTGGCCTTCCACGCAGAACTACACCGTGGGAATAAGTATTTCGGTGATCAACTGATCCTCTGGCGTGGCTCTCGGATCGTTGGCGTAATTTTCAATGTAGAAGTCATCGCGAACCTGGATTTTCTTTTCGGCCACGATCTCAAAAACGCGGCCAGAAGCCTCGGGCAAGTTTGAATAAGACCCCGTCAAGACAAAACGGCTGTACTTACCGCCTTTGAATTTTTCGTACGTCAGCTTTTCAGGTAAGTTTTTTGGTTCTGCAGCAAGCGAAACACCGGCGCGATAGACCTTTGGCCCTACTTTGTAGAGGCTCATGTATCCCGTAATTCTGTTGTGTTCCGAAATCCCCGGAACAAGCTTATGCAGTTCTTGCCAGGCTTGCCCTGCAGTGTCTTGAAAGGGTCCAATTTTCTCGATAAAGATGTAATGCATTTCCGGCCAGGTCACAATCTCGGGTTCTTGCGTAAGTTTCATGGGAGCTCTTTGTGGGGTTGCCATCCTGTTTCTCCTTTCCGCCGAGGAGATAAGAAAATAACACACTTGCACACCGCCAGTCTGACGCGGCGTGTTCGTTGCCCCCGTGTCCCGCTTACTCTGCGCGCAAGGCGTCTACCGGATCAATGGTGGCCGCACGGCGCGAGGGCACGTAGCTGGCGAGCCATGCCGTGAAGACGAGTCCGATGGATACCGCGCCATAGGTCACCGGATCGACTGGGTTCACGTTGAATAGCAGGGAGGACATCAGCCGCATCAACAGCACCGCAGCGACGAGTCCACACCCTGCGCCGATACCGGTGAGCAGCAATCCGTGGCGCACGAACATTCCCGTGACTGTGGGCTGCTGCGCTCCGAGCGCCATGCGGATGCCGATTTCCCTGGTGCGCTGCGAAACGGAGTAGGCGATCACGCCGTAAATGCCCACGACGCCGAGCAGCAGCGCCATACTTCCTGCGACGCCGAGCATAATCAGGGTGAACGATGTGCGCGCCATCGATCTCCGATAGAAATAGTCGAAGGTGTGTACACTCGCGAGCGGCAGATTGGCATCCACGGACCACACCGCCTCGCGTGCACTCTTAAGGAAGGCTTCCGAACCGGCGCGCGGGGTCCGGATGACGAAAGCCACGCCGCGCCGCACCGAAATGTCCTCGCTCTCGAAGCGAGCCTGGAGCAGCGGCCAATACACGCACGTGGGTGGTTTCTTGTTCACGCCGTCATCGTGAACGTCGCCCACGACGCCGATAATTTCTCGCCAATCGTCTTTGGTGCTGACCTGGATTCGTTTACCTAGGGATTTGGCAGGCTCACTCCAATACTCGCGCGCCAGGTTTTCGGAGATCATGGCCACGGGAATTTTCTTGTAAGTATCCGTCCATGTCGGCTCGCGGCCCGCAACCAGCGGGGTGCCCAAGGTTTTGAGGAACCCGGGCGATACGAACTTGAAGAGGCGAAGCGGCGGAAACTCTCCCTCGGCGTACGTGCGTCCTTCCAGAAGAATCGGATCGTGCCACCCGTCTCCATCCATCGGGAGCTTGGTGCCGATGCTCACCGACGACACGCCGGGGATCGCTTCGAGCTTGTGCAAAATCTCTTCTTCCATGCGGACGACGGACTCCGCTTTCTTTACGTGCGTCTCAGGGATGGAGATACGAAACGTCTGCAACCCCGCCGGGGCCACGAATCCTGGATTCACCTTGGTCAAAGCGCGAAACGTTCGAATCATCAGCCCGGAGCAGATCAGCAGCACCAAAGCGAGCGCCACCTGCACAACCACAAGCGTATTTCGCGCGCGATGTTGCTCTTTGCTTTGGCTTAGCCCGCGCGCTCCTTCGCGGATGCCGGTCGTCAAGCGCGCCCCGGCATATTTCAGGATGGGCACACAACCGAAAAGCAAACTAGCGAGCAGTGAAACCAGCAGAGTGAACAGCAAGACAGGTCCGTTGATGCCTACCTCGCTGATGCGTGGCAGCCCCGCCGGCGCTATCGCCACCAGGACACGCAAAGCACCGTAGGCCAGACCCAATCCAAGCACGCTGCCGAACAATCCAAGGATGACGCTCTCCAGTAAGAGCTCGCCGGCGATGCGCCCCCAACTGGCGCCCAAGGCAGAGCGAAGCGCCAGCTCCTGCCTTCGTCCCTCCATCCGGACCAGCAGCAGATTTGCCACATTCGCACAGGCAATCAGCAGCACCATGCCAATCGAGCCCATGAGAACCCACAACACTTTCCCGACGTCGCCCACTACATCCTGTTTTAGCGGGCGCACGTTGGGCCCGATCTTCGCATCTTCAAACAGTTTAATGCTGAATCCCGGCGGCGCGGGAAAACTGCTCATCACGATCGGAAGCATTCGTGCGACGTCGGCATTGGCTTGCTGCAGGGTCGCTCCCGGCTTGAGTCTAGCAAGTCCTTCATAGCTGAAATTTCCCAGGTGCGCCTTATTGCGATCAAACTGAAACGGCGCTATCAGAGCGGGATCCATCTGGTCCAAGAAATGAAATCCCTTCGGCAACACACCGATGATTTGCCGAGCTTTCCCGTCGACGACGAGAGTTTGCCCGACCGCGGCAGCGTTGCCGCCGAACTTTCCGCGCCAATAACCGTAGGTCAGCAGCACGGTTTGCGGAGCGCCGGGCAAATCGTCCTCGCGGCGGAAACTGCGCCCCAACGCCGGCTGCACCCCAAGGATCGCAAGCGTGCCGTCGCTGACGTTGAGCGCGGGCACCTGTTCCGGCTCGCCAATTCCCGTTACGCTTACCGAGTCACCGGCATACAGTCCGATATCCTGGAACGTCCGCCCTTGCTCCCGGTAGATGAAGTAGTTGGACGGGGACATATTTACTTCTGGAAGATTAATGCCCAGAGCCGTGTGCCACACGCCAACCAGGTCCTCGGAGTGCGGATAGGGCAAAGGCTTTAGCAGGACGCCCTCCAGAACGCTGAATACCACCGTGTTCGCGCCGATACCCGCAGCCAACGTGATTAGCGTTATGACGGTGAACATCGGTGCTCGTCCAAGCCTTCGCAAAACCTGCCGCAACTGATTTCTGAATGAGCCCATTGGCGCCGCCTCCCGGCCAAGCCTCTTCTTTCGGGTCGCAACGCTTCCCGATGCGATCGCATACCCTTGGTACGCCGGTATCGGGCGTGAAGTTCCATTGAGTTCCGAAGTATTCGGTGCGGACAACGAAGCCGCTGGCTCATCCACTCGTAAATCCAATTGGTTTGACCGTTTTCGAAAATGAGGCCTGGTTAGTCTGAGAAGAAGGAGCCGCAGCAGCAAGCGGTTGTTTCCGAGCGCGCCATCAGCCGGCCACAATCACCAAAACTTTAGGTCTACAATCGTTGAGTGGACCACCATATCGTCGCGGTCGTCAGCATTACGGGCACCTGTCTTGATGTGCTGGGTAGCCTCTATCTGGCCTACGACCTATTGGGTGGACAACACGGTCCGTTGCGGCTGCTTACCCGCGCGGTAACGTACTCCGTTGTCTTCGGCATCGGCTACGGCCTCGGCCTTGGTCTTTTCTTTGGCCTGGCTTCCGGCATCGCGACTGGCATCACCCTGTCGATCGAATTCAGTCGAGCATCTCGTGGCCTAGATCATTACTCGTTGCTTTGGGAAGGACTGTTTTCCGCCATCCGGGGGTTCGCTTTCGGAGCTGGACTGTACAGGATTTTGGGCTTCGGATTCGCA
>WNEZ01004189.1_pt1 | contig 18187 bp, 16 predicted proteins | sample 5400521 | NCBI WGS metagenome assembly WNEZ01 (sample SAMN13153339, study PRJNA577476) | soil metagenome | isolation source: 120 cm saprolite under Douglas fir tree site 2 hole 1 replicate 1 | place: USA:California | collected 2015-04-18
CGTCGCCGCAATGGCCCAACGTCACCAACTGGCCTTGCACTGCGATCGCGGCAACGTAAAGACGCTCGCTGCAGACCGGCACTTGAGCACCGAGGCGGCTGCGCGGCAGCTCCGCTACGGGTTCTTTCGACGGTTGATGGACGAAGGCCGGCTGAGTTGCGTTGCCACCGGCCATACCTTGGATGACCAGGCTGAGACGGTGTTGCTGAGAATTGTTCGCGGGGCTGGAACTCGCGGGCTTGCTGGGATTTATCCCCGGTTGTCAGTCCAGGGTTCCCAGTTGTCAGTGATTCGTCCGCTGCTGGGGACCAGAAGGAAGCAACTGGAAGCGTATCTGGCGGAGATCGGGCAGGACTGGCGCGAGGATTCCAGCAACCGCGATCTGCGCCATGCCCGCAACCGCGTACGGCACGGGATTGTGCCCCGGCTGGAGCGCAGCCTCAACCCAGCCGTGCGAGAGACGCTGGCGGAGACGGCCGAGATCGCGCGCTCGGAAGAAGAATACTGGCAGACGGAGGTCGCGCTCGTTCTGCCCGGAGTGTGGAGTGAGGAGCGGCGCACCCTCGGCCTGACCGACCTGTCCAAATTGCCGCTGGCCATGCGCCGGCGTGTGATTCGGGCGGCGGCGGAGTCGCTGGGTCTGCGGCTTGAGTTCCGGCACGTGGAAGAGATTCTTGCGCTGGGCCCGGTAACCGCCAAGGCAGCGATGTTGCCCAAGGGCTGGGCGGTTTCAAGAACCAAAGCTGTTTTGCGATTTGATCTCTGCAGCGGCGAAGCCGCCGTGGTCTCCAACTACGAGTACACCTTGACGGTACCGGGGATAGTCCAGGTCGCTGAAGCGGCCGCCTGGTTTGAAGCGGCCCTCATTCCGGGGAGCGCAGCGCCGGGTTATAATCCCGACCACATGTTTGATCCGGCTTTGCTGGGGAACAATTTGACTGTCCGCAACTGGCGCCCGGGAGACCGCTTCTGGCCAGCCCATCGCAAATCTCCGAAAAAGATTAAAGAGCTACTGCAGGAGCGAAAGCTGACCGGGACGGAACGCAAGCTTTGGCCGGTGGTGGCGAGCGGACGGGAAATCGTGTGGCTGCGAGGGTTTCCGGCGCCGGCGCAATTGCGCCCGCGGGACGGATCGAAACAGGCCCTGGTAATTCGCGAAGTCGGGAGCACCCAAGAGCATGACTGACACGGCAAGACCCGGGCAATTGCGCACCGTGATCTCCGCAGACCAGATCCAGAAGCGGGTGCGGGAGATGGGGCGGCAGATCTCCGACGACTACCGCGGACAGTCCATCCACTTGCTGGCGCTGCTCGAAAACGGATTCATCTTCATGGCCGACCTGGTGCGGGCGCTGGAAGTCCCGGTGATCTGCCAGTTTATCAAGCCCAGATACAAGGTCCAGGGGGCGGATGGCTCGGGCGGGGTGCTGGAAATTTTCTTCAGCCACGAGCCCGACATTCGTGGCCAGCACGTGCTGGTTCTGGAGGGCCTGGTCCATTCCGGAATCACCACCGAGTTTCTGATGAGCGATCTGCGGGCGCGGGGAGCGGCTTCGGTAAAGCTCGCCACCCTGTTGGACCGGCAATCCGCCCGAAGAGTGCAGTTGCAGCCCGATTATTTCGGCTTTTTGGTGGATGACGCCTTCCTGGTGGGCTATGGCTTAGGCTCGCCGGAGCAAACCAACCGCAACCTGCCCTATATCGGGGCTGCAAGCTGAAGTGAGTTCGTGACTTAAGTCACGCGCAGAACTCCGTCCTTTTTTTCCTCAGAACGGTTAGAATAGCGTTTTAGCAATTTGTCCATCCAAAGCTCGTGACTCGCATCTAAACAAGATGCAACAAGTTCTTTTCGTCGCGTCTTTGAGCAAGCCGTTCTTTTTTTCAGGAGTCTTCGGTGAATTCTACAGTTAAGACGGTGGTTTTCTGGTTGGTGATCGTGATTTCGGCTTTCCTGCTATGGCAGGTGATGAAGGCCGGGAGCGCCGGGCAAAAAGAGAAAGAAGTCAACTTTTCGCAGTTCCTTTCGGATATCGACCAGGGAAATGTGAAAGAGGTCACCATCACCGGCATGGAAGTGCGGGGCAAGTACCGCAACGACAATTCCGCGTTTCATACCACCGCCCCGGTGAACTATCCCGACATCTACAAGATGCTGCGGGATAAGGGTGTCACCATGAATATCCGGGACATCACCAGCGGCAGTTGGCCTCTGCAGTTGCTGGGAACCTGGGCCCCCCTGATCCTGCTCGCAGCGCTGTGGTTTTTCATGATCCGGCAGATGCAGACGGGTGGGAATAAGGCTTTGTCGTTTGGCAAAAGCCGGGCCCGGCTGCTTTCCATGCAGCAGAAAAAGGTCACCTTCAAAGACGTAGCCGGCGTAGACGAGGCCAAGGAAGAACTCAAGGAAATCATCGAATTCCTGCGCGAGGCGCAGAAGTTCCAGAAGCTCGGTGGACGCATCCCCAAGGGAGTCCTGCTGGTCGGACCTCCAGGAACGGGCAAGACCCTGCTGGCACGAGCTGTGGCGGGCGAAGCTAACGTTCCCTTCTTCTCCATCTCCGGCTCCGATTTTGTGGAAATGTTCGTAGGCGTGGGTGCCAGCCGCGTCCGCGACCTGTTCGAACAGGGTAAGAAAAACGCTCCCTGCATCATCTTCATCGACGAAATCGATGCGGTCGGACGCCATCGCGGCGCTGGCCTGGGCGGCGGTCACGACGAGCGCGAGCAGACCCTGAATCAACTGCTGGTGGAAATGGACGGTTTCGAGTCCAACGAAGGCGTGATTTTGATGGCCGCCACCAACCGGCCTGACGTGCTGGATCCGGCGCTGCTGCGCCCCGGGCGCTTCGACCGGCGAGTAGTCGTCAGCCGTCCCGATGTCCGCGGACGCGAAGAGATCCTGCGCGTGCACACCCGCAAGATTCCCCTGGCCGACGATGTAGACCTCTCCGTCCTGGCCCGTGGAACACCCGGCTTTTCGGGTGCCGACCTGGCGAACATGGTGAACGAAGCCGCATTAGCGGCGGCGCGGCAGAACCGCAAAGCTGTGCTGATGTACGACTTCGAACTGGCCAAGGACAAAGTCCTCATGGGCGTGGAGCGCAAGTCCATGCTGCTCTCCGATGAGGAAAAGAGAAACACGGCCTATCACGAAGCCGGCCATGCGCTGGTGGCGGCGAAGCTGCCGCACTCCGATCCTTTGCACAAGGTCACCATCATTCCTCGCGGGATGGCGCTGGGCGTCACCATGCAATTGCCCATCGACGACCGCCATAACTACTACAAGAACTATCTCGAGACAGCGATTGCCATCCTGATGGGCGGCCGTCTGGCGGAAGAGATGTTCCTGGATTCGATGAGCACCGGCGCCGGCAACGACATCGAACGGGCCACGGAAATGGCGCGCAAGATGGTCTGCGAATGGGGCATGAGCGACCTGGGCCCTCTGACCTTCGGCAAGAAGGAAGAGCAGATCTTCCTGGGCCGCGAAATTGCGCAGCATCGGGACTACAGCGAAGCCACGGCGGTCAAGATCGACGCGGAAGTGCAGAAGCTGGTCAAGCGAGGTTACGACACGGCGAAAGAACTTCTGGCCGCGAATCGCGATGTGCTGGTACGAATCGCGCACGCTCTGATCGAGCGCGAAGTGCTGGATGCGGTTCAGATCAAGATGATCATCGAGGGCCAGGAATTGCCCAAGATCGTCCCGCCGCCCAAGCCAGACGACGGAGTGCAGCAGGTGATCAAGCCGGATCTGCAGCCGGGACGCGCCAAGGGCGGGGAAAGACCGGCGCCAGCGTAGAGCGGACGTCGGACTTCAGACCTCGGACTTCAGCAGGGCGGCCAAAAGCCGCCCTTACTTTTTGGTGATCGACATCGGTGTGTATGCGCGGAAATCCGTGGCCTGGTTTAGCTTCGTGTTGGCGGCGGCTTATCTGGGCACGATCGGTGCATCCGCCGGTGCTGTTGCCTGCTGCAGTCGCTGGAACACAGGAACGGCCTTCATGCCGCTATAGATGCGAAACAGGACATAGGCGTGAAAAGCAGCGCCCAGCATGTCTTTGAATGCGAGCAGGATGAGGCCGTCGAGAAGGTAAAGTATCATGCCGACAATAAAGGCCCAGTTCTGTCCCTTGCGCGCGAAATTCCAGAACAGGACGAAAACGGCAGCCACGAAACCGTTGATGACAAGGTCGAGCACGAAACCGGTATTCCCTGCCTGATGAGCCAGTGCGTCGACCACCTGTGCGATGCCCAACCCGAAGATGAACCGGAATCCTGATCCGGAAAGAGACAGGATGGAGTTGACCATCGAAAGCCCGGCTAACCAAAGAAACCAGCTGGCGCCGCCCTTCACGACATTTTCCGCGCGCAGCTTCTGTTCGACGAGGTTAGTCTGAGAGGGCGCCGCGGCCGTCCCAAATCCACCAGTTGCCATAAGCATCCTCCGACTAGGCGAAAGCGAAGAAACCCCAACTGCGCCGGAAGGTTAGCACAATCTAATCGCACCGGAAGGAAATAGTTAGCCTATGCGGTTACCGAAATAATCGGTCTCGCTTCAGGTAGAACTTCGCCAATTTCGACGGCTGGCACTCCGGCACCATTAAGAGCTCGAATCAAGTCCGGCGAACTTTCTGGCGCAACGGCGATCAATAGTCCTCCGGCAGTTTGTGGATCATAGAGGATCGTCTTTAGCTCCTCAGCAATTCCTTCTTCATATCCAACCACGCATTCGGCAAAGTCTCGGTTGTTTTTCAAGCCGCCGGGGATGCTGCCGGCGCGGATGCAGTCCAGCGCGCCTTCGATCAGCGGAATCTGGCTGAGGCGAAAGAGCAGGGAAACCTTCGACGCGAGGGCCATTTCGCGGGCGTGGCCGATGAGGCCGAAGCCGGTGACGTCGGTGAGGGAGTGGATGGGTCCGTTGTCGCTGGTCGCTGGCCTCTGGCCAGAAGCTGGCGTGCTTGGCTCGGCCTGGGCAGGTGGGACACCTGCCCCTGCGTGTTTCGCGGTGAAGGATGTGATGACCTCACTCGCGGCTTTATTCAGCGTTGTCATGGAGCGGGTGGCGTCGTCGATCCACGACTGCTTTGCCGTGCCCTGCTTGATCGCGGTAGAAATTACGCCTGTGCCCAGAGACTTTGTGAACAGCAGCCGGTCGCCGGGTTGGGCGCCGCCGTTGGTGAAAATGCGGCTGGGATCGATGAGGCCGGTGACGGAATAGCCGAACTTGGTTTCTTCGTCGCGGATGCTGTGACCGCCCACCACCGTACAGTTGGCTTCCATCATTTTCGAGAGCCCCCCAGCCAGAATCTGTTCCAGCACTTCGAGGTCGCCATTTGCCGGGAAACAGACGTGAGCCAGCGCGGTGATGGGGCGGCCGCCCATGGCGTAGACATCGCTCAAAGCGTTGGTGGCTGCGATCTGGCCAAAGGTAAACGGGTCGTCCACGATGGGAGTGAAGAAATCGACGGTTTGCACTAGCGCAAGGCCAGGGGCGATTTTGTAGACGCCGGCATCGTCGGCGTGATCGAAGCCGACCAGAACGTTGGGATCGTGCTGCCGCGCCAGCTTTCCCAGGACTTTATCCAGCACCGCGGGACTCAGCTTGGAGGCGCAGCCTCCGGCTTTGACGGTCTCTGTCAGACGAATGCTTTTGACGTCAGGCATGAGGACATTCTAGAAGAATTGTCGACTTCACGGTGGGGGCCGGGCGTGGTGGAGGCCGGGCGACCCCGCCCGGCTGGACGGGCGAGACGCCCGTCCTCCTTTACTTCAAAGGAGCAGCGATAGGCTCAAGTCAACCGCGTCTGCATAGGCGCCGGTGGTCTGAAGAACGTGCAGGGGAACGTCTTCGGCCTGAGCGACCTGGCCGAGCGAGTCTTTGAAGCTCACATGGACAACGGCGTGACTGACGGTTTTGTCCCCGGCATTCGTGACCGTGCCGTCAAGATACGTGACCGTGGAGCCGATAAAGTTCTCCGCTGCGCTCATCTTCATGTCGGACAGTTTGAGATTGATAGCGTACGGATGCGGAGGGCTGGCGATCTTTGAATCCGTGCGCAGCAGGAAAGCCGCGATGCCGACCACTACGACCACGAGGACCACGCCCAGCAGAATGGGAAGAAGGCTTGACTTGGATTCTTCCGTTGTCGGAGACGGCTGGAGCAGACTTCCCATGGAGAGATTGTACGCTGAGGGATTTCAGATTGATGATTTCAGATTGCAGATTTTCGCACCTATACCGTCGAGAGTTCTTAAATCTACAATCTGAAATCATCAACCTGAAATTGGCTTGCTCGCCTTACTCGCCGCCCACTGTCAGTCCGTCGATGCGGATGGTCGGGCTGGCCGTCGAGCCGCGGAACTTCAGGTCGTTTCCAATCTCGGAGATGTTGAAGAAAAGCTCCTTCAGGTTTCCTGCCACCGTTATTTCCTCGACTGGATATGCCAACTCGCCACCTGAGATCCACAGGCCTGAAGCACCTCGAGAATAGTCTCCGGTCACCAGGTTGGCCCCGTGGCCGAGAAATTCCGTCACGTAAAGGCCATCAGGGATGCCGGCAATAATTTCCGCCGGAGTTTTCACGCCCGGCTGCAGGAAATAATTTCCCGGTCCAATCCCAGGGGTGCCCGCAAGTCCCCGAGCAGCGTTGCCCGTGGTTTGCAGGCCAAGTTTCTTCGCGGTGTAGGTGTTCAGCAGATACGACTTGAGCACTCCGTTTTCCACTACCACCGTGCGCCGGGTGGGAATGCCTTCGCCGTCAAACGGCGCCGTGCCAAAACCTCCAACCATGGTGCCGTCATCAATTATGGTCACCTGGTCGCCGGCAATTTTCTGGCCGAGCTTGCCGGCGAGAAAAGAAGCACCGCGGTAGACGGAGTCGCCGTTGATGCCTTCGAAGATGTGCCCCAGGATGGAAGTGGCGACCATAGGGTCAAGGATGATGGGGACACGCGCCGTCTTCACCTTGCGTCCGCCAAGCCGCCTCAAGGTGCGCTGGGCGGCGACCTTTCCTACCTCCTCCGGAGATTCCAGGCGGCCGAGATTCCGGGCGACCGAGAACCAGTAGTCACGCTGCATGCCACCGGTTTCCGCCTGGGCGATGGGAACCGCGGCCACGGAACAATAAGACCGGCGGTACTCGCCGACGAAGCCATGCGAGTTGGCCAAAACTTTGTGCCCAGTGGCGGCGTCGAAGGAGCCACCTTCAGAATTTTTGATGCGAGGGTCGTAGTCGAGCGCAGCCTTCTCGGCGCGGCGAGCATAGTCAATGCGCTCTTCGCCGGGAAGCGAATACACGTCCGCAGAATAAAGATCGAGATCACCGGTGAGAGAGCCGAGTTGGGAAGCTTCCGGAATGCCGCTGAAAGGATCCTCGGAAGTGATCCGGGCCAGTTCCAGCGCCGACTTCAACATGCGGTTGAGCGCGTCGCGGGAAAAGTCGCTGGAATAGGTGCTGGCGGAACGCTGGCCATGAAATACACGCACGCCGATGGAGCGGGAGCCGGCTTCTTTTAGCGTTTCCACCTGTCCGAGGCGAACCAGGGTCGAAAATTCGTCGCCCTCACGGACTACGCATTCTGCCGCCGTGGCGCCGCCGGACATGGCGCGGCGGACAATGTCCTGGGCCACTTCTCCGAGATCAGTTTCCAGTTTCTGGTTTCCAGTTTCCAGTTGGGTTTGAGTCATAGAAAATTCGTCAACCACGAAGGCACAGAGTCACAGAGAAAAACGAGAAATAAGAATTTCTCTGTGACTCCGTGTCTCCGTGGTGAATATGTCTTACTGCATGAATCCGCCAGAGTCTTTCTTTGCGGTTCCGCCCACGGTCAGGCGATCCACTTTCAGGGTGGGGATGCCGACCCCCACGGGGACGGCTTGTCCATCTTTGCCGCAGGTGCCAACGCCTTCGTCGAGTTTCAAGTCGTTGCCTACCATGGAGACGCGTGTGAGCACGTCGGGGCCATTGCCGACCAGCGTGGCACCCTTGATCGGTGCCGTCACGTGGCCGTCTTCGATCAAATAGGCTTCGGAAGCAGAGAAAACGAATTTCCCGCTGGTAATGTCAACCTGGCCGCCGCCGAAATTTACCGCGTACACACCGTGTTTGACCGAGCGGATGATGTCTGCCGGATCGTCCTGTCCGGCCAGCATGTAGGTGTTGGTCATGCGCGGCATGGGAATGTGCTCGTAGCTTTCGCGCCGGCCATTGCCGGTGTCGGCCATGCCCATCAGGCGTGAGGAAAGCTTGTCACTCAGGTATCCCTTCAAAATTCCTTTTTCGATGAGGACCGTATTCTGGGTCGGCTGACCTTCGTCGTCCACGTTGAGCGAGCCACGGCGCCATGGCATGGTTCCGTTGTCCACCACCGTACATTTTTCGCTGGCTACGCGCTTGCCGATGAGGCCGGCAAACGCCGAGGTCTGCTTGCGATTGAAATCTGCTTCCAGGCCGTGGCCGACAGCTTCGTGCAGCAGCACGCCCGGCCAGCCTGGTCCCAGCACCACTTCCATTTCGCCAGCCGGAGCCTCGCGTGCGTCGAGCTGCAGGATGGCCTGACGGGCCGCTTCCTTCGCAAAATACTCGGGAGTTTTTTCACCGAAGAAGAAATCCAGGGCGACGCGTCCGCCGCCGCCGGAGCTGCCACGAGCGGAGTTGCCCTCGATCTTGGCGATGCAGGAAACGTTCAGGCGAGCCAACGGCTGTGAGTCCTCGGCGAAGGTGCCATCCGAGCCGACCACCAGAATATTGCGCAACTCATCGCCGTAGCTGGCGCGAACTTCCTGGATGCGCGGGTCATAAGCGCGGGCCGACTGATCGGCGCGCATTACCAGTTCGACTTTCGCCGTGATTTCAGCGTCGACCGACGGAAGGGTCACGGGATAAAGGCTGCGTGCGGGCTTCTCCTGGAAACCTACAGACGGAGTCTTGGCCGGGCCGCTCGCGATCAGGGCCGCAGTGCGGGCCGCGTGCAGAATGCGTTCCGACGAGAGATCGTCGGTGTAGGCGTAACCGGTACGCTCGCCCACCACCACCCGCACCCCGCATCCCGCCGAGATTCCCTGGGACGCGGACTTCACCATAGACTCGTCCACCATCAGCGACGTGGAGGATAGATATTCGAAGTAAAGGTCGGCGTATTCTCCGCCGGCGGAGAGCGCCGCTGCCAGGTAGCGTTCAAGGTCATGTTCCGTAAGGCCGTAGTGCTGAAAAAAGAACCTGTTCTTGTCCACGATAATTAGATGTCCTTGAGCCGGGAAAGACTCCCGGAGATGACTTCCATTATCCCACACGAGTTGATGCGCGCTGAGATGACTTGCGTGGACCTTGGTAATGGTCATACGTCACAGACAACAAACTCCGAAGATGAAAGTATTCTCATTATGACCCCAGAAGCTCTGACCCGCACGGTGGAAGATTTTCTCGCCGGTGCGCGAGATGCCGTGGTGCTGGATGATGGTGCGGTCTTGTTCGACCTGGCGCAGGCGAAGTATTCCATTTCGGGTGAACGCAATAAGTGCTTGCTGCATCTGTGGTCGGCGGAACGGAATGTGGTCCGGCGGGTGCTTGACGTCGAGATCAAGAATGAAGTTTTGCGGCTGGCCGTGCAGCGGCTCGGCCAGACCCGGCCCAGCAAGCTGGAAATTTGCCGGCAGCGGGACCGGCGCACTCCTACTGCAAAGCGGGCCGCGCGACTGGCATATCAGCGCGGCTTACAACGGACCTTGGAGCGCCGCTTCCCCGCCTATGTTGCGTCTCGCCTCACCACTTCCCTTGATCTGGAACGTTCCTTCGGCCCGATCTATGCCCGCGGCGTTTTGCGCCAGGGGCAGTCCGGTTTTGCCGTTCTGGGCGTCAACCCGCAGGAGACGCAGTCCTCGATTGATGCCGCGCTGACCTTTGGCATCTTGTGGCTCGAGGTGTGCCGCGAGGCGCAAGCGGGAAAGATGGTCGTCGCCGGTCTGAAGCTGTTTTTGCCCTCGGGCACTTCTGCGCTGACCCGCGAGCGCATGGCGCACTTGCATCCCAACGCTGCCAAGTGGCAGCTTTACGAATTGGAAAATCGCGAAGACCACTTGAAGGAAATTGATGTCTCCGATGGCGGCAACGTGAGGACCCGACTGGTGCACTGGACCGATGAAGCCGCGGCCCGGGAGCGCTTTGCAGAACCGATCCGCACAGTTCACGAACTGATGCCCGAAGCCGAAATTGCACTGCTTTCGCCGGCTGAAATCGCGTTTCGCTGTCATGGATTGGAGTTTGCGCGGGCACGTCTGTCCCACCTGCCGGGATCACTCCGCAGTTCGCATGAGATTGTCTTTGGAGTGGGCGGGGCGGAGAGGCTGCTGGAAGAGAAAAACTCCGCGATCTTTCGCCAGCTGGTACACAGCGTGGGAGAGGTGCGGCACGCCGAGGGCCCACGCGATCATGTTTTGTGGCGGTTGCATCCCGAACGCTGGCTGGAATCGCTGGTGGCGCGGGATGTCAGCGCGGTCGACGAACGGCTGGATGCCGCCTGCCTGTATTCCCAGGTGCCGGCGTTTTCCGCCTCTGACCGCGCCATGATCGATGTCCTGACCACCACCCGCGAGGGCAGGCTGGCGGTCGTGGAACTCAAAGCCGATGAAGACATCCACCTGCCGCTGCAAGGCCTGGACTATTGGTCGCGGGTGGCCTGGCATCATGCGCGGGGCGAGTTCCAGCGCTTTGGATATTTTCCCGGGCGGGAGTTGTCGCTCGAATCGCCGCTACTGTTCCTGGTGGCGCCAGCGCTGCGGGTGCATCCCGCCACGGACATCCTGCTGCGCTACATATCGCCTGAAATTGAGTGGACGCTGGTGGGCATGGATGAGAGATGGAGGAATGGAGTCAAGGCAGTGTTCCGCAAGCGGCCGGGCTCGGCTTTTCCCCGGGAGGGGACAGAAAAAACAGAGCCATTTGCTAAAACCGGCTAGGGTCTGGCGTCTTATTTTTCCGGCCAGACTTCCAGCAGACGTCGCATATCCACCAGTTGAGCGAGGTGGTATGCGTTGTGGTCGGCCATCAGCAAGGCCTCCCGCAGGATGGTTTGACCGTCTCCCCACGGAATGCGGGCATACAAATCAGTTTTCGGATTCGCGACCAGGTTCTGCATCGACTTGAGGTCTCTGCGGAAGTCTCTGATGCTGGAAGTCCACGCGGCAGCCCCGGGCGGAACTTCCGTGCCCGGCCAATGGCCTTGTGGCCAGTCGGGCGAGACGTGCTTCGGGTTGCGGCTGAATTCAAGGATGTCCCACTGCGCGATGCGCATGTGCTCGAGCAACATCCACGGGGAGTGTGGCATGCCCGCCGGCTTTCGTCCGCGCAACTTTGCCGGTATTCCATCGATGACTTCATCAAACTGCGCGTGAGCGCTGCCGCCCTTGAGCAGTTCAATCAGGTGCTGGCGGAGGGAGCGGTCGTGATCGGATTTCATATGGCGGTTCTGCCTGCACAAAGGTTCTGGTTTCCAGTTTAAAATTTCCCGGCCGGAACTGGAAACCGGGAACTGAAAACTGGGAACTGAATCCCAGATTTAGCAGAAATTTTACACTCCTCTGATGGACAGCGTTCATCGTCCCGAGATAACCTAACTGCTCGAAGGAGTCTCTATGCGCTTATGGATGGTTCTACTGCTCACTATTATTCTCGGAGTTGGGTTACAGTTTGCGCTCGCTGCCATGCCCGCGGTGGGAAGCGCGGCGCCTGACTTCACGCTGCCTTCACAAGACGGCACGCAAGTCAGTTTGAAGGATCTGCATGGAAAGTGGGTGGTGCTGTATTTCTACCCCAAGGACGGCACGCCCGGATGCACCATTGAGGCCCACAATTTCCAGCGCGACCAGGCGCAATACGCACAGCGGAACGCGATGGTGGTCGGCGTCAGCGTAGACACCACGGATTCCCACAAGGAGTTCTGTTCCAAGGAAGGGCTGAACTTCAAGCTGCTGGCTGACACCCAGCATAAAGTGGTGAAGCTGTACGACTCGACCATGACCTACGCCGGCGTGGAAATCGCCGCCCGCAACACCTTCATCATCGATCCGCAGGGCAAGATCCAGCGTGCCTACACCAGCGTGGACCCCAACAAGCACAGCCAGGAAGTCCTGGCCGCTTTGGATGAGTTGGAAAAAGGAACGTCCGCCGCGAAATAAAGTCTGTGTAAGACTGAGTCCTGTCTGGGACCGGGTCGGAGCTTGCCCTGAGCGAAGTCGAAGGGACCCGGTCCCACACAGAACCTGTTCCCACGCAGAACTCGGTCCCACGCTGACCTCGCGAAAGCTAAACTGAATGCATGAACCTCCGCCCCGACGAGCTTCCACATCGCGAGTTCTATCGCATACTGATCAGCACTGTCGCTCCACGTCCCATTGCGTGGGTTTCCACACTGAGTGATGGACGCCTGAACCTCGCCCCGTTCTCCTTCTTCAACGTGGTATCGGCCAAGCCCCCGCTTCTCGGCTTTTCTCCGTCGCTGCGGCTGGTCGACGGCCGGCCCGCCCCCAAGGACACGCTGCGCAACATTCGCGAAACCGGCGAATTCGTGGTGAATGTCGTGACCTTCGCCGTGGCTGAAGCCATGAACCTCACGAGTGGAGATTATGAGAGCTCGGTGAATGAGTTTGAGTTGGCACGACTCACCACCCGGCCATCCCAGATCGTGAAACCTCCCCAAGTCGCGGAATCGCCAGTCAGCTTTGAATGCAAACTGAACCGGATCATCGATTTCGGAAGCGAGCCGCCTAGCGGGAGCCTGGTCTTCGGCGAAATCGTGTGCGTGCATCTCAAAGAAGGCGTCCTGAAGGATGGACGCCTCGATCCCGATTCGCTCGACCTGGTTGGACGAATGGGCGGTATGCAATACTCCCGCACCACCCCGCGTTTCGAACTTAAGCGGCCGGAAGTCCATCGCCCGGACTGGAAGGACCCAGGTCCTAAAGACGCTGCTCCCAAACTAGCGGATGGAATCCCGCAACTGAGTAAGAGCAGTATCCGCCGCAGTGAGCCGGATCAAGCCGAAGCGGGGATAGTCGAGGTCCACGACAGTAAAGATAGTGATCGCAATCGCCGCTGAGTAGACAAGGACGTGAAACCAACTGCGGCTTCTCCGCTTCGCCATGTTATAGCCCGCCATCAGACCACTCAGCAGCGCCACCGTAATCGACAAGCCAAAAATCAGGTGCGGCAAGTGGGTATGCAGAGCGATGGTGCGGGAAGTCGTGACATCGATCATGTCGTTCAACGCTGGGAGTAGAAGCCGGGCCAGGTTCTGAGTGGGATCGTCACGGCTGGCAGCGACAGCTCGCAACCAGATCTCCTGCTGCAGTTTCGACGCTTGCGCCAATTCCTGTCCGGCGGCGTTCAGATCGGGAAGCTTCTCATACGCTTCCAGCCGCGCGTCGAGATATTGGCGAAACAGGACGCGCATTTCCCGCTGTCGATCGGCGGGCAGTAAATCGAGCCGGAGATACGCCGTGCCAATGGCATTGGCTTCCTGAACGATCAGCTGACGACGCTGGTCGAGATGCGACATTCCATTGGCGAAAGTAAATCCAAGAAGCAGCCCCAGCAGGGCGAAAATCGCGGCTTCGATGGTTCCCGTGCCTTCGTGCGCGGTTTCGGTCTTTCGGGAAGCATAGTTGCCCAGACGATAGCCAACTTCCAGGCACACCGCCATCCCCACAAACAAGCCGATCGCAATCACAACCGCCAGCTCCGCCGGATTCATCGATTCGCCGCCTCAGCGAAATGCTGAACAGTCTACCGGAAGTCTTGACCACCCGTGATCATGAATCCTCGCTGCCCATGTAGGGACGGGTCGGAGCCTGCCCTGAGCGCAGTCGAAGGGACCCGTCCAGGCCGAGCAAGGCTCGGCAGGCCTTTGTTCTTGAACGTCGCCAATGACCAGATAATCCCAGAACCTGCCTACTGGAATTCAATCGTCTCGAATCCCAACCCCTGCAACAGGCTGGTGATCGTCGAAGCCGCATTCTGCTGGGCAGTCCGCAAAATGCCGTCGGCCAGAGCAGCCGCCAGCAGCTGACGTTCCGCCTCCTGGCGCACCTGCGTTTCCAGATTCGGATCGGTGGGGACCAGCAGCCCGGTTTGCCGGGAGTACACCCGCGTCTTGGTGCTGTCGATCCGGGTACTGAACACCTGCGACGAGGGCAGCTGCAAATGAATCCGCTTGCCATCCACTCTGACATCTCCCGGTTTCAGGCTGGAGAAGTCAATCCCGGCAACGACCTCGCCATGCACCAGGAGGAGCAATCGATCCCCCGCCAGGAAATCCGGAAATATGGGGTTTTCCTTGGCGCCGCTGACCACTTTGTCCATGGTGTAGACCACGGTCTCTAGCCGCTGCAACTGCTGGATCCGATTGACCACAGTGGGCTGGCTCACGTCGATGCTGAGAGTTCTCCCGGTCACCGCCGACCACAGGCGGCTGAACAGAGCCGGGCCGGAACTTCGCGATAGCACCAGGAATCCAACCGCACTGAGTAACAGGGCCCCCAGGAACAGTCCGACGATGAGGGCGATGACCACGGATGCCGAAGATCGAGCAGCTTTCGGAGACTCGCCGCCTGCTTCACGTGGGTGAGGCATGATGCAAGGGTACCACCGCTCAATGAGAGGTCGAGCAGTGGGTGGTGGAGGGACGGGTCTCCGAGCCGTCCAGGCCGAGCGCAGCTCGGAAGGCGTGTGTGAGGGCCCCCGATTCGATCCGGCCCCCCGGAGGAGTAAAATTCCGCTTAAAGTAGGAGCAGTATGCGGTTCTCTTCCTGGTGCCGCTCGTCCCAGATAACAGCCGTCGCCGTTCTCTGTACAGCCGGTGTCCTACTGGCACAAGCGCCCGCAAAACCGGCCAGATCGAAAACTGTCCACTCCCCCAAGGCTTCGAAGCCGAAGCTGTCCGACCAGCAGAAAGTTGGACTAAGGCAGCTCGAGTTGGCGCAATCTGAAGCCTCTGGATTGCAGCCCGACATGCGCGCCTTCGTATTGTGGCAGGCGTCTCGAGGCTACGAAAAAATTGATGGTCTCAGAGCTACCTCTCTTTTGAGAGAGGCGCTCGCCGTCACCCAGGATATCGCCAGCGCCGAATCCGACTTGAACCAGTGCGCTGAGCCCGTTTTCTGCGGGCCAGGACATTGGCTGCAAGAACAAATTCTGCGCGACATGATCCGGCAATCAAAACAATTGGGCCCCGTGGAGCAGTTTCTGACGAACGCGGATCCGGGATTCCGGGTATTGCTGGGTTCGGCATTGCTCGAACGCTACATCGATGAGAAGCGCTTTGATCGGGCTCGAGAGTTTCTGAATCAGTTAGCAGACGATCAGGATAGCTTTCCTTATAGCGATGCGACCCGACTTATCGATGCCCTTCCGCCAGAGCGGGAAGGGGATCGGCAAGCGATATTTTCTGAAGCCCTCGACAGCTTCACGCGACATGGTGGTGAGCTGTACCCGATGGACGGCGACTTTGCCATCATGGTACTTCGGTTCTCAGAGAAGTTGCCGGGATCCCTCGTCCTGCAAGCCATCGATCAGTTGCTCGAGCGCGCTAAAGCTGCGGACGAGGTTCAGCGGAACAACGGCGAGCAGAACCTGCGTGTGGGCATTTCCGCCAACAAAGGTGACGCCTATTTCGATTCGCAATATGAGTTCCGGCTGTTCCAGTTGATGCCGGTTCTCGAACAGCTCGACCCGTCACGAGCCGAGAGTTTAAGGCGCGAGCGTAGTGGGGTCCGGGCTGTTCTGGAACGCTACCCACGCGGTCTTGACTCGCTGGGTGCGCTTTCCGCCAAGGGCGAGTCAGCTGGAATCGTGAACATTGGCACCGTTGATCGGGATAATTCTGCGGAGGCCGCAGCCGAGCAGCTCGCCTTTGAGATTAGCCGCCGGCAGCGGGAGATCGAGGGCGAAGCGGAGAAAAATCCCCGGCAGGGGCTTTCGGATGCGATGAATTTGCCAATAGCCCATCCCATGGGCCCAGACTTCAGTCCGCGCGCCATGACGCTACAATCGGTGGCCCGGATTGCTGTAACCAGAAATCCCGCCGTTTCCAAAGAGGCTCTTCAGGAAATACCGAAAATCGCGGAATCCATGCCCCTCCGCAGCCAGGCACAGATGCTTGAAGACTTGCCTAAAATCTACCTGCGGATGGGAAACGAAGCCAACGCTAGAAAGGCACTGGATCAATTGGTCGCGATCGCGGCGAAGCTCTACCAGAAAGACGCCGATCTGAGCGACCCGAATCAAGCCTTCAAAGCCTGGTGGCCGTCGGCGAATGTGTGGTGGATATGCATCGCGCTTGCCGCGAAACTCAACCCCAGCCCCGCGGAGCAAATCATTGACGGGATTCAAGATGACGAGATCAAGTCATTCGAGCGGATCGCCCTCGCGAACTCTCTTTTGGAAGTGGGAACGGCGCGATTCTCTATCCTCGAAAGGCATAAAAACGGGGGAAGCACTTTGATCTCGCGGTAGCACGTTCGGTCACCAGTCCCAACATAGTTTGGGTAGAAATCCGATGCCCACTGCCACGAAAAGGTTGCATTTTTAGTACGTACCGAGGTAAGATGCACACTGGACGCGGCAGTAAGCGTTCAATCTCGTCGCAGTAAGCCCTTTCTTCCAAACGGTTCAAAAATGTGGCCAATTGTATGCGTGGGGTGACCCTATCTCGCCTCGCACTAGGTTCGGAGAAACCATATGGCGTGGTACGCTTATTGCATCACTGAACAACAGACCCTTACCAATGGTACACGCTCTCGTCGTCCTTCCTTGCTGGAAGGGGTTCAAGGCGTGAACGGGGCCACTGTCCTGTCGTATCCCAGCGGCGAATTCAACATAGTAGTCAGCGAGTACGAGCGCGATAACGAGCAGTTCGGAGAAAAGAACGTTCTGGAGCACGCGCGAGTCGTAAGCGCCTGTTTCCGCACCGGGACGGTGTTGCCCTTCCGTTTTGGAACGATTTTCGACACCGATGACGCGCTACGCCAGGCGGTTCGGTCCAATCGTCGAGCCTTTGGCCAAAGCGTGGCCCGGTTGCGGGGCAAGGCGGAGATGCATTTGAAGCTGCGGGTGCGGGACGGTTCCCTGCGCGCCGCCATGGCCGACGTGATCCTGCCGGACACGGTGGGCGGCGAATATCTGATCAAGCTGCGGGAAAAGGCCTCCAAAGATCGTGAGCGCCGGACCAAGGCGCGTGCCCTCTCCGTACAAGTTCATAAGCTGTTCAATCCACTGGAAGAAGAGATCAGTTGCAAGAGAGTGGATTCGGACGGAATGCTGATCGACATTGCCCACCTGATCGATTCGAAATCTGTGGAAAAATATCAAAATCGCTACAGCAGCGCCGCCAAGCAGCTGAAGAATTGCGAACTGGCGATTAGCGGTCCCTGGCCGCCTTATCACTTCCTGCCCGGCAAGCTCCGAATGGTAGCCGGCAACTCGTAAATTCGAACCTCAGGCGTCAAACTTCGGACCTCCGACTTCAACCCTCGGAGGTTTTTTCATTTACCTGGCGTCAGCAATTCAGGCCTCAAAATCCGTCGCGATGAGGAGTTTTCTAGCGTCTGAAGTCCGACGTCGGACCCTCATATCTCAAACCTCAGAACACCCGATTCAACTGTCATCCCGAGCGCAGTCCCGAGCCGCGCGTGCGCGGTGAGGGCAAGCGGAGGGATCTGGGTTTGTGCCGGCACCCGGAAGGAGCGTCGTGCCGGCAAGAACCCAGGTCTCTCGACAATCTTGGCTCGCGCGATGCGCGAGCTAAGATTGCTCGGGATGACGGTGCTATAACGCGACGAAGGCTCGGGCGGTCCGACCCCCGAAGTCCGACGGCAGTGCACCGAATGTGCAGGATTCTGCATCCCAACTCCTGACACTCCCCACAGTTATTTTCTCTTCTCCTGAGTCCGGGTCATGATAAGTGCCTATTTGTCATGCATTTGCAGCTAAGGAACAAGCCGATGGGTAAACTCGGCTGCTTTGGTTGCGCAAGTGCATAGTTTAAAAGCAACAAAAGAGGCCGCTGACAAGCAATGACCTTCACTCTCTGTATTCGACATCTCTCTTGTTGCCGTTCCGGCTGGCGGAGCGGCGCTCTGCATCGCCATTCCTGAACCAACCCTCCAACTTGCCTCTTTTACTAGTGGCCCCAG
>WNEZ01002833.1_pt1 | contig 18185 bp, 8 predicted proteins | sample 5400521 | NCBI WGS metagenome assembly WNEZ01 (sample SAMN13153339, study PRJNA577476) | soil metagenome | isolation source: 120 cm saprolite under Douglas fir tree site 2 hole 1 replicate 1 | place: USA:California | collected 2015-04-18
GTGACGACGATGTTCCACGAGTTCGGACACGGGCTGCACGGCATGTTCTCGCGCGTCGGTTACCCGACGCTGTCGGGGACTAATGTGCCCCGCGATTTCGTGGAGTTCCCGTCGCAGTTCAATGAGCACTGGGCGCTCGAGCCGACAGTGTTCGCCAACTACGCAAAGCATTATCAGACCGGCGCGCCGATGCCGTCCGTCCTGGTGGACAAGATCAAGCAGTCGCGCACGTTCAATCAGGGATTCTCGATGACGGAGATCCTGGCGGCATCGCTGCTGGATTTTGCCTGGCACACGCTCCCCGCGGGAGCGACGCCGAGCGACGTGGATTCATTCGAGGCGGCGTCTCTCAAGCGGTTCAACGTCGCCGTGCCCGAAGTTCCGCCGCGCTATCACAGCACCTACTTCTCCCACATCTGGGATGGCGGCTACTCCGCTGGCTACTACGCGTACACCTGGAGCGAAGTGCTTGATGACGACGCGTACGCGTGGTTCACCGAGCACGGCGGATTGACTCGGGCAAACGGCATTCGCTTTCGAGATATGATCTTGTCGAGAGGAGGCACCGTCGACGCTGCGACGTTGTATAGAAACTTTCGAGGTCGCGATCCGAATGTCGATGCGCTGCTTGAAGAGCGCGGACTGAAAGGCGATTCCTCGGTCAAGTAGTGTTCACTTCGTTAGCATCTCTGTACGTGGTCGGCGAGGGTGTCCTCTTCGGCGCTACGCTCGCTTGGTCGGAGCCCCTAACTACGCTCCCTCGCTCCGCTCGGTCGCGGGTCTCCTCCTCGCGCTCGCTTTGCAAAGCGCCTACGAGGACACCCTCACCTCCCCGCATAGATCTGTAACTGCAGCGGCGCCTTCGCGCCGCGTGTGTCCGCGGTTCGTGCCGCGCGAGCGCGCGCTCCGTCCCCTGGGGGCACGGGCTGCCGAGCTTCGCTCGGCGCGCTCCCGCGCAAAGTGAGCGCGAGCAGCGCGCGGGGAATGGCCAAACAGACTCGAAGTTCGCGGTCTTAGGGGCTCCGACCAAGCGAGCGTAGCCGCCGAAGAGGATCCCCTCCGCCGTACCGGCGAAGACAGGTTGGGCGGGATGAGGCGAGACGCGTTATTGCGCGGGCTCTCGAATCTTATGAAGGATGTTAATCGCGGGATTGGTCAGAGTCTGAACTAGACCGCGGGGCCAGCGAATCTTTACGCTATCGACGTTGCTCCGATCGCCGAGTCCGAAATGCACGGTGCGGCTCGATTGGGAGAGGTAGCCGCCCGCGGGGCTCACCTGTCGCACCATCACCTTGTTCCCGACCCACAGTCGAATCACGGCGCCGATCGCATCGCGGTTGCTCCTTGTTCCCGTTAGTCGAAATTCCACATAGTTCTGGCGCGGAAATCGATTCGCGAAAAAGTAAGGGCGATCGTTGAAATTGTTGGTCACGATGTCGAGCCGCCCGTCGCCGTCGAAATCGGCAACCGCGGCACTCCGCGAGCTCCGCGCAGCGCGCTGACCCCCGATATTCTTTTCCTGGTAGATGCCACCCGTCGGTGGCTCGACGCCAAGGGCGGCGGCTCGGTCGCGGAACGTACCGTCGCCGTTGTTCATCATCACCTGGTTGGGCCAGTAATAGAAGGGATAGCCCATCCCCGACGTAATGAACACGTCTTCGTTTCCGTCATTGTCGTAGTCGCCGGTCGCAATGCCCCAGGGCCAGAATGTCTCCAGCCCGGCGGCAAGCGCGGTCTCCGTGAATTTTCCCTGACCGAGATTGCGATAAAGAGCGTTGCCGAAGAGGAGCTCGTCGTAATTCTTGCCCTCCATCGCAAACTCTTGCCGTTGGTGATCGATAAAGCCCGGGGCTCCTTCGTTCACCGTTGGGCCCGCGGGGGATAGAAATCTCCGATGCTGTGTCTGAGTTGCCAATTCGAGAGAAGTGTGGCGTGAATCGAGCCCCATCCACATGTCGGAGTGCATGTCCACGACGAACAGATCGAGCCGTCCGTCGCCATCGTAGTCGAAAACCTTGCTGCCGATCGCCCCGTGCGGAGTGGGGCCGAGAGTTTCTGCGGTGACATCGGTGAAGGTGCCGTTGCCGTTGTTCCTGTACAGTTGGCCCCGACCGAACATGCTCGGCACGAACAAATCCAGGAAACCATCTTCGTTGTAATCGAAGACTGCAACGTCACCCGCCCACCCGCGGCCTCGAAGGCCAGCCTTGGCGGTGACGTCGGTAAAGGTCCCGTCTCCATTGTTGTGATAGAGAATGTTGTATTCAACGGGACTGGTCATCAGGCTTCCCAGGCTGGCTTTGCCCTCGTAGTTCCCGCCCGCGAAATCAAATGAGTCCGTGGTCCAGTGAGCGGTGTTGGTGAGATACAGATCCAGATAGCCGTCGTTGTCGTAGTCAAAGAACACCGGTGTCTGCGAGTGTCCGACGTGGCTCACCCCCGCCTTCGCGGTGACGTCCTCGAAGGTGCCGTCCCCGCGGTTGTGGAACAGCACGTTGCCTCCACGCGTGCTCGTCACGAAGAGGTCGGCCCAACCGTCGTTGTCGTAATCGGCGAACGTCGCGCCGACGGAAACCCGGTCGCCGAGGCCGACCCCCGCTTTCGCGGTGACGTCCTCGAAGGTGCCATCCCCGCGATTGCGGTAGAGGGCGTTCGGCCCGTGCTGGTTGAGAAAGTAAATGTCCTCGCGACCATCGTTGTCGTAGTCGCCGACCGCCAGGCCCGCGCCGTGATCATACAGATTGATGCGGAACCGCTCGCCCTGTTCCCTCGGCAGGAAGTTCATTCGAAACGCGATGCCCGCTTGCTGAGCGCGCTCCTGAAATCCCGATCCTCCGCGCGACGCTCCGTTCTTGCTCCGGCCCAGGAGAAAATAGCCGGCGATTAAAACGACTACGACGAACGCCACCGCGAGCGCCGGCGCGACCGCACGCGATTTCGTTTCGTCAGACATATGCGGGATACTCCGGAGAAGAAATGGTCGCGCCCAATCGAAAGCTACCCAATGGAGCGCGACTCGATGGCTGGCCTCCGGAGTTTATTCTCGACGCAGTCCTTGGGAAGCCTTAACCGTCGTCGGCCGCTTCGATTTCCTGGAGGCGTTCGCCGCCCTCGATCTGCTCGATCTCTTCAATGCTTTCGATGCCATCGATGCCATCGATGCGCTCGATGTATTCGATCTCTTCGATGCTGTCGATGCCGTCGATGCGCTCGATCCATTCGATCTCTTCGCCGTCTTCGATTTCCTCGATGACTTCAACGCGGTCGATCTCTTCGAACTCGTCGATCTGCTCGGTCCCTTCGATCCATTCGATCCCCCGGGTTCCGAGCGACTCTCCGACTGTGGCTCCCGCGCATAGCCGTGGGTCGCCAGCCTGTGCCCCGACATCTCGTAGCCAAAAGCCGGCATGTCTCCGACTCCGGTCGCATCGATCCAGTTGTTGTAGAACTGAAAGAGCGAGCAGACGGTTATCGCGTCGTAGAGCGCCTCATCCGACCAACCAGCCTTGCGCGCCACATCCACGTCTTCCTGCCCAATGGAAGTGGAGTCGCTGGGAGCCAATTCAGAAAAGGCACTGGTTGAGCTTCGACGTAAACGCCGCGATGAGCTCGCGCTGCCAGGGCGGAAGCGGCGATGGGCCGCGCATCACCCCCTGGGTGAACAGCGACAGGTACTGGTTTCGCTCGGGCTTGAACGCGAACAGATGGAGGATCTGCGGAATCGGGATGCCCGCTCCCCGCATCTCCCTGAACATCGTCGCATACGGCTCAGCCGTATCGTGATTCTCCACAACTGACAAAAACATTGGCTTCATATGATCATTTCTCTCCCTTGGCGGCATTCTACGCCTCGGACTCTTTGCCCGCAACAGACTCAACTACAACTGCGAGAAGAACCAGGTAGGAGGTAGGAGGTACTAGGTGCGAGGTCGGAGGTAACGCGTACCACGTCGCGCTTCTACCTCCCGCCTCGTTCCTAACACCTCGCACCCCCCACCTGACTCTTCTCGCAGTTGCAGTTAATCCCCCCACCTAACTCTTCTCGCAGTTGTAGTTAATCCACACCCAGCTCTTCTCGAAGTTGCAGTTAATCACGGCTTGGCTCTTCTCGCGGTTGCAGTTTACACCCGAGTTACCACCCCAATGGCTCCTTGAAGGACAGTGTGACTCGGATTCTTAATCTTGACATTTGCTTCACCAGACAGCATTAATGGCCACCGCGTCTTGATCCGAGGCTGGACGAACCGCCGATTCCGGGCAACCCGGAGGCATCGGCGATGTTCGCGCGCCCGGAACACGACGCGAAAAAAATTGAGCGCGGTCAAAGTCCCATTCACCACCCGTGGAGGACCTCCGTATGGCAGCTGTTCGTCGTCTCACTCTCGCACTAGTGGTCGGCCTTTTAGTGTCGACTCGACTGGGTGCACAAACCCCGGTCCCACCCACAGGAACAATCACAGGAAGAGTCCTTGACGCCGGGACGCAGCAGCCCGTTGCCGATGTCAGCGTTTTCGTCGAAGGCACCCGACGAGGCGCTGTCACCGCAGCCGACGGTAGCTTCACCATTGGCGGCGTCCCCTCCGGCTCGCAGACAGTACGAGCCCGTCGCATCGGGTTCGGCGCGCCCATTCAGGTGGTCGTCGTCCCCAACGGCGGATCGGTAAGCGTACTCTTCGCTCTTGACCGCAAAGCCGCCGTCCTCGAAGAAGTCGTAACCACCGGTTACGGCACACAGCGGCGACTCGCGATCACCGGATCGGTCTCAACGGTCGACGCTGACCAGGCAAGAGTCGCCGTTCCGACCAACGTTACCCAACTCTTCGAGGGTCGCGCGACCGGCGTCCAGGTCACCCAGAACAACGGTGAGCCGGGCGCGGGTGCACACATTCTGATACGCGGCGGTACCTCGATCAGCGCCAGCAACGAGCCGCTTTACGTGATCGATGGCGTCGCGGTCTCGGGCGATCAGGTTGAGCCCGGCGGCATTGGGGTCAGCGGTGACCCGCCGCTTCCGCGTAATCCGCTGAACATGATCAATCCGTCGGACATTCAGTCCGTTACGATCCTCAAGGACGCAGCGGCCACCGCTATTTACGGTGCGCGTGCCGCCAACGGCGTCGTTCTGATCGAGACCAAGAGGGGCACTACAAGCGGACCGAGTATCGAGTACAACTTCTCGGGCGGCATTGGAACCGCGCCAAGGCGTCTCGATCTTCTGAACGGCCAGCAGTACCGCGACTTCATCTCATCCCAGGTCGCCGCCGGCGTGCTACCGGCATCCGCTCTTGCTGGCCAGGGAAGCGCGAATACGAACTGGGAAAATGAGCTGATGCGGCACGCCCCGACGATCAATCACGACCTTTCCTTCTCGGGCGGCTCCGCCAACACGACATACCGCGCTTCGATCAACTATTTCGACCAGCAAGGCGTCGTCGTTGCCAACGGACTGCGCCGCTATCAGGCCCGCATCAACGGGACCCACCAGGCCATTGACGGAAGGCTCCGTCTCGCTCTGAACCTGACCGGGTCGCACGTCGTCAACGACTACCTCGCGTTCAACGAAAACACCGGATTCGAAGGCGGTGTTTTCGTGAATATGGTGAACTTCAATCCGACGCATCCGGTCACGGTCACCGATCCAGCCACGGGGGTCACCACGTACTACGAGATCGCACCGGGCGCGCAATCGGTGCGCAATCCAGTCGCAATCGCCAATCAGATTCTCGACAAGGGCATCTCGGACCGGACACTCGGCAACACGTCAGTCGACTACGATATTTTCCCGAGCTTGACGGCACGCGTGAATATCGGAGTAGACCGGACGGAAGGCGCGCGAAATAATTACTGGCCGAGAACGAGCCCGATTGGCGCCGCGTTCAACGGACTTGCCCAGCGGGCCAGCCAGGACAACACCGCGAAGCAGCTCGGGACCCTTCTCACCTTCCACCCGACCCTTTCGACCTCGCGTGATTTGGAAGTCATCGGCGGGTACGAGTTCAGCCAGAACACCGTCAACGGGTTCGGCGTCCAGACCCGCAGCTACGTGACCGACGCATTCACGTTCAACAGCCTTGGTAGCGGAAATACTGTCGAGCCTCCGTACGCATTCAAAACCGACAGCCGCATCGTCTCCTTCTTTTCCAGAGCGAATCTGGGATTGAGCGAGAAGTACTTCCTCACCTACGTGATTAGAAAGGATGGTGCGTCTCAGTTCGGCGCCAACCACAAGTGGGCAGTCTTCCCGGCGATCTCCGGCTCGTGGCGTCTGAGCCAGGAACCGTGGATGCGCACTGGTCCGCTCAGCGAGCTGAGACTGCGCGCTGGTTGGGGAAGACAGGGAAATCCGGCCGTACCGCCGTATTCATCCCTGATCCTGCTCGGAGCAGACGGTGGCTCGCGCTACGCATTTGGCGACCAGGCCGTCACCGGCGTGACGCCGCAGCGCAACGCCAATCCCGATCTCAAGTGGGAAGAGACCGCTCAGACGAACATTGCGCTCGACTACGGCATACTGAATAACCGGCTGAACGGAAGCCTCGAGTACTACGTCAAGAACACCCACGACCTGCTGCTCACTGTGCAGGTTCCGCAGCCAGCGGTCGTCGGTGATCGTCTCGAGAACATCGGACGAATCCGCAACAAAGGCATCGAATTCTCACTTGACGGTCAGGTTCTGCAGCGCAGCGCGCTCAACGTATTAGCCGGCTTCGTATTCTCGCACGACAACAACGAGGTCGTCGACCTTGGCGGAAGAACCTTCATTCCGGACGCTCTAGCCAGCGGTCAGGGACAATCGACTCAGTTCACCCAGCGCATCATGCCGGGCCAGCCGCTCGGTACGTTCTTCGGGCCGATTTTCGCCGGTGTGAACGCGACTGGCCAGCAGATGTTCAATAAATACACCGTCACCCGTGATGCGAACGGAAACGAGACCAGTCGTCTGCTGAACGGCACGACCATCTCTCCGCAAGGCGACGACTACGTCATCCTCGGCAACGCCACTCCCAAGTACAGTCTTGGCCTCCACACCAACGGCACCTGGAAAGCGTTCGACTTCAGCGCGCTGATCAACCGGGTCGCGGGCCAAAAGGTCTTCAACAACACGGCGTTGGTGTACTCAACCAAGGGTAACGCGCTCCAGGACAAGAATTTCCTGGCGGCTGCCCTCAACGATCCGACGGGCATTCACGAGCCAGCGATCTATTCCTCGCGCTGGATCGAAGATGGATCGTTCACCAGGTTGGCGAACATCACGATCGGCTACACGTTCGACATGCCAGGATTTACCGGCATCGCCAGAGGCTCACGCGTCTACCTATCGGGTGACAACCTGGTTCTCTGGACACCGTACACAGGATACGATCCTGAAGTCCATTCCCAGTTGCCCGGGATTGCACCCCGCGGCATCGATTACCTCCACTACCCGCGTCCGCGTACGTGGACGGGAGGTCTCCGTGTCGCTTTCTAGGAGCACAATCATGAACAAGAAATTCGGAGCGGCCGCCGCGGCGTTCGCTCTGCTCGTCCTCTTTCCGGCGTGCACGGACCTTACCGAGGTGCCGCAAAGCGCCATCACTCCGGAGAACTTCTACCGGAACGAAGGCGAAGTCATTAGCGGCCTCGCCTCGGTATACGCGCAGCTGAGATCTACCGACGACGAGTACTACAACACCTCGGAAGTCAGCACCGACGAGCTGATCGTCCCAACCCGCGGACAGGACTGGTACGACAACGGAAAGTGGCTCGACATCCACCGTCAGACGTTCACTCCGACCAGTCCCGCTGGGCTCGACAACATCAACTCCGCGTGGGTGAACATGTTCCAGGGTGTTGCCCGCGCAAACGTCGTGCTGAATGGAATTGCTAACACAAACTTTAACAACAAGGCGACCGTCACGGCGGAGCTGCGGGTGCTGCGAGCCTGGTACTACTTCCTGCTGATGGACTTGTTCGGCGGCGTTCCGGTTGTCACCGATGTTTCGATCGAGGCTCGCCCGCAAGCTGCGCGCGACTCTGTCTTCCGCTTCATCGAGAACGAGCTCAAGGCTGCACGCCCGGACCTGCCGACAACGTGGCCGGCCAACATGAATGGCCGCGTCACCAAGGGCGCAGTCGACGCGATACTTGCCAGCCTGTATCTCAACGCGCAGGTATTCACCGGCACTGTGAGTGCGACGGGCCTGGCGCCGGGCGCGGCGCGTTGGCAGGACGCGGTCACCCAGGCAAACCTGGTGATCAACTCCGGTATCTATAGCCTTGCAACGGATGCCTCGGCGGCTTGTACCCCCACCCCGGGTTGCGGGTGGCGGTCGAACTTTACCGCGGACAATTACAAATCGCCCGAAATCATCTTTGCCATTAAGTACCTGAACCAGAGTGGTTTGGGACTAAACTTCCTGATGCGGACACTTCACTACAATCAGTACGACAGTCCTGCACCATGGAACGGCTTCTCTACGCTGGCTGACACATATGCTGCCTTTGATCCAGCCGACCAACGAAAGCAGATCTTCCTCGCCGGACCGCAGGTGAACCTCGTTACCGGTCTGCCGGCAAAGGATCGCCAGGGCAATCCGCTGGTGTTCGACCCGAACATTCCGGATGTAACGGCCGCAACCGAAGGCCAAGGTGTACGAATCGACAAATGGCCGGTCGACCCCAATCACGTTCAGCAGGACAATGGCAACGACTATGCTTTCTTCCGCCTCGCCGAGATGTATCTGATCAGAGCGGAGGCGCAAAACGAGCTTGGGAACACGGCGGCGGCCATCGTGGACCTCAACTTGGTCCGTAACCGCGTATTCTCACCGCCCAAGCCGACCACTGCGGTGACGCAGGCACAGGTGCGCGCTGCAATCCTGAACGAGCGTCTGTTTGAGTTCACATGGGAAGGCAAGAGGCGGCAGGATCTTGTCAGGGCGAACCAGTTCACCTCTGGAACCTGGTACGCCAAGACAACTAACCTTCCGTACAAAGTCCTGATGCCGATTCCGCAGACTCAGATCGAAACCAATCCCCAGCTGAAGCAGAACCCGGGATACTAGTTCCGGCAGTCGAACTTTTCTCTTTTCATCATGGCCTGCTCTCTTCGGGGAGCAGGCCATGATGCGCAAAGGTGGTCAACATTTCATGAATTCGGCCTTGAGGCTGAGGCTCTGCTATTTTCTTCCCGTGTTCTATCTCGCTACGGCATGCACCGGCAACGAACAACAGCAGAAAGTCGCCAGCGGTCGAACCGCTGCCCCACCGGTAGACGGTCGCCTCTTCACGCTGCTTCCCTCCAGCTACACTGGCGTGCGCTTCGAAAATCGCGTCGACTTCACGCCGGAGACGAACGTCTTCACCTACCGCAATTTCTATAATGGCGGCGGGGTCGCGGTCGGCGACCTGAATGGAGATGGCCTTCCCGAGGTGATGCTCACCTCCAACCAGCATGGGAACAAGCTCTACCTGAACAAGGGCCACTTCCAGTTTCAGGACATCACCGATGAAGCGGGTGTCGGCGGCAAGGGACTCTGGGCAACGGGCGTCACCTTCGCAGATGTAAACGGCGACGGCCTGCTGGACATCTACGTCTGCTATGCAGGAAACGTCCCCGGGAAGCGCCGCGCGAACGAGCTGTACATCAATCAGGGCCTCGACAAGAACGGCGTGCCGACGTTCAAGGAAGAGGCGGAGCAATACGGGCTCGCGGACGAGGGACCCTCGACCCAGGCGACGTTCTTCGACTACGATCGCGACGGCTACCTCGACATGTTCCTGGTCAACAACTCCTACCGCCCGGCCAACAGCTTCGGCATCCGCAACATCCGCAACGTTCGAGACAAGCTCGGCGGACAAAAGCTGTTCCACAACGACGGCAACGGACACTTCACCGACGTCAGCGCGAAAGCCGGCATCTACGGCAGCGAGATCGCGTTTGGGCTCGGCGTCGTAGTGAGCGACGTCAATCGCGACGGCTGGCCGGACATCTACGTCTCGAACGATTTCTTCGAACGCGATTACCTGTACATCAACAACCACGACGGAACGTTCGACGAGCGGCTCGACAGGGAGATGCCCTACCTCTCCTACTTCTCAATGGGCCTCGACATCGCCGACATCAACAACGATGGCTGGCCGGATGTCTACACGACCGACATGCTGCCCGCGGACGAGTACCGGCTGAGAACCACCTCGTCGTTCGAGGGGTGGGACACCTACCAGGCGAAGGTGAAGAACGGATTCCATTATCAGTTGATGCGCAACATGCTGCAGCTGAATAACGGCAATGGAACCTTCAGCGACATTGGCCAGATGGCCGGCGTCGCGCGCACCGACTGGAGCTGGAGCGCACTGCTCGCGGACTTCGATCTCGACGGAAACAAGGACATCTACGTCACGAACGGGATCGCCAAGGATGTGACGTCACAGGACTACGTCGCGTTCCTCGCCAACCAGCAGACGATGCTCACGGCGATGAAGGGGAAGAAAGTCGATTTCAAGCGCCTCACGGACGCCATGACCTCGAGCAAGCTCGAGCACTACGCATTTCGCAACAACGGCGATCTCACCTTCAGCGACGTGACCGCGAGCTGGGGCTTGGACAAACCGAGTTTTGGGAATGGCGCCGTGTACGCCGATCTGGATGGCGATGGCGCGCCCGATCTGATAGTGAACAACGTCAACGATGAGGCTTTCGTCTATCGCAACAACGCGCGCTCGCTGGACAAGGACAATCACTATCTGCAAGTGAAGCTCGACGGCGATGGACCCAATAGGTTCGCGGTCGGATCGAAGGTGACGCTGAGGAACGGGAAAGCGCTGTTCTTTCAGGAGCTGTCGCCCACGCGTGGCTTCCAGTCCAGCGTCGATTACATCCTGACCTTCGGACTCGGCAAGATCGACACGGTGCAATCGGTGACGGTGGATTGGCCCGACGGTCGCGTGAGCGACCTGAAGAACGTCGCGGCGAACCAACGCATCACGGTGAAGCAATCTGAGGCGACGAAGGCAGGCAGAGGCGGAACCGGTGATCCAGCTAAACCGCCGAAGCAGCTCGTTACCGACATCACCCAGCGGACAACGTTGCCGTTCGTTCATCATGAGAACGAGTACGTCGATTTCGACCGCGAGCCAATGATGCCGAAGATGCTCTCGACCGAGGGTCCGCTGATGGCGGTGGCGGACGTCAATGGTGATGGACTCGACGACATATTCATCGGCGGCGCCAAGGACCAGCCCAGCGCAATCCTGATCCAGCAGCAGGATGGCAGCTTCGTGAAGAGCAACGAGAAGCTGCTGGCCGAGGACAGTGTCTCAGAAGACATCGGCGCGGTCTTCTTCGACGCGAACGGAGACGGGCATCCCGATCTCTACGTCGTCACGGGCGGCACCGAGTTCTCGGAGGCGTCGTCGGCACTGGAGGACCGGCTCTACCTGAATGATGGCAAAGGGAATTTCAGGAAGGCGGTCGGCGCTCTTCCGCCGCTGGCGCTCAGCGGCTCGCGCGTGGCAGCTGCTGATTTCGACGGCGATGGTGCGATCGATCTATTCGTCGGCGGCCGCAGCGTTCCGGGACGCTACGGGATCGATCCGCAGAGCGTGCTGCTCAAGAACGACGGTCGGGGACACTTCACCGACGTGACTGATAAAGCTGCTCCGGGTCTATCTCACATTGGCATGGTGACCGATGCCGTCTGGAAGGACATCGACGGCGACGGACGCCCAGACCTGGTTGTGGTGGGTGAGTGGATGCCGATCACGATCTTCCACAACGACGGTCACGGAAAGCTCGTGAAATTGAATGTGCCGGGGCTCGAGAAGAGCAACGGGTGGTGGAACCGGATTATCGCGGGCGACTTCACCGGGCACGGCAGAGTCGATTTCATAGTGGGCAATCTCGGGCTCAACACCCGTCTCCAGGCGAAGGAGAGCGAGCCGGTGACGATGTACGTGAAGGATTTCGCGCACAGTGGATTCGTCCAGCAGATCATCTCCTACTACCACGACGGCAAGCCGTACCCGCTAGAGCTGCGCGATGATCTGATCCGGTCGCTGCCGTTCCTGAAGGACCGTTACGTCAACTACACGGATTACGCCAGGCAGACATTCGCTGACGTGTTTCCCAGGAAGGATCTCGAGGACGCCGTGGTCAAGAATGCCTACACCTTCGCGACGTCGCTCGTGCGGAACAACGGCGACGGAACGTTCACGCTGGTCCCGCTCCCGCTCGAAGCCCAGATTGCCCCCGTCTATGGAATTGTCGCCGCGGATATCGAGGGTAACGGGAGGCAGGACCTGCTGATGGCCGGAAACTTCGACGGTGTGAAGCCTGAGATCGGGAGGATGAGCGCCGGATACGGCGTCTATCTACGCGGCGACGGCAAGGGCCATTTCACGCCCGTGCGCGCGCTCGAGAGCGGGTTCTTCGTTCCAGGACAGACCCGCGACATCCAGCGCGTGCGCACACGCGCGGGAAGCATTTACATCGTATCACGCAATAATGACCGGCCCCTCGTTTTCCGGGCGGACCGTTAGTTTTGGCGCTTGGTCTTGATGAGGATCACGCCGTTGCCGGCGCGCAGGCCGTAAAACGAAAGGCTGGCCGCGTCCTTGAGCACCTCGATGGAGGCGATATCGTGCGGATTGATTCCGAGCAGCGCACCACCGGGTCCGGGAGTCACTTCGACGCCGTCGATCACGTACAGCGGCTCCATGTTGGCGCTGATGGAGTTGTTACCGCGAATGCGTATGGCGAGACTGCCATCGGGTGTGCGCGTAATCAGGACCCCCGGTACCCGGGCCGCGAGAGTTTTCTCGATTGGGTCGTCACCGGCGCGATCGAGCTCTTCGCCCGTTACAACAGTGCCGGCGAGAGGAAGGGAAGGAGAGCCGGAGGGCGCAGGCTTCTCAGGTGGTGGAGGGACATTGCTCGAGGCGCAGCCGGACGTAAGGCCGACGAAGATGGCGCACGACAGGATGACACGCGGCGTTAATGACGCCATATGACAGTGGCGCAAGGCCAAGTGAACTTTAGATAAGATAGCTGCATTAGCCATGCCCGCCATTGTTTTCTTTGTTTTACCTGTCACATGTGCGTTCGGACTGGTAGCGTTGTGGTCGCTGCCTTCAAAACGGAGATGAGATGAAGATGTACGTACCGAGCTGGTTCCGCGGAATGACGTTCGCCGCCCTATTGATGACGCTCACCGCCACCGCTGGCCTAGGGCAGGCCATTCGCCTTACGCCAGCAAAGTAGCAAGTGCGTAAATGGATAGTCGCGGCTGTGTGCGGATTGACCGCATGCAGCCGCGAGCCGCATTCACCAGCGCTGTTCGAGCTGCTTAGTCCCGAAGCGACCGGCGTCACCTTCGCCAACACGCTGCCGGAAAAGCCGGACTTCAACATCCTGAACTACCTCTACTACTACAACGGTGGGGGCGTCGCGGTCGGTGACATCGACGGCGACGGGCTTCCCGATCTCTACTTCACATCCAACCTCGGTCCCAACAAGCTGTATCGCAACAAGGGCAATTATCAGTTCGAGGACATCACCGACAAGGCGGGCGTCGCTGATTCGATTGGTTGGAAGACCGGTGTCACCATGGCGGATGTCAACGGAGATGGCAAGATCGACATCTACGTCTCGGGTGCGGATTACCTCGGGCTGCACGGACGCAACGTGCTCTACATCAACAACGGGGACGGGACATTCACCGACCGCACGAAGGAATACGGGCTCGATCGCGTCGGCTATAACACGCAGGCGCTGTTCTTCGACTACGACGGAGACGGCGATCTCGATATGTATCTCCTGGATCACTCGACCCATGCCGAGCGGACGATCGAGGCCCAGCCGCAGCGCAGCGCCAAGAGCCCGCGCACCGGCGACCGTTTGTTCAGGAACGACGGCGGCCACTTTACGGATGTCACGGATGCAGCTGGGCTGCACGATGGGATCGACGGCTACGGCCTGGGCATCGTGGCGAGCGATTTCAACAACGATGGATGCCCGGACATCTACGTCGCCAACGATTTCCAGGGGAACGACTACCTCTACATCAACAACTGCGATGGGACGTTCACCGAATCGATAGCGAAAGCGACGGGACACACGAGCAGATTCTCCATGGGTGTGGACGCCGCCGACTTCAACAACGACGGACGCACCGACATCATCTCGCTTGACATGCTCCCCGAGCGAGAAGACATCCTCAAGACGTCCGCGAATGCGGAGAGCTTCAACGTCTACAGTTTGATGCTACGAGCGGGCTACGAGCCGCAGTACGCGCGCAACGCGCTGCAGCTCAACCGCGGCAAGGGGAAGTTCAGCGAGATCGGCTACCTCGCCGGTGTGTTTGCCACCGACTGGAGCTGGGCGGCGCTGTTCGCCGATCTCGACAACGATGGTCGAAAGGATCTGTTCGTCACGAACGGCATCTACCACCGGCCGAACGACTTGGACTATATCAACTTCGTCGGGAACGAAGCAGTGCAGGCCACGCTGCACGACACGATAACGAAGGGCAATCTCCGGCTGTTGCAGATGATGCCTCAGGTCCCGATTGCCAACTACGCATTTCGGAACGAGGGCGATCTCAAGTTCAGGAACATGGCCGAGGAGTGGGGGTTGGCGCAGCCGGGATTCTCGAACGGCGCGGCGTACGTGGATCTGAACAACAGCGGCAATCTCGACCTGGTAGTAAACAACATCAACGCGCCAGCGTCGATCTACAGAAGTCACGCGCGCGAGATCAACAAGAATCATTACCTGACCGTACAGCTCCGCGGCTCGGGTGCGAACACCGCCGGGATCGGTGCGAAGGTCGAGATAACGCAGAAAGGCGCGAAGCAGATTGTGGAGCAGATGCCGACGCGTGGCTTCCTCTCCTCTGTCGATCCGCGTCTCCACTTCGGACTCGGCGCATCCAACAGGATCGATTCTCTCACCGTCATCTGGCCGGATCATCGCTTCCAGACGCTCACGAATCTGGAGGGAGACCGGATCCTCACGCTCTCGCAGAAGGAAGCCTCCGGATCATACCGATATCAGAATTCGACCGTGCCAACAGCGTCCACGCGCGGGCAGCCGGTAGCGGTGCCAATGTTCACCGACATCACCGTCAAGACCGGTGTCGATTTCAAGCACGAGGAAGACACCTTCTACGACTACAATCGCGAGCCGCTGATGCCGCACCTGCTGTCGACCGAAGGACCGCGGCTGGCGGTGGCGGACGTCAACGGCGATGGGCTGGACGATTTTTACGTCGGCGGGGCAAAGTGGCAGGCTGGAAAGCTCTTTATTCAGCAGCGCGACGGAACTTTCCGCGCGAGTAATCAGCCCGCATTTGCCGCTGACAGTCTGTCGGAAGACATCGGCGCAAGCTTTTTCGATGCAAACGGAGATGGGCATCCTGACTTGCTTGTCGTGAGCGGCGGGAACGAATTCTGGGGCGAGCAGGATGCACTGCGGCCTCGCCTCTACCTGAACGACGGCCGCGGGAACTTCCAGCGCGCGCGTGACGCGCTTCCCGACATCTTCGAGAACGGCTCCTGTGTGGCTGTTGGCGATTTCAACGGTGATGGCCACCCGGATCTTTTTCTCGGGAGCCGGGTGGTGTCGAGGAGTTACGGGCTTATACCGAAGAGTCATCTGCTGCAGAACGACGGCAGCGGTCACTTCACCGACGTGACTCTCGAGAAAGCTCCCGAGCTGTCAGAAGCGGGAATGGTGTCGTCGGCGACGTGGGTCGACTACGACCACGATGGAAAACTCGATCTCGTCGTCGTCGGGGAGTGGATGCCGGTGCGCGTTTTCCACAACGAGAATGGCAAGCTCGTCGACCGCACAAAAGAGGCGGGACTCTCAGGGACCAATGGATGGTGGAACAGCGTCCAGGCGGTCGATTTACGCGGCAACGGACGGCAGGATCTCGTGCTCGGCAATCTCGGACTCAATTCCTACCTGCGCGCATCCGCAAAGGAGCCCGCGCGTCTCTACATCAACGATTTCTCGCACAGCGGCGGCGGCAATCTCGAGCAGATACTCACGTTCTACAAGAACGGTGTTAGCTATCCGCTCGCGGGCCGGGACGAATTGGTGAAGAAAATTCCGTCGCTCCGCAGCAAGTACCCGTCGTACAAGAGTTTCGGTGCCAGTCGCGTCGAGGACATTTTCCCGGCGGCCGATCTCAAACAGGCCCAGGTTCGCGAAGCGTACACGTTTGCGAGCACGGTTGCCCTCAACAATGGCAACGGCACGTTCACGTTGCAGCCGCTTCCGACCGAGGCGCAATTCGCCCCGATCTACGCATCGCTGGCGGGGGATTTCGACGGCGACGGTAAAACGGATCTTCTGGTCGGCGGGAATTTCTACGGAGTGACGCCGATGCTGGGCCGCTACGACGCCAGCTACGGACTAGTGCTTCGCGGCGATGGGAAGGGTGGTTTCACGCCCGTCGACATGGAGCAAAGCAACCTGGTGATCGACGGACAGGTGCGCGACATCAAGTCTCTGCGCAGCGCCAACGGTCAGAGGTTGATAGTTGTTGCTCGCAACAACGACAGAGTAGTGATCCTGCGCCAGGGGCGCTCCAACTAATTATCCAATGCGTGTCCACGGCTGGTGTTCGTGCGGCCAGGTGAATCGATCGGGATGAAAGAGGTGAGCGAGTAGCTCCACGCCCTCCGCCACACGGGGACCCGGTCGCGCGAAGTACGCGTTGGCATCGACGGCATACACTTCCGCATCGGTGATTCGCGGCAGACGCCTTGCCACCTCGATCGCTTCCTTCAAGCCGTATCCGCAGGGCGCCACGATCATCATCTCCGGCTCCGACGCGGCCACATCGTCCCACGTGATTCGCTGCGAGTCGGCGCCTGGTTGGCCGAGCGGATCTTCTCCGCCCGCTGCGGTGACCATTTCCGGTACCCAGTGTCCGCCGCAGAAGAGCGGCTCCGTCCACTCGAGGAACGTGACACAACGGCGAGGCGCATCCGCGACGGCTGCTACGACTCGGTGGATGCGGTCGCGACTTTCCTTGACGAGCTGCCGAGCGGCTTCGTTTCTGCCCGTGGCTTCGCCGATCGCGAGGATGTTCTCCGCGATCTCCGCCAGGTTGCGCGGAGTGAGCGACAGTACCTGGGGCGGCTGTGACATCTCATTCAGCGCTCTACCGAGCTCATTGCCCGAGGGGGCGCAGACCTGACACAGATCCTGGGTGAAGACGATGTCGGGATGAAGCTCGTCGAGGAGGACTTCATCGACGCGGTAGAGGCTCTCGCCGGTGGCGAGGTGCGTAGCGACGGCACGGTCTATCTCCTTCTGCGACAGTCCCTCGAGGGGCAACGCGGGTTTGCTGACGACCGGAAGCGAGCGCACTTGCGGCGGGTAGTCGCACTCATGGGATCGTCCGACGAGGTCCGCGCCCGCGCCGAGTGCGTAGGTGATCTCCGTGGCGGCGGGAAGGAAGGAGACGATGCGCGGCATGACACAAATCTATAGAGCGCGAGAGTCTCGTGAATTTCTATTGAAGACTACGTGGCCGGGGAACTACGAAGTGAAGACTACCTGCCAGGGGCTGTCGGCGGGCCGGCTGGTGGTTGCGTGCGAGTCGTGGGAATCAAGTCGCCGTAGGCGAAGCGTTCATCCCGTAGCACGGTCTCACCGATCATATACTCGACTGGTCCGTCATAGCCAGGACCGTCGGACACGAACGTGTGAAACTCTCCGCGTTCCCCGCACGGGTCGACGCCAGGCGGAAGGTCGGCGAGGAGCGAGTCATCGAACACCCGATGAGCAAATGCGCCGTCCAGCTGCGTGGTGTCGACGCACACTATCCTGGCCGCGAATCCATCGCGAACGAATCTCCGAGCAAGTTCGGCGGTGTCGAGGCCCCAGATCGGAAACATCGGCTCAAAACCCGTCGAACCCAGCAGCCTCTCCCGATAGGCACGGACGTCGGCCAGAAAAAGATCACCGAATGCTATCGCCGTGATGCCCGGCAGCTCGCGTCGCACTCGTTCGAGTGCAGAGAGGAATGCTTTCTCGTACGCGTCGTTCGTGGTGATCGGATCGAGCTCGATAGTGAAGAGAGGGAGGCGGAGCCGCTCCGCCTGCCGTTCCAGCAGCGATCGCCGTACTCCGTGCACACTGATGCGCTCGTAGTCGCGGGTGACGCTGGTAAGAAGTCCCGCAACTTCAG
>WNEZ01004756.1_pt1 | contig 18179 bp, 17 predicted proteins | sample 5400521 | NCBI WGS metagenome assembly WNEZ01 (sample SAMN13153339, study PRJNA577476) | soil metagenome | isolation source: 120 cm saprolite under Douglas fir tree site 2 hole 1 replicate 1 | place: USA:California | collected 2015-04-18
ATATTTACATCCGAAGCCAAACCATCTCGCCAACCCAAGAACAAACGACGCGGGGCTCTAAATCTCTTTCCGCCACGAACTTATGGTTTACCACCCTAGTTACAGCAGCTTCTCCGCCAGGTTCAGCTTCCCGTATTCGCTTGTGTAGTGTAGCGGCACGTCCGCGTACGTGCCCTTCTCCCGCTGGTAAATCTCGCAAGTATCAAAAGGTTTCGAGTACACATGGATGCTGACCGCCCGCTGATTGACCTCCGCCAAATTCAGCACTTGGTGCACCGGCTCCAGCGGATTCACGTACGCCGGATGTCCCGCGTCCATGTCGTAAGTGTCCGTGGGAACGATGTGGCACGTGCCGCACATTGCGTCGCGCTCGTCCACTCGAAAATTTTGCACCCGCAACCGCCCGATCGGCGCGGCCATCCAGCAATTCTGCCCGCGATGATTGTGGATGCGGCTGAATTGCCCGACTTCCCAGCAAATGGTCATGCACTCGAACACATCGTTCTTGAAAATGAGATTCCGCGTGTAATTTCCCTTCGAATAGAAAAGATATTTCTCCAGCGTCTCCGGCCGCACCGCATGCTGCAAAATGTAATCCTGAACCGCTTCGAGCGTGAACTCCCTCTCACGCATCACCGCCAACCCCTCCACCCACTCGCTAATGGGCAGCTGCTGCGTCGCAATTTTCACTTGTTTGTGCATTGTTACGCCTCGAGCGTCTCAAAATTTGCTGTTGCCCGAATTATAGCGCGCACCGGCAAAGAAGTAGAGCGCCCAATCTTTCGCGCCCCCCCGCTGACGCGGATATCTGCGCATCGTGAAATAATGGGATAGCGAGGACCGCGATGGAGCTTCTTGGCAAATCCAAAAACCAGCTGCGCGATTTCTGCGTCTCGCTCGGCGAGCCCGCCTACCGCGGCGGCCAGCTCTACCACGCGCTCTACGCCGACCGAGAATTCTCCGTCCGCGAAATAACCAACCTCCCCGCCGCGCTCCGCCAACGCCTCACCGCGGAAACGACTATCACCCTGCCGACCGTCCGCCAGACCTACGCCTCACAAGACGGCTCCGTCCGCTACTTATTCGGCTTGCCGGATTCCGGAGCCGATGCAAAACGAAAGTCAGGTCCAGCTTCCGTCGAGGCCGTCTTCATGCCCAGCCCCGGCCGCCAAACCATTTGCATCTCCACGCAAGCCGGCTGCGCGGTCGACTGTCATTTCTGCCTTACTGCGCAACTCGGTCTGATCCGCAACCTCACCCCCGCGGAAATTCTCGCGCAAATTCTAATCCCGCTCGAGCGGCACAAATCGCAACTCGCGCCGCAGACCAATCTCGTGCTGATGGGCCAGGGCGAGCCGCTCCTCAACTTCGACGCCGTCATGGCCGCGTTGCGCGTCATCCTCGACCCCGAAGCCTTCGCGCTCTCCCCCAAGCACGTCACGCTCTCCACCAGCGGCATCGTCCCCGGCATCGAGCGCCTAGCGCAGGAAAAAGTCCGCCCCAAACTCGCCATCTCCCTCAATGCCTCCAATGACGAGCAGCGCGACGCCGTCATGCCCATCAATCGCAAATATCCGCTCGCCGCTCTGCTCGAGGCCTGCCGCAACTATCCGCTCCGCCCCTGGGAGCATCTCACCTTCGAATACGTGATGCTCGGCGGCGTCAACGACTCCCCCGAAGACGCCCGCCGCGTCGTTCGCCTCCTCGCCAACCTGAAATCCGTCAAGGTCAACCTGATTCCCTGGAATCCCGGCGAACTCCCCTACCGCGAATCCGCCGCCGACGGCATCGAAGCCTTCCGCAAAATTCTCGTCGACCGCGGCATCCCCACCTTCGTCCGCTATTCCCGCGGCCGCGACGTAATGGCCGCCTGCGGCCAGCTCGCGCTTCTCAATATCGCCCCGGCAAACGCCAGCGCCGCAGCGCCGCAACCGTAAAAATTCTACCGAGCCGCCGCTCTCTTCCTTTCCGTTCGAATCCCAATCACCGCCATCATCCGCCCGCTCTGCGCTCCTTCTTTTCGATAACTGAACAAAAGGTCCCGCCGACAGCCGGTGCACAACTCACTCACAAAAATATTGCTCGGCCGCACGCCCGCAGCTTGTAACTGCGCCCGGTTCGCCTTTCGTAAGTCCAGCAAAACTTTCTTCGGCGGCGGCTGATGCCCCGGCGGCATCATGTTCATCCACTGCAGTGGATTTGGCTCGTCGCCCGTGCGCAGCTCATCGAAAAATTCCGCCGCATTCGCAAATTGCCCGCTGAATGCCGCCGCCACTTCCGTTCCCACTTCATAGCAGCATCCGCCAATCGCCGGCCCGATTGCCGCCACCAAATCCTTTGCTTTCGACCCGAACTCCATCTGCATCCGCCCAATCGCCTTCTCCACGATCCGTGCCAATGTGCCGCGCCATCCCGCATGCACCGCCGCCACCGCGCGATTCTTCGGGTCCACCAGCAAAATCGGCACGCAGTCTGCGGTCTGCACTGCCAGCAGCAGCCCCGCCCTCTTTGTGACCGACGCATCTCCCCGCGCAGGTTCGGTAGGTGCCGATTCGAAACTCAAAATCGTATCCGAATGAAATTGCAGCAGCGAAATCAGCTTCAAGTCCGGCGCGCCAACCGCTACCTGCAAGCGCCGCCGGTTTTCCTTCACGTTTTCCCGCTTATCCCATTCCGTAAATCCCAGGTTCAAGACGCGCTTCCGATGCAGCTTGCTCACCCCTCCCACGCGCGTGCTGAACCCATGCACCAACCACCGCAGCTTGGCCAGCTCCGGCACCTGCAAAATGCGCAATCCACCCTGAACGCGCTGGGCCCATGGCGATGCGCTCGCCTGACGCGAACTTCGCTTCTTACGTTTTTGGCCCTTGGCCCTGGAACCCTTGGTCGCCGCCATGAATGTATAAGTATAATCGCAGTTCGCGAGCGCCTGCCGCTCGCGCGCGAGGAAAATTTCTTGATTATTGGCTTGGGTGTGGATATTGCCGAGGTTCCGCGCATCAAAGCAGCCATCGAGCGCCGCGGCCAGCTCTTCCTCCGACGCGTCTTCACGCCAGACGAAATCGAATACTGCGAGCGCTTCAAGAACAAGTTCGAACGCTACGCTGGCCGTTTCGCCGCCAAGGAAGCGGCCATGAAAGCGCTCGGAACCGGTTGGCGCCGCGGCGTACACTGGGTCGATTTCGAAGTCGTCCGCCAACAAAGCGGCCGCCCCACCATCGCCCTCGCCGGCGAAGCTGCAAAAATCGCCGCGCATCTCGGAGTGAAGCGCATCTCCGTCAGCATCACCCACACCGAAACGCAAGCCCTGGCGCAAGTTATCTTTGAGGACTAAGAATCGGAGGCTTCGACAGCGCTGGCTCGCCGATCAATCCATCAGCCTCTGCAACCTTCACATTCACCCACTCGTTCGCCGCGAATTTCCCGCGCACGCCAACCCGCAAATAATTGCTCGACAGCGCCGGGGTCGTCTCCGCGGAATCCCGTTCATCCCGCAGCGTCAGCACCCGCAATTCCCGCCCAACCTGCGACCTCCGAAATTCTCTTGTCTTCTCTTCGCCAAGCGCACGCAGTTTCCCCTGCGTCCCGGGCCGCTTCGAATACGAAAACACATGCAAATAGCTGAAGGGCAGCCGCTCGATAAACGCGACCGTTTCCGCGTGCTCCGCGTCCGTCTCGCCCGGAAAACCCGCAATCACATCCGCGCCAATCGCCGCGTCCGGCAATCGTTCGCGAATCAACTCCACCCGCCGCGCATAATGCTCCGTGCGATACCACCGGTGCATCGCCGCCAGCACCCGGTCGCAGCCCGACTGCAGCGGCATATGAAAATGCTGCGCCATCCGCTCGCTTGACCCAAACAGCGTAATCAGCTCCTCGGTCACATCCATAGGCTCAATCGAGCTGATGCGCAACCGCTCCACGCCCGTCTCCTCCAAAATCCGCCGCAAAAGCTCGATCAACTCCACGCGCGGCGACAAATCCCGCCCGTACGTCCCCAAATTGATCCCGCTCAGCACAATTTCCCGGTAACCCGCCGCGCTCAGCGCCGCAATCTCGTCAACCACCTTTGCCGGCTCCAGGCTCCGGCTCCTTCCGCGAACAAACGGAATCACGCAATACGCGCACCGGCTATTGCATCCGTCCTGTATCTTCACCACCGGCCGCGTGTGATTTCCCTCGCCCCCAACGACCGGAGCCGCCAGCAAAGCCCTCTGTTCGAAAATATTCCCCGTCAAAATCTTCGCCGGCCCATGCAGCAGCGAAAATTTCTCTCCGCCCAGTGCGCTCGCCGGCACAAAACCGCTCGCCGATTCCCCCGCTGCTTCCGCAGCCATCGAATCCATCAGCCACGGAATCTCCGGCTTGTGCGAATTTCCCACCACCCACGAAACGCCGGGCAGCGCCGCCAACTCCTCCGGCGCCCGCTGCGCATAGCATCCCGTCGCAATCACTCGCGCCGTCGGGTTCCGCGCATGCAGCTTCCGAATCGCGTCCCGCGCTTGCGCATCCGCCGCCGCCGTCACCGTGCAGGTATTCACGATCACCACGTCCGCCGCCCCCGATTCGTTCGCCGCCGCAAATCCGCGGTCGCGCAGTTGCCGCTCAATCGCCGCCGCATCCGCCTGCGTAGCCCTGCACCCAAACTGCTCAATGTAAAACGTCGTCATCGCAGTACCATCATAGCTTGCAGCCAGCTCGCTTTACTCCCGTTTACCCCGCCGCTACAATCCTCTCTCCCCATGTCTACGCGCCGCAATCCCTCCGGACTCCGCGACCCTAAACTCTCCGTGGTCATCCCCGTCTACAACGAAAAGCCCACGATCGACGAAATCCTCCGCCGCGTCATCGAATCCCCCATCCGTAAGGAAATCCTCGTGATCGACGATTGCTCCACCGACGGCACCCGGCAAATCCTCGAAAATCTCGCCGCTCGGCAATCCCGCGGTGACGCATTCGCCTCCGCCCATGACGGCGATGATCCCATAGAGCTGCGCGATCTCCGCTTTTTCTTTCAGCCGCAAAATCAAGGCAAAGGCGCCGCCCTCCGCCGCGGCTTCGCCGAAGCCTCCGGAGAAATCATCCTCGTCCAGGATGCCGATCTCGAATACGACCCGCGGGACTATCCAAAATTGCTCGACCCCATCCTCGACGGCCGCGCCGACGTCGTCTTCGGTTCCCGCTTTCTCGGCGGCCCGCAGCGCGTGCACTATTTCTGGCACTATGTCGCCAACAAATTCCTCACCCTGCTCTCCGACATCTTCACCAACCTGAAACTCACCGACATGGAGACTTGCTACAAGGTTTTTCGCAAGGAAGTTTTGCAAGGCATTCAGATTCGCTCCGACCGCTTCGGCTTCGAACCCGAAATCACCGCAAAAATCGCCAAGCATACTTGGCGCATTTACGAAGTTCCCATCACCTACGCCGGCCGCACCTACGAAGAGGGAAAGAAAATCACCTGGAAAGACGGCCTGCAAGCCCTCTGGTGCATCATCCGCTTCAAATTCTCCGACTAGATTTGCCGCCAGGACACACTTGCTTGCGGACGTAGGGGCGCGCTTCAGCGCGTCCCCCGCCCCGAAGGGGCGACGCACTTCGTAGTGTATTGCTGGATTTTCTGTAATTGCGCCTAGGGCATCGCCATGCGCCGCTGAAACGTCAGCAAAATCAAATCCGCCCGCCGCCGCACGCCAAACTTGCTCAGCAAGTTCGACACGTGAAACTTCACAGTCCGCTCCGCGATATTCAGTTTGCTGGCAATCTCTTTGTTCGACAAATTCTCCAGCAGCGAATCCAGCACTTCCTGCTCGCGCCGGCTCAGGTTCGTCACCGAATCCGTCTTCAGCCGCCGCCCTTGCCCGGTCAGGATCGAATCCACGAAGCCGGACAGTAACGACCGCGGCACCCAGAATCCACCGGCGGCCACTAGCGGCAGCGCGCGCACCAGTTGGTCGCGTGCCTCCACGTACGTCAGTAATCCCTTCACGCCGAGCCGCAACAGCGAAAAACTATTGGCGTCGTTGTGCTGCTCGCCCACCACCATCAACCGCGATTCCGGGCAGCGCTCCAGCAGGTTTGTCAGCAGCGCCCCGGTAGCCGGCTTGGCCGCATGCGCGTCCACCACATACACGTTGGCCTTCGGCGGATCCAGCGCCCGTAGGTCCGGCGCCAGCGTCGATTCCAGTTGCTTCAGTATCACTTTGAATTGTGATTTGGAGAGTAAGCGTTCAAATTCGCTCAGCACCAGCGGGTGCGGCGAAAGTATGCAAACCGTTAGTTTAGAGTTAGCTCGTTTCGTAGCCACGGTTTTTCCAGCGTACGGGAAACCTGTCCCAACGGGCAAGTCCCGCGAAAGCCTATGTTCTCGAATTGTTACTGACGCCTACGCGCCACCCTCCTCCAGTGTCACAGGCTTTAGCCTGTGTTCCGGCCTGACCGCACACTTGCCACTAAGTTACAACACTTCGGACCCGCTAATTGCCATTCAACCCCCAAAAACGCCCGTTCAATGCAACCCGCTTCGTGCCCTGTGCAAAACCCGGTAAAATGAAGCTAAGCCTCTATAGGCGTTTGCCGTGCTAGAACCGCCCGCCTGCAGCGGCGATGGCGACCGCCAAGGAGATGGCCGCTTTTCACCCATGCGTAATTTGACCGAATCCGTCCGAGCCCTTCGCGACCTCTTGTCGCAACGCATTCTTGTGCTTGACGGCGCCATGGGCACCATGCTGCAGCAGCGCAATCTCACCGCCGAGGACTTCGGCGGCGGCGCGCTCGAAGGTTGCAACGAAAATCTCGTGCGCACCCGCCCGGACGTCGTCCTCGACATTCACCGCAAATATTTCGAGGCCGGCTCCGACATCGTCGAAACCGACAGCTTTGGCGGTGCCCCCATCGTGCTCGCCGAATATGGCCTCGCCGCTGATGCGCACTTTCTCAACCGTCGCTCCGGCGAACTCGCGCGCCAAGCCGCCGACGAATTCTCCACGTCCGCCAGGCCCCGCTTCGTCGCCGGCTCCATGGGTCCCACCACGAAGGCCATCACCGTCACTGGCGGTGTCACCTTCGAGGAGCTTCGCGAAGCCTACTACATCCAGGCCAAAGGTCTGCTCGAAGGCGGCGTCGACTTCCTGCTCATCGAAACCAGTCAAGACACCCGCAACATCAAGGCCGCTCTGCTCGCCATTCAAAGACTCTCCAGAGAGGCCGGGGCGCAGGTGCCGTTCATTATTTCAGTAACTATCGAGCCGATGGGCTCCATGCTCGCCGGACAAACTATCGAAGCCATGTGGGCTTCTCTGCGCTTCGCCAAGCCGCTGGCCTTCGGCATGAACTGCGCCACTGGCCCGGAATTCATGACCGACCACATTCGCACGCTGAGCCAGCTCACCGGCGAATTCGTCTCCTGCTATCCCAACGCCGGGCTGCCCGACGAAGAGGGCAAGTACCTCGAGACGCCAACCTCGCTGGCCGCCCAGCTCGAGAAATTCGTCGATCACGGCTGGTTGAATCTCGTCGGCGGCTGCTGCGGCACCACCGAGCAACATATTCGCGCCTTGGCGCAAATGGCCGAGGGCAAAAAGCCGCGCCAACGTCCCGCGGAACAGCACCGTGCCATCTATTCCGGTATCGAAACCATCGAAGCTGAAGACGGCACGCGCCCGTTGCTCGTCGGCGAGCGCACTAACGTGATCGGCTCGCGCCTCTTCAAAAACCTCGTCGCCGAAGAAAAGTGGGAAGAAGCCAGCGAAATCGCCCGCCGCCAGGTCCGCGGCGGCGCGCACATCGTAGACGTTTGCCTGCAAAGCACCGAGCGCGACGAAAAGAAAGACATTCCCCCGTTTTACGAAAAGCTCATCCGCAAAATAAAAGCGCCGGTAATGATCGACACCACCGACCCCAGCGCCGTCGCGCAGGCTCTTACCTATTGCCAGGGCAAAGCCATCATCAACTCCATCAACCTCGAAGACGGCGAGGAAAAATTTGAAAAAGTTGTTCCTATCGCCCACGATTTCGGCGCCGCCGTCGTGTGCGGCTGCATTGATGAAGACAAGCTCCAGGCCCAGGCCTTCACCCGTGAGCGCAAGCTGGCCATCGCCGAGCGCAGTTACAACCTGCTCACCGAAAAATACGGCCTCGCCCCCGAAGATATTATTTTCGATCCCCTCGTCTTTCCTTGCGCCACCGGCGACGAAAACTACATCGGCGGCGCCGTCGAAACCATGGAAGGCATTCGCCTCATTAAGCGCGCCCTTCCTGACTCGCGCACCATTCTCGGTATTTCCAACGTCTCCTTCGGCTTGCCTCCAGGCGCGCGCGAAGTCGTAAACTCCGTCTTCCTCTATTACTGCACGAAAGCCGGTCTCGACCTCGCCATCGTCAACACCGAAAAACTCGAGCGCTTCGCTTCCATTCCCGAACACGAACGCCGCCTTGCCGAAAATCTCCTCTTCTCCCATCCTCCCGCGGAAATCCCCGCCGGCCATTCGAAAACCGCCCTCCTTCGCAATGTCCCAGCCGATTGGCGCGAGCAATCGAAAGAGCAGCGCGCCGCCGTAAATCAATTCCACATCGCCGCGATCACCGAGCATTTCCGCACCGCCAAGAAAAAAGACAAGGCCCGTGCCGCCGACCTCCCGCTCGATCAGCGCCTCGCCAGCTACATCATCGAAGGCACCCGCGACGGCCTCATCGCCGACCTCGACCGCAAGCGCGCTGAAGGCGTCCCTCCGCTCGACATCGTCAACGGTCCGCTCATGGCCGGCATGGCTGAAGTTGGCCGCCTCTTTAATGCCAACGAGCTCATCGTCGCGGAAGTTCTGCAATCCGCTGAAGCGATGAAGGCCGCGGTCAGCCATCTCGAACAATTCATGGAAAAAGCGGACACCGCCAAGCGCGGCCGCGTCGTCCTGGCCACCGTAAAGGGCGACGTTCATGACATCGGAAAGAATCTCGTCGAAATTATTTTGAAAAACAACGGCTACGACGTCGTGAATCTCGGCATCAAGGTTCCGCCCGAAGATTTAATCAAGGCTTATCAGCAGCACAAGCCCGACGCTATCGGCCTCTCCGGCCTGCTGGTGAAGAGTGCGCAGCAAATGGTCATCACCGCCAACGATTTGCGCGACGCTGGAATCGAAATCCCTCTGCTCGTGGGCGGCGCCGCGCTCTCCGCGAAATTCACGCAGACGAAAATCGCGCCTAGCTACGGCAAAGCCGTCTGCTACGCGAAAGACGCCATGACCGGACTCCGCCTCATGAATGAACTCATGGACCCGGCCACGCGCGAAACCGTCGTCCGCGCGCACACCGCTTCCGGCAACGGGTTCGGCGTCACCACCACCGTAAAAGTTGCGGAGGTTACTACGCTGGCGCCGCGCTCGCCAAAAGTGCGCAGCGATCTTCTCGTTCCCGCGGTGCACTATCTTGATCGCAAAATTCGCCTCGTCCCAGATCTGCGCGAGATTTGGAGCTATATCAATCCGTTCATGCTCTATGGCCGCCATCTCGGGTTCCGCGGCGATTTTGAAGAGCGTTTCGCCGAGCGCGATCCCAAAGCTGTCGAGCTATTCGAGAGCATGGAAGCAGTAAAAAACGAAGCCGCCGAATTCATGAAGGTTCGCGCGACCTGGCAATTTTTCGAGGCCGAGTCCGAAGGCAACGCGCTGCATCTTTTCGCGCCCGGCGCATCCCACCCATTACACACGTTTCATTTCAAGCGCCAGCGCGCCGGCGATTTTCTCTGCCTCAGCGATTACATCCCCGCGCCGCAAAACCGGCAGCGCGATCACCTCGCTCTTTTTGTGGTCACCGCCGGCGAAGGCATCCGCGAGCGCAGCGAAAAAGCAAAGAGCGATGGTTACTACTTCAAATCCCACGGCCTTCAGGCCCTGGCCATCGAATCCGCGGAAGCTTGCGCGGAGTGGCTGCACCGCCGCATCCGCGAAGACTGGGGCTTCCCTGATCCTCCCGAGCTCACCATGGCGCAGCGCTTCACTTCGCGCTACCGCGGCAAGCGCTACAGTTTTGGCTATCCCGCTTGCCCCGATCTGGAAGACCAGTCCGGCCTCTGGAAACTCCTCAAGCCCGACGACATCGGCGTGCAGCTAACCGAAGGCATGATGATGGACCCCGAAGCCAGCGTCAGCGCCCTCGTCTTCCATCATCCCGATTGCACCTACTTCAGCGTCGGCGACACCTCCGAAGTCTGACCGTTGCGGAGGGCGCAGTGGTCCAGTCGTTCTATTGACGGAATAGAAGAGCGGCGGCAGTGTAAAGGAATCACGGAAAGGTGTGCGCCATGGCGAAGGCAAAGTGCCCGGTTTGCGCGCAGGACGTTGCCACCCCGTTTGTCCTGAATGCGGATGCGTGGAGGTGGCTAGCTTGTCCGCATTGCGCGGCAAGGCTCGAGAGGAAGAAGCCACGTTACGCTGTAGCGTTCATGCCCTTCTTTATCGTTTTGACGACGATTGGCGGGCGGGGTCATCGATTCGCAGCCTTTGCCGAAGTGCTTATGGTTGCCATCGTTGTGGTGATCTTCGTGGAGTTAGTGCACCCTCAATTGCAGGTGCGGAAGCCCCTGCCGAAGCCGCAAATTACATTAAAAATTAACGGACCGTCGAGCTAGCGCCTATCCGATCGTTACCTGGCGCTACATGTAAAGATAAGAGGCCAGTGGTACAGATGGATTCCGTACCACTGGCCTTCAGCTGTGACGATGGACTAGGGCTTCTTGACCGGCTCTTTAGCGGCGTCGGGTTCCACGGCAGTCCTGGGTTTGGCCGCGGCAACGATCACGGCTTTGGGACGCCAGAAGTCGAGAGCGACTTTAGCGACTTCTTCGGGAGGATTGCTGAGCTCCGGGGTGATGCGATAGAGAGTGGAGTCCGCGATCTCGACGGCGTCGGCGCTGATTTGCTGGTATTTTTTGAGACCCTCGTCGCCGAGGATTTCACGCAGGGTGGGATTGTGGTCGAAGCCGGCCATGGACAAGCGCAGCGTGGACACGTAGAAGGTGGCACCCTTGCTGCCTTCCACCACTTGGGAAACAAAAACTGTTCGGGTGTCGGCGTTCTTTTCGGCGGCTTCCTTAACGTCCTTCATAAGAGCCTCGAAATCGGAGACGTGGCCGGGTTTAAGATGCACGGCAGTGGTACGCAAGAGGCGGGATTCGCCAATGAGTTTGGCGTAGGCCTCCGCGTCCTGTGGGGCCTTGCGGCTGAGGTCCGAACGACGGTGGCGAAGTTCGGTGCGGGACCAGACCAGGCAGCTATCGAAGTCCTGCCCCAATTTTTGGGCGGCTTCCTTGCCGAAGGCTTTCTGGGCGGCGAGCATGAAAGCTTCGTTGGCCTTATCGGTATCGGCGTAGTCCTTGCGGATGCTGGTGAACTGGTAGACACCACCTTCCCCATAGAGGGCTTGCGAAGCGATCCAGCGGTCGCCATTAAAGCGGCGGTTGGCATCGGCGTATTTTCTGGCGAGGCTGAGGAAATCGGCGGTTTTCTCCGGTTTCACTCTGACGATGAAAACATCGAGATAATCTCCCTGCGCGTGGACAGCGACGGGCGCTGCCAAGCACACAGCTACTGCTAAGGCCCAAAGGGCTCTGCGGAACGACATAATTCCTCCTTGCGTTGAGACTGCTGGGAAGGCACCTAGTGGGTGGACTGTACACCCAGGAGCGGGAGGGGTCAAGAAGGAGCCGTCGCGTGATGGGATCGGTCCGCTGTCTAGTTGCGTTTCAGTAGCTGTTCGATCTCCACGGTTAGGGCGCCGGGGCCCTTGAGGTAGGCGGTGCGGGCGCCCCACGGACGATCCTGGGGAGCCTCGACGGTTTCCGCGCCACGGCCGGTGAGCGTGCGATAGTCCGCGTCGCAATCTTCGCTATCGAAGCCGAGGGTAAGCATGCTATCCGCCGGCGCAGCGTCCAGAATCACGCCAAAGTCGCCAAAGCCCAGCCAGGCCATACGCTCGTTGTTGAACACGGCCGTGGCCTGCAGCACTTGCTGGAACCAACGGGCCGCGGCCGGCAAGTCGCGCACGCGGCAATGCACGTGGGAAATCTTCATGGAATCTCCTCCGAACCGAGGAGAGCCGTATGGTAGCACCGCTTCCGCGAGTTGAGGCGAGCGGAGCCGGTGGACAGTTGAAAGGGCGAAGTCTGCGGGAGCCGGCTTGACATCGGGAGGATTGGGGCCTAATGTCACGCACACTGGTCGGAACGGCAGTTGAAACCCCGGCGTAAGCCACTCTTCCCAGGTTACCCAATAGGAGATCGAACGCTGTGACTCCGCAGCCTGCGCGAATTTCCGAGCGCTGAGCGACGAGGAGCGACCTTCCACGGTATTGCGCCGCGCGGCTGACTGGCCAGCCAAGGAGAAATGCATGAATAGACGATTGATTGGTGTGGCGGTGGGCCTGATGTTGGTGACGCTGGCGGTGATTCGGTCGCCGATCGCTTATTCGCAGATGGAATCGGCACCGATGGTGTACACGTTTGTAAGCCAGTTCCAAGTGCCGCGGGCGAATTGGGCGCAATATTCGGAGGATATCGAGAAGACGTTTGTTCCAGTGGCAGAGAAGATGTTGGCCGACGGGAACATCGTCAGCTGGTCTACCTTCGAGCAGGTTGTACATACACCTGACGGATACACGCACGGCTCGGCGTGGTCGTCGAAATCCCTCGCGGGGCTTATGAAGGTGCTCGACGAAGTTCGCAAGGCTGGACCGCGGCCCGGCCAGATCGCGGCTACCAAGCACGAAGACTACCTGATGCGATCGTCCATGTACCAACCAGGAAGCGGAACACCGACGTACCTGCGCGTGGTCTGCTCCATGGCGAAGGCCGACAAGCCGGATGCTTATGCCGCTATGCTCAAGAAGCTTCTGGTGCCGACCTTTCTGGAACAGGTCAAGCAGGGCGCGGCCACGTATTATGGCCTCGACGAGCAGTATGTAAACAATGCGGCGCAGTCATTGCGCTGCCTGGTCATCGACTACCCCAATGCCGAGGGCATGGACAAGTGGGCGACAGCCATCAACGCAACGATGGCTAAGTGGAGTCCGGCCGAACGCGCGGAATTCGCGGGTGCCACCGTGCCGGACAGTCGGCGCGACTTCATGGCGCGGATCACGCACTCCGGCCATAAATAGCCGATTGCGGCGCTTGGGTTAAGAGGAGGGGGCGAAGTTGGCTCCCTCTTTTTTTTTGTTTTGAGTTGAGGCTGGTCTGAGTCGGCAGGGGCCGAGGGGGACAATTAACCGATGCGGAAGATGCGGTCGTGAACGAGTTCCGGTTCGGTGCCGCAAGAGGCTAGGCGGTGATTCACCTATCATTCCGCGAATGCGTCGAGAGGCGGTGGGTCGCCGGAACGAACGAAGTTCGGACCGTCAAGGCTTGGCCGAGTAACCCCGCGGCCGGAAGCTGGCCAGCGCTTGGGCCTCGTCCTCAAAAGTGGGGATAATGTCCAGCAAGTGGATCACCCGCAGCACAGTCCCCACCCGGCCACAGGGACGGAGCAATTTCAGGCTGCCGCCCTGACACCTGAGGGAAACATACGTCCCGGTGATGGCGCTGATGCCCGAACTATCCAACTGTGTCAAGTCTGCCAGGTTCAGTAACAGCTCTCGCACACCGCTGGCGATCAACATTTTTAGATGGCCGCTCAGCAGATCGCTGTCAACACCGATCGTGGCTCTTCCCTGAAGGTCCAGAATAGTGACATCGCCACAGATGTCCGGATTGAGATTTGGAGGCCCACAATGGCTCCTCAGCAGCAGGGACGCCACTTGCACCGCGTCCCTTCGCCAGGGCCCGAAGAATGCAGTATATCCCGTTGGGGCGTGACTCGGGCGAGGAAGTCGAGGAGGGCGCATTTCGGCCGGCTCAGGGTAATGAGGTCGCCCCGACAGGAACCGCCGGGTAACTCCGGGCTTGGAGTTGTTGGCGGGAGTCAGAGTCGAGTACCCCCCCTCCCCCTGTTTTTCATAAGTGTTGATTCTAAAGGGAGTTAAAGCGGGATTGTATACTTGACACAAAAGCGCCTTTCTGCTAGTCTTTGGATGTGCTTGATTCCTTATTCACTTTCGCCACTTGCTTCTTAAAGTGCCTTACTACCTTCGGATGGAACAGGTGTTTCGCCAGTTCGTCACTGGTCATGCGCTTTGGATGCTTTGGCTTTTTCTTCTTCATGGTGACGCTATGAAAACTCCTCTCGATGAATGCATGAATCTTGTAGAGCTAACGGAAGAATTTGGAACCGATGACAAGTGCCGTCGCGTCCTAGAGCAATTGCGTTGGCCCAGAGGCCCGATGTGTCCGCGCTGCGAGTCCAAGGCCACCAAGATTGCAAACCGCTTTCAGTACGACTGTGATTCATGCCATTACCAATTCAGCGTGACTGCCGGAACCATCTTTCATGACTCTCACCTGTCTCTGTGGAAGTGGTTTCTTGCTACCTACCTGATTACAGAGTCGCGCAAAGGAATGTCCTCTAATCAACTCAAGCGCATGCTGAAAGTGACCTACAAGACCGCGTGGTACCTCACGCATCGGATTCGCGCCGCGATGTTGGAAGTAGCGCCAGAAAAACTTAGCGGCACTGTCGAGATTGATGAGACCTACGTAGGCGCGAAGGCTCGCCGCTGGCGGCCAAAGAGTGTGAAGCAAGTTGTTATCGGCATCCGTCAGCGCAATGGCGATCTGCGCTTGATTCGCGCCAAAGATGCGAAGTCCGCGACGGTTAGGGAGATTATCAACGCCAATGTTGGCAGCCACGTGGAAGTGATTATGACGGATGAATCCGCTACTATCTACCCGTGGGCGCTCGACAAGATGCAACAGAACCTGCACAAGACCGTTAATCACACGCGGGAATATGCGCACGGCGACGTGCACACAAACACTGTAGAATCGGCCTTCTCGCTTCTGAAGCGCGGCATTGTGGGCACGTGGCATAAAGTCTCTGCGAAGCATCTCCCGGCTTACCTAGATGAAATGGTTTTCCGCTTTAATAACCGCAAAAACCGATTCCTTTTTCGCGATACGCTCATCAAGCTAATTCTCTCTCCGAATCTTGAATACAAAAACCTTACAGCGAAAGTTCAAGATGCAGCCTAATGCACCTGCGGTTTGGGCATTTGGTCTGGCCGCAGCACAGTAAGTGCATACATATTCTCAAAATCACAGCGTGGCTCTCTTTTACAAGCTGCCATGATGTGGTCAACTAACAAAGCAGGCCCGGCGGCGGGCCACTACTTCATTTACGAAGGTTTGCAGTCGGACCTCTTCTAATTTTTTACGCGCACCGGAAAATTCCTCATAAGTCTGCGGCTTATTGGAATAGCTCACATACCAACCGATAGAAGACATCACGAGGCTAGCAACAATTAAAGCCAAAAAAAGAATCTGCCTCTTGGGGAAAGGAGTTTTAGGCATAGTCTCTCCCCGCTGCGCAAGAGATTTCTTTATGCGCTTCCAATCCACTCCGAAAAACGCTAACAACGCCAATGCAGTTCCAATACCAAAGTAAATATCGTCTCTGTCCACGTGCACACCCTCGCTGTGAAGCTACCGGGCCAAGGTCGGGGCCGGGTAATTTGTCCCAATCGCCTTTGTGGACAGAGACCATTTTGCCGGCGTGGCAGGTGATGCCGCCGTTGGAGAGGAAGTAGGGCGGGTCAGCGAAGACGAGGTCGACGGAGGATGCGGGGATGGCGGCGAGGACGTCGAGGCAATCGCCTTGGTAGAGGCGGAGGTGGTGCTTGGGGTCGTCGAAGGCGGGGGTGGGGAGTGCGTTGGGCATTGATTGAGAGCGAAAAAGCAGGTCCCTCGTCGCGCTGCGAAAAGGCCGCAGCGCTCGCTCGGGATGACGACGCTTCGCCGCGTCGCCAGATCGTTAATCAAGTGGGGATCGTTAATCAAGGGGTAAAGCAAGTCAAGGCGGGGATTGCACCACAGAGGGCACCCTTCGAGGCTCAAGGTAAACAGAGAGCGCAGAGGTTAGAGAGGCTTGCCTTTGGCTATCTGCCCTTTGAGAAGGAAGGTTTTCGGGAATTTGCCTTCGCCACAGATTTTGAAAGAGCCGAAATCCTTGTACCACAAACCGTCGTGATTCATGAGCCGAAGGTCATGCGGGCCAGTTCTTTCTTGAGCTTTTCGCGTTCGGCGGGTTCGGGGGATTCCGTGAGGCGATTGGCGAGGGCGAAAAAACGCTCGCGCTCCGCTTCTTTGGAGGCGAGGCCAGCCTCAATCAAGTCGACCAGAACGCGGTTGGCGCTGGTTTTTTCCGTCTTGGCGAGGGCCTTGACCCTCCTGGCCACGCGCTGCGGAAGCGAAACGCTCTGACGGACGGACTTGTCTGTATTGGCCATGAGTCATTCTACACCAGACTGCACCAAAATGCATCATCGCAGCGCGACGAGGGCAAGGGCTTGTCGAGCATTAGACTTGGTATAAAATGCGGGGAACCTGACGGACTCGGGCTGGGCCTGCCGGATTTGTGACCAATGATGCTAGGAGGACGAAAACGATGATTAGGCGCTTGACGATTTTGTGTGCGCTGGGAATGGCATTGTGTGCGCCGGGGTTTGCGCAGGAGCATGCGGCGGCGAAGGGCAAAACGGTCACGCTGATGAGTGGGCTGGGCAATTGGCACCATCCGGTGTCGACGAAAAATGCGCAGGCGCAGGCGTTTTTCGATCAGGGGCTGCGGCTGATCTACGCGTTCAATCATGATGAGGCGGCGCGGTCGTTCCAGCACGCGGCGGAGCTGGATCCGAAATTGGCCATGGCGTATTGGGGCGTGGCGGAAGCGGTGGGACCGAACTACAACGATCCGGCCAGCGACGAGCGGTTTGTGCAGGCGCACACGGCGATTGAGAAGGCGTCGAGCTTAGCGGAAGGCGCTTCGGCGAGCGACCGGGCGTACATCGCGGCGCTGGCCAAGCGGTTTCCGGGGGACGCGAACGCGGACCGGCGCGCGGCGTTGGAGGACTATCGCGACGCGATGCGCGAGGTGGCGAAGCAATATCCGGACGATCTGGACGCGGCGACATTGTTTGCGGAAGCGGGAATGAATCTGCATCCGTGGGGCCTGTGGCACGCCGACGGCACGCCGGAAGAAGGAACGGAGGAGATTGTCGCGACGCTGGAGTCGGTGATTCGCCGCGAGCCGAATCATCTGGGCGCGGTTCACTACTACATTCATGCCGTGGAAGCTTCCAATTCGCCGGAGCGCGCGCTGGCCGGGGCGACTCGCCTGGCGCAATTGGCTCCAGCGGCGGGTCACATCGTGCACATGCCCGCGCATATTTATATCCGCACCGGGGACTATGAGTCGGCGGTGAAAACCAACCAGAAAGCGGCGCTGGCGGATCAGGCGTATTTGGCGGCGAGCGGGGCGCAGGGCATCTACCCGATGATGTATTACAGCCACAATTTGCATTTCATCGCGATGTGCGCGGCGATGAACGGCAACTACGTGGAATCGAAGCGCGGGGCGCAGTTGCTGGCCGCGAATGTGGGTCCGCACGTGAAGGCGATGCCGGCGCTCGGAGGGTTCATGACCGTGCCGCTGGCGGTGGAGGTGCGCTTCCACAAATGGAACGAAATCTTGAAAACGCCGCAGCCGGATGCGTCCATGCAAACGGCGGCGATTTTCTGGCACTTTGCGCGCGGCGTAGCGCTGGCGGCGACGGGAAAAATCGAAGACGCGGAAGCGGAGCACAAAATCGTAGCGGAAACGGAAGAAAAGACGCCGCCGGACGCAGTTTTTCAGATGCCCATCAATAACAAGACCAAAGACATCTTGAAGATCGCGGAGAACGTGCTGGGGGCAAGGATTTCCCTAGCGAAAAACGATATGGACGGCACGGTGAGCCAGCTGCGCGCGGCGGTGGCGATTCAGGACTCGCTGAAGTATGACGAGCCGCAGGACTGGTTCTATCCGGTGCGCGAATCGCTGGGCGCGATGCTGCTGAAGATTGGCGACAACGCGGGAGCGGAGGAAATTTTTCGCGCGGACCTGAGCCGCAACCTGCGCAATCCCCGCTCGTTGTTTGGACTCGAGCAGGCGCTGAAGGCGCAGGACAAAGCCTACGACGCAGGTTTCGTGAGGAAACAGTTCGACGCGTCGTGGAAGGGCGCGACGGCGCCCAAGGTCGACGATTTGGTGTGAGGC
>WNEZ01005979.1_pt1 | contig 18179 bp, 15 predicted proteins | sample 5400521 | NCBI WGS metagenome assembly WNEZ01 (sample SAMN13153339, study PRJNA577476) | soil metagenome | isolation source: 120 cm saprolite under Douglas fir tree site 2 hole 1 replicate 1 | place: USA:California | collected 2015-04-18
CCTGATCGAGACCATCCTGCAAGCCTGTGTGCGTCGAGGGTTGACCGCCGGCATCCACTGCGCCGGACCGGAGACGGCAATTCGCTGGCGCGAGGCTGGTTTCCGGATGCTGAACGTGGACAACGACGCCCTCTTCCTGCGCGCCGGCGCGGCCCATGTGCTGGAAGCGCTGCGCGGCGTGAAGCGCGAGGCCGCCAGAACTGGCTACTGACGCCGAGCTGGATCCCTCCGTCTTGGAGGCGCTCAAGCGCTTCGACTCGCCCACCCTGAGCAACGCCATTGAGACCTTCGCGATCCGTCCCTGGGACGAGGGCTACATGTCGATGGATATCCGCTGCCTCTTTCCCGAGCTCGGCCCACTAGTCGGCTACGCGGCGACCGCCACCATCCGCGCGCGCGGGCGGCCGGCGCACGGCGACCAGACAGCGCTTTATCAGCACGTGCGCGAAGTGTCCGGGCCGCGTGTGGTGGTGGTGCAAGACCTGGACGAGCCGCCGGGATGCGGGTCGCTCTGGGGCGAGGTGAACGCCACCATCTTCGGCGCCCTGGGCTGCATCGGCTGTGTGACCGACGGCTGCGTTCGCGACCTGAAGGAGTCGCGTGCGATGGATTTCCACTTCTTCGCGCGCGGGCCGGGTGTCTCGCATGCCTACGTGCGGGTGGAGTCCGCCGGCCGGCCGGTGACGGTGGGGGGGCTGCGCGTCAGCCCCGGTGATCTCATCCACGCCGACCAGCACGGCGTGCTGTTGATCCCGCGCTAGATCGCCGCCGAGCTGCCGGCGGCTGCCAAGCGTGTCATCGCGAGCGAGCAGAACCTGCTCACATGGGTGCGTTCGTCGGAGTTCGACGCCGACGAGCTGATCGAGAGACGGCGCGTGAAGCACTAGTCGATCACGCCGGCTCCCAACCCGCGAGCGTAGACATCCGCGAAAAAAGCACAAAAGACGGCCACCGGGGCCACGCCGATGGTGACAGCGGCAAATATGAAACCTGAATCAGAGATGTCGACGCTGGTCGATCCCACCGCAGCCACCAGCGTCTGCGCGCTCTCGTCGGACACGAAGGCGAAGGCATAGAAGTAATCGTTGAAGACGATCGCCAGGCCAAAGAGAAAGACCGCAGCCAGCGCAGGCGCAGCCACCGGCGCGACCACCTTCCACAGCACATCGCCGGTCTGGGCGCCCTCGACACGGGCCTGGTCGATCAGGTCCCGCGGCAGCCCGCGAAAGAAGGACCACAGCACCCAGGTTCCGAAGGGGATGACCAGGCTTGGGTAAGTGAGGATCAGCGCCAAAGGCGAGTTGAGGAGGTGGAGCCCGCTGAGCATGGTGACCAGCGGCAGAAAAAGCACTCCCTGCGGAAGGAGGTACGTGGCGAACAGCGCGACGACGATGCCCCGGCTGTAAGGCACGTCCAGGTAGGCCAGCGCATAGCCGGCGAGGAGGCTCGCCACGAGGCTGATGGCCAGCGTGCTGATCATCACGAGCGCGGTGTTGGCCAGCCAGTGCTGGAAGGTGCGAGATGCGAGCAGGTTCGTGTAGTTGGCCCAGTAGGGACTGTCCGGCCACCATGGGTTGCCCCGGATCAGCTGCTCGTCGGCGGGCTTGAGGGAGGCGACCACCATCCATTCGAAAGGCGCCAGCGCGAAGATGAGGAGCAGCGCCAGGACTATCAGCCAGGGCGCCTGACTCAGCGCCTTTCTCACTGCCGGCCCGCCACTCGCACCACGAAGACCAGCACCACCAGGTAGACGGGGATGATGGATAGCGCAACTGCGGTGCCCACCCCCAGGGCGCCGTCCCGTAGGGCGATCTGGAATGCCATCGTGCTGACGATGGTGGTCTCGTTGGCGGGCCCACCACCGGTCAGCAGGTGGATGATGGCGAAGTCGCCAAACGTGCCGACCACTGAGAGGACCGTGCCCAGGGCCAGGGCCGAGCTCAGGTAAGGCAGCACCACCTCCACGAAGCGGCGCATCGGACGAGCTCCGTCGATGACAGCCGCATCCAGCACAGCCGCAGGGACTGAGCGCAGCGCCGCAAGCAGCAGCACTCCGAACAGGGCCGTCCCGTGCCAGACATTGACAGTGATCAAGCTCGCCATCGGCAGCGGTCCCACTCCCAACCAGGCGATGGAGTCGGGGACCAGGTGCGCCTGTAGCAGCAGGTAGTTGATTCCGCCGTGGACGTTGCTGAAGAGGTAATACCAGGCCACGGTGCCGATCACGACCGGAAAGACGAAGGGCAGGAACAAGAGCGCGTAGACCACCCGCCGGCCGGGGAACGTGCGCGTCAACGCCAGAGCCATCAAGAGCCCGAGGCCGGCCTTGATGACAGTGCTCAAGCTTGTGTAGACGGCGGTGTTGCGCAGAGCGTCCGCGTAAGTGCCCTGATGGAGCAGGTATTGGTAGTTGGCAAGACCGATGAAATGGCCCGACTCGCCGACCTGAGCGTCCGTGAAGCTGAACCAGACCGCCAGGCCCAGCGGGTATGCGATCACCCCGATCACGAAGAACAAGGCCGGCGCCAGCAGCAGCGCCGGAACTACAAGTCGCCTAGGGCGAACGGCGCGAGATACCGCGGCCCTCAGCCTTTGACGGCGCCCGCGGTCATACCCGCGACGAAGTGATCGACAAAGAACGAATACAGCACGGCGACCGGGACGGAGCCCAGAAGCGCAGCGGCCATCAGCTCGCCCCAAAAGAACTCGTCACCGTGGATGAGCTCCTGCGTAACGCCGACCGGGATGGTCTTGACCAGGCTGTCGTTCATGAAGATGAGCGAGTAGAGGAATTCGTTCCATGAGAGGGTGAAGGCAAACAGCGCGGCGGCCAGTATGCCCGGGATCGCCAGCGGGATCGCGATCCGGAGCATGGCCTGGATGCGGGTTGCGCCATCCACCAGGGCCGCTTCCTCCAGCTCGCGCGGAATGCCTTTGAAGAAGCCCATGAGCATCCATGTGCAGAAGGGGATCAGGAAGGTGGGATACGTGAGGATCAGTGCCCACAGGTTGTTGAAGAGATGAAGCTCGCGGATGACGAAGGTCAGCGGCAGGAAGAGCAGCGTGGGCGGCACCAGATAGGTCACGAAAATTCCCCAGCCGATGGAGTCGGCACCGCGATAACGCAGGCGTGCCAGTGAGTAGCCGGCCAGGACGCTGCAGAAGAGGGAGATGAGGGTGGAGACGATCGCCACCACCGCCGTGTTGAACGCCCAGTGCGGGAAGTTGGTCTTGGTGAATAGGTCCTGATACCAGGCAAGGGTCGGCTCCCGCACCCACAACGGGCTGACCGAGAAATCGAACAGCTCGGAGGCCGACTTGAACGACGTGACGGCCATCCAGTAGAACGGGAACAGCGTCACAGCCAGGAAGACGAGCAATGGAATATAGATGCGGATCGCGCGGCCGACAAATTTGTCGCCGACGACGCGGCCGGTCCCCGGCCTGCGGACCCGGGGCCGTAAGACCCCTGGCTGGCCCGACCGGGCAGTGCTTTGCGTGGCCATCTACTCGGGCCTCCGGAGCATGAAGAGGACGATGGCGACCACGATGGTGAGCAGTGGGAATAGCACCAGCGAGATTGCGGCGCCCAGGCCGATCGCGCCCCCCGGGATGCCCCACTGGTAGGCCCAGATGGAAAGCAGCTGTGTGCTGTTGTAAGGGGCCCCGTTGGTGAGCACGAACGGCCCCTGGAAGTCGGCAAAGGTCAGGATGGTGGAGAGGAGCAGGACCACCAGCAGCACCGGCCGCAGCAACGGCAGTGTGATGTTTCTGAATTGCTGCCAGCGGCTGGCGCCGTCCACACGAGCCGCCTCGTAAAGGTCGAGCGGGATGACCTGCATGCCGGCCAGGAAGGAGATGGCGTAAAAGGGCATGCCGCGCCAGATGTTCACCACTATCAGTGCCGCCATCGCATTGGCGGGCACTCCGAGCCAGTTCGGTCCTGGATAGTGCACCAGATGGGTGTTCACCAAGATCCAGTTGAGGACGCTGAACGTGGGGTCGAACATCCACCTCCACGCCTCGTAGCTGAGCACGGTTGGGATGATGTAGGGAAGTAGCAGGGCCGCCCGCACGAAGCGTCGGAACGGGAAGATCTGGTTCAGCAACAGCGCCATGACCAGCCCGAGGCCGAGCTTGAAAACGGTCGTGACCCCTGTATAGAGGAAGGTGTTGATGACTGCTCCGTAGAAGACACCGTCGGTGTTGCGCAACTCGAACCGGTAGTTCCCGAGACCGATGAACTTGCCCAGGTTCCCGAGCTCGGAGTCCGTAATCGACAACCAGATCCCGAAAAGGAAGGGGTACAGCAGAAAGATGCCCAGAACAAAAAGTGTTGGTACGAGCAGGAGATAACCGAGCGGCGCCTCGCGGTCATAGATCCGCACGCGACGCTGGTGCCAGACGGGGACCGCGTCAGCCCGGGTCGCGGTCCCCATCTCTAAGAGCCCACGCTAGGTGCCTTTAGGGCCGCTCGAAGATTGCCTTCAGCGACGTTTCCGCCGCGCTGATCGCGGCCTCTATGTCACCTGTTCCGCCGTTGGCCAGCGCCTTGGCGAACATGTCGGCCACGATGAACTGCGTCTGCGCCTGGGCCGTCTTCTTGCTTGGCATTGCCGGCCAGCCCGGCCACTTGCCCGGTGCAACCACATCCTGAAAGGCCTTGAGCTTGGGGTCCGTCGCGAAGACGGGGTCGTTGTGCAACGCCTCGAACGGGCCGGCGTTGTAGCCGCTCGCAATCATCGTCCACTTCTGGTATTGGTCTTTTTCCATCAGGTGGAGAAGCATCGCCTTGGCCGTCTCGGCGTCCGGCGACCACTTCATCACAGCGTGATTGAAGATGAGGTTCATGGCGAAGGTGCCCTTCGGACCACTGGGCATAGGTGCGTTGTTGGTCACGTCCGTGTACTTGTGAAACTCGATTTTCTCGCGGATGTAGATGCTCGCTCCGTTCAGCGTCCCGCTGATACGGTCGGCGTGATAGGCCTGGTTGTTGTCGGGGTCGAGCCACTCGGGATGCACGACGAAGCCGCCCTTGACCGCTCCCTGCGCCCACCTGATGGCGTCGCGGGTCTCCATCGAGTTGATGGCGACCGTCTTGCCGTCGGCGTTCACCTCTTTGCCGCCGTAGCCCCAGAGCACCGGGTTCCACATTGTCAGCGAGTCGCCATACGCGTGGCCGTCAGTCTGTGAGATCGACTTGCCGGTCGTCTTTAGCTTGGCGGCGGCGGCAGCGAGCTCGTCCCAGGTCGTGGGGAAGGTTGTGACGCCTGCCTGCTGGAAGTAGTCGGTGCGGTACGTCCAGGCGTTGGGCACGACGGTGTAGGGAATCGCCCGCCAGGTGCCGTTGACCTTGCAGAAGGCCTCGTTGACGGCGTCCGGCTTGCCGAGCTTGCCGATCAGGATGTTGACCTCGTTGCTCACGTCCAGGCAGGCATCGGTGTAGAGCTGAGGCCAGCCGTACTGCATCTGGATGATGTCGGGACCAGAGTTTGCTTCGACCGCGGCGGCGGTCTTGGGCTGCAGCTGGTCGCCGGTGACTCTCTCGATTGCAACCGTCACGCCGTTGGCGTCACCCCATTCCATAGCCTGGCGCGTGAACTCGGCGTCGGCCGGCTTGACGAAGCTGGTCCACTGCAGCAGCCGGATCGAGGCGCCCTTTCGCGGCTTGGGGATGGTGGCTGTGGGGGTCGAACTAGACTGGCTACCGCAAGAGATGAGTATCTCGGGGAAGGCGATCGTGGCCACGGCCACCCCGGCCGTCTGCAGGAATTGTCGGCGCGACCAGCCGGTTTTGGCCCTCTTCTTCGATTGCGCCATGAAAGGAATCCCCCTGTTATTAACTAAATGCGGGAGGCCCTGAAGATGCTCATCTTAACCCGGGGTCCGTTTGCCGGCCTAATAGCGAACGTGCCCGCCCTACTGCGCAGCGCCCGCTGATGTACCTGGCCGAGCTGCGCGGCCGCGCCGAACCGATCCGCGTGGGCGTGGTCGGCATCGGCCGGATGGGTCGGGGTGTAGTCGATCAGGTGGCGACCATGCGCGGGATGCGGGTGATGGCGGCCGCCGACGTCGACCTCGGCCGCGCCGAGGCCTGCCTGCGGGAGAACGGCGCCGATCCCGTCGTCACGGACCAACTGGGCCCGGCGCAGGACGCTCTGCGCCAAGGGCGCCCGGTCGCAACGGCCGACGCCACCCTTATGCCGCAGCTTGAGCTGGACGCGGTGGTGGAGGCGACCGGGCAACCCGACGTGGGGGCTCGGGTGGCGGCTGATGCCATCGAGAACCGCCGCCACGTGGTGATGCTCAACGTGGAAGCGGATGTGGTCGTCGGGCCGATCCTGGCTGAGCGGGCGCGGCGCGCCGGCGTCGTTTACACGCTCGCGGCGGGCGACCAGCCGGGCGCCATCTTCGAGCTGGCCGAGTGGGCCCAAACGCTGGGGTTCAGGGTCGTGTGCGCCGGCCGTGGGACGGTGCTCTTCACAGACGACCACTATGCCACCCCGGAGACGTACCGGGAGCAGGCGGAACGCAACCTGATCAACCCCAAGATGTACTGCTCGTTCCGCGATGGCACGAAGTCGCAGACCGAGATGGCGGCGGTCTCGAATGTATTGCGGATGCCGCCTGAGGTCCGCGGCATGCACGAGCCTTACAGCCGCTGGCAGGACCTCGGCCGCGTCTTCAGCCTGAAGAAGGACGGCGGCATCTTGCTTCAAGAGGGGATGGTCGACATGGCCAACGCCATCGACCCCGACGGCCGCTACGTTCACGAGGACAAGGTCTTCCCCGGCATCTTCGTCGTTGTCACGTCCGGCCACGCTGGGGTTCGCTCGTCCATGGGTTCGATGTTCGAGCCCGGGTTCGGCGGCACGGCCCAGCAATGGGGTCCCAACTGGGGTCTCTTTCGCCCCTATCACCTGGCCTGCGTTGAGGTGCCGATGTCAGTCGCACGCGCCGTGCTCCAGGGCCGGCCGACGGGTGACCTACGCGGCGGGATGGTAGCCGAGCTGATCGCGGTCGCCAAACGGGATCTGGAACCGGGCGACGAGCTGGACGGCGCCGGCGGCTACACGGTGTATGGACTGTCCGAGCGCTACGAGGTGGCGCGGGAACAGCACCTCCTGCCCTTCGGATTCGCTTATCGCGGGCGGGTGAAGCGAGCCGTGACAAGGGATCAGGCGCTCAGCTGGGACGACATCGAGACCGAGCGGTCGGGGTTCTTGTATGAGCTCCGAGAGGAGCAGGACGGGCTCTTCGCCTAGCTCTCGCGGGCGCTACTCTGAACAGCGCTGATGGAGGGCGTTCGCGTCGGCCGTAGCGGGCTGCAGGTGAGCAGGCTCTGCCTGGGCACGATGATCTTCGGCAGCCAGCGCGACCAGTCAGAGGCGTTCGCGATCATGGACATGGCCGCGGAGCTGGGAATCGACTTCCTCGATGTCGCCGATGTCTACCCGGTCCCGCCCGTGTCAGAGACCTGGGGCCGCACCGAGGAGATCGTTGGCGCCTGGCTCCAGGGCAAACGCGAGCGCTTCGTGGTGGCGACCAAGTGTCGGAGCTTGAAGCGCCTATGGAGGAGACCCTCGAGGCCCTCGATCGCCTTGTGCAGGACGGTAAGGTCCTGTACGTCGGCGTCTCGAACTTTGAGGCTTGGCAGGTCGCGATTGCAATGGAGGCGATTGCGAAGTCCAACCTGGCACGCATCACCGTTCTGCAGCCCCGCTACAACCTGCTCAACCGATCGCACGAGCGCGACCTGCTGCCGCTGGCGCGCGCTTCGGGCATGGGCGTGGTGCCCTACAACCCCCTCGCCGCCGGCGTGCTGACCGGCAAGTACAGGCGTGGCGAGGACCCGCCGGGCGAGTCCCGCTTCGCCCAAGGCGACTACGGCCGGATGTACCAGGGCCGCTACTGGAATGATCGCATGTTCGACGTTGCAGACGCGGTGGTGGAGCTCGCCCGCGAGGACGGCTGTACGCCCGCTCAGCTTGCGGTGGCCTGGCTGCTGGCGCAGCCGGAGGTGACTGCACCCATCATCGGCGCCTCCAGGCCAGAACAGTTGGTGGAGACGACGAAGGCGGTGGGGCTGAGTCTCTCCGAGGCGACAATGCAGCGGCTGGACCAGGTCTCGCAGCCGTTTCGTTAGCTGCTATTTGCTCGCGGTGCTACGGGCGGCAGCAACGACTTCGGACTGCAGAGCCTGCCGGTATCCCTCGCCGCCGCGTCATCGAACGCTTACGTCGTTGTCACTGTGGGGCTCTCGACCATCTTCCTGCGTCAGCCGCTCACGCGAGACCGTGGCACGGCAGTGGCACCAACGCTTGTCGGCGTGACTCTTCTCGCCCTATCCGCCTGACGTTGCTAGCGTTTGGGCTGAGCTTTCCCTCTTAGGTAGCGCTTTTCAATCGAGGCCACGAGCGAATAGGTGGTATCGACCATGTTACCCACATAGAGCCCACCTGCTTGAGTGAGAAGTTGGTAAGCGTCTGCTGTCTGCCATCCGTAGTCGCCGACGAGCCACCCCACCAGCTCTGCATAGGCGATGCGAGCGGCATCCTCCATCGGTCGCGCGCTTCCGACGGTCATGATCCGATCGCCGGATTCAATCCTGGGCCATGAGATCTGATGTCCCTTTAACACGCTGAATACGACGGTAACTTTAGAGGTGATCTCGAGAGCCACCCCACAAAGCTCGCCCTGGCCCTGCCGGGCGTGGGTGTCACCTGTGTAGAACAGCGCGCCCTCATTCCAGACCGGAAGGTAGATCGTGTTTCCCGGACAGACGTCTGGAACGTCCATGTTTCCGCCGAACGGGCCCGGTGACAGAGCTGTGATGGCTTCCAGGTCGGGAGCCACAGCCAGCGTGCCCATGAAGGGTTGCCACGGGAGAGAAAGCCCAAGTTCGTCGTTAACCAATTGGCCCTGCACGAGGCGCCAGACCCAGACCTTCTCTGCGAGCTGCGGCTGCAGCGTGCGGGTGAGTGTGGTGGATGTGAGACCGCCAAAGAAGGGGATCAGACAGCTGACGGCGAAGTCGCGTGTGGGCTCGATCCCCTCGATACTCACCGCCAGTACGTCGCCTGGTTCGGCGCCCTCGACATAGATCGGGCCGGTCTGTGGGTTCAAGAACTTTGCGTTCGCGAGTGAATGGCTTGGTAAGTCCTGGGTCGACAGAATCCGGCTTTCGAATGCGTCCTCGCAGTGGATGGTGACCCGTTGACCCTGAGCCACCCGCGCTATCGGCTCGCGATAGGGGCTGAATACGTAGCTGAATGTCTTAGGGATGACCTCGACGGGCGCGTTTCCACTCATCTCTTCCTTTCCCTCGCTCTGTGAAGAGCAATCCGACGGGGGCACCTCGGCCGTGCCTGGCTCGCGACAAACGAGTCGTGCCACCTTGATACGCGGTCACGCCGAGCCACCGAGTGCTGCGGCTATGCCGCGAGGGGCGGGCACGACCCCAGCAGCGACGCGGGCTTCTGCGCGACTCCTGCTTGACAGCCCGCACCGTTGTCAGATAGCTAGACCATCGGCGCAAAGTAAGCGGGCCGCTCGGCATTTCCGCCAATTCAGCTCAAAGATGTAACGGGCTGGGGAGCGGTCCGCTATTGCCACCATACACCTCGTCCGTCCGCGTGCTGAAAAATTCTTGAGAGCGCTGGATCGCGGCTTTGCTGCCTCGCCCAGACAATTCGCCAAGTGCCGCGGCGTGCAGCCAAACATCGCGGTTTGCCACCAGCGTTGCTGTGCATCGGGAGCTCAGCGACCGCGATACTCCGGCTTGCGTTTGCCCGCGAAACCTGCGTGGAACTCGCGGAAGTCCTCGGCCGTCATCAGTAGCGTCTGGGTGAACGCCTCAATCTCAATTGCGCTGGAGTAGTCGGTTGAGGCCGCGCGGTTGAGCATCTCCTTCGTCATCGCCAGGCCCCATGGAGCGAGCTCCTTCAATCGGCTGACCTGTTCGGCGACAGCTGCGTCGAGCTGGTCGTCGGCAACGACCTTCGCGGCAAGGCCCCAGGCGAGGGCCTCCTGGCTGGTGATCTTGCCGCCAAGCAGAAGAGCCTCCGTGGCCCGGCCGAGGCCGATGATCCGCGGGAGCAGCCAGCAGATCCCCATGTCGCCACCGGAGAGCCCGACGCTGGTGAAGAGAAACCGGAAGCTTGCCGACTCGGCCAGGACGCGAATGTCGGCCGCGGCCGCGATGACGGCGCCTGCGCCTGCCGCGACGCCGTTGACCGCCGCAATCACGGGCTGGGGAATCTCGCGCAGGTTGCGCACGCAAGCGCCTGTCATCCGGGCGAACTCATAGACGTCGCGGGTGCCCATCTTCAGGAGCTCGGCGATGATCTCGTCGACGTCCCCGCCCGAGCAGAACCCGCGTCCGCGGCCCCGGATCACCAGAACGCGGACGTCCTGGCGCCGGCGCAGCGAATCGGTCAGGTCGCGGATGTCGGCGTAAACGTCAAAGGTCAGCGAATTCAGACGCTCCGGACGCGAGAAGCTGATCATCCCGACCCCGTCGCGCTCCTCATAATCGAAGTGCTCCCAACGTTTCCGCGGGACGCGCGCGGGGCGCCCTTCTGTCACAGGCGGCGCACCGCCACGGCGTCTATCTCGATAAGCGCATCAGGGTCGACGAGGGAGCGCACCTCGATCAGCGTTGATGCGGGGTAATCGTTGCGGAAAAACTCGCGGTACGGGGCTCCAAGTGCGCCCCGATTGTCTCTGTAGGCCTTCATATCGGTCACGTAGTAGGTGAGCTTCACCGTGTCCTCCGGCGCGCAACCGGCCGCTCGCAGGGCGACTGCCACGTTGTGAATGGCCCGAGCGTATTGCGCCACGATATCGCCAGGCTCGACGATCTTGCCGGTTGCGTCGGAACCGATCTGACCGCCAATCCAAACCGTGTCTCCGGCGATAGTGGCGTGCGAGAAACCACGCGCCGGCGCGAGCTCTTCGGGGTTGATGTTTCGGGGCCGGTCGGCCGACTGCATGAAGGTAGTATGTCGAGGCAGGGCACGCCGGGCGCGCGCAGGGCGCATAGTGACATCGAAGCAGGTGGCACGATCGGCTCATGTGGACACCTTCACCCGGGACAACCTTCCTCCCCGACAACAGTGGCCTGAATTCCTGTTTACTCGTCCCGAGCTTGCCTACCCGCCCGCGTTGAACTGCGCGGCGGAGCTTCTCGACCGCCATGTCGAGGCCGGCAACGGAGACAGGCGGTGCATCGTCACCGACGGCGAGACCTGGACGTACAACGACTTGCTCGCGAAGTCGAACCGGGTCGCTCGGGCGGTGGTCGATGAGATGGGACTGGTGCCTGGCAACCGCGTGCTGTTGCGCGGCCCCAACAACCCCTGGCTGGTCGCGAGCTGGCTTGGCGTCGTCAAGGCCGGGGGAGTGGCAGTCGCGACCATGCCGCTGCTGCGGACGCGCGAGCTGGAAACGATGGTGGAGATCGCCGGCGTGACCATGGCGATCTGCGACCACCGATTCATCGAAGACATGGAGGCCGCAGCTCCCCACGATTTCCAGATCATTCCTTATGGAGGCTCTGACCAGGACGACTTGACGAACCTGGCTGCGACCAAGCTCTCGACCTTCACAAACATTGCCACGGCGGCCGACGACGTGTGCATGCTCGCGTTCACTTCGGGCACGACCGGAAAGCCGAAGGCAACGATGCACTTTCACCGGGACGTGCTCGCCATCGCGGATACGTTCTCGCGTCACGTACTTCAGCCGACTCCAGACGACCTGTTCGCTGCGAGCCCGCCGCTGGCCTTCACGTTTGGGCTTGGTCAGAGCGTCGTCTTTCCGTTGAGGGCCGGCGCGGCTGTCTACTTGCTCGAGCAGCCCGCACCGCCGCGCATGCTAGAGGCGATCGAGCGCCACGGCATCACCGTGCTCGCGACAGCCCCCACCGCGTATCGAGCGATGGTGCCCAACCTGGGCGCGGCCCGACTGACGTCGCTGCGCGCGTGCGTGTCGGCGGGTGAGACGCTCCCGAAGGCGACCTGGGACGCGGTCCACGACGCGTGCGGGATCCAAATCATCGACGGCATCGGCTCGACCGAGATGCTCCACATCTTCATCTCCGCCGCCGGTGATGAGATCCGCCCCGGCTGCACCGGGCGCGAGGTGCCGGGTTACGTGGCGGAGGTCCAGGATCTGGACGGCAGACCGGTTGCCGACGGAGAGCTCGGGCGGCTGGCCGTGAAGGGTCCGACGGGATGCCGCTATCTTCGAGCCGACCGCCAGGCGACTTACGTTCGCGACGGCTGGAACATCACCGGCGACGTCTACGTTCGCGACGGCGATGGCTACTTCCGCTATCAGGCGCGCGCGGACGACATGATCATCAGCGCCGGCTACAACATCGCCGGGCCTGAGGTCGAAGAAGCGCTGCTCATGCATCCCGCGGTCGCCGAGGCGGCCGTGGTGGGGGCGCCCGACGAGGAGCGGGGCATGATCGTCAAGGCGGTGGTGGTGCTTCGGCCAGGCGCAGAGCTCGGCCCGGAACCAGCGAAGACATTGCAGGACTTTGTCAAGAGCCAGATCGCTCCGTACAAATATCCGCGCGCGATCGAGTTCGCTGATGAGCTGCCACGCACGGCGACAGGCAAGCTGCAGCGGTTCCGGCTACGGGAAGGGGGCTAAAGGCCGCGAAGGAGACACTCAGCATCGCGATCATCGGCGGCGGGCCCGCGGGGCTCTACCTGGCGACGCTGGTCAAGCTGCTGAACCCGAAGCACGAGATCGAGGTCTGGGAGCGAAATGCCGCGGACGACACGTTTGGGTTCGGGGTCGTCTTTTCCGATGAGACACTCGGCGGCATCGAGCACGCCGACTCGGGCTTCTACGAACGGCTCTCGAAAGACTTTGCGATCTGGGACGACATCGACGTGCACTACCACGCACAGGTCCTTACCTCGGGCGGGCATGGGTTCGCGGCCATCAGCCGGCAACGCCTGCTGGCGATCCTGCGGGACAGGTGCGAGGAGTTGGGCGTCACCATCCACTACCGCGAGCAGGCGCCTCCCGTCGAGCGGCTGCGCAGCTCGTTCGACCTGGTAGTCGCGGCCGATGGTGTCAACAGCCTGACCCGCAGCGCGCACGCAGACGTTTTCCAGCCGGTGCTCGATGTACGCCGCGCGCGCTATATGTGGCTGGGCACGCCGCTGGTCTTCGACGCATTCAAGTTCTTCATCGCCGAGACCGATATCGGAACCGTGCAGGCACACGCCTATCCCTACAGCGACTCGATGAGCACGTTCATAGTCGAGCTCGAAGATGGCAGCTGGACGCGGAGCGGTCAGATCGACGCTTCGGAGCGCTCATGGACGGCCGGTGAAAGCGACGAGCAGGGAATCGCGTTCTGCGCCAACGTGTTCGCCGACGCGTTGAACGGACAGCGCCTGCTGGCCAACAACAGCCGCTGGATTCGGTTTGCGACGGTGCGCACGCGGTGCTGGCGGCACGGCAACCTACTCCTGATCGGGGACGCGGCCCATACCGCCCACTTCTCGATTGGTTCGGGGACGAAGCTGGCGATGGAGGATGCGCTCGCGCTGGCTGCGTGTCTGCACGAAAACCCGAGCGTGGACGCGGCTCTCGTCGCCTACGAGGCCGAGCGCCGGCCGGTTGTCGAGAGCGCGCAGCGTGCTGCACAGGCAAGTCTCGAGTGGTTCGAGAACATCTCGCAGTACACGACCCAGGAGCCGCTCCAATTCGCCTTCAACTTGCTCACCCGCAGCCGTCGTGTGACGTACTGGAATCTCAAGGTGCGCGATCCCGAGTTTGTCGCCAAAGTCGACCAGTGGTTCAGCCCAGGCCGCGAGCCGGTGCCGCCGATGTTCGCTCCAATCCGGCTGCGCGAGCTCGAGCTGGCCAATCGGGTGATCGTCTCGCCGATGGACATGTATGCCGCCGATGATGGATTGATCGGCGATTTCCACCTCGTGCACCTGGGCAGCAAAGCGCTGGGGGGCGCGGCGCTGGTCATGACCGAGATGGTCTGCGTGTCCCGCGAGGGCCGCATCACGCCTGGATGCGCCGGCATGTACAGGCCTGAACACGAGGCCGTCTTCACTCGGCTGGTCGATTTCGTGCACGAGCACAGCCAGGCGAAGATTGGCATCCAATTCGGCCATTCCGGTCGCAAGGGTTCGACCAAGCTCATGTGGGAGGGCATGGACGAGCCGCTCGAATCTGGGAACTGGGACCTGGTCGCGCCCTCGCCTCTCCCCTATCTACCCATCAGCCAGGTCCCTCGCGAGATGACGCGCCCCGACATGGACCTCGTCAAGGACCAGTTCGTCGCCGCCACGCGGATGGCGGTTCGCGCCGGTTTCGATCTGCTCGAGCTCCACTGCGCGCATGGCTACCTGCTGGCAAGTTTCATCTCTCCGCTGACAAACTTGCGTCGCGACGAGTACGGCGGCAGCCTGGAAAACCGGCTCCGCTATCCGCTCGAAGTATTCGATGCCATCCGAGCAGCGTGGCCGGCGGCCAAGCCGATGACGGTTCGCGTTTCGGCCGTCGATTGGTACGAGGGCGGTTTGAGCGCCGAGGACTCGGTAGAGGTGGCGCGAGCGTTCGCGGCGCATGGGGTGGATGCAATCGACGTGTCCACCGGTCAGACAATCGCAGAGGAGCAGCCCAGCTTCGGGCGGAGCTACCAGACACCCTTTGCGGACCGGATTCGAAACGTAGCGGGCGTCGCCACGATCGCCGTCGGGGCGATCAGCGGCTACGACGATGTGAATAGCATCATCCTGGCGGGCCGGGCTGACCTGTGCGCGCTTGGGCGGGCGCACCTATACGATCCTGCGTGGACGCTGCACGCGGCAGCAGACCAAGACGTCGCCGTGACATGGCCGGTGCAGTTTCAGCGGGGAAGCAGGAAGCCGCCCTCAGGTCGAACCGACGGCCCGCGTCCTCGCCTGGAGTTGATCCGCGGCGCGACGAAGGGGCGCCACCGGCGCTGGCGGCCAAGAGCAACGCGCTAGCGCTACCCTTTCGGCCAAGAGAATGGCCGACGTGCTTGACCGTTTTCGGCTCGACGGGCGTGTTGCCGTCGTGACCGGTGCGTCAGCAGGCCTGGGCGTGGCGTTCGCGTACGCACTAGCCGAGGCTGGTGCAACCCTGGTGCTCGGCGCCCGGCGCCTGGACCGCCTTCAGGAAACGAAGACCGGTGTCGAGGCAAGAAATCAGAAGTCCCTGATCTTGCTGCTCGATGTCGCCGATCCCGCTCAATGCACAAACGCTGCCGCTGAAGCGATGGCGGCTTTCGGACGGGTCGACATACTCATAAACAACGCCGGCATTGGAACAGCCGTTCCCGCCCTAAAGGAAACGCCGGATGAGTTCCGGAGGGTGATCGAAATTAACTTAAACGGGTCGTACTGGATGGCCCAGGCGTGCGCTCGTGTGATGCTCCCCGGCAGTGCGATCCTCAACGTCTCGAGCATTCTCGGCATCACGACAGCCGGCCTACCCCAAGCTGCGTACTCGTCAAGCAAAGCCGCAATCATGGGCCTTACCCGGGATCTTGCCCAACAGTGGACCCGTCGGAAGGGAATCAGGGTCAACGCGCTGGCCCCAGGTTTCTTTCCGTCGGAGATGACAGCGCAATTCAGCGCGGCCTACCGGGAGTCACAGATGCCGAGGATTCTCATGGGCCGTGAGGGCGATCCTGCGGAGCTGGCGGCGGCGGCTCTCTTCTTGGTTAGCGACGCGTCGTCGTACATCACCGGCCAGACGCTGATCGTCGATGGTGGAGTCACACTTTCCTGAAGGACGCGCGAGACTGGCGGTTCAAGCCGGCTATAGATAGCCGCCGACGGCGGAGTATGTTCGACGAGTGAGCGATAAACCGGAAACCGTGATTTCGTGGCGAGGCATCCGCGCGCACTCGCGCGTGGTCGCCAGCGACGGCGTCGAGGTTGGTCATGTGACCGAGGTGGCAGCGCTGCCCCAGGAGGACATCTTTCACGGTGTTGTGTTGACACACCACATACTCGGTCACCATATCCTCGTACCGGCAGTCGACATCGACAGGATCACCGAGCGGGCCGTCTATCTCAAGTCGACCAGTCAAGCCGCCGAAAAGTACGAGCGCTTCCATCAGATGTACGTAAGGCGTCTCGGTCTCACCGGGTTGTTCCGCTGGAAACATCTCGGCTGGAAGGACAGCTCGGAATAGCCTAATTCGTGGCGCAGCGTCTCCGTAGGTCTGGTTGGCCAACGGGTGCGAGACCTCGGCTGTTAACGCGGAGCATCGAAGCGTATGCGCCACAAGGTTGGCGTCAGTATCAAGGCGGTGGCGAAGGCTGCCGACCCGCCCACGATGAATGTCACACGGGGCGACGTGAGGTCCAGTAGCACGCCGGCGAACAGATAGGCGAGCGCACTGCCGGTGAAGGCTGCCGTGCCCAGCAACCCGAAAACGCGTCCCAACATCTCCGGCGGAACCAGGCGCTGAATCAGCGTGTCGGCCGCCACGTTCTCGGCTCCGTTACCGACTCCGGCGACGGCCTGAATGGTGCCGGCGCTAATGCCGTTCGGTACCAAGCCCGTCACGAGTGTTCCGGCCGCGGTCAGGAACCAAGCACCAACCAGGAGAGCGGCGGGACGCATGGGTCGGCGCCAGGCCAGCAGTCCGATCGAGCTGGCGAGCATACCGAATCCGAATGCGGCGGTCACCAGTCCGAATCCCAAGGCGTTGAGGTGAAGGGTGTCCCGTGTTAGGAACACGAGCGCAACGTTGTCGACCGCTGCGAAAGTCACCAACAAGAACACGCCGATCAGCAGCGCCCTAATGGAAGAGTGCCTCCAAGCGAAGGTAAGGCCCGCCAGGCTGGCCGACGCGACGCCACCTTCTGATTTGCCTTTGGGTGCTCGCACGGGCGGAAGGGTCAGGACGAGCGCGGCTGAGATCAGGAAGCTGGCCGCGTTAGCTCCAAGTCCGCCGCGCACGCCGAAGGCTGAGACGAGTAGGCCGCCGACGATTGGGCCAACCGCGATCTGGAAGTTCAAGGCGCTCCCGATCCACGCGTTGGCCTGAATGAGCTCGTCTTTCTGGACCAGCTGCGGGACGCTGCTGCCAGCTGCCGGACCGTACGTGGTGTCGAACAGCGACGCCACCACGACCATTGGCAACAAGGCGGCGAAGGGTGGCTGCCACCACGCGACTGCCACGAACAGCAGGGCTTGCGCGACATCGCAAGTGACCATCACACGCTTTAGATCTGCCCGGTCAACCAGGGCTCCCATGAACGGTCCAGTAAGGTGCGGCAACGCCTGGGCCAGCAGGAGGGCTCCAACCGCGAGTCCGCTGTGCTCAAGGTCTTTGACGTAGAGGAGGAGCGCGATGACGGAGGCGCCGTCGCCAATGTGGGATGCAGTGCGCGCCAGCCAGAATCGCCCGAATGCTGCATTGCGCAGCACGAGGCTAATGCCGGGCGACTTGGGTTGGCTCGCTATGGCCTCCTCCTTGCGTGCCTCGAACAAAGGCGACGGCCGCGACGATCGGGTTGGAGATGATCACGACCCAGAACGCGGATGTGCGCGACGCAGTCGCGTCAATCGTCAGCCCGCGCATGTCGTGAAGGTGGGGTCATTTGCGCTCTCGACTTAAGCACGTAGACGAGGCTATGTCCTGGTCCCAACCGCTTACTTGCTCTTCTCTCGCGCGTCCCTTTCGCGCAGCGCTTTTTCGTACAGTGCAATCGTTCGACGGGCACTGCGCGGCTGGACATCTGGCCAGACCTGCACGAACAAGATCAGGACGCATCCGGTCCATAGGGCGGTTCCGAGGCTCCTCAACAGATCGGCCAGGAGCGTGACCACTGTGTTTGACGTTGCTGTGTACAACCTCTGGGGGAGTTGTTGTAGTATGTGACGACAATGCTCACGGTACCCGAGGCAGCTCGCCGGACCAAACGGGATCCCGAAACGGTGCGCCGCTGGATCCGTTCTGGCCGACTGAAAGCGACCAGGATCGGCACACAGCATCTGATAGACGAGGAAGACCTGGCACGCCTAGCCAGCGATGCCGCGCTGCAGCTTCCGGCATCCTGGCAACGCACAGCAACTGGCGAGCGCATGCCCGACGTCTTGGCTGCGATTCGTTCCTCGCGCGCCGCCCGCTGACGTGCTGGTTGTCGATGCTG
>WNEZ01011294.1_pt1 | contig 18173 bp, 16 predicted proteins | sample 5400521 | NCBI WGS metagenome assembly WNEZ01 (sample SAMN13153339, study PRJNA577476) | soil metagenome | isolation source: 120 cm saprolite under Douglas fir tree site 2 hole 1 replicate 1 | place: USA:California | collected 2015-04-18
GTGGTCAACGGAAGATGCTGCATGAGTTGCGCGAACACCAGCTTGCCTTGGTTCATCGATCCACCCCGCGCAATGCTGCCTCGCAGGAGGGCAGAACCACAATCCGAGGTTCAAATCGAGACCAAGAAAATCCGTCGCTTATGCGCTTCTCATCAACAACTTACGGGAGCCGAAAGGCAAAATGTTGGGACACTACTGGGTTGGTCTGAGTAGTTAATTTGATGCGCATTTCGATTCGAAGCGGGTTTTGGTAGCACAGGCTTCAGCCTGTGGGCTGTTTTGCGCTAACGAAAATCAAAACCACACAGGCTGAAGCCTGTGCTACTGGACCGCGCCGGACTTGCGCTCTGGCTGCATGCTATAGAGCGGGCCAACAGCAGTAATAAAATTCTTATTTGAAATTCACATGTGTCCCGAAGTTCGCCGGTTACGATCCCTTCTTGCTGATGCGAATATCACCGTGCAGCGTGCGCAGGTGGATTGCAGGTCCGCGGGTTCCCACCTGTCCCGCGAGTGAGTGATCGTCATTATCCCGCCCTCCGGGGCCTTTGAGGCCGGGAAAATCGCAATCCAGATCGCCATTCCGGGTCTGCGCGTCCAACTGAAAACTCGATTGTGCAGGAAGCGAGAGTGAGAGATCACCGGAACGGCTTTCCACGGAAATGTCGGCGCGAGGAGGCTGCGAAAACTCGACCTCGACATCGCCGCCATCATCTGTAATTTGCACGCGGCCGCCCGGATTGCCGATCTTCACATCGCTCTTGCGCGTGGCCAGCGTGACGTCCCCGCTGGAGTCCGAGAGTTCCACGCGTCCCGATCCTGCCTCCAACAGGCCATTGAGTTGCGTGAGCGTCAGGTCCGTTTGCCGCGAACTATATCGCACGCCCTTGTCCACGTGACTCATTTTGATGGGCCCAAAAAAATCTCCTTGGATCGCGGCTTGTCCCTTGATGTCGGCGATTTCGACCTCGCTTCCCCTGCCGGTTATATTCACGTTGCCTGCCGCCCCAACGATGTGAATATCGCCATGCGTGGAATTCACCGAAACATCGCTGCCCGAATTGCGCACATCGATATCGCCGTTGCGCACCGAAATTGAGACACTGCCTTGCGTTCCGGAGATGCGGACATCGCCTCTGTCCGTGCGCACAGAAACGCTCGCTTGCTTCGGGACGTGCACTTCGAGCGCCACCTCGACGCGATTTCTGCCCGCATCGTCATTCGGACGAATCTCGAAGTTGCCATTTCCGGTGTCAACGAGACTGACATGGACGCGTCCACCGGCGGACTGAGCATCTGCTTGATTACTGGCGTAGGCCGTTTTCTTCACGGTGGCCCGAATCTCCGCCGCATCTTCGGGCACTACTGTAATGTCGCCACGGCCCGAAGTGATTGAGATGTGCGAAGCCGCAGGCACGGCCCTGGTCGGAATCTCTTCCGTGAAGGAATAGGGAGTGCCCCGTAGGAATCCGATGTCGCCGAAATCCTCCATGTTTCGATGCGTTCGAATCCAGTCGGCGCCCCCGACAATACCGAGAAGAACCAGCACACCGATAACCAGGAGCACTTCACCACCGGTCACGTTCCCCGACGGCGCGCCTTCAGTGCGCCGCGCCGCCATTCGCTCGTAGAGCTTCAGAGCGCCCCAGAAAATCAGCAGCAGCGGCCACCAACGGGAAAACACACCCCACATTTCAAGGTCAGGATGATAGGAGTGCACGAGCAATAGCGCACCCACCAGGATCAACACCGCGCCGCTGAAAATTGAGCCACGCCGCGCTCTTCCATTGCTCATCGAAATTTGCGCTCCTTCATTCGCTTACACGGATAGCCCACGTGCGTCACGCGCCTAAGGGGCCGGTGGCGGCGGGGGCTGCGAACCCGCGTGTCCGTCCGTGGATGCGGTCTCTTGCAGCAGCTTGACGACTCCGATCACCAGCAAGATCACGGGCCACAAACGGTTGAACGAAGCGACGTGCATCTGCTGGAGCAGGAACAAAGCACCGATCGTGATGAGTACTACGGGTCCCATCAACCCGCGACGGGAACACCGCTGGCACGCGCATTTCGTTCCATTCGCCATCTTTCGCTCCCTCCTAAGAATGCCGCCGAGTCCGCTTCCAAAGCATCCACGCGCCCATCCCGATCAGCAGGACGGGCCAGCCCTTGTCGAAAATCCAATCAAAGGGCAGGACGTGAAGATTGTCGAGCAGAAACAGGACTCCCAGCACGATCAAGACTATTGGGCCAATCGGCGCGCGCGTTTCTCGACGTTCTTCCGAAGACGGCACCGGCTGTTTCCTGGTGCGATCTCGCGCCACAATGAATGCTTCGACCGGCATGTAGCAAATGAAGGCCGCAAGGATGAGTCCCCAAAGTGGCTGATCGGCCCCGCGCGCATTCACCGTGACGAGTCCCGCGAAAATCGCGACGTGAACCAGCGCCTTCATGTACTCGCCGTTGCAAACCGCCCCCAAGCCGGGCACCCATCCCAGCGCAAATGCGAGCCAGGGGTTTGTGCCGAAGGGGGCCGCTGGAACCGCTGGGGTTCCCGGCCGCGCAACCATCGCGGATAAGCACGGCTCGCAGTACAGCGAGCCACGGACCTCGCGCTTGCATGGCGCGCATAGAGCTTTACCGCAATTCTGGCAATAGCCGGCCGCTTCGACCTCCGTATGGACGGCGCAATTCATCCAATGCTCCTTCCCGATTGCGAGTAGATTTTGAGAGATGCTTGATTCAGAGCAGGGAAATTGTGGTCGATGCGGTTCATGAAACGCTGCGGTACATTCTGTCGCGGGGGGATCGCGTCCCCAGGAGCCTCGGCCGGGGGCTCGGTTGTCTGCTCCGTTTCGTTCGCAGGATGCAGTCGCGTCTGAATCTCATATACCAAGCGCAAATCGCTGACCAGCTTCATACCGCGAGCGTACACCTGATGAGCCTGGCGATTTGCGGCGTGGACCACGTTTGCGGGATTCAGGTCTGCAATTGCCGGGGCGCGCCACTGTATCCCAAGCGCCTGGGAAATCACGATTATCGTGACCATTACAGAAACAGCGCCATAAGCAAAGCGCGGCTGCGAAAACGGACGAAGCCAGCCAAACCACGCCCTCCAGCTGGATTTCACGCGCCGTGGACCGAGCGTAGCTTCGAGAATAGCCGATGGCAAATTCGGAGGTTCGGCGAGGGGCTCGAGTTGCGCCAAGGTGCGCACCAGATTGCCTACGTTGGCGATCATTGAGGTGCACCGAGCGCACGACGCCGCATGTGCGTCGACCTGCTCTCGCACCGAAGGCGCAAGAGTTCCGTCGAGATAGTTGCTTAGCTGCGCATCGATTTCTTCGCAGCTCAAATTGTGATGCATCGGTTCCATCGTGCTACGCAGGACGAATGCCCATTTCCTCGAGCCGCTTTGCCAGCTCGATGCGGCCTCGATTGATCCTTGATTTCATCGTACCTTCAGGCACTCCCAGGACTTTCTGAATCTCCTTGTAATCGAACCCCTGGAGGTCTCGCAGAATCACGGCTTCCCGCAATTCGGGTGATACCTTCGCAAGCGCTCGCTGCACTTGCTCGCTGAGCTCGGAGTCGAGAGCGGCCTGGTCCGGCAGGCGGCCGGGCGCAGGTTTGCTCTCGACCTGGGGTGCGTCCTCCATGGAGTCCGTAATGCGATCACGCTTGGTCCGGCGGTAATGATCGATCAGCAAATTTCGCGTTAAGCTCGTCATCCAAGTGGTGAAGGCACCCTGGTCCGTATGGAAGCTGCCTAGCGTGCGATACACACGCAAAAACACCTCCTGTGTCATATCTTCCGCCTCGTGGCGGTGGCCGGTGAATCGGTAGCAAAGGTTGTAGATACGCCTTGTGTGCGCCCGCACCAGTTTTTCCCAGGCCAGGCCGTTGCCCTGGAGGCATTGCTGGACCAGTTGAGCGTCTGGCTCCAACGTTTCGATCGCCTCGCTATCCGCGCCGGCTTCCGGCCTCCACTCCATGAAACGAAAAACCGGGCTGGAAAGTTCCCTTGGCTGGCCTAATCCGTGCGTTGCCTACGGTATCCCGTCTGCCAAGGGCACACAAGCGCCTGCAGTGTCCTAATTTGAAAATTGTCGGAACGAAGGTGGTGGATAGGAAGTCGGGGCTTCAGTGTCTGTGTGACAACTCCGCGCCGGCTCCCTGTAGCGCTCACCTTTAGGTGAGCAAGTGCTTGAATCTACAGTGCCCGCCTGAAGGCGGGCTCTACAAAAGAGCTCAAAAACTGCGTTGCCACACAGACTCTGAAGCCCCGACCTCCTGAAATGCAAATATCAGACTGCATTCAAAACATTACCCGAAATTAGGACACTACCCAAGCGCCCGGTAACGATTCGTCAGAGCGCTTGGGATCGGACACCTCGGATTATGTCCTTTCTTGACACTCACTCGGCGCAACGGGTACGCTCGCGGGCGAATGCGCGCAACTCTTCGCAGGCTCATTGTTGCTTTCTTGGTTCTCGCGGCCCTGGTCGGTCTCGCTTATCAATCGCGCCACAAAATCCATTTGGCAGATTTCACCTGGAGGAAATTCATCCATAGTGTGAGCGAGGCGAATGTCTGGCTGCTGCTGCTGTCGATTGTCGCAATTTATGGCTGTTACGCGATCCGTGCCCTGCGCTGGCAGCGCTTCTGCCGCTATGTGGGCCCCACAAGTTTCGTGAATACGTTCACGGGAACGGTGATGGGCTTTGCCTCGATTTTCGTTTTAGGGAGGGCGGGAGAGCCTGTCCGTCCTCTTCTACTCGCCAGGAAAGATCGCCTGCCGGTAGCCAGCGTGTTCGGGATTTTCTTTCTGGAACGCTTCTGCGACTTCGCAGCTGCCGCGATACTCGCGTGTCTGAGCCTGCTCGTGTTTCCGAATCGGCTCTCCGATGCGGGCGCGGACATGGAGGTGGTGAATGGGGCGCCGCGGCATGGCGCCTGGGTTTTGCTGGCCGCCCTAAGCGCTCTCATTGTGATCCTGGTCTACTACCGCTTGCACGGGGCGGGAGCCGTCGATCGGGGTCTCGAACGCTGGCGCGCAGCCGGCGGGATGCGAAGCCGCATCGCGTCGGCGATCACGGGAATAAGTGATGGTTTGCAGGCCATACGTACTCTCCCGGACCTTTGGGCTGCCATAGTTTACACAGTGATGCACTGGGTGCTCGCGGTCTTGATCTATTTGTTCGTTGCAAAAGCGTTTGGCGACGCGTTTCTTCATTCCGATATGAATTTCTCCGGCGCCATGCTGGTACTGGCAGTCACTCTGGTGGGATCGGCGCTACAGCTTCCAGGAGTGGGTGGCGGCGCCCAGATCGCCAGTTTCATCGGCTTAACAAAAATTTTTGGCGTGGAACAGGAACCGGCAGCCGCCATCGCCGTGGTGCTGTGGATCATTACATTTGCGGGTTGCACTCTCGCGGGCATCCCACTGCTGATTCATGAAGGGATGTCCATGGGCGAGTTGCGCAAGCTGGCGCGCGCGGAAGCCGAGGCCGAAGAGGTCGGTAAGCACATTGCTGTCCCTGGTGTGAACGGTGTCAACGGCGTGCCCCTATCCAATGGTGGGCTTAAGGGAATGGAACGAGGAGATTCTCCCAAGTGAAGTGCCCGTTCTGCTCTTTCACGGATGACAAGGTCATCGACTCGCGCGAGGGTAGAGTCGGAGACCTGATTCGCCGCCGCCGGGAATGCCTGAAATGCGGGCGCCGCTTCACCACGTACGAGCGCATCGATGAGATCCCTTACATGGTCATCAAGAAGGACGGACGGCGGGAGCGTTTCGACCGCCAGAAAATTTTGCAGGGGTTGCTAAAATCCTCCGAAAAGCGTCCCGTGCCCACGGCAAAGCTGGAAGCCCTGGTCGACGAAGTCGAGCGCTTTGTCCACGAAGCGCCCGAGCGCGAACGCAAGACCAGCGAACTCGGCGAGCTGCTGATGAATCGCATCAAGAAACTCGACAAGGTCGCCTATGTCCGCTTCGCTTCCGTGTACCTGGATTTCAAGGACGTCAAGGAATTCATGTCCGAGCTGAAGGGTTTGCTGAAAGACCGCTCGAAAAAGTAATCCGCCCTCACAACTGAAGCGAGTGGTGGGCCAGTTTTCGAAAGGACGACTTCTCTGGAGTTGGAAGGGAGAAACTTAAAGCCGGTTGCCCTTGACGGGTGTCGATACCGGCTTCAAGCTGGCGCGCCAGCAGCGCTCACAAAGCTCATCGGGATAGACGAAATAATTCGAAGCCTTGCGGCACCTGGGGCAGTTGAGTGCCACGGGCCGGGCCACGCCGCGAACGCTGAGGCCGCGAGCAAGGGCCTGACGTTCGACCCATTTGCCGAATTCGCGGGCGACGTTTCGCTCGGGTGCCGGTTCGTGCAGAGCGCGCGATTCGGCGGGTGCCAGGAAAAGCGGCCAGGGACGCAGCCACACGGCCAAGCCTAGTACAGCTAAGATTATCAAGGGTACGAAAACCATGTGTCGCCCCGATTCCGGTCCAAGAGGTCCGTAGCTCCTACAAGAGGAACATACGTGCTCCCGCGAAGGAAGTCATACTGGTTGTTGTGACTTGGACTCGTATCGGGTACTAGCTTTCGGACGCGCGTGATCATGGAGACGGCGGTCGCCCTGGCTTCATGGCGTGGAAAGCGAAAGCAGAAAGTCCGCCGTCTGCGGGATGTGAGTGGCCGGTCCAAGGGTGAGGAAGGTCCTTATCGATTGCCTCTGCCCGAGGGACGGAGTGCTCGGAAAGGTTCCGGTTGATTGAGCAAAACGGAAACTGGCGCACTCCGAGATTCATGTTGCGAACGGGCAACACCACTTATTCCACATTCTGACGGGACGACTTACCGGGGCTTGGCTAGATTGCGGGTGTAAAATGAGGGTCGAGGCGCCGCGCGAATGAGAATCGGATAGGTGTCACCGATGGGGAGGGTAGTGAGAGTGTCATGATCAGCAAAGAAGCGGTAATCACCCAGATTCTCGTGGCATTTGGTGACAACGAATATCCGGGCGACAACTTTCTTTGTGGAAGCTTCGAAGGGAACGAGCCCTCCGAGGAAACCGCGGCCTTCAAAGGGAAGACGGAGTGGGGAACGTTGGAGTCCGGACTGCTCGACGCTCACTACAGCGCTCTCAGCTTTTTCTCCGAGGGGGCTTTTCGCTTCTTCCTTCCCGCTTTTTTGATTGCCGATTTGCGTGGTGAGCTTCTGACCGCGGAGCCTCTGTTCCACTTGACGGGATTCACCGTCTCCTCGATACAGGTCCCCGCCAACTCACGCGTCTTCACTCGAAAAGCAGGTGGATCAACCCTGATGAATCCCAAGAGATACGGAGCCATGACCTTTGCCGACTACGCACGATATCGTCTGTCGGTTTTTACCAGGGAGGAGGCAAGAGCCATTGTGGCCTATTTGAATTACTCGCGAGAAATAGACACGCAGGGGATAAACACGCCTCAAATTGTTGAGGCGCTGAACGCCTTTTGGCTTGATCGGGCCGAGCACGCGCCCTCCGAAGAAAGTCTTAAGTCACATCTGCGGGAGGAAAGCGAGTTCGTCGCTCATTTGCTCAGAAAGACTCCAGAACAGACCTAAAATTGTTTTCGACAGATCCATTGCCTCGATCCTTGGTGTGAACAGTCACTCGCGCCATTGATCGAGGTCGCGCCCGATATATGCCATTCTCAGGAACCGGCTTCCCCATTCCGATAGGGCGATGCGTCAAAACTTGGCACTGCTTCCGGCAAAGAGAGCAGTTCTTGGAGCCTGGGCTCTCTTTTTGCCGGTGTCCGGATAGGCGAAGGCGCGAGGCTGTCCAGCCCTGTCAGTCCCACAAGATTAGATCTTCTCGTAACCGCGCTTCCTCAGACCTTGCTGTTTACCCACTTGAGCTGATTGTCCCGAAAGCCGCTCTAATCCGCAGCCAATTGCGGTGTGATGTCGGCTTCCTTGACGGTCGTGCCATGGCCGCCGGCAATCGTGGCGCCAATGTTATCCGTGACCACGTGTCCGATGAGCATGCCATCGACGTGCGGATTCGTAATGTAGTAGAGGCGAATTTCGCACGTATCGTCCTTGAGCGTCATCTGGTCCTTAACCTCCATGATCTCCGGAGTCCGTGGCTTCTTCTGCAAGTCGTCAGGAACGATCGTGTGAGGCGACTTAACATCTTTTTCGAAGTAGGCCTTGTCCGAGCTCGGAACGATCACCGTCGCGCCTTCGGCCACATAGGTTCGCATGCCGCCAGTATGGTCCATGTGGTGATGAGTCAAGACGAGATACTTGATTGGCTTGCCCGGGTATTTCGCTTTCGCTGCGTCGATGACCCAGCGCGACTGCAACTCGCCATACGGGGCGTCGAAGATCACCAGATGGTCTTTAAACTCGACGATCAGGTTGTTGGCTCCTCCACCCTCGACATGTTGCACGTTTGGCGCGAGCTCGACCAGCTTAAGGCCGCCGCCGTTGGCGAAAATGATGTTGTCACTGTCGGTGAACCGTGTCAGGAAAAGACGTCGCATAACCCATTGATAGGGTATGTTGCTCGTCGCCGGCGGTTTTGCTGCCGCTTGAATCGCTTCGGGAACACCAAACGTGTCGGCCGAGATCGCCGGATTGGCGGTGACGTCCCGATAGTTGAGCTTGGCTACTTCGACGTCGCCGATTCGAAAAGACAGCGACTCGGCGATCTGCGCGCCCGCAACCGCTTTCCAGTCCGCGAGCACTAGATCGTAGTTCGAATCGCCGTGGATGTTATCGTCATCCCGAGTGCGGATGGCGGCGGGCAAATGAGTCTTGCGATCGAACAAGATAGTGAATGTCGTCGCGCCGTCGGCGAACGAGACCGCCGGCAGCGACTGCTCGCCGAGCTTTTGTGATCCCGCTGAGGCCACGTGGCTCGATTCATCCATGGCCTTGACGAGCAGCCAGGGCGACGAACGCTCGAGCTCCCGGAGTTGCGTGGCCTCGCGTATACGCGACATCGGCTGGCTGCCCTTGTCATCCGTGACATAGCCGAGCGTGGGCAACAAAGTCTCCGTGTATTTCAGCTTGATCGGGTCCGGGTATTTCTGATCGCGGTCCCAAGCGGTGCGCGCCTGACCCTTGGCGAGATCCCAGGTGATCGCGAACGTCGCATCCCCCAGGAATCGCGGTTCTCCGTCGGGAGCGAAAGACTGCCCCGGCTCCCAGAACTTGGCATCGCCTTTGATGGCGACGGTTTTCAATCCGCGCAGCGCGTCGGCGCCACCTTAGATTGTTGCTGCTCCCCTGAGCGAACGCTGGCTGCTGCAGGGTCATCGCCAGCAGCAACACCGCAAACGACAGTGCGTATTTCATGGCGCTTCCTCCCTCGTCTTAATTGCTAATCGGGAATGTCCTATTTGATCTCCGGGCTGACCGCCAACATACAACTACCGTGCCCAGAACGCAATGTTGCGGCCCAGTTTTTACCGTGTCGTTCTCCCTGACACGCAGCGAGCTCAATTTCTGCCCCAATGAAAATTCCTAAACCGACTATCGCGAATGATTCCGGCCCCTCGAGGCGGATTCCGCCATCCGCCCCCGAGTGCTTGTGTTGGGCCCCGCCAGCCCGGATCTCTCACGAGTGCGGGATGGATCTGCTCTGCGATGCCAGTTCGCGCTGTCGAATTGCGCCGCGGTGTATGGAGGCCTTGAGTAGCACAGGCTTCAGCCTGTGTGGTTTGAGTGGTGGCCAATCGACAGCACACAGGCTTCAGCCTGTGCTACTGGACCGCGCCGGACCACCCCTGTAACTTCTCGCGGTAAGATCGGCCGCGAATCTCAACAAAGTTCTTGTGAGAAATTCGCACTCGACGTGTTCATTGAGGTATGGCACCCGAAATCGGATAGAGGCTCGTCCAGGGGACGCTAGCTGAGAAGGGCTTGGAACCGGGGATCTGAGCGTATGGAATCGAGGTCAGAGTCTTTCGCCGCCCAATTCTTGTAAAACGTTCCGTGCTCCATCACTTTTCCCAGGCAGCTGAGGGCGTCTTCGGAGCGGCCCATAAGAGCGTACACGCAGGCCACGTTATAGAGAATGGAGGTTTCTTCCGGATCGATGGCAAGCGCGCGGCGAGCCCAGTCAGAACTTTTTACGTGGTCTCCCATGCGGGCGAGAATTCCCGCGCCCAAGTAGAGAGCGCGTGGATCGTCCGGGTGAATTTCGATGTGTCTCTCGGTCAATTGCAGCGCCCGTTGCTCGGTAGCCGCGGCTTCTGCCTCCCTGCCCAACCCGTGGTAAACGGCCACAAGCAAGCTCACCGCCTGATAGTCATCGGGGTTGAGCCTCGCTGCCTGTTCGTAGAGTTCTGCGGCTTTTACAAGGTTACCGCTCTGGAAAGTGGTGCGCGCATAGAAGTAGTAAGCCTCATAGAGTTTGGGATCGAGCCGGATCGCCTCTTCGAATTCTTGTTGCGCCTTTTGGAAGTTCTTCTTGAGCGCAAAAGCCAGACCGCCCGCTGCATGAGCTTCGGCCAGCTCCGGATCCAACTCCAGAGCCTTGCGGCTCGCTGCCTCCGCTTCGTTCAGATTGTCTTCGACGCTGTCCCAGTACATGTAAAGAAAGGAGCAGCAATCCGCCACGCCGGCATACGCACGAGCGTATCGAGGGTCAATCACGATGGCGCGGGCAAACATCTGCCTGGCAAAATCAAAACCCTTGCGCCGAAACTGATGGAAGAACTGGCGTCCTCTCAAGTAATAGTCATACGCCTGAGGGTTTTCGGTTTGCTTGCGCGCAAGCGCTTTCTCTTCCTGCGGAGAAAGCTTGATCCGTAAGGCCTGGCTGATGCTGCGCGCGATTTCGTCCTGTACCTCGAAGACATCCTTGAGCTCACGATCGTAGCGTTCCGCCCAGATGGAATGGCCTGTTTGAGCCCGAATGAGCTGCGCCGTGATGCGCAAGCGATTGCCGGCCCTGCGCAGGCTTCCGCTCAGCACACAAGCGGCGTTGAGTTCCCGCCCGACCTGAGGTCCAGTAACCGGCTTGTCTCTGTATGCCAAAACAGCCGCTCGCGGAAAGACCTGCAGCTCCTTGATCTTCGACAGCTCAGTGATGATATCTTCCGTCATTCCATCGCGGAAATATTCGTCGTCCTTGCTCGCGCTGAGGTTCTCGAAGTAAAGCACGGCGATAGATTTTTCTTGGGCGGGCACTGCAGCTGGGTCACTGCTGGCCGTTTGCCTCTTCATTTCACCCGCGCGGCTAGAAGATTCGCGATCGCGCTTCAATCGCTTCAGGTCTGTTTTAATCTCGGAAGCGCTCTGGTAGCGCAGGTCGCGGTCTTTCTCAAGCGCATTGTTGATGATTCGTTCCAGCTCTCCGGGCAGGGCCGGGTTCAGTACCGCCACCGGCTTCGGCGTCCCGTGGAGAATGGAATCAAAAATGGCCGCGGAAGTATCACCGATAAAAGCAACCCTGCCGGTCGCCATTTCGTAGAGGACGCTGCCAAAAGAGAATAAATCGGTGCGTGCGTCAAGATCCTTCCCCAAGGCCTGCTCGGGTGACATGTAAGCCATCGTCCCTAGAGCGGTGCCCGGGCTGGTAAGGAACTCCGGATCAGTAACCAGGGTCGCCTGCGCGGAAAGATCGACCGGACCCGCTTGCAACCGTCTGGGCGCCATCTTCGCCAGGCCAAAATCCAGGATCTTGGTCTGACCCCGCTGCGTAATGAAAATGTTTGCAGGCTTGATATCCCGGTGGACGATGCCCCTCAAATGTGCGGCCGCGAGGGCATCGGCAATTTCAATGCCGACGTCGAGGATGTGGTCGATTTCCAGGGGCTTGTTACTGATCCGACGTTTCAGCGTCACGCCTTCCAGTAACTCCATCACAATGAAAGGCCGGCGATCGTACTCACCAACGTCGTGAATCGTGCAGATATTGGGATGGTTCAACGCCGAAGCTGCGCGTGCCTCCCGCTGGAATCGTTCGAGCGTCTGGGCGTCAGTAGGAGTGTCCTCCGGGAGGAACTTCAGTGCCACGCTTCGCTCGAGCCGGGTGTCCTCGGCTCGATAAACCACCCCCATGCCGCCGCCACCCAGCTTCTCCTGAATACGATAGTGAGAGATTGTCTGACCGGTGAGAGACCGAGGCTCCATCATGGTCTGGACATTCTAGGGGCGCCGCCCAACTCAAGTCAACGTATGCAGGGCGTTATCAAACAGCGATGACTACCCTAATTAGCAGCATTACATCCAAGCCAGAAACCGGTGTTGATAGCAGAGCGTATCAGTGGCTAGCTGGCTGGTTCCGAGAAAACAAGATAATCGGCTTGTGACCCAAACCGCATTTAGTCGTAGTTCCCCAATTGTGAAAATTCGACGATCCGTCCAGAACGCGCAGGTAGCGGGAGCCCGGCACAATTATGGGTTGGGCGTGATACATCCCAGTTAGCGAAGGTTAGGGCAGGGTAACTCCCCAGAAGTTCTTGTTCGACTCTAAAGCGAATACGCCAGCTTGACCAGCTTGCGCCGTTCCGAGCTCTCCGATCCATATCACACGGAATCGCGCTGTCCGCAAGTGGCGTTTCAATTGAATGGTTTCGCCCGGCCATGACAAATATCCGATCCCTTCTAGGCGAGCCCCTTGTCGGCTAATATCGACTGCAATCGTGCTTTGGACGAATGGGCCCCCGTTGCGATCCAACCCTCGGACCTTGACCCGAATCTTCTTGGAAATTCGGATTTCCCGGCGGTTGATTCTCCAGAAATGGGGAGCCGGTCTGCTGAAGGCGGCGCCCACTCGCAATTTTCCGTGCACGTCCCTCTCAACATAGGCAACACGGCACTCCTGTTCTTGCTGAGTCGCTTTGTTGGTAATAAAAATCGTGTCGCCTAAGCCCACTCTGGAGTTAGGAGCCAGCAGACAGCCACTTGCGTTCACAAGGAGAGTTTCTGTTTCCTCGTGGAAGGAGCCTTCGTCCTTGGACCAGCCGTAGACCAATACAGGTACATGCAGAGATATGCGTTTGCTTGCGCGTGGGTGCGGCACTACCCGGCCGGCTGGTTTAGTTTCCTTCCTTTGAGACCGCGAGCTGGGCCACGAGCTCCTTTGACTTCCCTCCAAGGGGATTTCGCGCTGCACGCCGTGGACGGGGCACTCGAAGTTCCAGTGCGTTTCGAGGATTTGCTTCAAGCCTTCTTCCCGGTTTTCCAGCATCAACAACTGGTCCCGGTCTCCGTAGGGACACTTGAGCCGAACAATATAGTCAGTATGCATGTTGTCCTAGGGCGGGTAACTTCAAGATTACACGCACTCAACGCGGGACCGCCAGTGCCAAGTGATTTCCGCTCATCTGAAAAGTTAATCTATTCGTGATAGCAAAAGCGGCATAAACAATCCGACCCTTTTATCGAACGCGTCTGACGGAAAGTGGCCTGCACATCCGATAAGAGGAGTTCCTGGGATGTGGCGCTCACATCTTCTCCGTCAGATAGTCATGATAGAATTGCCCGCATTCATGGATGCCCAGACCTTGCGCGAGTCCGTGACCGACGCGATACGCTATTGGGAACCTCGTCGCTTGGTTTACAATGCTGTTCTGGCGGGCATCGTCCTCATTTATTTTGGAATTTACTATCCCGCGACAAAACCGTTTCTTTCAATCGATTCTGTACTCTTCCTTTTTCTATTGGTCGTCCTGGCAAACGTCGCTTACTGCGCAGCATATCCGGTTGATATTTTTGTCAGTGCCTCCAGTTATCGTGACCAATGGCAGAAGCATCGCTGGGTAGTATTCGCGATTGGTTTGTTATTTGCCGCGATCATCACGCGTTTTTTTGCGCTTGGCATGTTCCAATCCGAAGCCACCCGAATACGTTGAGGCAGATTGCCGCTCTAACACGCGACATCATGTCAAAATGAAGAAATTCTGTCCCACATTCCGAGAATCCAACTAGTCGAGAAGTGGAAGAATTTGCGGGAGAATTTGTACGCCTCTTTGACTTCCTGGTCCGCTATGAGCCTGCTCTCTTCAAGTCGTTGTGGGCCTGTTTCTCAGCGTTCTTCGCTTCGGCTTTGGAATCGGCATCCGGCTTGAGCGCGTGGATTGCTTTGCTCAAGCTCATTGCCCTGTCGCTCGTTGCTTTGCACGACGATATATCTGTGCTCGAATGCACACCCGTCAGATTCGATCTCAAGCAATAGAAATCCAGCCCAAGATTGTGCCCTGCATGAAGGGCAGCCACGCACTCGTCGAGGCCCTTAATTGCCGAGCAGGTATCCCGGAGATCCGCGTTTGCCGGCAGCAGCCCCTGCATTTGCAGTTTAGAAGTTAACTTCTTATTTTGATTGCTCTTCGCCTCGAGCTGCTCGGTTGTCGTGTTGGGGTCCTTCTTCACCCACTTGATCGGATTGTAAGAGCGCGGAGCATTCGACTTTGCCGCTTCCGCTGCTCCTGCGCCCTGAGGGCCGGGATCTTGCGCGGCGGCTCCAAGGGCAGTGAGAGAGACACCCATTACGGCAACTCCAACAACGATCCATTGGTTTTTCATTCTTACTCCTCCGGAGGCAGGGATTCGCCTCAGCCTTCAGTAGGCCATGTCCCCACTGAATACCGAGAAATTAAAGGTTGGTACTCCTCGAATGCGTCAATGCTGACCAAACGAGCAGGTCAATGCTTGGATTCTGGTAGAGTCACCGAGATTTCCTCGAAGCGGCAGCCCAGCGGCCAGTTTTCGAACAGATTTTTCAGGAGTTGGCTCCAGATTGTGTGATAGCGCTCATTTCTGAAGGCGAGCGACGAAACGGTCCAGGTGGCTCGGAGGAGCGGACGGCATCGAAGCTGCAGGCAGGCGCGGCGCGAATTGTCCAGCGAGGGCAATCGAATAGGAAACGGTAGGCCAGTTCGCCTGAGCCAGCAACAGAGCTATGTCGTGCAGAGATGTTCGAGAATCGACGGAGGAATTAGCGGTATAATCCGCAGCAACCAAACCACCTGAGGAGCAAGCCGATGGAGCCGTGCCGTCCTTTCTGGGCCAGATTGCTGTTTACCGCAGCAGCCGTGATGCTCGCGGGCCATTCTCTCGCGGCGGAAGTGTTGGATAAGGTCGAGGATATCGCCGGAACCGCAATCCACTACAAGGTCATTCTTCCGAATGGCTACAATCGAGCAAAGGCATATCCCGCGGTGCTGGCGTTTCCCGGGGGTCCCCAGACGATGGATACGGTCGACGGCACTGTCGAGCGGAATTGGCGCGAACAGGCGGAACGCCTGGGTTACATCGTCATCGTACCAGCCGCGCCCAATGGCCGATTGTTCTTCGAAGAGGGCGCCAAAGTCTTTCCGGAATTCTTGATCAAACTTCTCAGCGATTTCAAGATTCTGGACGACAAGTTTCATATCGCGGGGGTTTCCAATGGCGGGCTCAGCGCCTTTCATATTGCCGCGTCGTATCCACAGTATTTCTGGTCCGTGACTGGCCTTCCCGGATACCTTCCGGATGCCAGCCCGGTGCGCGTGCGTGCGCTCGCGAAGATGTGCATCAATATGTACGCCGGAGAAATGGATACGGACTGGCTCGAATCTGAGAAGGCGCAAGCCGCGCAGTTCCGCGCGCAAGGATTCGTCGTCCAATTCAGCGTGGAGAAGGCGCAAGGTCATGTGATGCGAACCCTCGAAGGCCCGGGTGCCGCGCGCCTTTTCAAGCAGTTCGAACAAGCCCGCCACGGCTGCGGCAAGTAACTTCCTTCAGACCTTCGCTCACCCATTGCGGGCAGGTATTGCCAGCAGCTAAATAGGATAGCTGATGATAAACGCCATTCTTGGCGACACGGAATCTGGCTCTTCCCGCATTCCGAGAAGACAACTCATTGGGTGCTGAAGGAGGGAGGCGGATGCGTTCCGAGCAATGCCGTTTCTCGTAATCAGCGATTCATGAATGAATGTGGCATTCCGTGATGCTGATGTGAGAGTATTCGCAATATTTTTCCTCTAGTCGCCTTGCGACTTGCCCAGGCGCTTCTCGCATTCCGATAAGCCAAGTTCACAGGACTAATCCGACCTGCGAGGTGTCAATTAACTAGTGATCATGGAATTTCTCGACAACTTTCCAACGTACCGTCACACAAAGTTGGTCGGAGGTAACGTCCGAGTGGACCACAATTCGGGGGTTACCAGGTGGCTCGGATCGAAGTGGCTAGTCCGGCCACTTCTACGCGTAATCCCTTCTTTCGGCCGGGTTAGTCCGGGTTTTATTTCCATTGCAGAGAGTAGGTATTCAAGAGTAAAACATCAGCCACGAGGTATTGTGCGACTTGCACATTACCCGCGCATCGATCACCAGGCCGAGTCACAAGCGGATGGTCTGGTACAACGGCTGTCTCTACCAAGCAACCAGTTGGAAAACTGCGGGGCGGGTGGTGGCGAAAGTCGAGCATCATCCGGGGGTGCCAGCGGCGAAGCAGACTGGGGCGGGCAAAAGCCGCACTTCGGCTCCGCAGAACGGCCCAAGCGAGCCGCATTGCCACCCCAAGACACCACGGTGACTTGCAATTCCGGGTGACAGCTGAACCTTCACTGCGCGGAGGAAATCATGAATGAGTTAACGGGTCAGAAAAATTCGGTACTCGACAGCCTGCAGAAGACACTCGATGCGTTCAAAAATGATGGGCCGGTGGTCAAGCAGATCATGAATGCGAGGCTCCATCCGGCAAGCGAAGCCGAACGACAGGCGATGAGGGCGCAGATCGTAGTTGAGCTGCAGAAGGCGCACGACGTTGAGGCGGCTTTGCCGACGAAAAATGAGTGGTATGCGCCAAGGAATTCGGTTGTGGCGCTGGTTCAGGCGGCCATGGAAGAACATCTGAGTGGCGCTGCTGCCGCGCCCTCTCCCACTGCCGGCACCACGGCCGCCGGTGCAGAGACTGAAGTTGGTGTGCCGTTCAGCGACACCGATCCGGGGTGGATCGAGGTTGCGTTAGATGCGTTGGTGACATTGTTTCGAGGGAAAGCGGATTTCGTCACGCATAATAATTTGAAGGATTTCATGGTTGCCATTCCAGACCAGTGCAGCATTTCCCTGGTAGCGGATTGGGGAGCGGATAATGACTCCGCCCGTAACGTGGCCGCGCAAATTGCGGCGAACCATCCTGACTACGTCATCCATTTAGGGGACATTTATTACGCGGGGCAGGACAATGAAGCCGAAGGTTTCTTGGCACGTTTTCCAAACGCGGGGCAGAAGGGATCATTCGCGTTGAATGGCAATCACGAGATGTATAGCGGCGGTCATGCCTATTTCGAAGAAGTGTTGCCCAAGTTTGGCCAGAAGGCGAGTTACTTCGGGTTGTTCAACAAGAACTGGCAATTTCTGGGTGTCGATACGGCTTATGTGGACCACCAGTTGACGAGTCCCGACGAGCCCAGGCTGCATCAGCAATTCACCTGGATTGTCGATAAACTGAGAGACACGACACGGTCCAGCGTTCTGCTTTCTCATCACCAGCCTTTCTCGGCGTTTCAGCCGGAGCACGATAACGCTTCGCGATTGCGAGACGATATCTCGAAGCTGTACGAGGGGGCGGGCGCAAATCGTCCCGGCATTATTTACGGGTGGCTCTTTGGGCATGAACACAAATGCACGATTTACGACGACAGCTTCAGTGATTATAAAGCCCGGCTGATCGGCCACGGATCCATTCCGCACTCGATTCCAGAACCGCCGGCGGATCCGCCGATTCCCTTTAAGGTCATGAATCTCACAGCGAAGCCGGACGGAAGCGGCTTTGCGATTAGCGGCTTCGCGTTGCTGGAACTGAATGGTCCGGCGATGAACATTTCGTATATCAATGAAGATGGTAGCGTGTTTACGCATGAGACGTGGATAAGCCAAATAGCTGCGGCGGCGGCACCGTGAAGCGAGGCTAGGTCTCTTGCGTCGCTTCTGGCTGGCAAATGGAGCTATTGATTTCCGGGACATGCGTTAAGGCAGGCGGGAAACCGATTTTGCTTTGATCGTTTTGGGGGAACACATGGATACGATCCTTGCGGATAATTGGACCGATCGGCGGCCCGACGGCTATGACGTTGTCGTAGTCGGCTCCGGTTATGGTGGAGCGATCACTGCGGCCAGGCTGGCCAACGCCGCGTCCACGGCAAAACTCTCGATCTGTATTCTCGAGCGCGGTCAGGAATGGCCTATCGG
>WNEZ01009468.1_pt1 | contig 18168 bp, 12 predicted proteins | sample 5400521 | NCBI WGS metagenome assembly WNEZ01 (sample SAMN13153339, study PRJNA577476) | soil metagenome | isolation source: 120 cm saprolite under Douglas fir tree site 2 hole 1 replicate 1 | place: USA:California | collected 2015-04-18
GGCGCCGAGGGTTCCGCCCAGAAATTCGTGGGACCAGACTGCGCCTCCGCCCATGCTCGTGCTGGTCGCGTCGGGCTGCCCGGGCTGCCCTTGCACTTGGCGATTTATGTTGCCGGTAAACGTAAGCTCCCTTGTGGCACGGTAGCTGGCTACGGTACCGTAGGTCAGGTAGTTGGAGGTAAAGGTCGGGTTCTGGCTCTCTGGTTTGAGCGCGACCGCGCCGGAGCCGACTGTCGCGCCGATGCTCCCTCCAAGAATACCCGACAGGAACTGGGCGCTGAGATTGCTACTGTAGTTCACGCTGAAATTCACGCCAAACCGCGGGGTGGGGTTCATCATGAGCAGGGCGCCGACCGTATCGAATGTGGCGTCAGTTCGGGTATCTTGGTAATCGCCATGGATGTGCGAGCGGCCAAAGTTCGCGCTCAGTGTGGTGGAGTCCCAGAGGCGGCGACTCGCTGCGAACTGCAGGGTGTCCTGATGGGTATGCTGCTTCAGTATCACTCCGGGTTCCCCGAATGCGGGGTTTTCCGAGTCAACGTAGGCCCTGCCGTAGGAACCCGACAAGTTTGTGCCCCAAAGCTCGTAGCCGGAACTTAAGCCGAAGACATTGGTATGGGTGGTGCCGGTTCCGGGCATGCCGATGATCTCGTAGCTGGATCCCGTGTGGGAAAAATTTCCCTGGAGCGACGGCCAGCCTTCCGGCAGGTAGGAGGCGCTGACCCCAAAGCCCTGGCCATCGCCGACCGTCTTATAGTTTCCCGTGGACCCGGGAACGTTGAACGTACCCTCACTGTTGTGGTCGCGCTCGTAGGAGAACTGCATGGGCGTGTGACTGCCACTCAGAAAATTGGCCACGGCATTCACGCCCGTAGCGGTTGTTGTGGAGTAGTAATTCGAGTTCAGCCTGGACTGGTTGATATAGGGACTGACGCTGAAGTTCAAGAAGCGCGGGTCGTAGTACTCACCAGTAAGATTACCTGAGAAACCCCAAGCTAGACTGTTCGTATCGGTGCTGTCGAACACGGACCTGTAGCCGAGCGATGCCAGGCCGTTCAGGTGCAGGGTAGAATTCTCCCCAACCTGGAGCTGCGTCCACGCGCAGGGCGCAAAGACCAGCAGCCCTGCCAGCACTAGCCACATCGGTTGACGGAAACCTGACGGCACGACCCACTTCCGGAGGCTTTACGCCCCCTTTCTTGAGGTCCTTGGCGGCTCCTGTTCAGCCCCTGAAGCGTCCGCGGTGAGGACCAGTGATACGACATCGCTCAAGCGATACCCTGATACGCTTCTATAGCTCTTCGATCTTCGCTTTCTTGCGCAGGCGAGCCTCGAATGCCTGGCGCAGCTCATCGGCTTTCTGCCGTTCCAGGTCCTGTTTCAGCCCCGGCTTCACCTCGTCAAAGGTGACCAGATGCGAGTCCTCGCGTCCATTCACGCGGGCGATGCAGAAGGAGTCGCCTGTATCAATAATGTCGCTAACCTGCCCGGGCTTCATGGTAAAGACCACCTTCTCGACGTCCTCCGGCATACGGCCACGGTGCAACCAATTGTGGTCGCCCATCATCACCCGCCAGTCATCCATGGAGACTTTCTCGGCGAGCATACCGAAGCCCTCATAATCCTTGGTCTCCCTCGCCTGCTTCAGGGCCTCTTCGGCCTGCTTGTGCGCCTTCCGCTTGTCGGCGGGTGAGGGGTTGTCCCCGTAGGCGATGGTGATGGTCTGGAGCGAAACGCTGTCGGGCTTGCGGAAGCGGTCGGGGTTCTTGTCGTAAAAGGCGCGCAGTTGTGCATCGGTAAACTTGGCCTTGCTGTCCACCTCGGCCCTGGTGACCTTGTCAATGAGGATGGCGCGGCGGACCTTGTTGCGCAGCTCCTGCATGGAGTCTTTCTGCTCCGTCTTCAGGTATTGCTGGAACTGGGCCTCGCTGTCGAACTGCGCGCGAAAATCTCTCATGGCTTGCGCGAGGGTTTCAGGGAAGAGGGTCAGGCCGCGCCGTTGCGCCTCCTGGTAGGCTAGCTCTTCGAACTCGAGATTACGCAGGGCCTTCTGGCGGATCTGGGCCTCGGAATCCTTGGGGAAGCGGCCGCCATGCTGCTTGGCGTAGGGGAACACGTTCAACATCTCGCGCTGCAGGTCGCGGTCGGTGAGCACGGAACCGTTCACACGGACAATCGGCCTGCCCGTGGATGCCGCGCCTGCGCGTGGAATGCTGCCAGCCTTCACCGTGGGAGCATGGCTCGCCACCTGGGCGGTAACCGCCAGGCTGGTGAGCACGAGGAAGGCGCAGATGCGGAGCTTGGAGTTCATTTTGCCTTTTAACCTCTTCCCAAATTCACTCGCGAACTTGAACCGATTCAAAGCCGAGGGAGAGGCCGAAGCCTCTTCCCTCGTAGCCTGACTATGTGGTCGGAATGCCGAATACATTGACGTACTCATTGGACTTGCTGTAGTGGCAGCTGCGGCAGAACTGCGTGCCGGAGTTGCTGCTAGTGTTGTCGGTGTTATACCAGCCGCGCACGAACCAGTTGGTCGGCTTCACGGTACTCTTCACACCCGCGAACGTGCTCTTCGCCCAGTTCACCGAGTGCGGGTTATGGCAGGTGGAGCACTCAACGTACGATCCAGCACCCTCTGGCCCCGAGGGGGTTGCATAAAGCCGGAACGGACGGCCATAGCTAGCCTGGAAGCTGTTGACAGCCGCGTTGCTGGTCCAGGTGACGGTACCGTTCGCGTCAATCGTTCCCGGCCAGTTGTAGGCGCTGGTCACGTCATAGAGTTTGTGCACGGGGTGGTCGTTCTTCAGCGACTCCGTGCCGTCGTTGAGGTAAGTCGGCACGTGCTTGCCGCCTTCGACGGTCTCCGTGCTGTTTCCGGTCATACCGAGAACTGCCGTCTGGTTGCCGTCATGGCAGGAGAGGCAGGCTGCGGTGTGGAACAGAGGATCGGTCTGCGCGAAGGCGCCGGCATTGGAGACCGTAAACTGGCCGCCAGGAACGTTAGCGTCCGCGTTTCCCGTGAAGGTTATGTAGGTGGTGGCATAGAAGTCGCGGCCCCAGAGATAGTTCTCGCCGGAGGCTCCGTTGGTGCCGCCGCTGCCCTTCGCGCCGGTGTGCGGAGCGTGGCAGGACGCGCAACCATGCCCGTTGACGTTATGCGGCCCAAGGATGTCGCCGGAGAGTTGCTGGGCCGACGCTATCCCGACCGCAAACATCATCACGAACAGAATGAACAGTGCTTTTTTCATAATGGTCTTAAGACCTCCTGATTTTTAAAAATAGCTCACTGAGCTTTCACTGCTACGAGTGAGGCGTTGGAGTCTCGCCCGTTCCTGACCGGGGCAGGAGATCAAACCCGTCCCAGGCCAAAACCCATGTCACTTCTTCTCCTGCTTCACTTCCGAACCCTGCGACTGCGCGGTGACCACGGCCGATACTTTCTTGTCTCGTTCCTCTTTCAAGGCCTTGGCTTCCGCGTCCGTGATGTAACGAAAAACCTGTAAGCGTCCTTCCAACTGCTCGGTCACAAAAACCCGGTTTAGCCTGTCCACGTACACGCCGCTGGGCACTCCGAATTGGCCCGGCAGGCTGCCGCCCGTACCGAAGAAGGCGAGCAGGTGGCCTTCGCGGTCGAAAATCTGTACGCGGTTCTGGAAGGCGTCGGCGACCCAGATGTGGCCGTCGGAGTCGATCGAGATCCCCTTGGGCCGGGCGAAGTCGCCGGGACCGTCGCCGGCCTTGCCGAACATGCTGATGAACATACCGTCGGCGTCAAAGATCTGGACCCGGTTGTTCATGGTGTCGCTGACGTACACATTGTCCTCTTTGTCCACAGCCACGTTGCTCGGCTTCGAGAAGGTGCCCGGGTCCTCATCGCCAACGCTCTTGGGCGGGCCGCCGACGGCGCGGAGCAACTTGAAACTGTCCGCGTCGAACACCGCTACACGCTGCTTATTGGTGTCAACGACATAGAGAAACCGGTTCTCCTCGTCGATGGCCACGCCGCCGGGGTGCTCCAGGTCGTCGTCGCCGAAGTAGGTTTCGATCTTCCAATCCTTGTTGAAGACGGCGACGCGATGCATGAGCGCGTCCACGACGAAGACGCGGTCGGCGTTGTCGACCGTGAGGCCGATGATGGTGCCGAAGCGGACTTCAGCGCCGTTGCGGAGCAGCCTGGTCTCCTTCCTTTCCAGGTCGAAGATGAAGACCGCCGAAACAAAGCTGTCGGCAACGTACACGCGACCCTTGGAATCCTCGCCGATGCCGTAGGGCTTACCCAGGATGTGGGTGTATTGTTGCTTGATGGCGCCCGAGTCCGTGGTCTGGAGGCCGGCGACCCGGTCCATCCAGCTATGCTTCTTCTTGGCCTTGGATACCGGCGGTTTTTCCTCGCCGTAAACTTCCCTGACGAAGCGGATGCGCGGAATGTCCGGAGGCTGCGGCCACACCAGCCTGCTGGTGTCGATCTTGCTATGATCAATCTCGCCCGACTTCTTCTGCACGGGCGCCGGCGCTTTCTTCTTCTTGGCGTGGCCGTAGGGCGCGCACGCTAGGATCAGCGCGAAGATCACAACCCATACAGTCATCGGCGTTCTGCATCTGGTCGTCGTCATAGCTGTCATTCCCTGCATCACTGGACTTGATCTCCTATGCTTCCCTTGTGGCAGCCACGGCAGAACTCGAGGCCGGGCTTCTGATCCTTCGCGAGCAGGGCCCGGCTGGCACTCGCATGCGGCTGGTGGCAACTCAGGCAGTTAATTGGAGTCCTGATTTTGCTGATATCAGACAGGTCACGAATGTCCTCGGTGGGGTGACCCGGCGTCGGATGCCCTCTGCCGTACTTGAGCGGCAGCTGCGTGACCTTGTTCTTCGCGAAATAGTCCTCCGGCAGGCGAACCTTGCCGTTGAAGATGGTGATCAGGTGAGCTTCCTTCAGGTCGGCCGGCTTTGCATCAGGACCATGGCACTCGAGGCAGAGCGCGTTGCCCTTGGCGCGCAGCAGCTTCTCATTCTGGCTGCCGTGCGGTTCGTGGCAGGTCGCGCATCCTTGCGCGAATGCGGGCTGGTGATGCACCTTCTTCGTAGTCAGCATCTCGGATTGCTCCGAGTGGCAGCCCAGGCAGATCTCGACTCCATTCGTTTTCGGCAGGCCCGGTTGCTTGCTGGCGTGCGGGTTGTGACAGTCGGTGCAGGCGCCGGCTGCGCCCGGGTGCTGTACCTTCGCGCTCTCGATCAGCTTGGCTTTGTCGTCGTGGCAGGTAACGCAGAGCGACTTCACATCTTTCTGCGCCAAGACCACTTTGCCGTCTTTCGCCGGTGCGTGGCACGTCTCGCAGCTTTTGTCAGCGAACGGCGGATGGGTGAACTTCGCCATCAGCTTGGGAGCAGCGGACTGGTGTGGATCATGGCATTGCACACAGTTCGCACTTCCGAACGGCTGGTTCTGGTGGGCCCTCTGCAGGTTCGCATCCTTGGGATCGTGGCAATCCACGCAGAGCGCCGGGGCCGCCTTGGTCAGGTGGAAATCGAATTCCGGCTTGCCCTTTTCGCCGACCTTGTGCGTGACGTGGCAGGTTTCGCAGCCCATGTCGAGGGCGGAGTGCCGGCTGCCCTTCTCCGAAACATTCAGGCCCTGTTTGTGGCAGGAGAGACAGAGATTGTCGTCCTTGGTTGCGCCGGAGGTCGCTTTCAGAAGTTGGTTCTTGTTATCGGAGCTGTGCGGATCATGGCACTTGATGCAGTCGCGGACCGCCGGTCTGTGGACGGTTCCCTTCAGTGTGGCGGAATCCTTTTCAGAATGGCAGCTCAGGCAGAGGGCGCCTGGAGTGGTGCGGGTCAGCTTGACGTAGGTTGCGTCCTTGTTGCTGCGGATCTCGTGGCAGCTGAGGCAGCCCATCGCGATGGCCGAATGGATCGCCTTGCCCTTGGACTTATCTTCGTGGCACTCCAGACACTTCGCTGCATCAGTGTTCTTGTCGAGTGGAACCGGGTGAGTCTTGGCAAATGCTTCCGGAGTCCCAATGCTTAGGGCGAATGCCACGAACCACAAAGCCGTCCTTGTGTACTGCCGCCAACTGCTGCGGTCGTGGGCAGCGGTGGTCCAAGGCAATCCGCGTACCAGAACCGCCGGGCGAACCCCAAGCAAAGGTTGGAACGGGTTCGTCACGACCACCTCCAATCTCAGTAATGCACGCCGCCAACCGCCTCGGCGGAAAACGTTTAATCTTGAGCAATTGGTCTAAGTAATTGATAATAAGGTACTTACTGTTGATCCAAGAGGCGGCGAGATCTTCCCGCCAGGGGTGATTCATTCAAGAAATGGGCCTTCTCCCACAGTGGGATTGGTGAAATGACTCAAGTGACCTGCGGCCGAAAAAGGCGGCTCTCGCCCTGATCCTTCACTCTCCCAAGAATGGGAAATTCGCCAGAGATCGCATTGAGGAACATCACACCGCCGGTGAAACGCAACTTGGTAAGACTCGGTCAGCCTTGGCTGTGACCGCGCTCATGAATCGACACTGATGCGCGAAATCCCCGCCTAACTTCCTGCGCCTGCGTGTTATAGCCCAAATCCCGCCGTGGCAGCCACCGGTCTTGCCGAATCAAGTCATTGAAAAGCAATCGTTTGCACCTGATTGATCCCTCTGGTCTAAAACGTGCCTTTGTCAGTCCGAAGGAAGGCCAGTTAAAAGGGGAAGCTATGGTCGGAAACGTTCGCAGGGTAGGCCGCGCGATCTGGCAAACAATCAGCTCTATCAAGACCGGAGTAATCCTTTTAATTCTCGTGGTGATCCTCTCGGCCGCAGGCACGCTCATCCTGCAGCGTCCGAGCACTGATCCGGAGGAGATGCAGCGGGCCTATTCGCCCCAGATGCTGCGCTTGCTCGACACGATCGGCCTGACGGACGTCTTCCACGCCTGGTGGTTCGTGCTGTTGCTCGCGCTGGTGAGCTTGTGCATCGTGTCCGCATCCATCGAGCGCTTCCCCAATTCATGGCGTTACTTCGCACGTCCCTACAAGAGCACGGACGAAATCTTCCGCAAGGTTCTGCCCACCCAAAGGAAGATCCCAATTGAAGACGCAGACGCCGGTTTGGCCGCCGCGGAACGGGCATTCCGAAAATTGCGACTGAAACCCGAGCACATCGTTCAAACCGACCGGTTTTCGCTTTTTGGCGAGCGCAACCGCATATCGGAAATGGCCGTGTACATGGTGCACGCCAGCTTGTTGTTGATCTTTCTTGGCGGCATTGTGGATGCCCTCTATGGCTGGCGCGGCTACATCGCCCTCACCCGCGGACAGCAAACCAGTCAGGTCGCGATGCGCGACGGCAGCACGCGCACTCTTCCTTTCGCCATCCGCTGCTATGGAGCTGGGCAGGAAAACTACAAGGACGGAACACCCAAGCGCTGGTGGTCGAAGCTGGCAGTAATAAAAGATGGAAATGAATTGCAGCGCAAGGAAATCGTAGTCAACGATCCGCTGGTGTACAGCGGTATCCGGTTTTACCAGGCCAGCTATGGTTCCACGGGCAAGGTGGATAAGCTGGTGCTCACGGCAACTCCGACGATCGGAGAAGGTTCGTCCGCAGAGATCTCACTCGCCGTCGATGAAAAGGCTCAACTCGATCCCGAGACATCCGTCCGTCTGGCCGAGTTCATCCCAGACTACGTTGTGCGCGACAACCAAGTGTACACGCGCTCTGCAGAGGTCGAAAACCCAGCAGTCCATCTCGTCGTCGAGTCGAAAAACTCCGCCAAGCCTGTGAATGTCTGGCTGCCGCCCATTCCCGGTTTCGCCGAGAACTCGCTCTCGCCCTATCGCTTCGACGCTCAGGATTTGCAGATGGGTTACTTCACCGGCTTGCAGGTTTCCCATGAGCCCGGGCAGTGGAGTGTGGGCCGGCGTAATTGTGATGGGCATCGGCCTGGCGTTCGTCTTCTACGTGGTTCATGTGCGCTTCTGGACGCTTCCGGTGCACGATGCCCGCGGCCGCCTGGTGCTCTGGGTTGGGGGAACTGCCAATAAGAACCGCGAGGTCTTTGAAGAACGATTCGCCAAGCTGGTGGAAGAGATCGAGTCGGAACTGAAAAAGGAACCCAAGGCATGCCCTTCGGCGCGTGCGACTCACTGGCCTGAGACTGAGTCCCGGAACGGAGAATACATATGGCGCGCGTAAGAGCGGAACAGCAGCCAGCCAGCAACGCCCCGGTCGTAATGGTGGGACTGGGAATCGCCTTTCTGCTGTTCATGGCTTTCCTGAACGTCGTAAGAACCGGCAACCTGCTCAGCGAGGCGAATCTGCTGTTTGCCGCACTGATTTTTTATGCTGGCGCAGGTGCGCTTTATTTGGGCTTTGGCGTGACGGGCACGGAATCGTGGGTCCGCTTCGCCTCCCTCGCGACTTGGGCTGGCCTAGCGGTGAACACTGGCGCGGTCGCCCATCGCTGGTACGCCGCCGGGCATCCGCCATTTGCCAGCGTTTATGAGATGCTGCTGAGTTTTGTATGGACCCTGGCCGCGCTTACTCTCGTCGCCGAGAGGAAATTCGGAGTCAAGGTCATCGGAACAGTAACCATGCCGGTGGCAATTGTGGGCGTAGTCCTGATGCAGTTGCTGCGTACCGAGGTGCGACCACTCGTGCCCGCGTTGCAGTCCACTTGGCTGCACGTCCCGTGGAATCCGCAGGAGCATTCCGAAGTGTTCATCGCTCGCGGCGCACGCTTGTTCGTTGTGATCCCTGATCTGGGATGGCTCATTCTGCTCGTGCTGCTTGCTGTGACCGCGCCCTTCGCAATTTATCTCTATGCACGCTGGAAGAACGACCAGAGCCTGTTTACCCTGGCTAATCGCGCTGTCTTCGTCAGCATCCTGTTGCAGGTGCTGGCTCTCGTTTTCTTCCTGGTGCGCGCCCGCGACAGCCGCTATGGTTCGCTCGACGCCGACGGGCTATTCCCAACCAGCTTGGCGGCCAGCCCATTCATCCTCTCCGGCCTGATCGGAGGAATTTTTGCCTCGCTGCTCTATCTGCTGCTCCTCTGGCGGCGCGCGGATCTGGAGAAGCTGTTGCCCACCGCCGACGCGCTCGATCGCATCACCTATAAGACCATCTGTATCGCATTCCCCTTGCTCACCCTGATGATTGCAGCCGGCGCTTACTGGGCCAACCGTACCTGGGGTTCCTATTGGAGCTGGGACCCGAAAGAAACCTGGGCGGCCATCACCTGGCTGGTTTATGCGGGCTACCTTCATATGCGCATCACTCGCGGATGGCGTGGGCGGAGAGCCGCTTACTTCGCGATTCTCGGCTTCGCCGTGGTGATGTTCACGTTCTTCGGGGTTACCTATCTGCTTCCAGGATTGCATGCTTATGCCTGATCGTCTTCAGTCCGAAGCGAAAACCACGAAGTCAACGACCGAGACGGTTCCCAGGACCTCCGCTCCCGCCGCTTCGGACGGCCGGTTGTACTACGTCAGCTCCGAGAACGCCGACTGCCAACCCCCAACCACTTATCCTCCTTCTTGTTGTCCGGTGCGGAACGAGCACATAATGTCCCCAGCTTTACCGCCGCAGGAGGACTCAGAATTGCGTTCCGTGCGGGTCAATTGGCAGCTCAAAGCAGTCTTGCCCGTAGCATTCGTGCTGCTGAATGGGCTGCTGCTTTTCATCCTGGCCACGGTGTCGTTACGCGACCCGGAACGCCACACTGTGCTGGTGGTCGCCGGGGCAGGTGCAGTCGCTATTTGTGCGGTATTGATCGTCGTGCTTGCCTATTTGATCCAGCGGCCCATGGTGGAATTGCAGGAGAAGATCGCGCGCCTTAGGTGAGGGCGATCTCAATGCTGCAGTCAGCTTCTCCCGGCGCAACGACGAGATCGGCGATCTCGGCCGCAACTTCAACCTGATGGTGCAGCAGTTGCGCGAGAGCCGGGAAGAAATTGAACGTTTGCACCACACCCAGATGTCGCGTGCGGAGCACTTTGCCACCCTGGGAGAACTGGCCACCGGCCTCGCCCATGAAATTCGCAACCCGCTGGCAGGAATCGCCGGCGTAATCGAAATCATTGGCCGCGATTTGCCGCCCACTAGTCCGGCTCGCGCCGTGGTGAAGGATGTCCGCCAGGAAATCGCTCAAATCAATCGCATTCTGACTGATTTGCTGGAGACAGCCCGGCCTCGCCCGCCGGAGATTCGCGCCAGCGACCTTAACACCACCGTAGAACATGCCGTGATGCTGGCCCGCCAGCAAGTGTTCTCCAAGCCGATCAAGATCGAGCTCCGGAAGGCGACCGCGCTGCCCGACGTGGAGCACGATAGCGACCAGATCCACCAGGTGCTTTTGAACCTTCTCTTGAATGCGGTCCAGGCAATGGAGAGCACCGGCACAGTGCGCGTGGCACTCTCGGCCCAGGACGGCTATGCCGCCGTCACGGTCAGCGACACCGGCCGCGGTATCGCTCCCGAGCATCTGCCCAATATTTTCCGGCCTTTCTACACTACCAAGGGCAACGGCACTGGCCTTGGCCTTTCTCTCGCCCGGCGCATCGTGGAAGACCACCACGGGCGCATCGAAGTCAGCAGCGTGGTCGGCAGAGGCACGAAGTTTGTGGTGTTGCTGCCATTTCATCGACCCGCCGTTCAGAGCGAACCTTCGTAGGATTCCTGTCAACCAAAAGCATAGGGACAGGCGCTCCCGCCTGTCCCGCCGAGCCCAGCTCGGCGCATATACCGCTTCCATTCCGTAGTAAGCTAATCACCGATGGCTGCTGAGAAAATCCTGGTGGTCGACGACGAGCGCCTGGTGCGCTGGTCCCTGCGCCAGAAGTGTGAAGAGTGGGGCTACCATGTGATCGAGGCGGATGCGGGCGAGCCTGCCCTGAAATTGGCCCAGCACGAATCGCCCGACCTCGTTCTTCTCGACGTGCGCCTGCCCGACATCAGCGGCCTGGAAGTTCTGGAACAGCTCAAGAGGAGTGGCGACGCCCGCGCCGTCATTATGATCACCGCTGATCCACAGCTCGACGACGTTAAGGCCGCGCTTAAGCTCGGCGCTTACGATTTCGTGGGCAAGCCACTCGACTTCGATGAACTTCACGTCACCATCAAGAATGCGCTCGAGACCACCCGTCTGCGCGGTGAGGTACAGTCCCTGCGCGGCGAGGTTCGTCGCCGCACCGGCTATCACCACGTGGCTGGTGTCTCGCCCAAGATGACGGAGCTCATGAACTTTGTCCGCAAGGTCGCCGCCAGCGAGGCCACCACCATCCTGATTCAAGGCGAAAGCGGCACCGGCAAAGACCTTATCGCAAAGGCCATCCACTACGAGAGCTCGCGTCAGGAAAAGCCCTTTATAGCCATCAATTGCTCGGCCATCCCCGAAACGCTGATGGAAGCCGAGCTCTTCGGCCACGAAAAAGGCGCATTCACCGATGCCAAACAGATGAAGAAGGGCCTGTTCGAGGCGGCCGATGGCGGCACATTATTCCTCGATGAAATCGGGGAACTGTCTCCCCTGTTGCAGGCCAAACTGCTGCGCGTGCTGGAAGACCAGGTTATCCGCCGTGTGGGCGGCCTCCGCGACATGCAGGTGGATGTGCGCGTGATTGCTGCCTCCAACCGCGATCTGGAAAAAGCGGTGCGGGAGGGCCAGTTCCGCCAGGATCTTTACTATCGGCTGGCCATTATCGCGATCTTCATCCCGCCGCTGCGCGACAGAAAAGAAGACATTCTGCCTTTGGTGGATTTCTTCATCGAGCATTACAACCGCAAATTCAAGAAGTCGGTTCGCGGCATCACCGATGAGACCCGCCGCCTTTTGCTCATTCACAACTGGCCCGGCAACGTTCGTGAATTGAAGAACACCATCGAGCGCGCCATGATCCTGGAAGACGAATCGTTCCTGCGGCCGGCCTATTTGCCGTTTTCCGTGGGCGAATCGGGTGGGCGCACTGCTTTTGAGCGAACTTCACCCGCTGACGGCGGCCAGCCGTTGCCCGGTGGCCGCATGCTCCCGCGGCTTTATATCCCCGAAGGTGGAACGTCGCTGGAAGAAGTGGAACATGCCATGGTCGAGCTGGCCATGCGGCAGGCCAATGGCAACCAGACCCACGCCGCCCGGCTGCTGGACATCAGCCGCGACGCTCTGCGTTACAAACTGAAGAAATTCGGGCTGATCCACGGCGATGAAGAGGGCGTGCAACCCGGGCCTGCTGACGAGCAGTGATTCTCGAAGCCAGCCATCAGCCGCCTTAGCGGGGCGGATTGAAGGGACAGATATAAAGCAATGAGAGTCGTGGATCTGTTTTCTGGAGCGGGGCGGGGCGGCGATGGGGCTGCACTTTTCTTGCTACACAGCGGTGCCCCGATCACACTGTGTTCCTGGCAGAGTACGGTGACGTGGCGAGCGGCGCCATGTCTCTGACCTTGGGAGGTTTTCGTGATAGATCGGGCCCCTGGGAATTCCGCAACATCTGTGCCCAATTCGCAATCTTCGGCCACGCCGTGTGAAGGCCGTAACGTCTGGATACTCACCGCATACGGGATCTCGGGCCTGGTGCTTTTTGGCGTACTGGTTTATTACTTCTGTACTTACATCACCCAGTAACGAGGCGAACTCTGGAGGTCACTTTGCGCCGGCGTGGACCGCATCCGATCTCGCCTGAGGCTGCCCGCCAACGTGCTACAATGGCCGCGCTTGAACGGTTCTCCCGGTTAACGAACACCCAGCGGATTCCCCACAGTTCATAAGAAGCGGGACTGATTTCCGTGGCCCACGAACCCTCGAAGACTGCCACCGTTACCTATGCTGACGCCGGGGTGGGCATCGACCGTGCTAACCGCACCAAGAAACGGATCAAATACCTCGCCCACAAGACCTTTACCCGGGGCGTGCTCAGCGAAATTGGCGGCTTCGGCGGCTTGTTCGCCATCGACAAGCAGAAGTGGGCGGACCCCGTGCTCGTCTCTAGTGTGGACGGCGTAGGCACCAAGCTGAAGATTGCCTTCGAGATGAACGTGCACCACACCATTGGCGCCGACTTGGTGAATCACTGCGTCAACGACATTGCAGTTCAGGGCGCCACCCCGCTCTTCTTCATGGACTATCTCGCCACCGGCAAGCTCGATCCGGAAGTGGCTGAGAAGGTCATCGAAGGCCTGGCCGAAGCCTGCAAGCACAACGGCTGTGCTCTGATCGGCGGCGAGACCGCCGAGATGCCCGGCTTTTATCCGGAAGGTGAATACGATCTCGCCGGCTTCATCGTGGGGGTGGCGGAACGCGAGCGCATTATTACGGGCAAGGCGGTGGAAGCCGGCGACGTGATCTTAGGTTTAGCCTCGAACGGACTGCACACCAACGGCTACTCGCTCGCCCGCAAGTTGCTCTTCGAAGTCGGCCGCTACACGCTGGACTCCTATGTGAACGAACTCAAGGGCAAGGTCGGCAATGAACTCCTGCGCACGCATAAGAGTTATTGGCCGGCGGCAAAGAGGCTGGTAGATGGCGAATGCGTCTCGGCGATGGCCCACATTACCGGCGGCGGCATCACGGAAAATCTGCCGCGTGTTCTGCCGCGCGGCGTTGCGGCTGTGATCGAGATCGGGTCCTGGCCGATGCCGCCCATCTTTGAGCACCTGCAGACGCTCGGCAATGTCCCGCAGGACGAGATGCTGCGCACCTTCAACATGGGATTGGGAATGCTGCTGGTGGTTCCGTCGAAAAAGTTTAAGAAGGCTCAGACCGTGCTGGAGCGCGCCGGAGAGAAAGCCTATACGGTGGGAAGGATCGTCAAGGGCGAGAGGAAGGTGATGTACACGTAAGAATTTACAATTTCCCAAAATTTTCGATTGAAACCGGGACGAAGCGCAGAAAAGTCGTCGTTTGGAAATTGGCAATCGAAAATTGTCCTTTCCGGCGACCCCGGCCAGCTATGGTGGATTCTCACCTCTTTAGCAAATCCACGGGCTCCCGCACATCATGAACGCGCAAATACTTCGCCAGTGCCGGATACTTTCGCGCCACGGTCTCATACATCGCGTAGGCCACGCTGCGGTAGGACATGTGGCCCGCAGGCGTTGTCCGGAGTTCGGAGATGTAGACCACCTCTGCAAAGTCCATTTTGAAGAGTGTGCGCTTGCGGAAACCTAATGGAATCGCGTACTGAGAATTTTCCAGCGCCTCAGCGTCAGCCCGTTGCGCCAACTGCTCGACCACTCCCGCCACACGCTGCATTACTGCGTCGTAGTTTGACCGCACTCCTGCCGGCTCCAATTCTTCCGGCGTGTCATAGCCGTGCTTCGTCGTGAATCCCTGTCCCATCTGGATGCAGCGGCGGTGCCGGTGCATGTCGCGGAAGCCGCCCACATCCATCAGGATGTCGAAGCGGAATTGCTGTCCGACGCAGAATGCCCGCAGCATCTCGTCGTGGCTGCCCCGGTGGCGCAACCCCAAGTCGATGATCTCTCTGCGAATGCGTTCCCCCGCAGCCTGTACAGCCTCGCGGATCTGCCGGTAGGGATAATCACAGTGTTCGTAGATCAGCGTTGCCGCCAGTTCCACTTCCAACGGTTCTTCGTCCAGCAAATCCACCGTCGGCGCCGAGGCAATCGACAGATTCCCCATCAACTCGGACGCTACCTGGCGTAGTTCGCGGCGGGTTTCGATCTCATACTTATTCGGGTCGGCATACTTCACCAGAGTCGGCGCCACCTGGACTTCGCGCAGCAGTTCCTGTTCCGCCCGCGTCCCCAGTTCCAGCGAAACCGCGCGGATTTGCTCCACCAGCTCCCGCAAGGACTCCTGGTTCGGGTTGTAGGCGGGTGATGTCGCCGCGCGCTTCAGCAGCTCACCCAAATAGCGAACTTCCTTATGTGTGTGTGCGAGCAGGTGCGACACCTGGCTTTCCAGAGTTCGCGCGTTGACGATCTCTCCCAGCGACGTGTTGGTCGCCAGCGGCAGCAGGTAACGAGAAATGTCGAACGCCCGCGCCCGCAGCGTGCGGTCATACATTTCCTGCTTCATCTCCGCGGGTTTGGGGGTAATGCTGGAGAGGTACTGGAACATGGTACTGGAACATCCGCTGCGAAAGCGATTCATATTCCCCGAACAGGTTCTCGATCGTCTCCCGATATCGCGTCCGCGCCTGCTCGTCACCGCCGAAATCAGGCGTGTAGTAACCGCTCTTCTTGAAATCTTGATAGCGGGTAGAACGTTCCTGGCCGTCCCAGCGCTGCTCATCAGCCACTGCAATTGCCGCCAGAATCGAGAGCCGCTCGATGGCCAGCGCGATATGTGCCAAGTCAGCAATTGAGCGGTGTCCGTACTGGAAGTAAAACGTGTTGAGGAATTTCTCCGCCTTCTGCTGGTTGATCTCTTTGAGCGCCTCCTTCATGGAGAGCGCCGAACGCGAGTACCTGGCCATGGCATAGGCCTGAATCTCGGGCTCCACGCCATACACGGCATAGACTTCGACCGCGGGCGCGTCAGGAGCGCCGTTATGCGCCTTTGTCGAGCTGGGAGTGACGGTGACCTCAGACATGCGTATTCGAGACCTCAAGTCTTGCGGAGACTTCGAATCTTACTTGCCGGACTCTGGATAACGCAATCCTTCGCTGACACCGCCGACCTTTGGTCGGCATGAACAGGCGATCACCTCATCCCGCCAAAATCGGGTGTGTTGCGGACCCCGACCGAGGGCGGCTGCCCACGCAGCACTGTGATCCATAATCCGTTCGTGCGCTAGGCGCACCAGGGTCTAATTTTCGATTGCTAAGGAGGTGGGCCATCCTTCGGGCCGGAAAAATAGCCGAGGACCCGCTGGCCCACCAAACTTCGGCCAACGGAAAATCCCTCCTCATTCGACCCGTCACTCCCTTTTCCGCACGATAGGAAAAGAGCAGATCGGGACGGCACGAAGTGCACAGCGGCGACGCACTGATGTTTTTTGCCGGGACTCCGGCGGCGATGAGCTGGCGGCGGTTGGCTTCGACCAGGTCGAGAAAGATTTTCTTAGGCAGACGGCTGTGGCCGGGAGGCCGAGCCGACAGGAACAGCAGCGGATACTTCTCACGGATGGGGTCGGATTCTTTGACTTCGCGGAACAACTCGGCGGCGTGGGCAAACTGGGATTCAAACTGCTCCCGGACCTCGGGGCCGACTTCATAGCAGCAGCCATGAATTCCGGGGCCGATGCCGGTCTTGAGATCGCGTGGCTGGGTGCCGAAGTAGCGGCACATTTCTCCCACACCTTTTTCGACAATGCGCCTGACGGTCCCACGCCAACCGGCGTGAAGGATACCGACGGCGCGGCGTTTTGTGTCCACCAGGATTACGGGCAAACAATCGGCGGTCTGAACAGCGAGCAGAAGTCCGGGAGTCGCAGTGATTAAGCCGTCACCGACCAGTTGTTTGCTTGGCACGGCAGATACGCAATGGACGAGGTCGGAGTGGATCTGGCGAAGCGTGATCAGCGGCCAGGGCTGGCCATCATTCACCACCCCGAGTTTCCTGAGAAAGGCGGTGCGGTTGCACTCCACCGCTCTCCGCGAATCGTGCTTGATAAACCCGAGATTCAGGGCGTTCCCACCGTAAACACGCGAGAAGCCCCCTGACCGCGTGCTGAAGCCGTGGACGAGCCACGGAATGCGCGCGAGCGAATCGGCGTGAAGAATGGTGAGTGGGGACTTCTGGGGACCATTGGCCGGCACGAGAACATATTAGCAATCACGTGCCTGCTGACCGCAATTTAGGTTCCGTTGAGCATTTTCGGCTGGCGTTTGTGCCACGCGGTGGCCTGCTCGTACGCATGGGCAAGCCGCAGCACACCCGCCTCGCCCCAGTGCGGACCGATGATTTGCAGCCCGATGGGGAGTCCGGCCTCGGTGAAACCGCAGGGGACGGAGACCGCGGGCACCCCCCATATGTTTACCGGGCGAGTATTGCGCAGCAACAGAATTTCACGCGGGCGCAGGAGGTCCGGGTTCCGCGTCAACTCGGCAATGCTGGGCGCCGGGATCGGGGTGGTCGGAGCCACGAGCGCATCTACGCTTTCAAAGACTTTGCGGATTTTGAGCCGGGCTTGCTGCAATTCGCGGCGGCGTTCGAGGACGGCGGCGGCACTGATATCGGCTCCGCCGCGGATGCGGCGCAGGGTTTCCGGCTGGTAAAGCTCGGGCGAGCGGGCGACAAATTCGGCGTGGTAGGCATATGCCTCCGCGGCCAGCAGGGTGCGGTCGGTGGGAACGGCAAGTTCGAGCTCTTTGATACTGGCGACGTAGGTCTTTAGCATGCTGAGCGCCTGTTCCACGGCGGAGGCAACTTCCTGATCGAGATCTTCGTAAAAAAACTTTCGTGGGATCCCAACTTTCATCGACTTCACCTCGCCGCGGAGAGCTGCAACGTAGTCAGCGACCGGCACGTCTGCGCTGTGGATGTCCTTCGCGTCATGACCGGCGATGGCCTGCAAGATCACAGCCACATCCGAAACCGTCCATGCGATCGGTCCCACGTGGTCGAGCGATGGAGCGAGCGGGATCACGCCTCGGGTGCTGACCCGTCCGTAGGTCGGCTTCAGGCCAACCACTCCGCAAAGCGCGGCAGGCTCGCGAATAGAACCACCCGTATCGCTGCCGATCGCACCATAACAAAGTCCCGCGGCGACCGCCGTGGCTGAGCCTCCCGAAGACCCGCCGGTAATGTGCGCGGGATTCCAAGCGTTGCGGACCGCGCCGTTATAGCTCACGATTGAACTGCCACCATAAGCAAACTCGTGGAGGTTCTGCTTGCCGAGGAGCACGGCTCCCGCATCTTTCAAGCGGCACACAACTTCGGCGTCCTCGGTAGGAACCCGGTCTTTGAATAAAGCGCTGGCTGCGGTAGTGCGGATGCCGGCGGTATCGATCAGGTCTTTGAGCGCGAGCGGAACGCCGTGCAGCGGGCTGCGCCAGTGACCACGCTGGATTTCTTTTTCGGCCTGCCTCGCCTGCGCAAGGGCGGAGTCCGCCATCACGGTTATGAAGGCATTGAGCTTGGGATTGAGTTTTTCGATCCGCGCCAGACAATCGCTGGTGAGCTCCACGGGCGAGATCGAGCGCTTGCGCAGCAATTCGCCGAGTTCCACAAGGGATCGATACAATTCCGCTCCTTCTTGGATCGCAGAGCTATTATCGT
>WNEZ01001889.1_pt1 | contig 18165 bp, 17 predicted proteins | sample 5400521 | NCBI WGS metagenome assembly WNEZ01 (sample SAMN13153339, study PRJNA577476) | soil metagenome | isolation source: 120 cm saprolite under Douglas fir tree site 2 hole 1 replicate 1 | place: USA:California | collected 2015-04-18
ACCAGGTGATTGTCCAGGGATGGCCCTGGAATACGCTGGTGGCAACGCGACTCTCGGTTGCAGCTCCTCGTGCTGATGGAAGCGTGTACCAGAATGATGTAATGCAGTTCTTACGTCTCCGCTGGGGAAAAGTTGTCGAGGATCATCTGTATGAGGATACTTACAAGCTCGTGAACGAGTTGCAACAGCGTCTGAGCCGCGAGGAAACTGATAGAATAGAGAGGCAAACTTTCATGCAAGAGAGTGTAAGTGTATTGAGAGAAACTGCGAAAGGAGAAAGCGCGCGATGATGAATGCACAACCCGATGGCCTCACAAAGTGGCACCGATTTGTCAGCGAGAAGGATATGCAAGCCCTGGCCGAGGCTCTGGCCGATGATGTACTCCTCCGCTCACCTGTCCTCTGGAAGCCAAAACAAGGCAAGGCCACAGCGATACTGCACATAAGCAGCGTTGCACGCGTTTTGGAGGACTTTACCTATCAGCGGCAGTTTGTTGGCGACAACGCGGTCGTCCTCGAATTCAGCGCTCGTGTTGGCTCGTTGAGCGTGAAGGGCGTGGATATCTTCCAGTTTAACGCTGCAGGCCGGCCAACGGACTACAAGCGCTCGGAGCGGCGATGGCGCAACAACTGGCATCCGCAGATCGTCCAGAAGTCGGAAGCTAACTGTGGGGCGTGGCAATTTCACCGTTTTTCGTTGCCCGTCCATACTTCACGGACGGGCTTCGTAGCGTCTTTCTAGTCATGTCAGTGGGTATGTATTGCCCGCCTTTGTTCGCTTAAAATCGCTTGTGATTGTCGGTTTTGGTGTCAGTTTTGATGCTGTTGGCGAACATCTCCGTACAGAACAATGTATACCTGTTTTGGGCATGAGGTGATTGGGTTTTCTCTGTCGAGACAAGTAGAGGGATTACGTTCGACAACAGATACTGTTGCTATGATATCCTCATATGCACTATGGTTTCTGCCTGTTGTTGCGCCTTATTCGGTATGGGTGCCTTATCCTGGTTTCTTCTAACCTGATTTCCTCTGGATTTTTGGGGAAGAGATAGAGTACCATACGTCTCCACATATAACCAATGAATGAGAATACGCCAATTGATGATGGGATGAGGACATATGGGCTCTTATTGTTGTAGTAGAGTGCTAGGAGGAACAGCATTAAAAGTATCGTTAAAACGGTGGTAATTATAAGAAATGCCCATTGCATAATAATATTAGGCCGCTGTGTACTATGGCTTACATACCTCCGCCTACGGCGTGGAGAACCTGGAGAGCCTCGAGGGGTACCAGAAGCTGTGTTTTTGGAAGGGGTATTTCCTTTAGGGGGAAACGGAATAGGTTGCTTCTGTCCAGGGCTCCCATTAGTAGGCAATTGTAATCTCCTTGGTATAAGTTAAGAGAGTATTTATACTACTTCTCGGAGGGCATCATCATTAGCATTTCCGCTTTTCGTTGGTTTCTTAGAATAGCTCTATAGTAAAGGTTGCATAATATCAATCCTGTCTGTCAATGCAAGATAAGCATTCTAACTTTTAGATTATACGACAATGTCAGATAATTTTCAAATATTAACGGGTATATTGTATAATGTTCTGCTTAGCCCTTGACTTTTTTATACGATGGCCTATACTATCAACGAGGAGGTAGTATGTCTTCAACCTTAATTGTGGGTGAATCATCACAACAATATCTAGCTACACGAGATGAGATCACTTACACGACGAACAAACAGGCCGACAACGAAACAACACAGGAGGATTTGGTCACACCTGATGAAGCTGCTCGTATCATGAGCATGATGGCCGGGTATGAAATCACACCGGATGATATCAGACAACTGCGGCGACGCAACAAAATAAAGGCGGCGAAACAATCTTCGCGCATGACCTGGTACGAACGTTCAGAAATAGAAAAAGCTAAACCACCTAGGAAGCATCATCCAAAGGCAGTTGAAGACGTAAGCCAACTAGCGCCTTCGGGCGAAGAGAAAGAGCAGAGAGAACAGATAGCGGGCTCTCATGAAGAACGAGTTTTCCAAATAGAGATCCAAAAGATCGAGCTAGAAAAGCAGCGTTTAGCTCTGGAGGAGCGGCGCTTAGCTCTGGAGGAGCGGCGCTTAGCTCTGGAGGAGAAGCAACTAGAAACCAAACGCTCAAAGATGGGATTAGCCAGCTAGAATCCTCAGTTAGTTAAGAAGACCTAGAACTACGTAGCAGGCTCGAATGTGCCACGAAAAATGCCCCTCAGTATTCAGTGAGGACGTTCTTGCTATTCCTCCTAAGAAGAACTAGAGTGTTTGTCTTAAGGCTTGGATGCCATACCAAATTTTGCGTAATGGTACATAGCAGAAAAGCCTGGAAGCCAGGTCTGGACTGAGTTTAGCATCTTATCGTTGTACATCGTTACACAACTTTCGGCATGGCACCCAATTCTTGGTGGCAGCGCAGGAGGTTTGCTAGGAAACCTTATTCCCAATATCTGACCGTGGAGTATGTTATTGTTAGGCGCTCTTGCAGGAGCGACGAAAGAAGCTCCAAACCTCGTTAAGAGCCTTACGAAGAAGATCTTAGAGCACTGAAAAGAAAGACGAAGCTCTAGCGCATATATTGCAGAGTTCAAATAAATGCTTGTCTTTGCGCTATCAGTGCAACCTCATCTAGGATTTGCTGTCAATATTGCTGTATTTCTTGGCGTTTCTTATAGGGGCTATTTCGAGCCGGTGCTACAGCAAGAACAAGAAACGCCCGTATCGACACTTGGTGGAGCATCAGAACAATTTCTCACCGAGACGATACAGGCATCCCCTAACCATTCAATTAGCGCCTTTGCTTGTTAATGACCACCAGCTTTACGCTGCGGCCCGCTCTCCGGTCGCCTCAGCGATTACCTCCTCATCAGTCACATCGCTTTTAATCGTCGCCTGGCCGACGAAGAAGATGACTGCGCCGATAATCAACGAAAGCACGCCGATACCTCCAATCCAGAGAACCCACGACCCATAAGAAATCAAAGGAGTCCATGGGCCGGTAAAGGTCACATAGACGCCGAAGCCGCTGGCAACCAGACCTAACAGGGAGCAAAGGTAGAACACCCAGTCGGGAGCAAGGCGAATACGCTGGAAGGTTTCATGGTATTTGTAGCGAATGATGATCACATCAATGAACAGGAGCACCATCGAGACGCACCAGATCACCGTTACCGCTGCCTGCAGGATATCGTACACGACGGTTGAAAGATCGGTGGGTTTAAACCCTGTCTTCAGGGTATAGGGCACGATAATAAATGCCACAAGCGTGAAAACCCCCGAGATAATGCTTTGAACCAGCACGGCTACCCAGGGTACCTTGTTGGCATTGACCTTGCTCATCCAGGTTGGCAGGCGTCGATCCAGGCCGGAAACGAAGAGTAGTCGTCCAAACGAGTAGTTGTAGACAGCGGTGTTGAAGATGAAAAAGCCGATAAAGATGATGTTGACAATCGCTCCAAGCACATTGCCAGCACCACCAAAGCCATTGTGTACGGCTGCCGCCACCGCTGCCGGGTTACCTTGAGTTACCATATGCGGATTGCTTGAACTCACCGGAACAGCCATCATCACACCAAAGGTGCCGATGAGGTAAGCCACCATGACCACGACCGATCCCCAGAGGAGATAGCGTGTAATCGAGCGCATATTGTGGATCTCGACGCCCATGTTGAGCGGCACCTCGATACCCAGCAAAGCCAGCACCACCAGGCCGAAGAAAGTGAAGTTGGCCTTCTTCAAGGCCCAGCTATGCGCAGAAAAATCAGCCTGCGGTGCATGCCCACCAGCCAGCCAGAGCACGCCGGCCAGGCCAATCAGCAGAATCGCGCCTCCATACGCGAGGAAGACGATGTTGACGAAATTCTGCATTACGCGGAAGCGCAGGACAGAAAGGACGAGAGAGAAAGCAATGACGAGAATGATTACCAGGCCTTGTTGCCATGGTTCAGTGAGCAGGCTCGCATTGAATTGACCACCAAGTTGCTGGATCATTGTGACCACGGCATCACCGGTGGCGATCATTACCAGCACACCGGGCCACCATGCGCAGAACCCGGCGAAAAAGCCCAGGAAAGCGCCAAACGCCTTGCTGGTCCAGACGTATATGGAACCTTCTCCAGGGAACATTAAGCCAAGTTGCCCGGTGACAATCGCACCTGGAATGAGGAATGCGACAAAGCCCAGGATCCAGTAGATAAAAGCCGCTGCACCCGCACCGGGTATGACACCAGCATTACTGATAAAGAGGACGATTGCAATGAAGATGGCGATCATGTCAAACGTGTTCAAGACTCGTGGGAGAATGCCTCCAGCAATACGCTCGGAACGCAAGACTTTTCTGTCACCATTTTCAGCGGTTGTTGCCATAGAGCTAAACCTCCTAAAATAGTTCTGTAGCCCAGGATGGCAAAGTGTACGCTGCCCTATGGACTCGGCTTGGCTGTTGGCGCGGGAGTGGGTGTCGTTCCCTGCCCATTGAGCTTGGCCTGCTCCGCCTGGATTTTCTGTTGTAAGGCCCGCAGGTATGCCTGCGCACCATCCAGGTCGGTATCGGTGATGGTCTGCAACTTCTTTGGCATGTTTTGAATCTGGTTGACCCAGCTTTGGAGCACAGCTTGAAGCGCAGCAAGCGTGGCATTGTCTGCATTGATTGAAGTCAGCCATTTGCGAGCTGTAGTCAGCGCGCCAAGAAAGGCAGAGAGAAAATCATCCGCAATAGTAGCAGCAAGCGTGACCAGCGGGGAGACAAACACATCGTAGGCGACACGAGTAAGCCGTGCCGCTCCAATAGCCGCATCGAGGGAAACGCCTTCAAGTGTATCCAACGAGTTAATAAGCTCCTTACGTACAGCTTCGCCTCCGGCAGCCAGTCCCTTGTTAAAGGCATCCTGGAGCTGGTGCTCGATATTTGTTCCGGCCTGCTCGAGTGCCTGCGGTAAGTGGGGAACCAGTTCATAGGCCGCGACAGCTCCGCCGCCCACCGCGACAGCTCCAATAAGCAATTTGCGGCGCGTGAGACCCTTCTTCTTTTTCTGTTTGCGCCTTACAGGCACCTCTTCTTGCTCTTCAACATCATAATCTAGCGGAGCAATATAGCGCCTGCCGCGCTCGGGAATCTCGGGCTGCGCACGCAGAGCAGTAGATCTCGCTCGCGGAGATTCTGTGTAAGGCAGCCGGTTTGCCAGGGGATCGTATTCCTCGTATTCATCATAGCCCGGGTCGGGGTCCATATATTGCAATTCTTCGCCTGCCAGCCGCTCCTCATCAAACTCCTCTTCGACATACTGCTCTGGAGGAGGAGAGAGCAGTTGACTGGTGCGAGGATAGCGATTACTATAAAGAGTCGGGTCTACCTCGCTCTCATATATTCCCGGGTCTTCATCCGGCAGGGGATAGCGGCCGCGTAACTCGGGATCAAGCTGCCCGGTATCATCTAAAAGGCCCGATTTTGATTTGCTGGCAATGATATTCTGGCGCAGTAGTTGCCGTGTACGGCGCGGGTTAGGCCGGGGAGCAAGCAGTCCACTGGTGCGACGGTTACTGCGACTACCCGTTTCATCGTGGTCATCCCACGACTGGCTCTGTACAGAAACATCGGACTGCCCTTGTTGACCATACCGGCTCAGGCTCTGGCTATGTAATGGATCGTATTCATATCCGTATTGTCTCCCGGGACTTTTTCGGTACATTCTTCTTTCCGGACGATCTTCTATCATGTACGTTTCTCCTTACAACATGGAAATAGCCTGCCAACGATGTGTGATGCCCTTAATGCTTATATTTGGCTAATATAGCTTATTCTTCAGCTATTTTCAACATGTTTTTCTTGAGGATCAAGGGGTGAACGTCCACCAGGACTGGTATGTCCGCTTAACAGTGGTGGTGGTAGTAACTTGCTACTTTCTGTACGACGCTAGATGGGTAGTATACCACAAAGACGTAAAAATATTTATTGCTTGACTACTTTGCGCATAAAAATTTCGTTAAAATAGCGTACTCTACAGCACCCTTTATACCCTGGTACAATTAGAACATATTTACTAATCAATTCTAGCATAAAGATCAGTATATTGCAAGCCAAAAAGCTAGTAGCCAGTCCAGTTTGAATTTTGCGGTGGGCCTGACACCCGCGAGGGGTGTCACTACATTTCTACCTCACAAACCTATCTGGACTAACTACTAGCTGGGAATAATGGGAGGGGTGTGTTTCATTTTTTTGCACACAGGAAGGAGGTGGTAGAATAGGGGAAAAACAACCAGGAGAGAGGGGAGAGCATGAAAGCCAAGAAGAACAAGCGGGAGCGGAGTCCCCAGATGCAGCAAGTGAGCGCAGGACTGCGAGACGTGCTGGGGATGACGCAATGGAGGAAAGAGCACCCGAAGGCGACGTGGGCAGAGATTGAAGCGGCGGTGGATGAACGGATGAACCAACTGCGGGCGCAGTTGATCCAGGAGGTGGTGCAGATGGGGGAGACTGAGGAGTGGAGCCAGAAGCCGGAGGAGGAGCGTCCGAGGTGTGCGACCTGTGGCAAGCCACTCTCGGCACGTGGAGAGCAGACGCGCTTCCTCCAAACGAACGGAGGGGAAGCAGTGAAGCTGACGCGTACGTATGGCACCTGCCCCCAGTGTGGGGTGGGCTTTTTTCCCGCCTTTATGAGGAGTTAGGGCTCGTGAGTGGAGGCGTGACGCCACGCGGGGAGGAAATGCTGGTGCGGTTGGCGAGCTGGATGCCGTTTGAGCAAGCGCGGGAGTTCCTCCAGGATCTGGTGGGGATCCAGGTGAGCAAGGCGACAGCGCGGCGAGCGACGCTGGCAACAGGGGAGGCAGCGCTGGTGGTGTGCGAGGGGGAGGTGGAGCGCCTCAAGCAGGAGGTGCCCCAGGCGCCTGGTGGAGCAGACCAGCAACTGCTCAGTGCAGATGGAGCGATGGTGCATCTGGTAGGAGGCGAGTGGGCCGAAGTCAAGACGCTGGTGATGGGGGAGGTCACGCGCACGAAGCGCGGGGAGGTCTGCACACGGCAGATTTCCTCCTTTTCGCGACTGGCTGAGGCCGAGCGCTTTGCGGAGGCAGCGTTGGTCGAAACGCATCGACGGGGACTGGAACGGGCGGCAGAGGTGTGTGCAGTGCAAGATGGCGCGGAGTGGCTGCAAGGGTTGGTCGACTACCACCGTGCGGATGCCGTGCGCATCCTGGACTTTGCCCATGCCGCCGAATACGTCAATGAGATCGGGCAAGCCGTGCAGGCAGCAGGGGGCAGACTGCCCCCCACGTGGTTGACAGGCCTGCTCCATCGGCTCAAACACCAGGGACCCGCCCGCGTGCTCAAGCATCTGGCCTGGTTGGCCGCTCGCTATCCCAGCCCACTCATCCAAGAGAAACTGGCCTATTTGCAGAAGCGCGAAACGCACATGCAGTACCCGACCTATCAGGAAGCAGGCTGGCCCATCGGCTCCGGGAGCGTCGAAAGTGCCAACAAGGGAGTGGTCGAAGCCCGCCTCAAGGGGGCCGGCATGCGCTGGGGTCGGCAGAACGTCAACCCCATGCTCGTGCTGCGCAATGCGGTCTGCAATCGGCAGTGGCACGAGACCTGGACGACAGCGCTGGCTCATCGACAAGCGCTTCGCACGAGTCGGCGGCAAGCAGACAGTCAGCAGCAGTTGGCCCAGGCCTGTTGGTTCCTCGTCTTCTGGGGAGCGCGGGTGGACCGGCTGTCCCACCCACCGGTCCATGCTGCCACCTCACCGGCGGCTGAGGCCCTCGCGGAGCAACCAGCTCGTCGTCCTGGCTCTGGCTATTCCTGGCGCAAACCTTTTCTCAGACGCCCTCCTTCCACCCCTGCGGTTCCAGAAGAGGCGTGTGCAAAAAAATGAAACGCACCCCTACCCCGGCAGCTTTTCCCTGGAACTCTTTCGTGCTGTGTGCCTCCTTCCCTGTTATACCAGGCCGAAATGAATTATCCACTACGGATAGTTTACCTCATGAAAGGCGGAGAGAAACAGTAGAAACTATGTATTTCTGTGGCTTATGTAGCTCACTGCCCTCTCAGCGAGTGTGCGCCGGGAAAAAACTGAGCGCACTGCTTAGAAACACACACGCTCAGACGCCACTAGGGACTGCCCTGCTGCGCGCCAGCACACGCCTCGGAATACCATCCGGAATGACCGTGGCGACGAAGCCAATTTGCCTGGGGGGCTGATCGGTGACTGGCTCCAGGCGGTAGGAGCGCAGGGCATGTGCCGCTAACACCTTGACCTCGATGGTGGCGAAGTGGATCCCGATGCATAGCCGTGGGCCACCGCCGAACGTGACCAGTGCATAAGGCGTCCGCCGGTCTTCCTCGCGTGGTGGCGCGAAGCGGTCGGGGTCGAACACATCCGGCTCGGCGAAGGTCGTGGACAGCATGTTGCTGGCGGCCAGGGACAGGCGCACGGGTGTACCCGCTGGTAGGGTGCAGAGAACGTGATGGGAAAGTGCTTCACCCATAGACCAGTCCCGTTGTCATTTCCAAGGGCGTAGCTGCGACTCGTTTCATGTCTTTGAGTCGCTCGAGCATCACCCACATTGCAATGGCTGCCTCTAGGCGTGCCAGATGTGCCCCAGTGGATGCGCCAGGTGCCGATTAAGGAATCTGCTGCTCTCGAACGTCTCGGTATGGGGAAATGCGCCTCGTCGCGATTGGCTGACGCCAACCAGAGCAGGAGGGCTTGCCCGGCCTCGATCTGGTACTCACCAAGGTGGATGTCAGCAGGCAAGACGGGATAGTACTGGAATGGAGCATAATAGCGCAGGGCCTCTATGAGCCCAGCATAAATAATGCAATATGGTGGAGCATAATGTTTCCTTGAATGCCAGTTCTACAAACATTCTCTTATTCGGTTTCGACCGTATTGAGATTGCCATGAGACCACTTTTAGACCGTAATCCTATTATAGTTTTCTAGCCAATACCCTTGCAGCTAGATTTTGAGACGCATTACCTGGTTTTATCATCTGGTTATTTGTGCCTAAGCTAGCGCTAACACAAAGCCAGCCAAATTTTTCAGATATTCATGCCGATACCCGCCTACCCATGAAAAAATGTGCGAAGTTTCGGTCGATAGACCATAAACGTAAAGATGTGACGACTCCCCACGGCTATAAGCCTGATTCTTACCCACATTTTACAAAGTGATAAAATGGACGAGCCAGCTGTCACCTTTGCTGCGTTGATACACCCCCACTTGCAACAGACCAGGGAACAAGCCCTTTCCTCGCCAGTGGTGCTGTTGGTGCAAGATACGACCGACATCGATCTTTCGCATCGTCGCAAGATCAGCGGAGTGGGACAAATCGGCAACGAACGAGGACGTGGTTTTTTCGTGCAAACGGTGCTGGGGTGCATGGCCCAGGAACCCTTTGTGCGCATTCCCGCTCCCGAGGGAGAACAGCGATAGCAACGGCGCAAACGAGAAGAGCGCGAAACCGATGTGTGGATGCGTCAGGTGCATGCCACCCTGACGCCTGCTCCGGGAAGCCTGTGGGTGCATGTCGGAGACCCTCTTGCGGATATATTCCCGTTCTTTCAAGCCTGTCAGGCGACGCAGACGCACTTTTTGGTACGAGCGGGGAAGTCACGGCGCGTCGAGGTGTGCGAAGACGAGATCAGCTATGCGCTGACACAGGCCCGAGCCTTTCCGAGCCAGGCGAGCCGTCTGATCGAGGTTCCCGCCAGGCATGGTCGCCAAGCGCGTTCGACCCAGCTGCAGCTTGCCTTTGGGCAGATGACGCTCTTGCCACCTCGCTATGAGCCACGCGCAAGCAAGGAGCCCTTGACCGTGTGGGTTGTTCGTGTCTGGGAAGAGCAGGCGAAAGACGGGTGAGGCTTTCCTCGGTTCCCACCACGACGCTCGAAGCTGCGTGGGAGCGCGTGGACTGGTATGGGCAGACGCTCTGCTGGTCGAGGACTATCACCAATGCCTCACAAGTGGGTGTCACATTGAGCAACGACAAGGGCCCCCGGTTGATGGCCTGATACGGAGGCTCGGGTCTGTTGTCGCCTCTTGCCGTGCGGCGGTACGCAGGTGCATGTCTGCGCTCGTGAAGCTCCAGAGCGCCCCGCTTCTGAGGTGATTGAGCCTCTGATGCTGGCCGTGTTGGCCGAGCGCACCGGCGGGTCGCCTCTGACCATGACAGTGGGCACTGATCTCGGACGGAAGTGGCACGCCTGGGTGGCGAACCGTCTGGAAAGGCTGGCTCTCTTTGCAAACGCTTGCTTCCGGGCGCTCATCTTGCTTTTCACCTCCGTTTGTAAATTGTGGGTAAGAATCAGACTTGAAAGATAGGGGGATGTGGCTGCCCCATCCTCATCGATGAGCCATCCCGCAATGCCTGAGATGGCTCATCTACTCTTTTAGTCAGGCAAACTGGGGAAGCAAATGGCTAAGAGAATCCTTTTGACTCATTTACATGATACCTTTGCAACTTGTCTCATGCAGAAAATGAAGGCATTATACGGAAGGGTTTATGTTTAGTGTCTTGTGTAGTTTGTCAACGTATTTGTAACAGCAAAGGTTGAAAGAAAGTATGAAAGGTCAGAATTTCTCGGTAACGTCACGATCATCAAAGTTGGATGTGGGCATGATCGTACGCTTAAGTCTGGCGCTGCTCGTTACTTTGGGAAGCATTGCACTCGCCTGGATAGTTTTAGGTTTAACTGGAGCACACGCCGCCGGAGTAATCGAGACGCCCACGACAGCCACTCCATGGGCTGTGGCTTTTGATAAAAGTAGTCATGTCTGGGTCGCAGAGCCAGGATGTGACGCCGAACCGAATTGTACCAGCGCTTTCCCGTCCTATATCGGCAAATATAACAGGACGAATGATACGCTGGTGAAAAACTTCCTGGAGCCTACGGGGTTCTCCAGCCCCGTGTTCCTGCTCGTTGATTCGCATGGTAACATCTGGTTTTCTGAGCCAACTACAAATGCAATCGGTAGACTTACTCCCGTTACCAAAACAGGAGGACCGGCCTGGAAGCAGTGGAAGGTACCCACGGCCAGCGCTAACCCGTACGATTTGGTCCTCGATAACAATGGCAATATCTGGTTTACCGAATACTCTGCAGACAAAATTGGCTTCTTCAATACCACAACCAAAGCCTTTGTCGAAACTGCTATTGCAACACCTGGAAGCCTGCCGTACGGTATCACGAAGGATGCGGCTGGAACGATCTGGTTTGCAGAGAGTGCGCAGCAGAAGATTGGGAGTTTCACACCCACTACAACTGGCACGATTACGATCAAGGAACATGTTATTAACAGCGCAGGCGGTCCAATGCCACACTTGATTGTTGCGGACAGTGCCGGCACTATCTGGTATTCCGAGGGATTTTCGGGTGACATTGGCAGTTATAATCCCACGACTAAGGCGCATAAAAACATTAATGTGGCGATAGGCGCGTGTCCCTCGCCCACGCCGGGAGTAACTCCCACCCCATGCCCATCACAGACGCATATCTCCGGTATCGGAGTAGACAGTACGGGGCGCATCTGGTATGACGACTCGTTGAATGCAATTGTTGGCGTCTATACTCCTTCGTCAGGCGCGCTGAAGACGCTAACACTCTCCAATCCTCTCGCACATCCCTACGACGGGCTTGCGGTCGATAGCACTAACAATACCTGGTTTACCGAGGAGTTTGCCTCACCTTCAGGAAACCTGGGTGAGATACCGGCGGGCACCTTGTAATCAACTGCTTTGCATGCAGTACTGAACAACCGCCGTTGTAGGGTAAGCGCCGTGCGCCTTGGTCCATTACTGGTCTAGGTTTCACTGCGCTCCCCTCCGAACTAACTGTACACATTTCTATGTAGTGAGCTCTCCAGTTTTCCCTAAGCGTTTGCTTTCACGCAGCTTCCCTGCATGAAGCTCATCATGGCACTCAACGCAGCGTATCATGGTTTTTCGGTGCCGCTCGATCATCTGACGTTCCCATGCTTCTTTCCCTTTCAAGTTCCCTAACTTTCGCATGTGATGGACTTCAATCTGCCCTTCTTGAGTTCCGCACCATTCACAGGTATGAGCGAGCAAACGCCTTCCCAGTTCGGTTCGGCTGTTGTACATGCATATGTAAGGGAGAAGGTCCGGATTGTGATACGTAATCTCTCCCTTTTTCAACTGTCGAGTTGATGAGACGAGGTCGTACTCCTTGACTGGTTTTCCGTCTTTACTCAGGGAGATTACATACCGTCCAGGCCCTCTTTTGAGATTTCGCGCAACTTTCTTGAGCGAGTTTTGGCGTTTGTTTGCCACTGTTCTGAGAAAGCTGCTCGTGGTGAGCCAGAGGATTTTTCCTGCAACCAGCTTCAAGTTATCTGTCAAGTCCCCAAAATACTAGCGTAATGGTACGTTCAGAAAAAAGAACATGCAGTCCACTCGATTCCATCAGCGCGTAGAACTTATGAACTGCATGTTCTCTTAAAGAAATCTGGGCCAGGTAGATGTACACCTTTGCAAGGCGGCGGCCAACTGCGACTGGCTAGCTCCTGCTATGCCCCTGTGTGGACGATGAAGACCTTCAGCGTCTTTACAAGAATAGCGAGATCACACACAAACGTACGGGTATCGATGTAGTGCATATCAAGCTGAACACGCTCCTCGTAACTGATGTGCTGGCGTCTGCTGACCTGCCACAAGCCGGTAATGCCGGGTTTAACAGAGAGCCGCTTTGGCGCGTACTCGCCATAACGCGGCAGTTCGCTTGGATGAATTATCCGCGGTCCTACCAGCGACATTTGCCCAACCAGTACGTTGAGCAACTGCGGTAATTCATCCAGGCTCGTCTTGCGCAGGAACTTTCCTGCGCGAGTGATACGTGGATCATGCTTCAGCTTCATATTTTGCTGGTATTTTCGCATCAACTCGGGATGCTGTGCCAGGTAAGCATCTGCATTAGGTATCATCGTGCGAAACTTAAGCGCGAAGAAACGCCGACCATGCTGACCAATGATTTCGCGGAAATGCAAGACCGGCCCGCCATCATCGAGCTTGATACAAAGAGCAATGATGAAGAAGACCGGTAACAAAAGAATGATGCCAACCAGCGACATAACGAAATCGAATAACTGCTTTGAGACGAGATAAAGCCTCGAAGCTTTGCGAACAGCAAAATCGCTCCGGTCCACTGATACAAGTGGTTCAGTGCTCGGGACACCGGTAGCTGATTGAGAAGCTGGCCCTTCTTCCGAGCGCTTCGGTACGGTCACCGTTATATGATCCATACAAGAATTTCTCTCCTTCGTCTTTTCCCCCTCGACAGCTAAAGTTTAACAGAAACGATAGTCGTTGTCGGTAACGAATGAGTTAAGATATGATTATGAAAAAATCAATCCGGTTGAGATTTCTCTTTAGTGGTCCCAGCCGAGGTCAGTTCCCAGCAGTTCGTAGAGGCGGGCGTTATGCGGCTCGAAGTACTCGATCAAACGCCTGCGCGTGGCAGGAGGCATCTTAGGGGGCCTGGTCGTATTATACTGCTTAAACTCTGCCTTTTTTCCGCTTGAATCAAGGCCGGGCAGGTTGAGAAATGCCAGCGTTTGTTTGAAAACGGCCGCTGTATCCGCGTAGAAGTCTTCGCTCTTCAATATCAAGAACTGTTCCTTTGGGAAGAGGTTCATCCAGCTTTGGAGCTGGTCTGCGTATATCCCTCTTGCCAGGTAGGAAAAATGGCGGTGGTTATAGCTCGCATAGTATTCATCGGCCTGCATCTTTGCTCGTTCTCCGGCAAGCCTTGCTTCCTCGCGTTGGATGGCCTCTTCAAACGCTGAAAGCGTTTCATGTCCACCCTCAAGTTCGTGATAGAAGTGCGAGTATGCTCTGTCAACAGGATTTCTCAACATGACGATCAGTTTGACGTGTGGTAATGAGTTTGCCATCCTCCGGGCGGCAAAAGGGTGAAACAGGTAATAGGGGCTGGCTTCGCCTGTGATGAATGCCTGTTTCTGCACATGCTGCGTATAGTACTTTTGGACAAACGGTGGGAAATGCGCGCGGTACCAGGCAAGCCCTTGTTTGTAATGAGACGTGTCGAAGAAGTGCACCTCTTTGATCGAGGCTGCTCCAATCGATGGGTGCTCTGCCAGGTAGTTATAGAGCGAAGTCGTCCCTCCCCTTTGCGTGCCAATGATCACAAAGTCGGGCAGCAGGCGCAGCGGGTTGGTTGTTGCTCTATAAAGCTTCTCTAGCAGCGGCGTGGGCATATCAGTAGATGCGTAGCGCATAGTCTCTCACTTGTCCCATCCAAAATCGCGTCCCAGGAACTCGTACAAACGGGCATTGTGCGGCTTGAAGTACTCAACCAGGCGTTGTCTCGTAACCGGGTTCATCTTGTCGTAGGAGGCCTTATTGTACTGCTGGTACTCTTCCGTTTGCTCTTTGAGTGCCACATTCGGGATATGCAAGAATGCAAAGGTCTCTTTGAGCGCCGCCTCCGGGTTGCTATAAAGGTCCTCGCTTCTCAGGATCAAGAATTGGTCTTTAGGGAAGAACTTCATCCAGATGCGTATCTGATCGATATATCTGCCCCTGGCTAGATAGCTGTAATGACGGTGATTAAAGCTGATGTATTTTTCATCTTCCAGCATTTTCTGCTCCTCGCCAGCGAGTCTCTGCTCCTCACGACCTAGAGCCTCTTCAAATGAGAGCGGTTCAACCCCTGGCTGGCGTACCTGATGCTGGTATTGAGAATACGCCCGGTCAGTAGGGTTTCTTAAGACGATGATCAACTTCACTTTGGGCAAAGTCATCGCAACTCTGGCAGGAGCTAGAGGATGGGGCAAATAGTAAGGGCTTGCCTCACCTGTAATGAAAGCGCGCTTCCGAAAGTGATTGGCGTAATATTTTTGCGCGATAGTTGGGAAATGAGAGCGATACCACAGGAAACCTTTGTTAAAATAGATGTCGAAAAAATGCGGTTCTTTGATGTAAATGCGGGCAATGCTCGGGTGCTCTAACAAGTAGTTATAAAGGGAGGTCGTACCCCCTTTCTGGGTCCCAATGATCATGAAATCCGGTATGAGCCGCATCCAACTCGTCGTTAATCTATACGCTCTCTTAAAAGCTGACCTATCATTATGCGTTACCATAGTTATTTCCTCCTTACCAGCTACCCCTTTTTGAAGATGACGTTAGAGGAGTAAAGCTGACTGCACTTGCAGAAGATATCCCCCTAGCTAGGGGTCTGTCCATGTTCAGTTGAAGGGTGGGAAACTGGCGCCCGCAAGGAGCGCCACTACATTTCACTCATCAAAACAAGACTGATAGAGCACCAGTCTCGGGTCGCCTTGAAACGTATGTTATTCTCTATCCCAGCCAAAGTCCCGCTTCAGGAACTCATATAAGCGGGCGTTATGGGATTGAAAGTACTCGATGAGATACTTTCTCAGCGCTGGATCCATTTTCGGTGGCCTCTCATTATTCATATAGCCCTTGCTTGTTGGCTCCCTGTACTGCTTGAACTCCTTTGTGATACGAAGTGCGCTAGTAGGAACCTCCAGAAACTCCAGGGTCTGTTTGACAATCGTTACTGGATCGCTATAGAGATCCTCGCTTTTCAGGATCAGGAACTGTTCTTTGGGGAAATAGCGCATCCAGTTTTGGAGCTGGTTGGCATAAATACCACGGGAGAGATAGGCGTAATGCCGGTGGGTATAACTCTCGTAATATTCGTTTGCAAGTATTTTCTCCTGCTCTCCAGCAAGCCTTTCCACTTCACATTTTACGGCTTCTTCGAAGAGCAGTGTTTCATGGCCCTCGTTTGTTGCGAGCCAGTGATGCGAATAGGCTCGATCAACGGGATTTCTTAACAAGACGATTAGTTTCACGTTCGGTAAGGCTTGAAAAGTCCTTTTCGGAATGTGTGGATGGAAGAGGTAGTACGGGCTTGATTCTCCTGTAACGAAACGTTTCTTGCAGACTCGCTCGTAAAGATATTTTTGTACAGAAGTTGGAAATTGCGCTCGATACCAGGCCGGCCCTTGAGCAAAATGATCATCGAAGAAATGGACCTCCTTATGAAGAGCAGAAAAAGTGCCCGCATACTCTGTCAAATAGAAATAGAGGGAGGTTGTGCCACCTCGTTGCGTGCCGATAATAATATAGTCTGGCAGGAGCCGTATGCGGTTAGTCATGAGTCTGTAGCATGACCTCAAAGCCCAGTAGCCAGGCTTAATGCTGTCCGCGATATTCATAAATACATTCAACACCTCGACCCAAATAAGGCCGCCAAGGGTTCAGCACGACTCTGCTGCTTTCCCTGGCCGCCAGCATAGTATAAATGATAGATGCGCACCGAAGAATACAGATATGGTAATGAATTGGTGATTATCAAAGGTTTGAGGTAAAGAAATAATAACCAGCTCGTAGTAGATATCTTGGACGAAAGTGGAGGAAAGTTAGCGCCCACGTTGCACGCCATTTTCCCTTTGGCAAGGTTCAAAAAAGACCGAAAGTACTTGACAATGTGAGACGAAGAAGTTGCCAAAGAACTCCCTGGAAGGTATGGTAGAAGCAAGTAAACTCTACAACCTAGCAGGGAGGAACCAATGATTCATCCACATTCTAGCACAGTGAGCCAACGAGTCCATTGGGTCAGCGCATTGCTTGCCGGTGAGGCAAGCTACGGAGTGGTTAGTCAGATGAGCCGGAAGTACGAGGTCTCGCGTCAGACCTTCTATAGTTGGAAAGCCAAAGGGCAGCAGGCCTTGCAGGAGGCTTTGGCGCCGAAGCAGCCGCAGGTGGAGGCGGGCTCTCAGTTGCACCGAGCAGTCTTAACCCTGCTGGTGCAAGGACATGCGAGCTATCGGGGAATTCAAGCGTGTCTGAAAGAACTGCTTGGGCTGCAAGTGAGTCTGGGCACGATTAGCGCTATTGTGCAAACAACAGGACAACGTGCACAAGGCTGGTTGGTGCAGCAAGTTCCAGCAGAGGGGCGCGTGGTCGCCTTGGATGAGCAGTACAGTAGCAAGCGAGGCGAAGTCTCCCTCAATGTGGTCGATGCCCAGAGTGGGCAAGTGTGGGCGACGCTGCCCCCGGTCGCGGTCGATGGAGAAAGCTGGACGTTGGCGTTATGGTATCTGCAAGAGCAAGGAGTGGTCTGCGCGAGCAGCGTCAGTGATGGAGGCATGGCCATTCATGAAGCCTTGCAGACGACCAAAGCCATCAGCACGCATCAACGCGATGTGTGGCATCTATTGCGTCTAGCGGGACAGGTGCAAGCGCGCCTGGAGCGAGCAGTGCAAGCAGAAGAGGACCGGCAGCGGGTGATCGAGCGACAGGCACGCGAACTGGCGATCACCGGCAGAAGATCGGCAGGTCGCCCGGCTAAGACGACCAGCAGCGAGCAAGCGCAGCTGCTCATCGAGTTGCATCGCCTCCTGGAGGCGGCGCGTTACCTCTTTGCTCAACTGCGTGAGCTGGTGGAGATCGTGGTGCTGACCGGGAGGACCGAGCCACGTCTGCTTGACTACCAGACCCGTCGCAGCGAAGTGCAGACGGTGCTGGACTTGTTGGAGGAGGCTATCCAGTCAGTGCCTCTGGCACTGCAACACGAGGTCCAGCGGGTCATCAAGCAGGTGCGGCTGGCACTGCCCGCCCTGTTGTACTTTGCCCAGGACCTGGAAGCCTGTCAACAAGAGGCGATTGCGCAATTGGGAGAAGCCGTCGTGGGGCTGATCGCCTGGGCAGGGCCTCGTCGCAAGGTCTTGGGGGAGCAGCCCCAGCAGTTGCTCGAGGCCATGGACCCCGCCTGGCGAGCCGCAGCGGCTCGCTTACTTGCGACCTGGAACCAGGCGGTGCGAGCCAGCAGTGTCGTCGAGAACTGGCATAGCATTGTCCGACCCCATCTGGCGGTGCATCGCTCGCTCTCAGCAGGCATACTGGCACTGTTGGCGGTCTGGCACAATCACCGCATCGCCCAACGCGGTCTCCATCAGGGACAGAGTCCACTCATGCGCAGCGGCATGAGCCAGCAGAGCCACGATTGGCTGGTGGCTTTGGGCTATCCCCCTGACGGGATGGCCTCGGTGCCTGAGTCCGATACCGAACCGCAGCCGCTGGCTTGGGCTGCCTAGCTTAAAAACTGTCAAGTTCATTTGAACCTTGCCT
>WNEZ01002467.1_pt1 | contig 18164 bp, 16 predicted proteins | sample 5400521 | NCBI WGS metagenome assembly WNEZ01 (sample SAMN13153339, study PRJNA577476) | soil metagenome | isolation source: 120 cm saprolite under Douglas fir tree site 2 hole 1 replicate 1 | place: USA:California | collected 2015-04-18
TCGTACTCTTGTTGGCCAAAGTAGTAGTTGCCGAGACTAAGACGCGCGCGCTCGTCATTCGGGTGAGCGGCAACGAGCTTATCGAGATACTCCTTCTGTTTGACAACCTCGCCGTTGGCACCAGCCTCGTTGGCAAGAATGAAAAGCCTCTCTCCTTCCGACGCTTTGCCGGAGAGCGCAACCGCCTTGTTCAGATGCTCGAAAAAGTCCTTGGCCGTAGGCGCACTGTTGGCGCGAGCCATTTCGGCGGAGGCAAAATCGGGGTCGAAGGCAATGGCTTTGTCAAAATGCGCGAGCGATTCCTGGGCGCGCAGCTTTTCGGCCAGATCGCGTCCTTGCAGGAATTCCTTCTTAGCTTCCTCGGACTTGGTGGTGATGGGGATCTTGCCGCCATCGGAGGCCGCGGAGGCGGATTGCCCGGCGTTGCCCGATTTGCTGCAAGCCATCAACATGATCGCGCTGACCGCAAGAATTGCAAAGAAAATCCACCGCATCGGTTTCCCTGGATTCATGCCATTTCTCCCTTGAGCACGCGAGAGCCGCAACCTGGGTAATCAGGGAGCAGTTGCGCGTTGTGTTTTTCGGAGCCAATAACGATGAGTGCCCGTAGCTTCTAGACGTTGGCGGCGTGGTTTGGATAGCAGCAGGCGACACTTGCGGGTGCGATAACGACACGCAGGTGTTTTGTCCACTCCCGGGTGGCAGAGCAGAGTTGCGCGACTCCACCCCGCTGAGTGCGGACCGGCTCGGTTGCGTAGGCGCGCAGGCTCTCGGCATAGTCCGGCAATCGAGGTGCGGTGCAACGTTCCCGAGACTCTGGTCACTATTAGGTCAGGACCTTGAGGAGTTCGATCCGATGACGGAACAAACGCTTCGTCTGCTGTGGCGTCTCATTTTGCTGGCCGGACTGCTGCCGTCGCTCTCCACGTCTGGTTACGCGCATCCCCGGCGCGGTTCGGCGAAGTGGAGTGTGCTTCTCTGCAGTTTTCAGGACAGTCCCGCTCCGCCGCATGATCCCGCCTACTATCGCAATATGTTCTTCGTGCCCGGCATGGGCGGCATGGCCGACTACTGGTCAGTCGTTTCCCAAGGCGGCATCAACTTTCAGGGCTCTGAGGTTGTCGGCTGGTATCGTGAGCCTTTCACCCTGGCGCACGAACAGGCCGCCGATCGCGGCCATCGGTGGCAAGACTGCATTGACGCCGCCCACAATTCCGGATACAACGTGCCTGCCGGGAACTTGATCGCTGTTGTTACCAGCCCGGGAATTGACCTGTTCGGATATATCGGCGTGGGATCGTTTCTGCCCGATACGGTTGATATGGGCAGCATGACCCACGAAGTCGGCCATGGACTTGGCTACCAACATTCTTTTTCCGATGATCCAAATTTTCGAGATGCCGACTGGGCGCAGATCGGCGAATACGACGACGAATGGGACGCCATGAGCTGGGCCAACGCCAGCGGCACGCTCACCACGGACTATGGGTGGGCAGCTCCGGGCATGAATGGCCCGCATCGTGATCGCATGGGATGGCTCCGGCATGAAGAGATCCTGACATTCGGAGCCGATGGCGCCACGTCGCGCACCGTTTCGCTTGTCCCTCTCTACAGCTCCGGACCGGGAATCAAGCTGGTGCGCCTTCCCTTCGACCCTGGCGATCTCTTCCACTACTACACCGTTGAGTACCGAACCAAAACCGGGTATGACGCGGGTTTTGACAGCAACATCGTGATGATCCACGAAGTGAAGAAAGGCGACCGCGACCCGCGCGATGTCTATTTGACTTATCTGATTCGGGCGCACAGTGGCAGCCGGGATCCCGTGCAAACGCTCAACGCCAACGGCGTCAGCATTGTCGTTGGACCCGTAACCCCCACCTCGGCAAGCGTCACCATTAGCAGCGCCATGGCCGGCCGCTGCCTGCAGGGATATGTATGGCGAGAAGCAGGCCCAAATGACCACGTCTGTGTGGTGGGTGCAACTCGCGCGCAGGCAGCGCAGGACAACTCGCAGGCGGCCGCGCGTCGCCAGCCGGGTGGCGGGCCCTATGGTCCAGATACCTGCCGCCAGGGCTTCGTGTGGAGGGAGGCGTTTCCCAACGATCACGTCTGTGTGGTGGGCGCAACTCGCACGCAGGCACAGCAGGACAACTCTCATGCCGCCGAACGGATCAACCCCGCCAGGATTGCCTATGGACCCAACACCTGCATCCAGGGTTACGTGTGGCGCGATGCCGACAGCATGGACTACGTTTGCGTTCTACCTGCCACACGCACGCAGGCAGCGCAGGACAATGCCCAGGCCGGAGCCCGTCGCCAGCCCGGAGGAGGCCCGTATGGTCCCGACACTTGCCGCCAGGGGTTTGTGTGGCGAGAGGCATTTCCGGGTGACCATGTTTGTGTGACCCCTCCCACCCGATCGCAGGCATGGGCTGACAATGGTCAGGCGGACTCGCGGGTGCAGGCGCATTGATCAGCCTGTGACTGGGATGATAATCGAGCTACCATGTCGGTATGAGCCGGTGGAAAATTGCGAGAACACGGAGGGACTGATGAAGAGTTTGAGAGCAATCGTAATGGGCGCACTTCTACTCTCGGGCACGGCCGTCATGGCCCAGCCGCACCAGAAGGGCATGATCGAGAACACGACTGCGCCTATGTCGGAAAAGGTGATTCGCCAACGGCTGCAGGTTCTGGGCTACACCGAGGTTCGCGTCCTCAAGACCAATACCTTGAAGTATCAGATTCATGCGGTGAAGCAAGGCCAGGCCGTAGTTTTGGATTTCCATCCCCAGGCGGGACTGATCCGCGAGGTTACTCCGGGCAAGGCTGCGGTCAAGCCGTGGACCCTGCCAGTGGAGCCACCGAGGAAAATGCGAATTCGGGAGGAGCTACCGCGGAAGCAGTAACTGGCCCCACGAATCGTCGCAGCCCGATCTGTTCTTGTCCGAAATCACCCCTTGCACCGTCACGCGCCTGGGTTGCGAGCCATACTCCTGCCGGCGCTCACGCTCACCTCGTGCCTCGCTCCTGACTAGCCGCACCGCAGGGGCTATGCGATACTGAGGCCGCAGGGAGTCAGCAACTGACTCCCCAGCGGAAGGCACGTCCAACAATTGTGATTCCAGTTGCGTTCGTCAGCGATCATCCGGCCACCCACTTGGCCGTGGATGCATGAATGCGGGCCCGTAGCTCAAGCGGATAGAGCATCGGATTTCTAATCCCTTCTAGGCCATTCGCACTGAGAAGCAGCGTTCTGCTACAAGCTGCAAAATCTCAGTTTTTACGCTTGTTTGTTGCAATCCACCCTCGCCACGACCTGCACGAAACCGCACCGATACCAAGAACCAACTGACACCAGAACTGACACCAGAGCTTCAGGATTCAGCCCTCACCGAATCGGGGAACCCCGCCTATGCTTTGGGGTGGCGAAGGGGGCAAAAAGGGTGGTCGGGTGGGGTGTGGTACGGTCCATTGTCCGCCCGACAAAAGTTTTCAGTGGCGGAGATCATGCTCACGCGGCCCTGCCTCACAGACTTCGGTCAGATTATGGTGTTCATAAACTCTCATCTCTATCCGGACGCTCACGTCGTGTTGGGAGAAGAGACTCTTCAACATCTTCGGATAAGCGCAATCTAACAAGCGGCTGCGGCTCTCTTGGGAACAGAAAGGAATCGATCATCCGAAAAGCTAGCATTTGAACTCTATCACCAAACCGATCTGCAAGTTCCCGCACTGAAAAGCCCAACACTCCATGAGTGACTGTGAGCAAGTGGCCGACCACAGTCAGAATGAAAATCAGCAACGGAATGGACAACGTTCTAGGAATTTGAAACGCAGATTTTCCTAATTCGCCCACAGCGAAAGAAGCGACGACAATGCAGGCAAAAGAAAGCAGAAATATGAACTGGCGAGCAATTCGCCCTAGTCGCCCAGACACATAGCTAACCCGCTTATAGAGACGCTCTTGACGGGCCAGCAGCTTGCGCTGAACAGCTTCAGCCTCATCTCGCCTCGCTTTAGTATTCTCATGCTCAGCGCGCTCAGCGATCCATTTTTGTTCTGCCTCGTCCTTGTATTCCGCCCGAACCCTTTCCAACAGCTGGGGAATAGTTTCATCGGTAAGCTTTTCCTCGGCACCTAAAGTCATGGACATGAGTTCTTTTTGTACTGCTAAAGAGTGCCGCAACAGTGAATGATCCCTGGCAGTGATGTGCCCCACTTTCTGCAATTTGTCTATCGTAATCAGATATTTTTTCCAGAGCTTGTCAGAAGGCTTCAGCGCCGCGTAGCACAATGACATAACCTCCAGCTTCGGGAGTTCTGTGGCAGCGAAGGGAACTTTGAGCCATGCCACGTTTGCGAGGCTAAAGTCCGTGATGACCGGCGAAATTTCACGGGAGCTTTCGAATTGTTGGCCGAAGTAGTACGAAGCACGAGCAAGAGCTGCATTAGTGGTCACAAGTATTGCGATACAATCCTCGACAGAAGTGGGATGCTTGCCCGTTCGCAGGGCATAAATGCTACGTATAGAGTTTATGTCGTGCTCCAGTGCACGGGGATTGAAGTACTTAATGTCTTCATCCAGGGCCTGTTCGAGTACATTTTCATCGATTTGGAACTCAGGCACATACCTAGGTGTCTCCTGACGAACAATTCCCAGCTCCGCGTAGTGGTGATCCAACCTGCTGCTCAGAAGGAGGAGATCAACGGCGGTAACTCCGCGTTGCCTCATTTCCCTGACTAGGGGCCCTCGGGCACGTGGATCGTCCATGTGAGAAGCGCATGCCCTGATGACGCCGTGAACCTCCGTTGCAGTGTGTGTGAAAATAGCGACCCGCCCATGTAGTTGCCGTATTAGGTCAATGGTTTCTTTCGCGGCCTCAAAGCTCACCTCACTGCCGAGGTGAAGCAGACGCAAGACAAAAGGAGTATCAACAAAAACAGAGAGATTGCGAAACTTCTTTGCGGTCGCCGCCAAATCTGGGCATAGCAATGCATTCGAAAGCATATGCCCCTTTACCAAAACAATGATCGCCTCGAAACTATCAGGTGCTGTCTCTTGGGTGGTTTGGATGAAAGAGTTGATTATGAATTTGGTGGCATAGCTCTTGTCTTTTTTTGCAGGAACTATTCGGGGCAACGTCGTCCGCTGCCCGTACGCTTTTAGACACTCGATTCCAAAGATGGACAAATATTCTGTGAGGGCGTCGGTCGCCTTTTCCTCGGACCATTCCACTTGGTGAGCCTTTTTGGCAAAACCGATAAGTTCGCCAAGCAGCGTTCTTAAGGAGTTTGACGTTTTCCTCCTCAGCTCAGCAATTTCGGCGGTCTCAAATTTCTGAGCGACTGCATATTCTCCATCGCTATTTCGCGCCACAACGCCGTTTCGGGTAAGTCGTTTTAAGCAGAGAGCGAGGGTCTGTCGGGGGATTCTCAGGCCGTAGTCACTGCGAATCGCGGCATGTAGTGTTGTCTCATTGATGGGTTGCACTCTTCCGCCAGCGAGTTGCTCACGAATGAAGGGAGTCAAATAGTCGAGGTAGTCACGGTGCTCTTCCTCGGCATTCACCTTTAGCATCGCTAAGCTCACAAGTGAGATCGTGCTCGACATAACTGCCTCTCGATCTTGAGAAACGCTGCCTCGAACGCACTATCACTTAGGGGACTAATGTTTGTCAATCGTCCTCATGGCAACGCTCTCTCAATGCGATCTCATTGGCAAGTTTAGACGTACAAGCGGCAGGCGGTTATGTGTGAGTGAGCTGTCGAACGGTAAACCCTAGTCCTTGCCGAACATGGAAGCAATCCTTCGCATGATCCTCTCTACCCACTGAACACTGGCATCAATCAGCTTGTCCGTTCGCGGGCTTCCCTGTGGATTTCCAAACAGATCGTCTGCCGTTTGCAGTGCAGACTCGCCAGAATCGCGGCCATGACACCAATCACTCGTTTCCGGCCCTCATCCATTCGGGGCACATTAGCTCACAGGCTTCCCCAGAGAGGAGGCTGCGAGAACTCCAAAAAGCCCTTGAGGATTTGCTACTGAAGAGCGAGAATTACGAGCGTGACCGTCGCGCACTGGATCAGTGACAGCTGAACTACGCGACGTGATAAAGCAGCACGAAGTGCTGACAGACTAGATTCCTTCCCCGTCCGCACTGACTACCATTTGTGTCTGGGCCAATAGGTCGCCCTGCTAGTTAAGGGCGTGAGGGCTTTATGCGAGTTGCCAACCCGATTCGATGGCTACTCTACCAACCGCACGCATGTCTGGTCACGCTCGTGTTGCTGTCTATGATTGGGTGCAGTCCCGCTGCGAGACAACGGGTCGGCAACACTCTAGGTGCCGCCGCAGCCGGGGCAGCCGGAGCTACCGCAGCACCATCTCTTCAGCAGAAGCTGATGTTGTTCGGTGGCGAAGGTCACAAGGTGTACTTGGGTTGCATCAGTTGCTCAGAGTACGCCACAGACTCCGTATTCAACCAATACGGGACGTTCGGAAGTCGCTATTCCAGCACGAGCATCTGGAATCATTACAGTGAATACGGATCAGCGTATTCGAGTTGGGGAGCCTGCAATCCGTATGCGACTGATCCTCCCGTAATCGTCGATCTGGACGGAAATTTCTACGGTCGCCTCACCTTAAACGAATACCACTCACAAATCGGAAGCGGCAGAAGGTTTCACGATTGGCTCTACAGTGTTGTTTGCGAAATGTAGCGCATCTTGGTCTGCCGGTCGGTCTGTGGTACACGGCTTGGCTGCACAGCGCACACTGATAAGGAGGATGAAATGATCTCATACAAGACAAGGGCTTTTGTGGTTCCGGTTTTCGTTGTTCTATGGGCTGCATTGGGTCATGCCCAAACTTCGATCTCGGCGGTGGATGCCAAGAATCACGTCGGCGAAAAGGCAACAGTCTGTGGAAATGTAGCCAGCACGCACTACGCGACAAGGAGTCGCGGAAATCCGACGTTTATCAATCTCGACAAGCCATACCCGAACCAGATTTTCACGGTGTTGATTTGGGGCAATGACCGCGCTAAATTCGGCAATCCAGAGCAGACGTATAGCGACAAGCACATTTGCGCGACAGGCAAAATCAGTGTCTACCGGGGAGTGCCGGAAATCATCGCCTACGATCCTTCTCAGATCAGCGTTCAATGAGATTGGGACCAGTCAGCGGGGAGTTTCCCTAACGTATGTTCAAGGTCGCTGCTCCCTCAGTGGAATCGCTTTGTCCGCCTGCTGCTCTACGTCAGCGGGGTGGCGAGCACTCTAGTCGGATCACTGGTCAGTAGCAAGATTCGCGTCTACCACGATAAACCGCAAGGCGCATCTCGACGATATTAAGCAAAAAGTGTTAATCCCACTCTATTGGAATGGCCTCACTGGGACGTACAGGCCACTGCTGAGGCACCAGTCTCCTGTTGTTATAGACCTACGACATGCGACGGATCACGCTCTCTACTTGGAGGTGCGACCGAAGGGAGCACCATTAGGCCAGAGGATAGCAAACGCGCAGAATCTAGTTGGGGAGCGCCCTTTCAATCAGCGTGACTTCGATTGTCATGATGTTCATAAAGCAACGCGTTCGGGCAAGTGCTAGATTCTCTTCGCCCACATGCGAATACGACTTGGCGGATGTCACGCTGAAATAGTCGCAAGCATTCTCCAGCCCATGTATGGCTTCTTCCTCTGTTTTCCAAGGAGGAGCTGAATCTTTCGGAAAGCCGTCCCGTTCACAACGAATGAATTGCTCGGCTCGTATTAGCTTGGCCAGATCATTCCGCTCGTCCTTCTCCGGTAGCAAGACGGTACACTCCGGCCTTCTGGGCTGCAACTCTGGGAACTTGGCGTGCGGTGTCGGTTGGGCTCGCTCGGAGGTTGGCCGCTGGTCTTTGCCGATTGGCTTAAATTCTTCGGGAAGCCACAACGCGAAAGCATGAGGCGGCAGCTCAGACGCATTTTTCTTAAGGAGGTTCTCGATCTGCCCTTTCTGAGTCACAGGGAGAGCTGCAAATACTTGATCTAACCTCTCATGGTACTGACGAGTTGCTATGGTGATGGCAGCACCGACATTCGCGCAGTCCTCAGCGTACTGTTTTGGGGGGACCGGAATTTTCGATGCGGGCAGACGTGATTCCGGACATCGGTAGAAGTCATACGCGCCGTCGCAGGAGTCGTCCAGAGCGTATCGAAGATTACCTAGCTGGATCACCGACATGCTCGATTCGACGCCAAGGTTGTCGATTACCCAATTCGCCAGCTTCACGCAGTGCGGGTAGCTATACAACTGTCCGCCCACGAAAACGGGGGAGTCCCCCAGCTTTCCGCCGAGTCTCTCTGGATGGCTCTGTAACGCATCCTCGTAACGCTTCGCCAACTCTGGATACCTGTAGAGCGCGACCGGGGCAGTTTGGGCGGACAGCGCAATCGAGAAAACAAATACGCCGAGCAGCACCCCTTTCATGGAGCGCCTCCTTCCAGGCTGACACCGTGTAGGTGATCCCCTATTTTGTTGGGCATAGCCTACGCCTGATGATCGGGGCGTGTCCAGCGACTCCGACATCTGCGTTCAGCTAGGCGGGCGAATCCGCACTCTCCGGCAGAAGCGCGGCTGGACACAGTTCGAGATGTCCGAAAGGCTAGGGATTGACCGCAGTTATTTGGCGGAGGTCGAGACCGGCAAGATTGAAGTGTGCCTGCGGAATCTTGTGCTCATCGCCCAGGCGTTCGACCTCAAGGCATGGCAATTGCTGAAATTCTAAGGCAATGATGCTAATGGGGTGGTGAAGATTGATGGATACAGCTCATTAACAAATGCAGCAATCCCCGATCTCCGAGCGAACTTGTCCCACGCGAACTGGTCAAGCGCGCCCAACGCTACACCAGCCGCAAGACCGACTGGCGGAACGATACCAGCAACGGTTGTTACCAGCAGACGTATCATCTTGCCGGTCGTAGTCTGCGCTGCCAGCCCCAATTTGGCATTGAACCCGTCGAGTCGATCCCGCATTTCCGCGTCGGTGTATTTGTCGATCCCCATCAGCCATGACCTAAATTCGAGGGCCTCCGGCTCGTTGCGGATTTCCAAGACTCTTTCTATATTTAGTTGGGAGTTAGCTGAAATCTCCGGTAGTCCCGCAATCGCGATCACCCTCTGGAACCGCTGCTCCTGTCCTTGCGAGCCCACGGCCTCTGCGAGCGAATCGAGTTTGCTGCGAAATAGTGGTAGCTCTTCAGCCGTAAATCCCGATAAAGCGAAGTGCGCCTTCATCTCGCCCAGGCGCTGATCGACGCCGCTTATTCCGAGAAGAGCAGTTTTCAAAGCTCCGTGAATGTCTCCAACGCTGAGAGCGACCTTCTGTGGCAAATTGGTTTCGGCTTCATAGCGATCATCGCCAACCTTGTGAAACCGTAGTTCAAAGGGATCGAGGGTCGTTATACCCTTCTCCTTCGCGAGCACGAAACGAACTGCCGCCTTAACCAGTGGAATGTTATGCAAGACATCGTTCTCGAAAGCAGGTGCAACTGCTGACCTGAACATCTCACGGTTATCTGGCTGCCGTACTGCCCGCATTACAGCACTTTGCAGTGCCATCAATTCCTGAGCGCTAAGGGCTGGAGTGGGGCTAACCTCAGCGAGATTGTCGATCACATACTGATCGCGGTTGTGCGCTTCTATCACATGGAATTGAAACGTCAGAAATGGGCATGCTGGGGTTGAGAACTGGCCTTCCACATATTGCGCACACTCGCAACGGATTTCGAGCGCACCGCTGGAAAGAAGCGCCAATGTGCATTCATAACCAAAGTGTCGGACCATCTCTGGTATTTCCTTGAGTCGAACCGAATACAGAATGTAGGTGTCAAAAAGGAGTAGCCGACGGACCACAGCCTCTACATCCAACTTAACGTTGATGTCACGTGCTCCTGGTTCCTGAGAGACAATCGCCGACGAACCGAGGAGCCTTCTCGTTATTTCCACCTGCGTCGCCATCGAATCTTTACAACCAAACACAGCCATGTGTGGGCAAAGCGGACCAAGCTCAGTTCCCTGCTCCTGTCCGCCGTGCCCCTGCACGCACCGAACTTTTGCATGTCATAGTAACCTTGACTCAGGCTTGAGTGCGATGGAAACGCAGACACAGCCGCCATCCACGCTTCGCGGCTGGAGCTGTTGCTGAGGGCGCGCGGAGCGAAAGTTGGGTAGAGCTGGGCGCTGGGTGTGAACCAGTCTACTTCCGTCGCGAGGGTCACGCACGTACATGACTAGGGGCGGGAGGACTAGCACAAATTATGCCCCACAAGATATGATCTCTTGCCCACGGGGTAGCGTCCTTGCGGAATCTCTTCCAGAGCCGCACGCGGTAAGATTCCAGCGCACTCCATCAGGTACACTTCCGCCCCGCCCGCTAACTATTCACTTTCGCCCAAGAAGGGACACAATCTTTGCGTGGCTTTCTGGGTGAGAGATACTCCCTCCCCGCTGAGTCATAAATAGCGGCCCGAATCTCGCGCCAGTCCTTAGCGTATTCCTCCAGCCCGTCTTGGCTCACCATGAAGGGCGCCGGAACATCGCCCTCCTCTAGACGCGAACCCGCGATACCCTCGCTCAGCACAAAATGTGACTTTTTGTAGCCCTTCGGCAACTTCAGATTCGCAATTCTCACGTAAATCGGTCGCCTGCCCACATTGGCAACCGTGACCAAGCCCCAACGCTTGTTTCTGTCGTAGCGTGGGTTGTCTGTGACGCTCATGTCCCAAAGCAGCGCCACCTTTATTTTCGGACTGTCCCTCAAATAGTTCGTGATGCTTAACACAAGCGCGGCGATTCCCGTAAATGCTCCAGTCAAAGCAGTGATCTCAGTGACTCCAACAAGGGCCGTCATGATGAAGTAGCATAGCGAATCTCGGCCTCGAATGTTAGGACGGATTTTGCTTTCTCGATTTGCCTCGATGCGCTACCGTTGGTGATGGGATTACGTCAAAATGCCTTCAGGAATCAGATTCACGGGGAAAGTGGCGCAAGAGTCCAAGCATATTTTAGGGTGCCTGTTGCAGGATTTTGAGGCGCGTGACCTTGGCACGGACGAGTTGAATGAGGGCTATGTCGGAATGGCGATAGGTGAACTCAAGAAGAAAAGTCTTGGGACGGACAGTACAACTACCACCGTTGATTTTAACCTTGCCCTAAAAGAGTTGGAGGATAAAGAATTCGTTAAAACCGGCCCGATTGATGTTCGTGCCAGTGAGCCAGGCTCAGCACTTGTCTTCGTCTTACCATACAGCAAACGGGAATACGTGTACCTGACCACGAAAGGGTACAAGGCAGCTCGATAGCCGTGCTCGGCTTAGGATTTCCAGAGTGCAGACACCAGCGTGTAGAAGGCTGCGCTGGTGAATGCGGGCACACTTCGGGACAGGCGCATCCTGTCACCACCTATGAAATTGCGGTTCGTCATCCCATGCTTTCTCTTTCTCAGTCAGCTCTCCTACCCGGAGCCTCAGCACGGAACTGTCTTCTATGTTGAGTGGTGGAAGAGTGACTTATTGACTGTGGCAGCAGACAGCAGAAGCGTGATCGGGAAAAATGGGGAACACTCCGATAATCGTTGCAAGATTTCTGCATTCGGACCTACTTTTGTGGTTACGATGGCCGGATACACTGAAAGCATATTGACGAATGGTAAGACCGAATGGGATGCGCACGCCATTGCTCGTGACATTTGGGTGACGGAATCGAAGGCGGTGCGTAGCGCCAGCAAGCTAGTGCCTCGCGTTTCGGAAGAGTGGATTGCGCGAATGGAGGACATTTACCGAAGGCCGGGTATCCTAGAGGAAGAACGCGAGTTTCTGAAGGGTAGAACGCTCTTGCTTGGCGCTGTCTTTGCGGGCACCGATGACATGGGCGGAATGACGGCGAGAGCGGTTGAAATTGGATTTAACCTAGAGGCGTTGAACTCGGGGAAAAGGGAGTTTACCCTCAAGCAATATGATCTTTTGCCTGATGCGTGGATGTCGGCGGGGGATGATGATGTGTTAAGAGAGCATCGGGTACCCGAAACGGAAAGAGCAAAGAAATTTGCAGCACTATTAGTTCCCAAGATTTCAACCCTACCAACGAACGAACAACGCGCAACTCTTGCAACTGAGTTAATCAAGCAAAGCGTCCTTCTCGAACAGGGGGCCGATTTAGGTCTTCCCGCAGACGTTCTGCAACTCAACCGGAATTCTGGCGTGGTTTGGGTCCATCGCAAGTGCACCTGTCCTGCGGACTAGGACCGACCCTACTCCGCGATGTACGTGCAATACTCGCAGCCGCCCGGCGTGTGACCGCACTCGCAAGCGCAGCCTCCGGGATTCTCACAGGCCAATAACCTTTATTGACTTTCTTGGCTGGGATGAAGGCCGCTCCGCACTTCGGGCAGCGTAGCCTCTCGCCGTCTATGCGTCGCCACTCGCCGGACTGGATCTTGTAGCCGCATTCAGTGCAAAGTGTGAAGAGCGATGCTCTGACCTTCTCAAGATTGATTTTCCTTCGGCTCGACATGACTCAGGAGGGGCGGACCTTAAGCGCGGAGAGCAGGCAGGCGGGGTCCGCCCCGCCCCCTCGGGTCCCGCGCATATTGGCACACTCCGTTTAGCCGGTCAACCTGTCAAACCGCACCATTGCAAGTGCGCTTGCCCTGCCTTGACAAGCAATTTACGCGCAGAGGACACACGTTTCCAGCACTGTTGATAGTTGTTGTAAACAGGCGTAGCTGTTGAAAAACTCGCTCGCAGAACTTCTGCCGAAAATGCGTCGCGTCAGGATGCCCTATAAACGATTTTCTCCGATCTCCGATACATTTCTGGTCACTCCTTTTGGGTCGGTTTTCAGACAAATCGAGTTTTTCAACAGCCACACGATTTTCACCAACTACGTGGTGAAGTGACTGACCCTGCGGATCACCTTCTAGTGCAACCCAGTTTCCCAGTCCGTCTCTATCCGCATCAGCCGGCGGAGCCGCTGCACATGCCCACGTCCGCGCTTCGCCCTGCCGCCAGCCTTGCCCGCACACTTCGGGCACACGACATGCACCTGGCCATGCCTGGGGCAACGTGCTGAAAGTCGATCAAGTTTTGCTTTCATCAGTTAGCAGCTAACCTCCTTGGCCCTCTGTGCGAGGGCGTTTGAAATCTGCCGATTTAGCAGCTATTTCTCGTAAGCGCTTTGCGCACTGTCGCTTACGCAATGCGAAATCAAAAACTAGAATCAAATAGAAAAACATCTCCAACCGTCTCAATGAGTTGGCTCATCCGAAAATCAAATTCTGGCGCTGGCTTTGTGTCGGACAGCGCCCCACTCGGCCAGCTCGGCGCGGCTGTGACGGCGGGCGCGGGCTTGACCACCTCGCTTGCCGATCTCGCGTAGGAACTGGCGGACGCTCCCATCTGAGCGCGGTTGCGTCGTCGGTGAGGTGACCTCCGGGACAGGCGTACTCGCTCCAAGTGGCTCCTCTGGCGCGGGCATCTCGACCCAGCCTCCATCGGGGAGGTGCACGGCATAGACATTGGAGCCATCGCGCTTTCTTAGCCAAGGACTCATGGCCGGTTCCGCCCAACTCTGTTTCTGGACTCGTTAGTTGCGACAATTGCCGCAGTCATCCGCGCCTTCGTTTCAGGAGCCAAAGCAACACTTACTTCAACGGAGGTATCCTGTGCCAAGCTTTGACCAGTCTCCGGCGCTCGTTTGCAAGAATCCGAATTGCTCTCAGCCCATGCTGCTCCCGCCAGCCAGGCGTCACGGTACATCTCAAGATCAAGTATCGTGGCCCAGGGATGGCGGTCCGCGAAATTTTCTGTGTCCTGTGTGCAAGCACGTGTACGAGTATTCACCTCAAGATGTCCGTCAATTGAAGTTTGATGAAACGGACCGAGGTCGAGACCGTAAACGTCATAGCGTCGCTTGCATCGAATTCTCATGCGGTGCAGGAGACTGCGCAGCTCAAGTGCGAATCCGTACACTAGTGGCATTCGACGTAGACCCAGCCGCAGAAGCGCACCTACTTCTTGTACTATCAACCTTCCACGAGATTCCTTGCGGCGGAGGTCATCTCTTGAGTGGGACTTATCGTCCGGGTAGCTTCGATGCCTACTTTGACGAGGATTGGCAGACGGAAGGCGTTTAGCCTTCGGATTGTTCGACTCCACAATTTGCCTACACATCCCTGAAACCTTCCAGTCGGTCTGGCCAGTCTTCAGGGCGAATCTTTTTTCTTCGGCTCCACAAGCCCGCTTTTTTAGGCTGATGCCCCGGCGACGATGTCATCAGCCACCGGGCCGGAAGCGGGCTAGGAAACCGGCGATCCGGGTTTGAGTAACACCCCTCAACCAGCGCATCAGCCCAAAAAGCGGGCTTCTCTCTCCAATACTGCAACTATCCTCCTTTCACTGAAACCTCCTCCTATCTTCTTCGTATATATTGAGATAATTGGTTTCAATCCCACTGGAACTGAATTGAAACTTGAAACCTCTTGCGGGTTCTAGGTTCCAGCCGAGTTTCAGTTCCTTACGAAACCTAGCTAGAGTTGATGGCACTCGGGTTAGTAGCAACTGGAGCCGAGGTTTCAACGATTCCCTTCTTCTTCCATGTGCCATTGGCGTGTTCGATGATGCCGAGTGACTTCGCCCGATCCAGCAACCGCTTCAAACTGGCGCGAGGGACGACGCGATCCGCAACCTCGTCAAAGTGAAACTCTGTTGGCAACGCACCCCAGTACTCGAACTGCTTGGTTGTAAGTGCAGTCTTGAGATTCACACCCTCAGGCGGGCACAACTCAAACCCAGCAAGCCGTTCCCCGTCAATAATCACGGGGCGAATCAGCAGAGGGTGCATCTCCTCTCCCCGACGGATGCCGTTGATGACAGGTACCTCCTCATCATGTATGTCCATGCCGATTCGCACGTCAGAGCGATTGAGGATGTCCAGCGTCCCGCATACCTCTTCCATCCACTCGCGGGGTTCCGCAAGCAGGTCGGGGCGTTTGCTGTCCTTCTTGGTCCACTTTCTTAGGTTAAAAGTGATGAGAATCGCGGCTTGGGGATATTTGGAGAGAAGGCGGCGCAGTGCCGCGTAGAGTGTGAGGATGTGCTGCTTCTTGCCTGTGTCAATCCTGAATAACAGTTCTAGCGGGTCAATGATGACGAGCGCGTTCGGTTTCGAGCTGAGAGCCGCTTCGATGAGATCAAGTCGAGCAGAATGTGGCTGCCCCAATGCTGTGAGCAGCTTGCTTGTGCTCCGCTCGTCTGCCTTGTCGTGCTCTAGGTAGACATCCAACTCCTCGGGCACTCTCGGAAGCGGCACATTGAGTCGCGTGGAGATGTTCCGCAGGTTTGCCTTGTAGACGGGTCCGGGCGTTTCCAGATCAAAGTGAATAACCGGTCTGCGCTCGACCGCTCGTCCGCACCACGGAGACCCGCTGAGGACGTGCATGGCGATGTCGGCCAGAGTGGGAGACTTGCCGACACCGAAAGGGCCAGCGAAGGCGACGAGTTGCTGCTCTCGAATCAGTCCCTGAACAATCTCGCGCCGCTGCTCAGTGTTGCGCTCAAAGAAATCGCCAACCTGTTCAGCGCCAGCAGCCGGGACGGCGGTATTGGCATCCACGCTCACGCCTTATCACCCCTCACGGCTAGAATCGGTAACGACGGTGTCGCGCTTACGCTCGTCTACGCTCTCGGGAGCGTTGCCTTTCGTTGCTGGTCGCGTCGGGTGGTCATGACGTGTGAAGCGCGCAACCTCCTTGGTGGGTATCAAGACTCGCCTCCCCACACGTCGGACCGCCAGTTCCTTTCTGCCGCTGAGGTTGTCGCCACGACCAACTATCCTCAGGACGCTTCCGATTGATCTAGCACCGAAGGAGAGGGCGCGGCTCTTTGCCGGATTACAAGCATTGGTCAATGTGGATGACTCCATGCCGGGATATGAGGCCCTGTCTCAACAATGGCCGACATTTTGGCCGGAAGGCCATCAGGAGTCTGCTTGGCTGCGCCAGCAGCACCCCAAATTTATCGACTACCGCGATAAGCTGCGGCGCTTGTGGAGCGGAAAGCTGGATGAAACGCAGTTAGGTGTCATTGCGTACCTTCTCGGTCTAATTACTTCCGAAGAGGTTGACTCACTATTCTTCACAGGCCCGGAGGGTCTTGCGGAATTGTGGTTCCACCGTGCTGACAAACCGTCATCAAGTGGTGCAGTCTCTTCTTCGCACTCTCTGATTTTGCCGGTGTGGGGAAGCATCGAAGTTCGCTTTATTGCGCGGGGCGATTTTGAAGCTGCGCTCTGGGCGCTGTTCCGCGAAAGTTGGCGGGCGAGGGTATGTGGCCAGTGTGAGCGCTACTTCATTGCCGAAAAGGGGGCTCAGAAGTATTGCCGCACTGGTTGTTACGGAGACGCAAAACGTGGCCAGAGAATGGCTTGGTGGAACGAAACGGGGAAGATAAAACGAGCACAAAGAAAATCCGGGCATTTTCGGAAAGCGCGAGGATCGAGATGAAACAGGCGAAAAAACAACGCGGGCTGTTTGAGAAGGTTCCGGGTTCTGGGGCTTGGTGGATTTGTTATTTTGATGCCGACGGCAGGAAGAGACGTGAGAAGGTTGGGACGAGGAGTGCGGCGGCGCAACTGTACCGCAAGCGGAAGACGGAGGCGATGGAGGGGAGAAAATTACCTGAGAATATTCGCGCGAGGAAAGCAAGCTTCGAGGAACTCGCAAAAGATGCGCTCGAATACTCGAAGGCTCACAAGCGAAGCTACCGTGATGACGAAGTCAGGATGGCAAAGTTGCGGGAGTGGCTCGGACAGCGCCCCGCTGAGTCTGTTTCACCTCAGGAGATTGAACGTTGGCTTTCAGCCAAAGCAGAAGACTTGAAGCCCGCTACACTGAACCGCTATCGAGCACTGCTGTCACTGGCGTACCGACTCGCTATGCAAAACGGAAAGGTGCAATCGAACCCTGCTCGGTTGGTCCGCCAACGCAAGGAAGACAATGGTCGGATTCGTTTCCTTTCCAAAGAGGAGGAGCTGGCGCTTAGAACGGTTATCCGAAAGGATTATCTCAACCACGAGGCAGAACTTGATCTCGCACTCAATACGGGTCTCCGACGAAGCGAGCAATTCGGGTTGACCTGGGACGGCGTCGATTTCGAGCGCAGGGTGTTGACGGTGCTGCGCAGCAAGAACGGTGAAGCCAGGCACATTCCATTGAACGATGCTGCAATCGTCGCTCTGCGAACCGTTCAGGCCTACAAGAACGGCAGTCCTTACGTGTTCCTCGCCGGTAACGGAACCCGTTTGTGCTCACCTCGGTTCTGGTTTGATGCCGCCGTGGAGGCTGCGGGGCTGAAGGATTTCACTTGGCATTGTCTCCGCCACACCTTCGCAAGCAGGCTGGTGATGGCGGGCGTTGACCTTCGCACAGTTCAGGAGTTGATGGGGCACAAGACGATCCAGATGACGGTCCGCTATGCTCATTTGGCACCGCAGCATCGGCTAGCAGCGGTCCAGAGGCTATGCGATACTGAGGCTGTACAGAAGGCAACAAGTGACACCAGAACTGACACCGGGTCGGGAGCAACTGTAAATGCGGCGCGGTCTGCATCTCCGCAAACCATTGTTTCTGCTGTTGTCACATGAACCACGGGCCCGTAGCTCAAGCGGATAGAGCATCGGATTTCTAATCCGAGGGTTGCAGGTTCGATTCCTGCCGGGCCTACCAGAAATGCAGTTCCCGGTTCTCAGTTCTCAGTGAGGGCTTATTTTGTTGGGGCAGGCTTCTTTGGCTTCATCATCTCCCATTCTTTATCTGTGAGCTGACGTCCAAGGGCCGTGAATTCCCCTGCGCCTTGCAGCCATTCCCCGCCGTCCATAGTGACGACTTCTCCATTGATGTAGCCTGAACCATCGCTGACGAGAAAGGCGGCGAGGTTGGCGAACTCTTCCACGGTGCCGAAGCGTCCCAGGGGGATTTTCTGCTTGGCGAGTTGCTCGAGTTCCGGGCGCGGCAAGAGACGCGAGAACGCGCCTTCGGTCGGGATGGGGCCGGGAGCGATCGCGTTCATGCGGATTCCCCGATTGCCCCACTCGACCGCGAGGCTGCGGGTCAGCGCCT
>WNEZ01001781.1_pt1 | contig 18163 bp, 16 predicted proteins | sample 5400521 | NCBI WGS metagenome assembly WNEZ01 (sample SAMN13153339, study PRJNA577476) | soil metagenome | isolation source: 120 cm saprolite under Douglas fir tree site 2 hole 1 replicate 1 | place: USA:California | collected 2015-04-18
CGAACCCCCAGCGCCCAAACCAGAGGTAGCGCTCGACGCGCGCGTTTCCCGATGCGACGCCGATCGACTCTTCGCTGGCCGATCCTCCCCGGACCCATGCTGCTCGCCCTTGCGCGGTTGGCCTGGGCGCCGGTAGACGAAGGCTCCCTCGATGTCGACCATCTCGAACTGGTCGTAGATGCGAAACAAGCTCTCGGAGTAACCCAGCAGCAGATAGCCGTTCGGGCGAATTGCTTTCAGAAAGCGGCCCAACAATGCGCGAATCGTCGGCAGGTCGAAATAGATGATCACGTTGCGGCAGAGGATGAGATCGATCGACTCGGGGCGCAGGCGCGGGACGGGCGGCGCCGCCAGATTCTGAATCTCGAAGCGAATGAAGGCGCGAAGCGAGTCATCGACCTCGTAGTGGTCGCCTCTCGAATGGAAAAACCGGCGAGTCCGCCGCTCGGACACCCCCTGCATCCGCCGCTTCGGGAAACGCCCCGCCTTTGCCGCCTGGATCGCGGCGAAGTTGAGGTCGGTGGCCCACACCTGGGCCTCTTCTGGGCGCGCGCCGGATTCGGCGAGGACGATGGCCAGGCTGTACGGCTCCTCTCCGGTCGCGCACCCCGCGGACCAAATCGACAGTGGATATCCGGCCTGGCGCGCCCTGGCGAGGAGCTCGGGAATGATTTTCTTTGAAAGCGCGCGAAACTGGCCCGCGTCGCGGAAGAAATCGGTCTTGCCTACGGTCACCAGGGGCAGGAGCGCCCGCAGCTCCCGCGCGCCGGCGAGACCTCCGAGCCGGCGGACGTATTCTTCGGCATCGCAAAGGCCGAGCGTGGGCATGCGCTGGCTCAAGGCGAGCTTCAGCCCATGGTACCCATCGGGAGGGATCTTCAGTCCGGCGCGTTCGTTCAGCAGCGCGGCGAGCTGACCCAGTGCTTTGGTTCCGATGTTCAGCAAGTTTCTGCCAACTGAATCAATGCGGGCGCGATCTGGTGAAGGGGCAGCACCTGCTCGGCGGCGCCGATTTCGACAGCCTCCCTTGGCATCCCAAAAACAATGCAGGAGGCTTCGTCCTGGACAATCGTCCGACCGCCCAGAGCCCGTATTTCCTTGAGCCCCAGCGCCCCATCTTTGCCCATCCCGGTGAGCACCACTCCAATCGCGCGCCGGCCGAAAGCCTCCGCCGCCGAAATCAGGAGCAAATCGCAGGACGGCTTGAACCCCATCCGGGGCGGACCGTCGTCCAGCTGAATCCGCCCGGAGCGACTCACCAGGAGATGGGCGCGGGAGGGCGCAATGAAGACCGTTCCCGGCGACAGCGCCGTGTCATCGGTGGCCTCGGTCACCCGAAGCGCTGTCTCGGAGGACAGCCATTGCGCCAAGCCATTGGTGAACCCATCGCTGATGTGCTGACAGACGCAGATCGGGGCGGGGTACGCCTTGGGAATCATCCGAAGAATCGCCGACAGCGCTTTGGGACCGCCGAGCGATGCCGCGATTGCGACCAGCGGGAAGTTCGGCGCGGCCTCGGCTCGGCCGACCCGTCGCTTGAACCGATTTCCACGGACGTGGCGAACGACCTGGATCTGCGCGAGCAGGGCAAGCTTGTGCGACAGCTCCCGCCAGAAAGCAGGGGAATCGTCCGCCGGGCGTTCCGCCACGTCCAGGGCGCCCAGGGCGAGCGCCCGGAACGGGTTGAGCGCGGGGGCACTGTGGGCGTTCAAGACAAGAATCGGCGTCGGATTGGCGGCCATGACTGCTTCGATCGCGGCAAATGGGCTCTCGCTTTGCCCGGTCAGCTCCACCAGGATCAGGTCCGGTGAATGGCGCCGCACCGCTTCGACCATCGCGCTGTAGGTGCACCCATCGCTCACCAGCTTCACCGCGGCCGGATCAAAGTGGCGCCGGGCAATCGGCGCCAATTGTAGGAATTGATCGACGATCAAGACGCGGAGCGGCTGATCCCTGGTCGTCATCTATCGCTCAGGTCAGGCGGTCGAGAACCTCGGCCAACGACTCCAGCCCGAGATCGCCCTTGATCAGGTAAGCGTCAGCGCCGGCATCCGCGCCGCGGCGCCTGTCCTCGGCGGAGGCCAAAGAGGACATGATGATGACTGGTAACCCCGCGGTGGCGGCGTTGGCTTTGAGGCGGCGGGTCAGCTCGAACCCGTCCAACCTGGGCATCTGAACGTCGGTGAGCACCGCATCGAAGGATTGACCGCCTATTTTCTTCAGTGCTTCTTCTCCGTCCTGCGCTTCGTCAATCGCGTGGCCGAGCGCGTTTGCCAGCGCCGAGGCCGTGGCCCGCGCGATCGGGGAGTCGTCGACGATGAGAATCCGCAGCTTTTTCACCGCCTGGACCGGGGCGCCTGAACGGCCGTGGCGGCGCACTTCGGCCATGATGTCCCGCAGCTGAAGCAACACCCCCACCCGGCCGTCCTCCATCGCCGCGGTGCCGGCGATGAACGGGGCCCCCTTGAGAAACTCACCGCCGCAGGGCTTCACCGCGACCTCGCGTTCATCGAGAAGGCCGTCGACCATCAGCGCCGCTCGATCCTGTCCTTGCCTCACCACCACCGCGACGGGGGAGTCGTGGCGCGGACCTCCGTTCAAACCCAGCAGCGGCCCGAGGGCGATCAACGCAATCGGTTGGCCGCGGTACTCGAGAGCAACCGATCCAAAAACGTCGATCCGGTCACCGGGCTTTATCCGCAGCACCGCCTCGACGTCCGCAGCGGGAATCCCATAGACATCGTCGCTCAGCCGCACCAGGAGCACGCGGAGCAGTGCAAGCGATTGTGGCACCCGCAACAGAACGGTCGTCCCCCGCCCCGCTCGCCCCCCGATGGTCACCGAACCGCCGAGCGACTCGACCTTCTGCTTGACGACATTCATTCCCATGCCGCGCCCGGAAATCTCGCTCACTTCTTCGCGGGTAGAGAACCCCGAGCGGAATATCAGATCGATGACGTCGCGCTCGGACATCGCCGCCGCCTCAGCCGGAGCGAGGATGCCCTTGGCCACCGCCGCCTGCCGCAGCCTGTCCGGATCGATTCCGCGGCCATCGTCCGCCACTTCGATGTGGAGCATGTCCCCGTCCGCCCGCGCGCGAATGGCGATCTGGCCCGCGGCGGGCTTGCCGAGCTGCGCCCGGACCTCTGAAGTCTCGATCCCGTGATCGACGGCATTGCGCAACAGATGGATCAGCGCGTCGGCCAAGCCGCTCACCATCGAGCGGTCAACGCCCAGATCAACGTTCTCCACTGCGAGATCCACGCCTTTTCCCTGCTGGCTGGCGATGTCGCGCACCGCTCGTGGGAATGCTTCGAATACCGTGGACAATGGAACCAGCCTCGCTTCCGCGATCTGGTCGGCGAGCTGGCCGAGGTTTCCGTGAACGAGGTTCTGCCCATCCGCGTTTCGTCGGACGAAGCGAAACGCGTCGTCTCTCAATAGATGCAGGTCGTTCTCGAGTTCCTCGAGCAAGCGCCGATCTCCGGAGGCGGAAGCCAACGCTTCACCGTGCCGCAAGAGGCGATCCCCGACTCTGGAAAACCGGCGCAGGATGCCGTTGAGCTCCGCCGCCCTGAGCTTCGCTCGCGCGCTTTCCACCAGTAGATCGCCGGTGGCCAGCCCGAGGGTATCGAGCATTTCGACGTTGACCCGGATGGTCCGGTCCTGCTCGCGCGGTTTTGGAGTCTCACCCGGCGACCGAACAGGCGGCCGATCGGAGCGGGCAACAGATTTTGCAACGTTGAGCGCGGGCACCTCGCGGCCTGACGCGTCGGCGAGAGTGCGGCACATCATCGCCACCGCTTCATTCCCCTTGTGGGCGGACTCCAGATCTTCCACCAGATCGGAAACCAGATCGCAGACCCTCAAAAGCAGATCGGCCGCCGTGCGGCTGGGCGCCTTTTTCTCACGGGCCGCTTTGAGCAGATCCTCCGCGGCGTGGGAAAGCTGGCCGATCGCGGAAAGCCCCAGCATTCGAGCCTCGCCTTTCATCGTGTGGAGCTCGCGCGCCACATTGTCGGCGGCGAGGTCGTTGTCCGATTTTTCCAGCTGAATCACCGCGAGCTGAATCTTCTGAAGCCGATCCGCGGTGACTTCAGAGAATTTCTTCAACAGAGACTGTTTGATCGCCTGGGTGTCCATCCGAAGGATGCGGGCGCTGGTCTTCAGTCCGCCTTGAATCGCTTGATCAGCTCGGCCAGGCGGGTCGCCAGCTGGGTCAGCTCCGCGGTGGCTCCGGTCGCCTGCCTCGACGCGTAGGTCGTCTGTCGCGTCACGTCTTCGATTTCGCCCATCGAGGCGACCACTTGCTCGGTGGCGGTCCGCTGCTGCTGGGTGGCGAGGTTGATCACCCGGGCGGCATCCGAAGTCTCCTGCACTCCGGAAAGGATTCCCTCGACCGCCTGGGCGGCGACCGCCCCGAGCTTCTCCCCTGACTGGGTCGCGATCTTCGATGCTTCCGCCGCACCCGCCGCAGCCAGGGTGGCTTCGCGAATCTCGGTGATCAGGTTTTTGATCTCCTTGGTCGAGTCCAGCACGTTCTCGGCCAGGCGGCGCATTTCCGCGGCAACAATGGAGAAGCCCTTGCCGGCTTCGCCGGCCCGCGATCCCTCCAGCGCCGCGTTGAGCGCCAGGAGATCCGAGCGGTCGGCAATCTCACCGATCACCTCCACCACGGTCCCGATCCGCTCCACTCGCTTCGACAGCTTGGCGATCGAGTCGGCCACCGCCACGCCGTCTTGACGGATCTGCTGCATGCCCTGGATGAATTCGCCAATCGCGCCGCGCCCCGAGCGAGCGGCACCGAGCGTCTCCTCGGCGACCCGTGCCACCGAACCGGCGTTTTCGGCGATCTGAGCCGAAGCATGCTTCAACTCCTCCATCGTCGCGGTGGTCTCGTGGATCGCCGCGGCCTGCTCGCTGGAGGAAGCCTCGTGTTGAGTCGACGCCGCCAGCACCTGGTTCGCGGACGATGAGAGCCGCAGCGCCGCGCCGTTGATTTCGCGCACGAAGACCCGGAGCGTCTCGATCACCTTGCCGAAGCTGTCGAGGAGCGGCCGGAGGCGGGGGTCGCCCGTGGTTCCATTCCAGCGGAGGAGATCGCCCTCCGGGACCAGCGCCTCAAGGCCCGCCGCGGCCAGCTCGATTTCGCGCGTGCTGAGTTGGTTTCGCTTCTCGCTCTCTTCAAGCAGGCCGCACAACTTGCCGAGGAGCTCGTTGAGCAACATCCCCAACTCCGCCGCTTCCCCTTTCAGCTTTCGCGTATCCACGCGCGTGGAGACATCGCCCGCCACCGCTGCCCGAAGAGTCTCGACGATCGGCTTCATCCCGCTCGTCCCCTTTCGAGCTCGGACCGCACCGTCGTCATTGCTCGATACCAAGGCCATCGTCATTGCCCTCCTGGCACGGTCAAAAGCTGAAGCAGGTCAAGCAGGATCACCGGCGTTTCGCCGTTGAGCCAGACGCCCACCGCGACATCTTTCGGCTCCAGCGCGATCGGCAGGCGCCGGAGAGAGGTCACCGGAACGCTGCGAAGGCCGCTGACCGCGTCGACGCGAATGGGGCGGCACTCGCCCTCGGGGCTGCGGACCACCAACGCGCGCTCCTCGGCGCCCACGCGGTCGATGCGCACCACCTGCGTCGCGTCGGCGGCATAATTCACGCCTTTCATCGCGAAGAGGATGATTTCGATCGTCGGTGACGGATCGGCCTTCGCAGTCATTTCGGCACCGCGCGCCCGCGCGCCCCCTGCAGCAACTGGGCAGCATCGAGGAAGAGAATCGCTTCGCCGGGCCGGTCGGTCCTCACCACCCCGGCAAGATGCTTTTCCCCTTCCCCGCTTCCCAAGGGAATCGGATCGATCTGCGACAGAGGGTAGCGCCGCATTCCAATCACCGAGTCGGCGACGATCGCCGCGACGTACTTTCCGGAAACGGCGATCACGAACCGGGTCTTGTTGCCGATCTGTTCTTCGCCCTTGGACAAGAAACGCAGCAGTCCAAGAACTGGAAGAACCTCGCCGCGGTGCGCGTAAACGCCGAGGATGAAGGTGGGGACTTTCGGCAGGGCGGTCAGTGGTCCGGCGCGAATCACCTCGAGGACGTTTTCGGAAGGAAAGCCGAAGTGGAACTGGCCGGTCCGGAAACAAAAGAGCTCGATCTCCGGAACTGTTTCGACGGCGCTCGGCCGCTCAGGAGCAGCTTGAAGCGCGCGCTGCAACGGTGTGGATTCCAAGGCGATGCGGTGGAAAAGCTGGATTCGAACGGGCCAAGAACGGGACTTGCTCAAGGCAGACGGGGTACAATGAACAAGCCGTATCCTAACCCGGCATCTCTGGAGTGGTGAAGGGACGATGTCGTCGCGGGTCCTAGTCTTGGATGACAGCCAAGTGCTGGTGGAGCTGACGACGAAATCCCTCTTCGCCGCGGGTGTGGAAGCCAAAGGTGCGCTCGATCTTTCCGAATTGGATCAGGCGCTGGCCGGGCACCCCTTCGACCTCATCCTCGTCGACGTGAAGATGCCCGAAGCCTTCGGCGATGACGTCCTCGACTTTTTACGCGTTCAGCGCAAGGTGCGGTCAAAACTTGTCCTCTATTCGGACCTACCCGAAAGCGAGCTTGCGGAAAAAGCGCGCAATTGTGCTGCCGACGGCTACATCTGCAAGGCACGAGGGCTGGAGAGCGCGGTGGCGGACGTGCTCCGGATGCTCGGTGCCTCCCCTCAGTCGGCTCAACCCGCCCTCCACCCGTCGAAAGGCGCTCGCGGAAAGCAGCGAATCCTGGTGGTCGACGACAATGGAAGCAGGGCCCGGCGGCTGGAACAAAAGCTGTCCTCCGGGAACATCGAAGTCGCCGTCGCGGACACCACGGACAAAGCCACGAAATCGATCCTCCAGAAACGGACGCGCCCGGACCTGGTACTGATCAACGTCAAAGCCCCCGGCGTCAACGCCGACGAGCTCTGCCGATTCATCAAAGGAAATCCCCTGTTCGCGGAAATCAAAGTGCTCCTCTGCTCCAAAGAGGGCGGGAATGAGCTGAAGCTCATCTGCCGAGAATTGGGGGCGGACGGGCATGTCCCCAAGGAAACAATGCTCGAGCAACTTGTCGCGGACGAGCTCAGCTAAAACCATCGCGAGCGCGGAAAACTGTCCGAAAAAAGGACAGGCCGCCAATTTCAGCAAATTCGCTACTTTAGGTTCGGCGATCCTCTAATGCACCGGTGTTCCGCGTGGCGATGCTCCGAAATGTAAATTTGTTTTACGTTGCTCCGAGTGTTTCTGGGTAGTTTCCCTAGTCAGTGTGGGTACTTGACGCAGGGGATACATTGGGGACCTTGGCCTGCTTCTTGTATCCAGGAGCGGCTCAGTAGAGCGAACAAGGCTCATCTTCAGAGGCTGGAATAGGTCTGGCCTCAAATGGGACTCCGACCTTCCCCCCGGGCCGAAGTCCCATTTCTTTTTTTGGTGGTCCCCGGTCGCCCGGGCCACCACGAACCGCCTCTTCTTGTTCCGATCCGCGGGCCGGGCCACGGGCAAGCCGACGAATATTTCGCGATTATGGCCCGGGCCATATTCTCGACAGCATCACGACTGACAAGCAGCCACTTCGAGCGTAGAGAAGCGCCTAGCTTGGTTCCGATCCGCGGCCCGGGCCACCATCTCGACAGTAACTACCTGTTAAGTAGCCCTTTAAACTGTCAAGGCGTCGGGAATCTGTTTCGACGCTTCGGATCAGGTGGCACGTTTGTCAGGACAGAATTCCTACGTAGGAAATCTGTTCTGACGTTAGTTCCGACATCGGGCGCGTCGGCTCAGGCGGCAGGTTTCTCGGGGACTTGTGGCCCAGTCGGTCGCTTCGCGGCCTTCGCTTCAATGACCTGCGCGTACTCCAGGCTCACCGCGTGTCCCTTCACGCAGTTCCGCGCGCCCTCTTTGCCTTCCTTCTGGAGCTGGCGGAGCAGTACCTGGCAACAGTCGGGAAAGGTCGCGAACGTCAAATTGGGCATGGTGGCAGTGTACCGGAGAGTGGCGGAAGCCGATCAAGCATCAAACGCTTTTCTTTCTTGAAGGCCTCGAGCGAAGTTGCCGACAATGAGCCACGGCGCTGCCTTCTGAAGTCTCGACAGCATGGCTTCGACGCCGATGGGCTCGCCGCCCGAGCCCATTCGGTGAGCAACTTCCACGTATTGGAGGGGATCGATGCACAGGTTCCGCGTCTGAACTTGATCGATGTGGTATCGGCGAATCAGCGTCTCCAGCACGCTGACCTCGCCGGCGCGATCCGTCACTCCAGGCAGAAGCAAGAGGTTGACTGCAAGATATCCCCCGCGCTCGCGGGCCAGCGCAATCGAAGCTTCAACCGCGTCCCATCCGTAGCCCACCGGGCAGTAGTACGCCTCGTAGAGGCTCGGGCTGGCGGAGTTGAGCGAGATGCGCACCGAGTCCAGCCCCGCGTCGAACAAGGACGCCAGGGCGTGCGGCAAGCTGCCATTCGTATTGATGTTGATCGACCCGCGCGCAGTTCGCCGCCGGATGGAGCGGATCGCTTCGGCGATGGCGCGGTACCGGGTCAGCGGCTCCCCTTCGCATCCCTGACCGAAGCTGATCATGCTTCTGCCCCGGGCGTTCGAAAGGTGAAAGGCGCCAACTTCGGCCATTTCCTCGAAGGAGGGTCCATCGGTCATCCGCGAATGAGAAGCCGGAGGTCCGCCGCTGGGTTGCTCCGAGATACAACCGACGCATCGGGCATTGCACGAGACCGATGCGGGAATGGCACCTTCATCCCGAACAAAAAAGATGTTCTGGCTGGTGAAGCATCGGTATGAGCGCGCGCAAATCTCAAGCTGAGCCAACACCCGGTTTTCAGGGAAGCGCTTCCGATGGTTGGCGATCATCGGCGCCAGCTGCGGACTGGAGAATCGCCTGGGGTTCCAATGCCTTCTGCGATCGGTATGGACCGCCCATACGACCGGCCCTCGCTTGGTCCACCCCGCGGCGGTGTAGGCCCACTGCGGCAGGACAGGGCCGCCCGCTTTGACCTCGCCGGGCAGAAGCGTCCGCGTATAACCGGGCGGAAGCAAAGCGCCCACGGCGCTGGGGGCAAACGATTTTCCGGCCACGGTGACCTTATCCAGCAACTCCAACTTCCCCGATTTGGGATCCCATCCGACCGGAAGGCGCCCCGGCAAGTGGACGAGCTGGGCGTTCGAAGGGAGCTTGATGAACGTTTCCGTGGGAGCCAGGAGCTGCTCGCCGCTGCGGACGCTGGCAAGCAACTCGGGGTGTTCCATCACCTCGCCCTGGGGCGACGCGAACAGTAGCTTCGGAAGGGACATTCGAGCGGTAGATACCACGTCCGACCCGTCGGTGGCGCCGATCGACCCTGAAGATGGGCTCGCGCGGATTGTGTCGGAATATTCCCAGCGCGCTGCCCGTCTCGTCGCTCTACCCCAAAAAAGGGGGAAGGGTCGGCCTACGTTGACGGTGGAAGTGGGATCGGCCAGAATTTAACCTGCCAGGGGAACATGCATCGATGTTGAACCTCCATCAATCGAGTCGAATCAAGCAGGAATTCGAGGCCTTGGCGCTTGCCCACCTCGATCCCCTCTACTCCGCGGCACTGCGCCTGACGAAGAACGAGCGCGACGCGGAGGACCTGGTCCAAGACACGTGCATGCGGGCCTACCGCTTCTTCGACAAGTTCGAGCGGGGAACGAACATCAAGGCGTGGCTCTTCAAGATCCTCACCAACACGTTCATCAACCGCTATCGCCGTCGAGTGAAAGAGCGAAGCGTGGTCGAGGGGATCGAGCGCGACGCGGTCCACGAGCGCTTCGTCAGCCGGGACGCAACCGATGTCGCCGCCAATCCGGAGCAGTACTTTTTCGATCGTCTGCTTTCCGACGACGTCCTCCGGGCGATTGACGGTCTTCCGATCGATTTCCGCCTCGTGGTCATCCTCGCGGACCTCCAGGAGTTTTCCTACAAGGAGATCGCCGAGATCCTCGAATGCCCGGTGGGAACGGTGATGAGCCGCCTCTTCCGCGGCCGAAAACTGCTTCAGAAAACTCTCCGGGATTATGCGCAGGGCCAGGGTGTTTTCAAACCGGACGAATCGTCAAGCGCTCCGGTCGATTTGACGGAATACCGTCAACGGACAAAGACCGGATAGCGCGGCTCAGGCGATAAGTCGGAGGTTGAGGCGTGGCGATAAGTTCCGGAGACGTTTCGCGCATCATCACCTGTGCCGAGCTGGAAGGCTTCTTGTACGCCTACCTGGATGGCGAGTTTGAATCCAGCGAAAAGCTCGAGTTCGAGCGGCATCTGGCCGAGTGCTCGCGATGCGCCCACAAGGTTCACCTGGAATCCATCTTTCAGGAGAATCTTCACCAGCGCGCTCGGGAGCACGCAAACGGGCCAGCGGCGCGCGCCCCGGAGGGTCTTCGGCGCAGCATTCATACTCAGCTTCGTCACGAGCAGCAGCGCGCTGCGTTGCGCAGCTGGGTACGGGCCGGCGCGGCCGCGGCCGTGATTGCTGCCGCCGGCGGAGCGTATATGTTCAACCGCCCCGGCACTCGCGGGATGTACGTCGAGGCGGCTGCTTTGCGCCACGCGAAATTTCTTCCATTTGAAGTTCAGCGCGATCTCCCGGAGCACCTGGAAGCCTGGTTCGAAGGCAAGCTGGAGCACAGCATCCACGTTCCCACATTTCCGAACACCACCCTCTCCGGCGCCCGGCTTTCAAACGTCAAGGACAAGCAGGCGGCCTACATCGGCTATCAGGCTCACGGCGCCGATGGGGCACGTCCGCGGCGGATAGGGCTCTTCGTCTTCCGCGATTCGGACCGCGAGGTGGAAGCCGCACCCCTTCCCTCGGTCGAGCTGGGTACCAGTCACGGATACAACGTCGCGATCTGGAGAGATCACGAGATCGTCTATGAGCTGGTCAGCGATCTCGAAGAGACTGACATCCGGCAGATGTTGTCTGAGCGGTCCGCCCCGCGGCGGAGGCCGGTGGTGAACGACCCGCGGCCCGCAAGTGCGACATCTCCGCCTGTTCCGCAACCTGGCTTGGTTCAACCGGCCTCGCTGCAGCATTAGCCCGGCGCGTTGACGGGATCCCGAGGGTCCCGCTAGCCTCTGGCTTATCCTTCTACGTTCCATCAACGCGGACGCAGGCCTAGGGTAATGCCCAAGAAAATCCTGATTGTCGAAAACGATCGCGGGCTTTCCCGCGAGATGAAAGCCGAGCTTGAGGGAAGAGGTTTTGAGGTCGACGCGACGGCAGATGGCAAGAAAAGCGTCGATCTCATCCGCCGGTCGCGCCCCGATCTGGTGATTCTCTCGGTCGAGCTCGCAGCCGGTCAAAGCGGGTACATCATCTGCGGAAAGCTGAAGAAGGATGATGACCTGAGCGCCATGCCGGTGGTGATTGTGGGAAGCCCCGACGGGTTCGTCCAGCACAGCAAGTTGAAGACTCGCGCTGACGAATACGTTCCCAAACCGGTCGACCTTCATCTGCTGGTCGAGAAGGTGGGAGCTTTGGTGGGAATGCCGGAGGCCGCCGGCGGAGCCGAAGACAGTCTGACGCTGGAGGACGTCGTCGAAACCGACGACGAGCTGCCGGTCGAGGAAATCTCCCTCGACGACGCGACCTTCGAGGGCGATCCCGAGCTCGACATGCTCGATCAGGCCTTTGACGCCAGCACCTCCCAGTCCGGCGAGGAGCCAAGTCCAGAGGGCCAGGCGGCGCAAGAAGCGGGCGAAAGCGAGTCGTCTCCGTTGTTCGCCAACGGAGCGGGTCCCAGCGACGACGCCGACGCGTCGTTGGACGCTCTAGAGACGGACTCTCTCGCCGAGCCGGCCCCCTACGAGGCGCCCGCCGAGAATCATTCCGAAGCGGTAAGGCCGGGCCAGGTAGACATGGAGATCCGCTCTCTGCGCGCCCAGCTTTCGGCGCTTCAGCGCTCGTTGGCTGAAGCTCAGAGCCGACAAAACGATGCCGAGGAGCGCGTGCGCGAGCTAGAGGCGCAACTGCAAAGCACCGGTGCGGAGCTCGCCGCCGTCGCTTCAACCGGGGCGAAGGGGGACAAGGAGTTCTTTGCCCTTCGCGAGGCTTTGAACCGGAAGGGCAAGGAGGTCCTCCTGCTCAGCACCGGGCTCAAGGACAAGGAAACCGAAATGGTCGAGCTGCGCGACCATGAGGTAAAGCTCGAACAGCAGCTTTCCGAGTCCTCGGTCGAGCTTGCCCGGCGCGAGGCGCAGATCAAGGCCGTGAACACCCGGACCGAGCAACTCGCCGGCGAGCGCAAGAAGCTGCAGGAAGATCTGAACGAGACCCGCAACCGCCTGCAGGCGCGCGAGTCCGAGATAGAGGAGTTGCGCTCGCACGTCAACCAGGTCGATGAGACGCTGCGCCAGGCTCAATCGGAGTCAGCTGGCCTGCGCAACCAGTTCGAGGCGCTGCAATCGGCGATGAACGCCGCTCATCGAGAGGCCCAACACACCCAGACACGCCTCTCGAGCGAGGCAGACTCCCTCCGAGCCCGGGTGGCTGAGCTGGAGCAGAACACGGCCAAGCAAGAAGACCGGATGGCCAAACTGTTCCAAAAGCTCAGGGCCCACGAGAAAGTGCGGGAGAAGACCAAGAAGGCATTGTCGATCGCGCTCCAGCTGCTTGAAGAGCAAGCCGCTGCAGGCGAGGACGAGCCCGCCTCCGCCTGAAGCGTCAGCTGTCGCGCTTGGGTGCGTCCTTCTTGTCGGTCATCTTTCTTGCCGCTTGCTGGATGCTGGAAGGGACGTTCCTGTCGCGACCGAGCTCCTTCACTTCGCTTTCGCGCAGGCCGGCAAGAAACCGCAACGAGATGGCGAGCGGGGTCTTTGGATTTTTCACCAGGGCGAGCTTGACCGGGTACATTTTCGTCCATTCACGATTGCCGTAGATGATCCGGAGAACTTCGTCCGGGCTCGCGCGATTGGCCGCCACCCGAAGCACTTCGCCATCGGTGATTCGCGGACTCCGGATAACCGCCACTGCGACCAGTTTGTTGTTGTCGCGAATCAACAGGGAGCGGGCTTCCCGGTTGCCTACGGTGGCGAGCTTGATCTTCTCGGTGATGCTCATCTTCATCACGCGTTGAGACAGAGTCAGCCGCTTGCCTTCCTCCATCGGGGGGGCCGTTTCGTCGGCGAGCTCGAGGTACTCCCCCATGATCTCGGCCGCGGTGGGGCCCCGGTCGACCGGCCCTTTCAGTGCGTCCGGACCGAAAACACGCAGCCGCGCGTCCTGGATCTGCTGGACATCATCGAGCACCACGCCGCTGCGCACCGCGAAATCACAGACCCCATCGATCATCGCCTTCGATGCACTGGGATTGCGGCAAAGCTGCCGGATGATGTCTTCGTGCCGCAAAACCCGCAGCTGATTTTGCGCGACGATTTCCGCGATTTTCGAGCTGCACTTGCTTGCCACCTTCGCCACTGCCTCATCGGGGGTGGTGGCATTGAGAATGACCATCTGCGCATACGCCTCGTTGTCCCCGACGAGGTTGAGGAAGTGGGCGAGGACGGGCGCCTTGGTGGACTCGTCTCGCAGGGCGGGAGCCAGAATCCGGTCGGGCAGTCCGCCCGCGGTCTTGGCCGCCATCTCACGGATGCTCGCATCCGAATCAAAAGAGAGTATGAAAAGCGCCCCCAGCATTTCGGAAGGCGCAAGAGGGATCAGCGCCTTGGCCGCCATCATGCGGACGGGCACCGGGGAACCGGGGTCCACATGCTTGCGCATGTTGAGAGGGAGAACCTCCGGAGATATCGGACAGCGGGCGACCTCGACCGGTGGACCCGCTGGTGCGACGGCTTCAGTCACGCGCCGTGATTCCTTCCGTGGATGATCCGCAAACCTTCCAGCGTCAGAAACTCATCGACTTCGCGGATCGCTTTTGACTCCGAAGCCACGAGGGGAGCCAATCCACCGGTGGCGATCACCGTCACCGCCCCCAGCTCGTTTGACATCCGCTCGCAGATTCCATCGACGAGCCCGACGTATCCAAACAGCAGACCTGACTGGATGGAGTGTACCGTGTTCTTTCCGATGATGTGGGGCGGCTTGACGAATTCAACCCGGGGCAGCTTCGAAGCGTTCTTGAACAGGGCTTCCATGGAAATGGCGATGCCGGGGCAGATCGCACCGCCCAGGTATTCCCCCCGCGCGCTCACCGCGTCGAATGTGGTCGCCGTCCCGAAATCGACCACCACCAGGGCTTCGCGGTGCTTGTCGTAAGCGGCCACCGCGTTGACGATGCGATCGGCGCCGACTTCCCGTGGATTGTCGCAGTGGATGGGCATGCCGGTCTTGATCCCCGGACCCACGAACATCGGTTTGCATCGAAAGTAGCGCTCGCCCATCCGCTCGATCGCAAACTGCAAAGGGGGAACCACATTGGAAACGGCAATCGCACTGATCCCGGTTGCTTCGAGCCCGGCCCAGGCGAACAACTGGCGCAAGAGAATGCCGTATTCGTCGTGCGTCCGGCGCGCGTCGGTCTCCAGGCGCCAGTGCTCGAGGAGCTTCTTGCCCTCGAACACCCCGATCACGCTATTGGTATTTCCAACATCAATCGCGAGCAGCATCCCGATACTCTAATCCGGCTGCGGCCGGCGGCGAACCTGCTCCACGTCTCCGGCGAGGACCCGCTGTCTGCCCCGGTCGGCGGTCTGGATCACCAGGGCGCCGGTCTCGTCGATGTCTTCCGCTTTGCCGACCACCTGTTCGTCTCCCGTTCGAACCACGACCTCTTCTCCGAGTGTCAGACAGAGCTGTCGCCAGGCCTCGCGGACCTTGGCGAAACCCTCGTCGGCGTGAAGCTCCAGCCACACTTCCAACCGCGCCCAGAGATCGACGGCGAATTGTGCCCGGCGCACGTTGGCGCCGATCGCCTCTGCCACCGAGGTCGCCTTGACCGCGATCTCCGGTGGAAATTGCGACGCTGGCGCGTTGAGATTGAAGCCCATCCCGAGAATGGCGAAGTGGATCCGATCGGGATCGGAGGAGAGCTCGGTGAGAATTCCTCCGACCTTCTTGTCGCCGATCATCAGATCGTTCGGCCACTTGATTCCCGCCGGGGCCCCCAGCCCTCGCAATGCCTCCGCCGCGGCCACCGCCGCCACCAGGGTGATCTCCGGCGCGCGCTGAGGGGGAAGGTCGGGCCGCAGAATCACCGAGAAGTACAAGTTCAATCCCGCGGGAGAAATCCAGGATCGGCCTCGCCGCCCTTTCCCCTCGGTCTGTTCTTCGGCAATGACCACTTCTCCGTGCGAGGCGCCCTCGTTGGCCATGCGGAAGGCGACCGCGTTGGTCGAGGTGACGCTCTCCCGATAGTGAATCAGCCGGCCGATGTCCCGGGTGTTCAAGAGGGGCGCGATCTCCAGCGGGGTGATTCGATCGGGTACCTCGACCAGCCGATACCCCCGGGCTGGTACCGCCTCGATCCGGTAGCCCTTCTGCCGCAGAGATTCGACGTACTTCCAGACCGCGGTGCGCGACAGGCCGAGCTTGTCCGACAGCGCTTCCCCTGAAATGAAATCGTCCGCGCCATCTGCGAGAAACGCGAGGATGAGCTCTTCGTTTGTCTGTTGAAGCGGCTCGTTCGTCAACGATTGTCACCTCGTCAAAGGCGGCTCCAGAGTACGGGCCCGCTTCGGTCGGGTCAACGATACGCCCCGCAGACGCGCTTAAGGGCTTCGCGTGGTTCGCGGCTTGAGCGTGAACTGCTTGAGCTCGAAGAGGCTCTGGGGGACTCGTTTGCCGCTGGATTCCAGGGTGAGCTCAATCCGCACGATGCCCACCGCCGGAGCGAAAGTCATCTCATTCACCAGGGTTCTCTGCTCGTCCTTGCGGTTGCGCGACTCGACGCGGATGCAATTTTGAAACGTCCCCGCCGGCACGCGGCAGGGGGCACCCAGCTCGGCAATCCGGTAGTGCTCGATCGAGGATGCAGACACGACGTTGGTCCACGCGCTTCCCAGCAGAATCGGATCGCGCAGCAGATAGCGCTTCTGATCCCGCACCCCCAGGCCATCCACGGTCAGTTGCGCACCCTCGTTGTCGATGTAATAGCCGTCGCGAAAAGCGATGATCTCGACGCTGTGTTCCCGCCGATCGCCGAGGAAATTGATGTCGTAAGTCCAACGATTCCCGACCGCCAGTGGATAGTAGTCCTGGGCAGAGGCCACCGGCGCCGGCGGAGGGCGAGCTTGAGTTGCGCAAGCGGAGATGCCCAGGGCGACGAAAAGAGGAGCCACCCTTTTCATTGCGAACCTCCAGGGGGTTGCCGGTTGGCTTTGGAGTCGGCGCGACCCGCGGATCGAGTCCTGGCCCGAAGCTCGTCCAGGGCCTTCTGCGCCGCCGCTCTGACCGCGGGCTGATCATGTCCTTCGGCGACGGTGTAGAGGTATGCCTCGGCTTCGTCGCCGCCGATCTCGCCCAACGCAAAGATGATCTCGCGAACGAAGCTTGGGTCCTTACCTTTGGCGAGGTCGATCAAGGATGGGACGGCGCCCGCGTTTTTGAGCTCCACCAGGGCGCCGATGGCTCGCCGCACCGCATCCGGATCGGAACCCTGGAGCTTGTCGAGCAGCGCATGCTCTACCGCCGGATTCTTCCGAGCGGAAAGCACGCGGACGGCGAACTCCCGGACTCGAGGGTCCTTGGCCGCCAAATCCTTCACCAGCGCGGAGTCGGACTTTTCGATCGCGGCGAGCTGGAGGTGCGCCAGGCCTGTCACCTGATCGAGCGCGGAGGACAACGCCAAGCGCATCGCGCTGCGGCGAGATTGCGGGTCTTCGGACTCAAGCTTCGACTCGCCCACTCCGACGACTTCATAACTTGCAGTTCCCTCCGCGTCTTTGCGACGGATGGTGAGCTGGGCACCCACCTCGGCGAAGGTGCCTTCCCTGCCCTCCTTCTGAGCTTCGCGGGTAAAGGCAATCTCGAGCCTGAGCCCGATCGGCGGTTCGCCGGAGCTCGCCCGCGGGGTGCCCGACGGCAGATCGAAAGGACCCTGCGACAGTTTGTGCAGGAATAGCTCGTTGACCTGGGCGGGGCTCATGCCCAGCATCGGATTGCCTCGGAGAGTTTCTTCGGCAATGCCCACTTGACCGACGACGTGCTTCGGCTCTTTGCACGCCGGGCAAAGAGCGGCGGCGATCCAGCTCCAGAGAATCAAGCGGGTAAGTCGCCTGCCGATGCCCCTATTGAGGCTCATTCAATGTTCGCGCCGTTGGCGGCGCCTCGTCAGCGGGCGCTTCCGGGGCTGCCGCCGGGGTTTGCGCCTGAGCTGGAGTAGCCGTCGGACCGCCCTCCACCGGACGAGGTCGCTTTCGCCGGCCCCTGCGACTTCTTCGCCGCCGTTTCCGATCCGCCGGTGGCGCCGGAGCTGCACCTTCCCCACTTGCGACCGCCTTCACTTCGTCGCCTTCGACGTCGGGAAGGTCATCGCCAAGGTCTTCTTGCCCAGATTCGCTGGGCTCGGCTTCGGACGCTCCGAAGGCGGTGGCTTCGCCCGGGAGTTGTTCGCTTCCGCCGGGAGCGTCGGCTGCGGCAAGCTCTCCAGGCGGCCTGTCCCGTTCGCCCTCTTCGGACGGCCTGCGCCCCTCGCGCGCTTGTCGCTCCCTGATTCGTTCATCGCGGCGACGCCGCGCTTCATCTGCCTCGACCTTGGCGGAAGAGAAAAAGGTCTCGTCCACCTCGAAGACCTCGATCTGACTGGAGGTCACGCCTGCTTTCGCCTCGATGAATTTGTCGCCCAGCGCTTCGCCCGACCACACCATCGTCAACGAACCATGACTTTGCGCTTCGGCCCGGCCGTCTCCCCGCAGATCGCCCGGAGATACGACCAGCCCGACCTGGGCCGAGTAGTGACCCAGGTCGCGACGCAGATCCTGCACCGTCCTGCGATCGACCGGGACGACACCTCGCAGCAACCGGACCGCAAAACGCAGATCGACGCTCCCTTCCCGCTTTCTCGCGGTGAGCAGAAGCCCCTCGCGCGAGCGCTTGGCGACCTTCAACTCCCGGAAGCCCAGAGCCTGGAGCACCCTCGCGAAAGCCTTGTGGAGGGACTCGATGTCCAGCTCTGCCACCCGGCGGCGAAGCTCGCGGGCCAG
>WNEZ01015836.1_pt1 | contig 18161 bp, 16 predicted proteins | sample 5400521 | NCBI WGS metagenome assembly WNEZ01 (sample SAMN13153339, study PRJNA577476) | soil metagenome | isolation source: 120 cm saprolite under Douglas fir tree site 2 hole 1 replicate 1 | place: USA:California | collected 2015-04-18
CCCCCGCCACACCAAGACCCTGCTCCCGTGCCTGAGCAAGAGACAGCGCCGGGTATGGCCCGAGCGTAATCCGCCGCACCCGCCCGCGCACGCGGCCCTCCCACACCCAGGCTTTCGCCCCGCCGCTCGTCACGCGGAGCGCGAGGCCGGCGACGCGCGTGTCTCGAAGGAAGCGTTGGCCGGTTGCCGGTCCGGTCGCCCGCTCAACTAGTTGCTGCGTCAGCTTCGCCATAGAGCCCCCGTGTAGACGGTATGTAGACACTTTGCAGCGTATCGTGGCGGGGGACGGCGTAGCAAGATGAAACTGATATACCGTAAAGACGCTAACTTACGTAGCACAGAGTAGACGGGGGTGGTACCCAGTAGGCGGGACCGTGAGACTCTTAATCAGCGGGTCCAAGGTTCGAGTCCTTGACGGCCCACCAGAACAAATCGGGCGCCTCCGGAACATCGGGGGCGCCCGATGCTGCTTCCGTGGAGGAGCGCGGCGGGCACGCAGTAAGGACACGATGTCGTTTGCATTTGGGCGCTGGGACGCATAGCGTCTAGCATCGATCGGGGAGGAAACGAGGCGGCCGTGTCTGGTCACGATGTGTGACAATCAACAGGGAGATGGGCGTGCTTTGTGTCACATCGCTGAGAGGGATCGAGAAGAAATACGGTTCGCGCAGTGGGGAGATTCTGACGGCCATCGAGGCGCTTGGCTCGCTGGTGGATGTGACCGGAATGAGCCCGTCACGGATTCAAGCCAAGATCGCGTCGCGGTCGGCGGCCGAGAGCATCTGTCTCATCGGAAGCTATGACCTGCTGCCGCCGTTCAGCCGGAGAAACCCGACATCCCATCTGAGCGGTGATACCGACAAGAGCATCAAGACCGACGCGCCCTACGGCGCCCCTCCGGGCTCGATCGAGGACGAATACGCACCCCCCCGAGCCCCGGCGCGAATCCCCGACGGTGCCGATGTCGACGCGGACCGGTTCCTGAAGCTGCTCTCCGCGCAGCGGGCAATGCCGCGCACGAGAACGCCGGCCGGAGCATTCGAGGAAGCGGCGGACGAGTTCGCGGGGGCGGCGCGCTACGTTCACCGAGCGGTCAAGGGTGGCACGAAGACCAAGCCGCGCCTTTCGCCTCCATCCGTCATCACGACCCCGGACCCCGTTCCCCTACTCTCTGGCCGCGGACGCGTGCACATCCTGCTCCACGGTGCAGACTTTCCGCCGGACTGGGCGTCGCTGTTTGGCAGAAAGGAGTCGGCCCCGTCGCACGACTACCCCGAGGCCCTGTCGGCCCCACTGATCGGGCGGTGCGACCTCCAGGGGAGCGTCGTGACGTTCAGCTCCTGCTACGCGGCGATGCTCGATGGCGCGTCGAGACGGACGCCGAGTAACCAGGTGGCGCTTGCATGTCTGGCGAGCGGCGCGAAGGTCGTCCTCGGCTCGACGCGCTCGAACTGGATACAGACGATGCGACCCTACAGCGGATTCGGACCGGGCCTTGTGGCGGAGTTCTGGAAGGAGCTACGGAAATCGGGCCGGAGAGCGGCTGATGCACTGACACGGGCAAAGCGCGCATTTCTCAAGGCCGGGCTCGCCGGAGACCCCGCCGATCATCCCTACATTCTCAAGACGGTGCTACAGGCTCACCTCTACGGACATCCGGACGCAAGACTGTGAGCGACGTCGGCCGACCGAGGGCGTCTTCCGTTCTTAGCCGCGAGGGGGTATCCACGATGCCGCCGAAAAGAATCTTGGACATTGCCAAGGGTGCCGTACCAGAGCATATACGCAAGTCCGGGAAGCTGGTCGCCCAACCCAGCTCCGGCGCCGATGTCCGGATGGCGTTCAAGGGAGGTCGTGGTCGAGGAGGCGTCAAGCTCTCGCCGTCCGCGGACCTCGCGGCGCGACTTGCCAGGAAGCTTGGAGTGAAGACGCGAACGCGAATTTCGCCTCGATCAGGTGACGTGGAGTTCACCGAACAGACTCGGGTGGGGAAGAGGTCGATCGTCGTACAGGTCCGGGGCGGTAAGATCAAGCAAATCATCAAGCGCGCGACTCGCTAGGATCAGAGGCAATGGGCCAACTCGTCGGCAGGCGGTACTCTACGAAGCTGTTCGCGAATCTCGCCGATCATACCTACGTGGAGTGCGGAACGGGCGGAAAGGCTTGGAGCTGCTGGGGGGGCAAGACCGGCGGTGCTGAGCTCCGTCGGGGTATTGGCAGCACGCAGCGTGCAGATGCCATCGCGGGTGCAGACGAGCGTGGGGGCATCACTTGTTACCTCGTGAACGGCGTCTGCCATCAGGCGGCAAATCGCATTCTGCTGCCCGCCGCCATCACCGTGCGCGGAGCACGAGGGTACGAAGTGTCGGAGGCTCTGTTCGGAACCTATGGTCGGCCCGGCGGCATCCTCGGACTGTGCCAAGCGCCATTCGATCAACACCCGGGTACCACCGGCGACCTGTCTGCGTGTACGGCCACCGCCTCGATGTCGAAGAAGCGAAGGAGCGCCAAAGGACGACGACTGGGCGCGAGCCCGGCCGAGAGCAAGTACCTCCAGGGCGTGCTCGCGATTTACCGAAAGGCGCGCGCGCCGTTCAAGAGCGCGAAGCGAGCTCGATCGTTCGCGGCCGGGCGGGATCTCGAAGCGTTCCATCTCGAGTTGTTCATGCACCAGGTTGATTTCAAGCTCGGCTCGCGTGTCGACCGAACGCTTGACCGGCGCCTGCGCAACATCCGCAGGTCCACCGAACGGTCCCGGCAAAGGATCGAAGAGTGGCTCAGGAATCGCCACATGACGACCGCAGAGTTTGTCCGCGAGTTCGACGCCGAGACCACGGTCTTCCAGCATAGCGTCGCGGGTGTGTTGAAGCCCGCACAATACACCCGATTGTTCGATCTGCCCTCCGGCACCACCGTCACGCTCACCGATCCGCGCATCGTCAAGAAGGCGTTCAAGCGGTGAGGCCGGCCGCCTCCGAAGCGGGGCGGAATATACTGACGGCATGGCGCAGAGGGGCGACCATGGGCCGCGGCTGACCGCCGAGGAGTATGATCGGGCCGTCATCGATCTGTATCGAGGCGCGTCTCCGATGCCGACCCGCGAGCAGGACCGCGCTCTGCGACGCCGAGCGCTTGACCTCGCGATTGACTATCGGTTGGGAAGAGATTTCCCGCCGGCTCGCCGGGACGCACTTTGGGCCGCCAGCGAGCGGGTGGAGTCAAAAAGGGTGTGGATTGGCTTGAAGTACTTGCTCCGAAGGCTCACCGGTGGTCGGGCACACGCGCGGGCCCTCATCAGGGTGCTCGGCCGCGAGTATGGGGACGTGCTCAGCCCATCGGAGCTGGAGCAGTTTCTTGGTCCAGCGCCGCTAGTCCTGCCGGGGCAGGATGAAGAGCGGCGCCGGGGCTGACGTGCCTTCGTGAGAGTTGTCGGTTCGCCCAAGCGCGCTACACTCGCTGACCATGATCGACCTCAACGATCTCCGAGCCCGACCCGACGCGTACCAGGACGCGGCCCGGAAGAAGCGGATCGCGGTCGACGTGCTCGCGTTCCTCGGCATCGACGCGAAGCGGCGCGAGCTCCTGCCGCTCGTGGAGTCGATGCGCGCCTGGCGGAACAAGGTCAGCAAGGCGGTGCCGTCGATGGCGGGCGAGGTGAAGCAAAGGGCCATCGCGGAGATGAAGGAGCTGGCCGGCGAGCTGAGGCGGCGGGAAGACGAGCTGACGGGGATAGACCGTCAGTGGAGCGCGATGCAGCTGCTGTTGCCGTCGATACCGCTGCCGCGGGTCCCGGTTGGCAAGGACGACACCGAGAACCGGGAGGTCCGCACGTGGGGCCAGCGCCCCGCCTTCGGCTTTCCTCCGAAGGACCACGTCACGCTCGGGCAGAGGCTCGACATCATCGACATCGCGAGAGGAGTGAGGATCGCGGGTAGCCGGAGTTACTTTCTCAAGGGTGACGCGGTCCGCCTCGAGCTCGCCGTCCTCGGCTTCACGCTCGATCACCTGATCCGGAAGGGCTTCACTCCGTTCGCTCCGCCGCTCCTGGCCAGCTGGGAGGCGATGATGGGCACGAGCTATTTCCCCGGCGGGGAAGAGCAGGCGTACGCGGTCGGGGCGCGGCCGGACCGGGACGGGCCGGTGGAGGCCGATGGCTACTACCTGATCGGCACGTCGGAGGTCTCGGTCGCGAGCTACCACCAGGGCGAGACACTCTCCCTGGCCGAGCTTCCGAAGCGGTACTGCGGCATCAGCAACTGCTTCCGCCGTGAGGCCGGGACCTACGGCAAGGACACGCAGGGACTCTATCGCGTCCACCAGTTCCAGAAGGTCGAGCAGGTCGTGCTCTGCCAGGCCGACGAGCGGATCAGCGCCGCCATGCACGCGGAGCTGCTGCAGAATGCCGAAGAGGTGCTGCAGGCGCTCGGGCTGCCCTACCGGGTGGTCGACGTGTGCACGGGCGACATGGGCCGAGGTCAGGTCTTCAAGAACGACATCGAGACGTGGATGCCCAGCCGCGAGTCCTACGGCGAGACGCACAGCTGCTCGACGTTCCACGACTTCCAGGCGCGCCGCCTCAACATCAAGTACGACGCGGGCGACGGCGGGCGGAGGTTCGTCCACACCCTCAACAACACGTGCATCGCCTCCCCGCGCATCCTGATCCCCATCCTCGAGAACTTCCAGAACGCCGACGGTTCGCTGACGATCCCAACCGCGCTCCGCCCGTACATGGGGAGCCAGGAGCGCATCACCGGGCCCTGAGTTCCCCGCGGCCCTACCGTCGCGCGTGTGCTAGAAAGAAGCATCGTGCGTAAGCGAAAGATGCACCTTGCGCAGTTCCTCTGCCATGGCCCGACCTATCACAGCCTCGCCATGTGGCGGCATCCCCGCACCGCGGCGGCCAATTTCGACTGGGCGAGGCCGGAGCTCTATCAGCACATCGCGCGGGTCTGCGAGCGCGGCAAGTTCGACATGGTCTTCTTCGCCGACCTGAACTATATCTCCGACACGTATCGCGGAACGATGGACCCGGCGATCCGGCACGCGACCCAGGCGCCGGAGCACGACCCGATCCCGCTGCTGTCGTTCATGGCCGCGGTCACCACGCACATCGGTCTCGGGGCGACGTTCTCGATCAGCCACGCGCACCCGTTCTACGCCGCGCGCATGTGGGCGACCCTGGATCACCTGACGCGGGGCCGCGCCGCCTGGAACGTGGTGACGTCGCTGAACCACAACCAATCCGCGAACTATGGAGAGGAGCGCCAGGCGGCCGACGCGCGCTACGACCGCGCCCACGAGTTCATCGAGGTCTGCCGCAAGCTCTGGGATAGCTGGGATCCGGACGCGGTCGTGATGGACCGCGCGGCGGGTGTGTTTGCGGATCCGACCAAGGTGCACCGCATCGAGCACGAGGGCCGGTTCTTCAGGTCGCGCGGCCCGCTCAACGTCGTGCGTTCCCCGCAGTGCGGTCCCGCGATCCTGCAGGCGGGGACGTCGCCCCAGGGGCGGACGTTCGCGGCGCGGTACGCGGACGCGATCTTCGCGATCCAGCCGAACATCGCGGGTGCCAAGGCGTACTACGATGACATCAAGAGCGGCACCGTGAGCGAAGGGCGCGCGCCCGAAGCGTGCCGGATCCTGTTCGGCATCCAGCCGATCCTGGGCGCGACGGAAGACGAGGCGCGCGAGAAGCAGGCGCTGCACAACAGCCTCGTGCCGCTCGAGGGGGGCATGGCGATTCTCTCGGGCCACCTCGACTTCGATCTGTCGACGCTGTCGCTCGACGAGGTGATGGCCAGACGCACGGAGCCGCAGCTGCAACGCATGCAGACGCGGTACCGAACGTTGACGGGCGAACTGCTCACGCTGCGCGAGGTGGCGCAGCGCCACGGACAGAGCGTGGGGCTGGTCCAGATGGTGGGCACGCCAGCGCAGGTGGCCGACCAGATGGAAGACTACTTCGACAAGGTGGGCGGTGACGGGTTCATGCTATCGCCGATCTATTCACCGGGGGCCATCGAGGAGTTCGTTGATCTCGTGGTGCCGGAGCTGCAGCGGCGCGGCCGGTACCGCCAGGACTACGCGGGGACGACCCAGCGCGATCATTTGATGCAGGAGGATTGACCCTAACCCGAACGTGTGGTCGGTGGGTTGCGGAGTTGCGCTCAACGCCGTGACCCCATCCGGCGCGTGGAATAGGTGCCAGTACCCTTGCGGCACGACGACGAGCACGCCCGGCGTCAGCTCCAGCGACGCCCTCCACGCGCAACCCTGGGTTTACCAGTAGAGCCTGCGTCCGAGGAGGGGGATGCGGGCGGGTCTGAAAAGCGTGTGTGCACAAAGAAACTGTCCTGCTGGTTCTTTGGTGCCCAAATTGGTGCCCAACTGGGTTGAAAGGCGATGTACGCGGTGCTCTTACGCATCCGACCAAAGCTCAAGTTGTTGACCACCTTGTGGATCTGTGTGATCTCGGGTGACGCGCAAAGCGAGCCTCTTAATCAGCGGGTCCAAGGTTCGAGTCCTTGACGGCCCACCAACCGGATCGGGGAGTGCCGCGACCGCGGGCTCCCCGATCTCATTTTGCGCCGTGGTGGGAGCCGGGTCCAGTAGGCCAGCCTCGCCCCGACCCTTGCGGAGCGCCTGCTCCGTCGCCCGGACGACGTGACGCTGGGGTCTGGCGCAACGCCCCGTGTCGGCATACCCTTGCGCCACCACGCCCCATGGTGCCGTCGAGGACGACGGAAGGAGGCTCCCCATGGACACGACACGAGGGTTGTACCTCAGCGCGGCGGGCCTCCATCGGCGGCGCGGTGCGCAGCCCGAGCGGGCCCGAAGCCGGGGTGTGGGTGATCGCGGAGACGGCCGAGTTGCCGACGAAGTACGCCAAGATGGTCGTCACGGACGAGCAGGGCCGCTACGTCATTCCCGACCTGCCGACCGCGAACTACAGCGTCTGGGTGCGCGGCTACGGGCTGGTGGATTCGCCGAAGGTGCGCGCCAAGCCCGGCCAGCAGCTCGATCTGACCGCGGTGCCGGCGCCGGACGCGCGGGCGGCGGCGCACTACTATCCGGCGATCTACTGGTACACGATGATGAAGATCCCGCCGGCGAAGGATTTCGGCGGCACGAGCGACATCCCGAAGAACATCACCCTGGAAACCTGGCGCCACCGGATGAACAACACCGACTGCATCGGCTGCCATCAGCTCGGTCAGGAGTCGACGCGGACGATCCCGGCCCAGCTCGGGCAGTTCAAGACGGGGGCGGAAGCGTGGGGCCGGCGCATCGGCTCCGGCCAGACCGGCGAATTCATGATGAACCGGCTCGCCGTGCAGCTGGGTGGCGTGCCGTTCAAGTACTTCGGCGACTGGACCGACCGGGTCGCCAGGGGCGAGCTGCCCAGGCACAAGCCGCCGCGCCCGCAGGGGATCGAGCGCAACGTCGTCGTCACCTCATGGGAGTGGGGCACGGAGAAGACGTTCGTGCACGACCTGATCTCCTCGGACCGGCGCTATCCGACCGTCAATGCCTACGGCCCGCTCTACGGCTCGCCCGAGTACTCGAGCGACGACATGCCGATCCTCGATCCGAAGACGCACACCGCGACGTCCTTCAGGATGCCGGTGGCGGATCCGAACGCGCCCGAATCGTTCGGGCCGCCCTTCCATGCCACGGCCGCCATGAAGCCGATGCAGCCCTCGCCCTACTGGGGCGAGGAGAAGATCTGGAGCCAGCGCGCCAACAACCACAACGGCATGTTCGACCGGAAGGGCCGGGTGTGGTTTGCCGCGGCCGTGCGCGGGATCGAGAACCCGGCCTTCTGCCGGAAGGGCTCGGACCACCCCTCGGCCAAGGTGTTCCCGCTCGACCGATCCGGACGGCAGGTGTCGATGCTCGACCCGAGGACGATGAAATACAGCTTCATCGACACGTGCTTCGGCACCCACCACCCGCAGTTCGGCTATGACGCCGACGACACCGTGTGGCTCTCGGGCAGCGGCCCGGTCGCCGGCTGGGTCAACACCAAGGTGTGGGACGAGACGGGCGATGCCGTCCGGGCGCAGGGCTGGGCCCCGTTCGTGCTCGACACCAGCGGCAACGGCAAGGTCGACGAGTGGACCGAGCCGGGGCAGCCCGCGCAACCGGGCAAGGACACGCGGCTCGCGGGCTCGGGTCCCTATGCCGTGATGCCGCATCCCACCGACGGCTCGGTCTGGTACACCTTCAACGTGTTCGTCGGCCCGCCCGGCTTCCTGCGCTTCGACCCCAAGAGCAAGCTCTCGGAGTTCTACGCCATTCCGAAGGACGGCATCGGGGTGCGCGGCGGCGACATCGACAAGAACGGCGTGCTGTGGGGGTCGGGCTCGAACGGCACCCTGATCAGCTTCGACCGACGCAAGTGCAAGGGGCCGCTGTCGGGGCCCACGGCGACCGGGACTCACTGCCCGGAAGGGTTCGCGTACCACAAGTATCCGGGCCCGGGCTTCGAGGGCTTCGAGAACACCAGCGCCGAGGCCAGCTACTACACCTGGGTCGATCACCACAACACGGTCGGCCTGGGCGAAAACGTGCCGATCTCGACCGCCAACCTCCAGGACGGCTTCGTGGCGCTCAAGGACGGGCAGATGATCCTGATGCGCGTGCCCTACCCGATGGGCTTCTTCGCCAAGGGGCTGGATGGGCGCATCGACGATCCCAGCGCCGGCTGGAAGGGCCGTGGGCTGTGGGGCACCAACGGCGACCGCACGCCGTGGCTGATGGAAGGCGGCAAGGGCGCCAAGCCCCGCGCCGTGCACATCCAGGTGCGCCCCAGTCCCTTGGCGAAGTGAGCGGATCGGGCTGACGGGACTCGGCACCGGCTGGCACGGCCCTCGGCCCGCCGTCACGGTTCTGTGGCGCATGCTCGCTCGGGCATTCTCCTCAGCCGTAGCCGGCGACGTATCCGAAACGGTGGACGAACTCCGGCTCGCTCAGCTTGGCGGCCCGGGCGAGAGCCTCTCGCTGATCGGGCCGCTCGAAGTCCTCGCGCTTGAGGCGGATCATGTAAGCGTGGAGCGTCCGGTACGCCTCCGAGTGGATGTCCGCGTAGCGAACGCGGATCTTGCCCGTCCTCGGGTCGAGGAGATCCGCGAACGGGATCGGAACGAGCCTGCCGCCCTGGATCGTCGCCAGCGCTTCGGTGCCGCCGTCGAGCAGGAAGCGCGTGGCCCAGTAGCCGAGGCTCCGGCAGTACTGGATGTCGAACCCACCCGGCGGGGCGCAGCGGAGCTCGTAGCCGAGATCCTTGGCCACGATGCCGGTCCCGATACCCCGCGCGGCCAGGCTCGCCACCACCCGCGTCTTGAGGAGCCGCGCCAGCTCCAGCTCTTCCAGGCGCACGTTCCCGTACGCATCACGCTCCACCGTCCCCAGCGTCTGCGGGTCGAGCTTCTCGAGGAGACCCTCGGCCAGGAGGGCCACCCCGTGGTCCCGGCCGTGGACCAGCCGCTTGACGATGGCGCCCTCCAGGACGTCCACCAGCCGCTGGATGGGGACGTGGCCCTCCGGGAACTCCTCGGCGACCACGGTGAGGGTCGCGCCGGCGGCCCCACCGATGCCGAGGGCCAGATGTCCGGCATGGCGGCCCATCACCGTCACGAAAAACCACTTGCCGGTCGTGGCGGCGTCCTTCATCAGATTCCGGACGAACTCCATGCCCAGGTCCACCGCCGTTGTGAAGCCGAAGGTCGGGATCTCCGGCGGGAGAGGAAGGTCGTTGTCGATGGTCTTGGGGACGTGGACTACCGCCACCCGGCCGTCGAGGGCCCGGGCGACCCGAGAGGTGCCGAAGGCGGTGTCGTCACCGCCGATAGTGAGGAGATAGGAGACGTCGAGCCGGCGTAGCGATTCGACGACGTGCTGGAGGGCCTCCGGAGACCGGGTGGGGTTGGCGCGGGCGGTGCGCAGGATGGAGCCGCCCTCGAAGTGGATCTGGGAGACCCCGGCGATGTCCAGCTCGTGCACTCGGGAGAGGTCGCCCTGCATGAGCCACTTGTAGCCGGCCTCGCAGCCGAGCACCCGGAGCCCACAATTTCGGGCCTCGATGGTCGCCGCCGCGATGACCGCGTTGATGCCCGGCGCCGGGCCGCCGCCCACCAGGATCGCCAGCGTCTTCATGTGTCGCTATGCGACGATCTGTTCCATCTCGGGCGCATACCGGCCGGAGCGGGCGAGGCCGTTGAGCCGGGCGCGGTGATGGAACGCGTTCTGGCCGGCCGCGATGCGGCCCGCGTCGCCCTTCCACGCCTTCTGGGCCGCCGCCTGCAGCGCGCGGCCGTACGAGAACGAGAGCTGCCAGGGATACGTCTCTGTCATCGCGTTCATCGCGTTCAGGTGCGCCGTCGCCAGCTCGTCGCTCTGGCCGCCGGAGAGGAACACGACGCCGGGCACCGCCGCCGGGACGGTGCGCCGGAGGCTGCGGATGGTGGCCTCGGCCACCTCCTGGACGCCCGCCTGCCGGGGGCAGCTCTGGCCGGAGAGGACCATGTTCGGCTTGAGGAGCATCCCCTCGAGGGAGACTCGCTGGGCGTGGAGCGCGTCGAAGACGGTGTGGAGCGTGGCCTCGGTGACCTCGACGCAGCGCTCGATGGTGTGATCGCCGTCCATGAGCACCTCGGGCTCGACGATCGGGACGAGCCCCGCCTCCTGGCAGAGAGCGGCGTAGCGAGCGAGAGCGTGGGCGTTGGTGTCGATGCAGTACGAGGTTGGGATACCGGACCCGATCGTGATGACGGCGCGCCACTTGGCGAAGCGGGCGCCGAGACCGCGGTACTCGGCCAGGCGCTCGCGGAGCCCGTCCAGGCCCTCGGTGATCAGCTCGCCGACGGCGCCGGCCAGGGCCTTCGTCCCCTTGTCGACCTTGATTCCCGGAATCATCCCTCGCTTGGCGAGAAGATCCCCGAGTGGCGTGCCGTCGTCAGCCGGCTGCCGGATGGTCTCGTCGAACAGGATGACGCCGCTGATGAACTCGGCCACCCCCGGGGTGGTGAACATCATCTGCCGGTAGACGCGGCGGCTCTCTACGGTGTTCTCGATGCCGAGCGCGGAGAAGCGCTTCCCGATGGTGGGATGGCTCTCATCGGCGGCGAGGATGCCTCTGCCGGAGGGCACGAGCGCGCGGGCAGTCGACTCGAGCTGCGTGACGATCATCGCATGCCTCCCTTGTGAAGACTCATGCTACTCTCCCGACCCCCGCATCTCCGCTCCAAGCATCCGATGGGCGAGCGTTCTGCACGTGATCATGTGACCTCCAGGAGAGGAACGCAAGCGCGCGCGGCGAAAGCTCGAGCATCGCGCCTGCGCGAGTCATATGCGACGTCTCGGCGCTTCGCCGCGGAGGGCGGCGTTCGTCCGGCCTATGCGCGGTCAGGCGCAGCAGGCATTTCCACGATGGAGGCGGGGCCCTTCGCACTGGGCTCTACCATGAGCCGGCGCGCGTGGAAGGGACCCAGCGTCGCCCGATGGCCGATGCTGAAGACCATCGTCTCCGGGAGCCGCTCGCGCACCAGCCGATAGAGGCGCGCCTCCGTCGCCTCGTCCAGTGCCGAGGTCGCCTCGTCCAGAAAGAGCCAGTCGGGCTTCTGGACCAGGGCTCGCGCGAAGGCCATGCGCTGCTGCTCGCCGGGGGAGAGCTGGAGCGCCCAGTGGGCGGCCTCGTCGAGCCGCCCGGCGAGCTCCTTGAGGTCCACGGCCTCGAGCGCCTCGCGCAGCGTCTTGTCGTCCACACCGCCCGCGGGCATCGGATAGCTCACCACGTCCCGGAGCACCCCGATCGGCAGGTACGGCCGCTGCGGGAGAAAGAGGACGCGGGCCCCCTTCGGCACAAGGATCTCGCCACGTCCGAACGGCCAGATGCCGGCGATGGCACGGACGAGCGTGCTCTTTCCCGAGCCCGACGCGCCACCCAAGAGCACGGTGTCCCCTTGCCGGAACGAGAGGTTGATGTTCGCCATGAGTGGCTGGCCACCGGGTAGATCGAGATCGACTCCTTCCACGGTCAGGTGCGTGGGGCGCCCGGCGGCGACCCGGACGCCGCTCTCGGTCGACTGCCGGCGCACGTGCTCGAGCGCGCGCTCGAAGCCGGCGAGTCGCTCGACCACGGCACTCCAAGCCGCGATCTCCTTGTATGACTGGATGAAGAAGCTGAGCGCATCCTGGACCTGCTGGAAGGCCTGGGTCGTCTGCATGAGGCCGCCGAGCCCGATCTCCCCCCGGAAGTAGCGGGGCGCCGCGACAATCGACGGGACAATCCACGCCCCCAGCCCGTAGGCGTTCGTGAAGTAGGCCATCCGCTTCTGCCGGCGCATAATGCCCCACCAGTTGCCCACCACATCCTCGAACCGTTCGCGAAAGCCACGGAACTCGTCCGATTCGCCGCGGTACAGGGCCACCCCCTCGGTGTTCTCGCGGAAGCGGATGAGGCTGAACCGGAAGTCGGCTTCGTACCGCTGCCGATCGAAGTTCAGCCGGACATGTAGCCGGGTATGGTGAGGGAGAACCCGCCCACCGGAACGGTGAACGTTCCGGACAACCCCCAGAGGATCGCCACGAAGGTCACCAGCGTGACGATCGCGCGCAAGCCCCCGGTGAAAAGGCCGAGGGTGTGGGCTGCGAGGAGGTGCACATCTTCCGCGATGCGCTGGTCCGGGTTATCGGTCTCACGCGCCACGAGCTGCATCCGGTAGTAGGCGCCATCGGCCAGCCAGGCGCGGAGGTAACGGTCGGTCAGCCAGCGTCGCCAGCGGATCTCGAGCATCTGGTTGAGATAGACCTGGTAAACGGCAAGGAAGATGAAGATGCCGATCAGCCACGTGACGCGCAACAGCTGCCCGCGAAAGGCCACGAGGTCCTTGTCCTGGAGCGCGCTGTAGAAGGCGTTGTTCCACTGATTCAAGAGGACCGTGAGGTAGACCATGCCGAGCGTGAGGAGCACGACGGCGAGCAGGAGCCCCCGGGCCGCCCACCGGTCCTCCGAGAACCAGTACGGGCCGATCATGGCCCATGCATTGGAAAGCGTTCGGCGCAGGCTGTCTCTGGCCGGCCCCTCGGAGGGGCTGGGCTGGGGAGCGCCCGGGTCATGGCCGCTTCGGCTATCCACGAGCCGCCACCGGAGACTCCGTTTGTTGCGTCTCCGACCCGCGACGATCGCTCTCGAAGCGACAGCGCTGCGTCAGAGGGATACTATAGCGGCTTCGCCGGGGTCGTGAGCCGTCGAAGGGCATTCGCTTGAAACACCTGGCGGCAATGATCCATAGTGAGATCTCACCGCAATGATCTTACAGGACTCGTCGGGAATACCCGAGAAGGATGCGCCGGCCGGGGGGGCGCCGGCGGCCGCCGCGGCCAGCCGCTCCCGCGGGATCAGGACCGGCGCCATGATCCGGCCTCGACTCCGGGGTGTCGTCCAGGCATTCTTATGACAGTGCACACCTAGGCGACGGGGAGCTCAGCGATGCGCCAACTGCTACTCGTGCTGCTCGGACGTATTGGACGGGGAGCCCCGCACGTGCTGGGCTCGGGTCTGCCGCTCATGAGCCTCGCGTTGGTGTTGGTCGGTTGCGCGAGCCCCTCGCTGATGCCGGAGGCGCAGGCGGTGGCCATCAAGCACCGCGACCGAGCTCTCGCGCCCCACGCCGACGCCATTCACGCCGCCATCAGCCAGTCCGGGCATGTGGGCGCCCTGGCCTTGCTCGACGCGAAGGATGGCCGTCTGGTCGTCCTGCCTGGCGACAGTCCCGCCGATGCCTGGGCGCGTTACACCGCGTCGCCGGAGAGCGGGACCGGTCGCGTGTCGGTGCCGCCGGTGCTCACCTTCGTGCATCGCGCCGACGTACCCAAGGCTCCCGAGACCGTGACGCAGAGCGCCCTGCAACAACAGGCCCAGCTCCTTGACGCGCACCGGCGCGTCGAGGAACGATTGGGCGTCGTACAGCGCGAGTTCGCCGAGTCGAAGCGGGAGGTGGACGCGTCGCTGGCCGCCGCGCGCGCGGAGATGCAGACCGCGTTGAGCTCGGTCGCCGAGGATCTGGCGACGGTACGCAAGTTCATGCTGCAGACGGCCCAGCTCGGCTGGCTCAATCACGAATTGAATGTCGAGAACGCGACCGGCATCCGGAAGGTGGTGACGGCCAGCCAGGAGCTATCCGCGAGCTCGGCAAAGCTGGAAGAGACCATGCGCCAGCTCTCCGCGAGTCTGACCGGGCAGCTCAAGGAGCTGGCGAACCGGCTCGACACCATTCAGGGCAAGGTCAGTAACCTCAAGTGAGGCGGGCGATGCACCACGGCGGCACCGGGAGACGACGGCTCCGCGCCCTGGGGGCGTGCATTCTGCTCGCGCTGATCGGGGCCCCGGACGGGCTTGCCGGGGAGTGGGAGAACATGCGTGAGAGCTACGACAACAAGCTCAGGACTCATGCCAGGCGCATCGCCGAGATCGAGGCGAGGGATCGCGGGGCAGATCAGGAGAAGCGCGCGGACCGGCTCACGAGAGATCGCATCAACGGAATCAAGGGTTCCCTGAAGGGCGGGGGCAAAGCCAGAAGCCTGGCCGAGACCGCCGAGAAGGCGTCCGGTGACGCGAGGTCGCTGATCGACGTGTCCCGAGAGCAGGGCGAGTATCTCGACATCGTCATCAGCGAGTGGGGAACGGAAGGGGCGGAGCGGAAGAAGCTCCGCGAGTCCATCGCGACCTTGCAGAAGAACCTCGAGAGCACCAATGCGAACCTGGCGAGGGTGATCGAGGATGCCGAGACCACGACCACGCGCGTGCCGCGGTCGGGCGTGCTCGACAAGGTCGCCCGGATCCAGGCAGCGGAGAAAGAGCGAACGAGGTGGCTGCGCGAACAGGCCGCGCTGGAGCGGGAACGCCAGCAGAGAGAGCGCGGCGCCGCGGAGCGCGAGCGGGGCGTGCGGTGAGGCCTTAGAGCGCCAGCTGGCCGCCGACGACCCGCGCGTAGTAGCCCTGCGCGGCGAGGAGGTCTTCGGGGGCGCCCGTCTCGGTCACGCGGCCGTTGTCCACGACCAGGATCTTGTCGACCCGCCGGATCGTGGTGAGCCGGTGGGCGACCATCAACGTCGTGCGTCCGCGCATCAGCGCGAAGAGGCTGCTCACGACCTGGGCCTCGCTCTCCACGTCGAGCGCGCTCGTCGGCTCGTCCATCAATAAGATAGGCGCGTCCTTCAGGAATGCCCGGGCCAGGTTGATCCGCTGCTTCTCCCCGACGCTCAAGCGCGCGCCCCCGTCCCCGATGACCGTTCGATAGTGCTGGGGCAGCTTCTCGATGAGCTCGTCGGCACGGGCGGCGTGCGCGGCGGCCTCGATCTCCTCCATCGTCGCGTGGGGCTTCCCGTAGGAGATGTTCTCGGCGACGGTGGTGGGCAGGATGATCGGCTCCTGCAGGACCAGGGCGATCTGCGCCCGCAGGTCCTCCAGGCGGAGGTCGCGCAGGTCCACGCCCTCCAGCAGCACCGCGCCGCTCACGGGGTCGAAGAACCGCGGCAGCAGGTTCAACAGCGTCGTCTTGCCGGCACCGCTCGGGCCAATGATAGCGGTCGACGTGCCCGCCAGAAGCTTGAAGCTGATCTGGCGCAGCACGGGCCGCGAGCTCTCATACCCGAAGGAGACGTCGTCGTAGGTGACGTTGCCGTAGACCGGGAGCGGCGGACACGGGGACCCGGCGGGCGCGCCACCGGCGGTGGCGAACATGTCGTCGGCCGACGTGGGTAGGCCTGCCGCTCCATCGAGGTCCCGTCCCTGGCAGGCACGGCGAGCCTCCGGACGGTCCTTCACCTCCTCGGGCGTGTCCAGGATCTCGAACACCCGCCGCGTGCTCGCGCTGGCGCTCGACAGCGTGGCGCCAACCTGTGAGAGCTGATGGAGCGGGTCGAAGAGCTGGGCGACGTAGGCGAGAAAAACAAGCAGCTCCCCTACCGTCAGGTTGGCGGCCAGCACCTGCTGAGCACCCACCCAGGTCACCCCGAGCGTGCACGCGCTCAGGATCACCGAGATCGAGCCCCAGTAGAAGACCTCGAGACCCTGCTGCGCCATCTTCTGCTGCCGCGCCGCTTCCGTGTGCGCCGTGAAGCGCTGCCGCTCGTGGTCCTCGCGTGCATGGCTCTGAATCAGGGGCAGGGCGGTGATCCCCTGGTAGATGAGCGAGTAGACCTTGCTCTCCGCCTGCTGGGCGGCCGTGCCCCGCACCCGCATCGCCCGCCCGAAGACCTTGATCGACAGCAGCAGGATCGGCACCGCGACCATGGCCACCGCGGCGAGGCGCAGGTTCAGCTGGGCCATCGCGACCGCCATGAACAGGAGCGTGCCGGTGGCGCTGATGAACGTCAGCAACCCCTGCAGGAACAGGATCTGAAAGGCGCACGTGTCCGTCCCGGCCCGGAAGATGATGTCCCCCGCCTCGGTGCCGTGGTGGTAGCGGAGCGAGAGGCGCTGGAGCCAGCCGAAGACGTCATCGCGGACCCTCCGCAGGCCGCGGAGCCCCACGCCGATCGAGATGTACGCGTGCCCGGCGCATGCGGCGGCGTGGACCAGATGAAGCCCCAGCGCCGCCGCGATGATGGCGGTGAGCTGGGCGGGCTGTCCCCAGGCCTGCACCCCATCGGGCAGCCGGCGGAAACGCCCTATCGAGGAGGTGAGGTCGCGCGTCCAGCCGGCGGTGTCCATGGAGGCAATCCACGCAGAGAGGCAAGCCGCGTGCCATGCGGCTCAGGCGAAACCGGACCGCCGACGCCTTGAAATTTGCTGACTTCTCGAGGCCTGGGTCAGCCGTCGCGGCGGCGGGACGTGGGCGCCGTGTAATTCCTACACGGACGACCGCGTAGGGCTGGACACCGCCGCGGATCGCGAGGTCACCTGAGGCGCGAACTCGCACCGCGACCACGCCGCCGCCGACCGGCCCTGGTGCCCGGCGCCGGAGGCCCGCATCCTGCTTGGGACCTCACCGAGGCGGCCTCAGTGGCAGTTCAACGGTAGCGTCGCCGGCTGGTTCCGCCCCGCGGAGGCGATTCGGTTCAGCGCCTCGCCGGCCAGCTCCCTCACCCGTAGGTTTGGGTCCCCGAGCACGACGGCGGCGTTGGCGCGGACACCTGCCTCCGTGCTCCGGAGCGCCTCGATCATGCCTGGCATGACGTGGCCGGGGCCCATCTTCACGAGCGCCTCGGCGGCGCTCGCACGGACCCTGAACTCCTTGTCGCCGAGGGCACCGGTGAGTGCCGGCACGGCATGCCGATCGAAGACCACGAGCGCCTGCACGGCGCGGGCGCGCACGTCGACCGCCGGGTCTCGGAGGTCGCGCTGCCAGTCGGCGAGTGTGCGCCCACCCTGCCCGAGGACCGGGGATGCAACGAAGAGCAGCGTGCCCAGCACGAACGAGGCCGCTGATCGACGCGAGCCCCGGTTCACCATCGCCTCCGAGCACCACGCATCATCCCGCTACCGCCCGAGGAAGGCGCGGGCCCGTCGGACTTCAGGGCGCTCGCCGTCGGCCGTTGTGGCGATAGTCAGGAGCCTCGCGTAGTGCTGGCGAGCCCGCGCGCCGTCGCCGGCGAGCTCGGCAGCGCGAGCGGCACCCGCCACGCTGTGGAACCGGTCCGGCTCTCCCCGCATCGAAGCTTCGAATACCTGGAGCGCCTGGGTAGCCTGATTCATGTCGAGCAGCATGTCGCCGAGCAGCTCACGTGGCGGCACGATCGGGCCGGGTGTCACTGGGTGTTTTTCGGTCTTGTCTTCCAGCTCGACGGCTCTGAGCATCAGCGCCAGTGCCTCCTCGGGCCTGCCCTCCACCCGCGTGGCCCAGGCGATGACGGCCTGACGCTGGATCTCGGTCTGCTCGGCCCAGTAGCCCTGCTTGGCGGTGGCCAGCACGTCGCGAAGCGCCGAGAGGCGCTCGGCGGGCGCCCGGACGCAGCGCGAGCGCGACCTGTCGAGCTTCGTCACCGCGACCACGCTGATGGTGGACGGGGGCATGCGGGGCTGACCGGCGGGGCGAGGCTTGACCATGATGTATCGCCGATGACATCATCCCGCCACATGCGTCGGGGATTGTGGGTCCCGGCGGTCACGTCGTTGGCGAACCAGAACGGAGGATTGCGATGATGCCCAGGGT
>WNEZ01002616.1_pt1 | contig 18156 bp, 13 predicted proteins | sample 5400521 | NCBI WGS metagenome assembly WNEZ01 (sample SAMN13153339, study PRJNA577476) | soil metagenome | isolation source: 120 cm saprolite under Douglas fir tree site 2 hole 1 replicate 1 | place: USA:California | collected 2015-04-18
ATCTTCCCGGTTCTGCTCGGCGAGCCTGACCAGGCGCTCCAGGCGGAACAGCGGCTGCGAGGCCAAGGCATCCTCGCCAAGGCGATCCGCCCACCCACCGTCCCGCCCGGCACCAGCCGCTTGCGGTTTTCGCTCTGCGCCTCGCATCGGACGGAGCACATCGATCTCGCCATCGGGACGCTCGCCGCGCTGGAGAGGTCGCTTGTCCGCTGAGAGCCACCGCCGCCTCCTCGAGCTGGACCGGCGCCACGTCTGGCATCCGTTCACCCAGATGCAGACCTGGCCCGAGGACGAGCCGCTGGTCATCGAGCGCGCCGAAGGCAATTATCTGATCGACGATCAGAACAACCGCTATTTCGACGGCGTCTCCTCCCTCTGGGTTCTCCTTCACGGGCATCGAAAGCGCGCCATCGACGAAGCGGTGCGGGCACAGCTCGACAGGGTGGCCCACTCCACCTTGCTCGGGCTGGCGTCGGTCCCCTCCATCGAGCTTGCGGCCAAGCTGGCGGAGATCGCGCCGGCAGGGCTCACCCGCGTCTTCTACTCTGATTCGGGGTCCACTTCGGTGGAGATCGCGCTGAAGATGGCCTACCAGTATTGGCGGCAGCGCGGCCGGCCGGAGAAGCGGAAGTTCGTCGCCCTCGACGAGGCCTACCACGGCGACACGATTGGCTCGGTGTCCGTCGGCGGCATCCAGCTTTTCCACGACATCTTCCGAAGCCTCTTGTTCGACGTGGAACGCATCCCCACGCCGTACAGTTACCGATGGCAAGGCGAAGGCGATTGCGGCCGCGCCTGCTTGAAAGCGGCGGAAGCGTTGTTCGCGCGCGAAGGCCGCGAGCTGGCAGCGCTGGTGATCGAGCCGCTGATTCAGGGCGCCGCGGGGATGATCGCACAGCCGACGGGATTTCTCGCCCGCCTCGCCGCGCTCTGCCGGGAGCACGAGGTCCTATTGATCTGCGATGAGGTGGCGACCGGATTTGGCCGCACCGGAACGATGTTCGCGGTGGAGCAGGAGAACGTGACGCCCGATCTGATGTGCGTCGCGAAAGGCCTGACCGGGGGATACCTCCCGCTCGCGGCGACGCTGACCACGGAGGATGTCTACTCCGCCTTTCTCGGTCCGGTCGCCGAGAAACGGACCTTCTTTCATGGCCACACCTATACGGGCAATCCGCTCGCCTGCGCCGCGGCGCTCGCCAATCTCGAGTTGTTCGAGCAGGAGCAGACGCTCCAACGGATGAAGCCGGCGATCGGGGCGCTGGCGGAAAAGCTCGAGCGGATCGCGGATCACGATCACGTGGGCGAAGTGCGCCGCCGCGGGCTAATGATCGGGATCGAGCTGGTGCGCGTTCGCGCGACCAAGGAAGAGTACCCGTACGCCGATCGAATCGGGCATCGGGTCTGCCTGGCGGCGCGCCGGCGCGGAATCATCCTGCGACCGCTGGGCAACGTGATCGTCTTGATGCCGCCGCTGTCGATGACCGTTGCCGAGGCCGGGATGCTGGGCGACGCGGTCCGCGAATCGATTTCCGAGGTGACGAGCCACTGATGCGGCCGCTGCGCGTGTTCGTGGTGGGTACCGACACCGGCGTCGGCAAAACCGAAGCGTCGTGCGCACTGCTGTCATTGCTCGCCGACTCAGGCCTTAGACCGGCGGCATTCAAACCGTACGAGAGCGGCTGCCGGCGCCTGTCGCATCCCGCCGACGCTTCCGCGATGAAGGCGGCCGCGCGCAGCGAAGATGATCTGGAGTTGATCTGCCCTCACCGATTCCGTGCCGCGGTGGCGCCGGGGGTGGCGGCGGCACGCCTTGGAAAGCACCCATCTTTTCGCGCGACGATGAGGGCCTACCGATCCTTCGCCGGCCGGCCGCTGGTGGTCGAAGGCGCCGGAGGGCTGTGCGTTCCACTCGACGCCCGCCGCGAGGTGATCGACCTGGTCCAGGTGTTGGGCCTTCCCGTCCTGCTCGTCGCGCGCGCGGGCCTGGGAACGCTCAATCACACCGCGCTTTCCCTGGAGGCGCTCTCGGCTCGGAGGATTCCGGTGCTCGCCGTGCTGCTCTCGAGGTCATCTCCCGACCCGGATGCCTCCTGCCGAGATAACGCGGAGTGGATCCGGCGGCGGCATCGGGTCGCGGTCCTCGGGCCGGTGCCTTTCCAGACGGCCACAAAGCGGCGCGCCGCTTTTCGGAGAGCGCTGGCGCCCCTGCTCGCCATCTCTACAGAGGCAATTGGACGGTGAAGACGGAGCCCTTGCCCGGCAGCCAGGATAAGGTGGCCGCAGGTGAGCTTGAGAACAGAAGGTTTTTTCGCCCTGGCAATGGTTGCCGCTGGCGCTTCAGCGGGTGAAGGCACACCTGTCCCCGAGCCCCCGGTGGCTCGGATCGAAGTGGAGAAGGACGTTTTCGTCCCGCGCCCTCTGGTGGTGTTTCACGGCAACGTTCTTTTTCATGATTTCGTCTACCGCAGCTTGCTCGACCTTCCGAAGTACGCGACAGCCACCGTGGCTCAAGCGCATGAGGTGGCCAGCAAGCTGGAGGAATTCCTTCGCCGGGCGGGCTACGAGCTGGCAACGGTTCACGCCCAGGTAGAGGGGGACCAGATCGCCGTCGAGATCGATGAAGGTCAACTCGACAAGATGGTGGTGATCGGCCAGGGGTTCGTCGAGACGATCCGCTCCAGGCTCGAGATCGCCCTGCCTTCAAACGTGTTCAATCGACCGTTCCTGGAACAGCGCCTTCGCGAGCTCGGCAAGCGCTACAAGCTCAATCTTTACTCTTATGAATTGGCACCGGTCGCAGTGCCCCCGGTATCCGAGGAAAATGATGACGAGTTCGGATTCTACAACCTGCGGCCCCTGCTCGGCCTTCCCGCCGAACGGCCTGGACAACGCTACGAGCTGCACGTCTTCATCTCGTCCGTCTCCGGAAGGCAAGGGGTGTCGCCAGAGCTGGAGATTGGCTCCCCGGAAGGCCTCGGCGTGGGCGCCAGCTATGGTGCGGCGGGGCTTCTCCTCAAGGACGATCGATTGGAGCTGATCGGCCGGGTGGCAGGGGCGATTCGGTCCAACCTGGACACCGATTCGTCGCACCCCGTGCTGAGCCGTCTGCTCGGGCAGGCGCGCTGGTTCTCCTCGCCCGTGCTGGGTCAGCCCGTTCGCCCCGAGCTGACCATCCGCGCAAATCTATGGCAGCTGCAGCGCTCGGACCTGCGCTTGAATAACTACAGTCTGTCGACATTCTCCTCCTCGTTGGATGCCAATACGACCTTTCGGCCCGGACTGACGTTGACGGTGGGTCTGGGGCTCGAGCGACGCTTTCTCTACAATATCCAGAAGGCAATCAATTCCAGCCCGCTGATTGACGAGACTCCGAAGGGGCAGACGCGCCCCTACTTAGAGGCGGTGGGCGAAGCAATCTTTAATCCTGGGGAGCTGCGCACCGATCGAAAACACCGGCTGAGGTTTGATGCGCGGTACTACCCTGGCTCGACGTCGAGCTCGAGCTCCTACTGGCTGCGGGTTGGGTATCAACGATACTTCCCGATCGGATGGCACGAGCTGTGGATCCAGGCACATGGAACTCTGCTCGGGGGGCAAGTCCTGTTCATGGACGAAGAACCCATCGGACGACACATGCATGGACCCTTTGGGGCCTCGGAGTTTTCGACCCGTCTCGCCAGCACCGGAGTTGAATTTCGCTACGCCATCGTGCGCGACCTGCTCAAGCTCGGCATCTTCTATGACCAGGTCATGTATGGGGCCATTGATCGTTCGGCGGGCACCCAGTCACTGAGGTTCGCCGCCTCGGGCGGATTGGCGTTGCATCTGCTCGTGGCTGACGAGTTCCAGTGCGACTTCTACTTCGGCGCGGGAGTCACCACGGCGGGCTCGGTGGAGTATGCGCCCTCGCTTTCCCTGCGGCAGGTTTTTTGAATCGGGTGAAGGTTTTCAGCCCCGGGTCTAAGGCGACGGCTTTGGGCGCTGATTCCCGTTGTCGATGTCCGCGGCGATCAGCCATCGGCCGTCGCCTCCGCGCCGAAGCGCGAGCACGAACTTCCCGGTGTCGCGCTCGCCGGCGCCGTACGCGCCAATGATGTAGCCGGTGGAGCCCTCGATCGCGTAGGCCAGGGCACGCAAAACGAGCGGACCGCCGCCCTCCGCGTACGCCGAGCGGATCGCCTGTCGGCCCTGGACCGGTGGCCGCCCATTCGCGAGCACGAAACCGTCTTCGGCAAAGAGCATGGCCAGAGCGGCTGGATCGCGCGCCCGCCACGCGCGCTCGTAGTCGCGCAGAACACGGTCGAGAGCCGGCGGTAGGGTCACGGACGGCAGCGCCGCGGCGGAAGCCTGAGACTCAGCTCTCGCCGCTACGCCCAGCGCGAGGAGCGCGCCGACGATGTTGAACGGTAAGAAGTATCGCATCGAGTGTCCTCCAACCGCACGGGCCGCGCCATAACAACGGCTGGCGCGGCCGGATCCGTGGTAACCAGAGCGCTTCATCCGCGATCGAACAAGCGACCCTATGCCCGCAGCGCTGAACATTCTATCGCCCAAGCCTATCGCTACCGAGGCGTTCACCGATCCTGGCGCCGCGGTCGACCGGCTCGAGAACATCTACGAGCGCAACACCCGTTTTCTGCGAGACCGCTTCGAAGCCTACGCCCGGGGCGAGCGGCTCGAAGCGCGAGCTCGCGCCACCTATCCCTTCGTCCGGATTTACACCGAAACTCACGCGCGACTCGACTCTCGCGTCTCCTATGGCTTTGTATCCGGCCCCGGCGTTTACCAGACCACGGTCACGCGCCCCGACCTGTTCCGAGGCTACTTCACCGAGCAGATCGGGCTGCTCATCCAGAACCACGGTGTCCCGGTCGAGGTCGGCGAGTCGGACGAACCGATCCCGATCCACTTCGCCTACCGAACGGACACCAACATCGCTTCGGCGTTCGCGGTTCGGGGCTCCTCCGCCGACCGCGCGATGCGCGACCTTTTCGACGTGCCTGATCTGGCCGCGATGGACGACGACATCGTCAACGGGACGGTGGAGCTGTCGCCCGGCACGCCAGCGCCGCTGGCCCTGTTCCGCGCGGCGCGGGTCGATTACTCGCTTCATCGGCTGTACCACTACACCGGCACGGACCCGGAGCACTTCCAGAACTTCACCATCTTCACCAACTACCAGTTCTATCTCGACGCCTTTGCTCGAATCTGCCGCGAGCGCATCGCCGCGGCCCATGCGGGCTGCGAGGCCCTGGTGGAGCCAGGCAACATCGTCACGCGGGTGGGCGGCTCCGGGCCGATCGGCGCACCTCCCGATCGCATGCCACAAATGCCGGCGCTTCATCTCGTCGAGTCCGGTCGACGAGGCATCACGATGATCAACATCGGAACCGGCCCCTCCAACGCACGCAACATCACCGACCACGTCGCGGTGATGCGGCCCCACGCCTGGCTGATGCTCGGCCACTGCGCGGGACTGAGGAACACGCAGAGGCTGGGAGACTATGTGCTGGCGCATGCCTACGTACGCGAGGACCACGTGCTCGACGAGGAGGTTCCTCCCTGGGTGCCGATTCCGGCGCTCGCTGAGCTGCAGGTGGCGCTCGAGCAATCCGTGGGCGAGGTGACCGGCCTCGCCGGCTTCGAGCTGAAGCGGGTGATGAGGACTGGCACCGTTGCCAGCGTCGACAATCGCAACTGGGAGCTCAGCGGCCCGGCGGGAATCATCCGTCGGTTGTCGCGATCGCGCGCCGTGGCGCTGGACATGGAATCGGCGGCGATCGCCGCCAACGGTTTTCGCTTCCGCGTGCCTTATGGCACGTTGCTCTGCGTTTCGGACAAGCCGCTTCACGGAGAGATCAAGCTGGCGGGGATGGCGGGCGAGTTCTATCGCCAGCGGGTCGGACAGCACCTCGAGATCGGGCTGCGGGCGCTCGACAAGCTCAAGTCGCAGGAGCGGGACCGGCTGCACTCGCGCAAGCTGAGGAGCTTCACCGAGGTCGCCTTTCGATAGGTCGTTCGAACGGATCGACAAGAGAGCAATAAACGTCGATCGCCTTGCTGGCAGAGAGGGCAAACTGCGAGGGCGGGCTCCCTTGTCGATTTAAGCGCGACGCCGGCGTCTAATCAGACCCACTGCTGCGAGAGCCACCCCGACAAAACCCAGCGAGCCAGCCCCGACCGAGCTGCAGCCCGTGTCGTGCATGACGCTGGTCGCCACCGCGGCTGAATTGTTGCCTGCAGCCGGATCGGGGGTGGCGAACACAACCGGTATCGAACCGGCGTCCGGATTGGGAGTATTCGTGGAAGCGATGTCGAGTTGCTGGTTCTCGACTGCCTGTTTCATCGCAACCGGCAGACCCTCGACAGTGTACGTGCTGGTGACGTCAACCGACGCCCCAGCAGGCCAGGTGCCCAGGGTGCAAGGATATCCGCTTGCGCACCCTCCGGAATTGGACTGCAAGGTGAGGCCATTGGTTGCATTGAAGTTGGTCAACCGCACGCGGTTGGCGGCGCAGGGGCCATTGTTTTGGGCGTGCACCTGATAGGCGACCGAGGAATATTCGCTTGCGGTGTCCGGACCGGTCATCGTCACCGCGAGATCAGCCAATGCACGGGTCGTGGTCGCGAGGGCAGCCGACACCGGGACTGGGGGAGCGTTCGTCGCGGAGGCAGTCAGGGTAAGAGGTCCGAAGGAATTACCCTGGACGGGCCCGCCGTCGGGCAGCGTGCAGGTGGTGCCATAGGGCCTGGGAGGAAGGGCCAACGAAATCTTCACCGTGCTGATGGTCGAAGTCGCCGCCAAAAAGCCGCCGTCGGCCAGTATCCCGTCTGGGAGATCGCCGAGGTTCGCGCAGGTAAACGTGGAGCCATCAGTGCTGATTGTACAACTCGCCGGAGTCACCGCTGTAATTTTGGTTGCCGTAGGGCCAGTGGGGGCAGAACCGGACAACGCCACTGAATAGGCGCGGCTTGGTCCGATATTCTGGACCGTCACGCTGTACGTGGCGGTGCCTCCGTAGGTGATGAGATCGAGTAAGCCACCGTCGGCAGCCGTGACCAACTCGCTCGCCGCCCTGGTGACGCTCACCCTCAGCAAAGTCGGGGGGACCACCTGGCCAAAGGCTGGCGCCGAAGCCAGCGTACCTAAAAGCCCGATCGCTGCGACGACAACGGCTGAATTCACGGCTTTACTTCTCGATGGCATGCTCTGCTCCTTTTTGGGGTCCCAAAACTTCAAAAGTCTCTCGGAGGAACCTCGACGCCAGCCCGCCTCCCAAGCCCACACGCTGCCACTAAGGCGCTTGAGTAGCAACCAAAATTTCGCGCGGATTTTGACGCTACACACGTGTGGTTGACCCAGAGCAGTTTGACTCGCGGTACACGTCCACAAGGGTACGAACGCCTCGCCCGGCCCTGTATAGACCAAAGCTGTTGGGGTGTCCAAATCCGGGTTGGAAGCAGATTCGGGTGCTCCGGGACGGACCCGAGCGTGCCGGCAAGCCGGGTAATTGTCGCCTACTGCGGCAACATCAGCTTGAGCCTGAAGGTGTACTCGACAGCAACGGGCCGCCCGTCCGTTAGATACGGCTGATACTTCCAGCGCTCAAGAGCGTCGGTCACGGCGCGATCCATGTACGGCAAACTTTTGAGGACGCGACAAGTGTTCACCGATCCTTCCGCGGTCACAACGCACTTGACGACCATCGTCCCTTGCACTTCGTGTTCGAGCGCCTGATCGGTGTACTTCGGATCGGGGCCAGAGACCTTGTTCAGCCTGATATTGTTCTCATCGAGCTCGATCAGCTTGCCTCCGATGGCGCCCCCGGGAGTCCCGCCGATTGTTCCCCCCACCACGCCGCCGACCACTCCGCCCACGACGCCACCCTCGACTCCGCCCTCCTGGCCCTCATCCGGACTGTCCTGTGGCTCCGCCTCGGGTGGCTTCTCGGTCGGAGCTTCCTTGGGTTGGACGATGGTGTCGGGCTTGCGCACCGGCTTTCGCTCGACCACCTCGACCTTCCTCTTTGCCGAGGCCGGGGGAGGCGGCGGTGGCGGCGGAACCATGAACTTGACTGCCAGGTCCCTATCTTGAGTCACCGGGGGTGGCTGTACCGAGAACCAGATCGCAAAGGTGATCAGCGCGGCGTGCAACGCCAGCGCGATGATCGCGCCGGTTCCAATTCTTCCCTTAGGTACGTTGGTTCTGTTGAGAACCGCATCGAACATGAGTCCGGTAAAGATAGGACGTCCATTGCCGCGGCGCTGCTTCGCGGGGATTGTCTTTAAAACACGAGGGCGAGCAGTCGACTGACTGCCCGCCCATTGGGTCGGGGAACGTGCGGCGCTTCGTTTAGAACTTCTGGGTGATTCTTCCGTAGAAGAAGCGACCGTAGAAGTCGTATGCCGTCGCGTCGGAGGTCGGGGTGAAGGCGCTATAGATTCTGGGAGGAGCCGAGTTGAAGAGGTTTCGGACGCCTGCCCCAAACGTCGTGTTGCCGATCGGGCTCTTGAGGTTGTAGCTCACAAAGACATCTGTTTGCCAGTAGGCCGAGACCTTGCGCCGATCGATTGGGTCGACAAAGCAAGCTCCGCCAGCCGACGTTTGGTCGGCCGCTGCGCACTCGACAAAGCTGCCGACGAATCTCTCGGTCACGCCGGCGCCAAAATCGCTGTAGTTCCAGAAAATCGAACCGAGCGCCTTGAACGCCGGATAGACACCGCCGATGCCACCATTGAGGGTACCGAGGTCGAAGTTGCCCCTGCCGTGGACGATCGTGCCGTCGGGTTGGGTCACGTTGTAGAACGCCAGCCATGTGCCGTCCAAGCCAAAGAGGAAGCGGCCGTATTCGGTGGGAAGGTTGTATCGAATCCCGAGATCGATGCCTGCCGTTTCAACATGCCCGACGTTGACGAGGAAATCGTCGATCCGATCGATGCTGGAGTCGATTGGGCTGCGGTGGATTTTCGCGCAATTCGCGGCGTTCCCGCCGAGGTAGCAGTTGTTCAAGATAAAGCTCGCCCCCAGCGTCTGGATCGCCTTATCAATCGAGATGTTGTAGTAGTCCACAACGACGGAAAGACCCCTGACGTACCGCGGTTCAATCACGACGCCTGCGGTCCAGATCTTGGCCGTCTCAGGCTGAAGGTTGACGTTGCCGGAATTGCGGGTGCGGGTCTGGGTTTCGCCCGTAATCCCGGTTCCACCGGCCGGAACTCCCTGGGCAACGCAGGCGGCGACGAGAGTCGGGGACGCGCCCGCCAGATTCGCGCAGGGATCGCGAACCGAGGGGAAGTTGTCGCTTGCACCCTGGAAGAGGTCGGTAATGCTCGGGGCGCGGAAGGCGGTTGAGTACGTACCGCGAAGGGTGAAGTCGCGGATGAGGCTCCATCGGCCGCCAAACTTATAGGTCGCGTCGGTGCCAGAGGTGTTGTAATTGAAGACCCGGACCGCGGCCGTGGCTTCGACGTTCTCGGCTCCGGGCACGCCGCTGATGATGGGGACGGACAGCTCGCCGTAGCCCTCGTTGACGTAGAAGTGGCCTCCAGTCTCCTGCCTGTTGTTTCCGGTGGATTCGCCGGCAGCCGAAACCGGGTCCGGGATGTCGGCGCCGATCTCGAAGCGGTACTCGTAGCCCACCGCTAGCCCCACCGGCCGTTCGGAAAAGAGCTTGATCGGAAGCTCACCACCGAAGTTGGCCTGTGCCGCGGTGAGCTCATTGCTGATTCTGGCCACCAGGGGGAAGGTCAAGTACCCCGCCATATCCGGTGTGATCCCGCCCGCGCCGCCAAAGAGGTTGAGTGGAACGCAGCCCGGAATGACGGTACCCCCAACCCCAGTCAGGCAGCGCCCAGCGCTGTCACTCGGCCCGATGGCGTTCTGGAGGCGGCTGGTCGTGATGTGGCCGCGGTCCACTTGTGCCCATTGGGTCCGCCCGTAGTTCAACGAAACGTCCCATGCCCAAGTAGACACCGTGCCATTCAAACCGGCGACGACCCGGAACGTGTCGACGTTCGCAGCGTAGGTTCGGGGACCAAACTCGACGAGGCGCTTGCTATAGGTTGTAAAATCGCGCCCGAATGGATTGTACTGGTTCGCGGCGGAGATGGTCACTGCTGCTCCGCCAGAACCGATGATCAAGGGCTCCGGCGCGAGCTGCAGCGTGGACTGCCGATTGACATACGAAGCTTCGAAAAAGGTGCGAACGTTTTCGCTCACTTTGACATTGCCTGCAGAATACAAGCTGATCCGTCTCGAGGGAGTGACGTCGTAGTTGATGGGCTGGAAGTTGTAGAGATCTCCGGCCGGCGAGCCCAAAGTTCCCGTGGGCGCAACCTGTGCCGTACTAAATGGCCGCCAATTGTCGGGCACCGTAGGGTCATAGGTGAATGAGCAATTCCCGGTGGTGCAACCGAAGCGACTGGCAAGCCTCTGCCAAAGAGCGTTTCCCCCAGTACCGGGACCTGTGACTCTGCCCTGCGGCGCCCTGGAACTGCCGCTATTAATGACATTGATGCCCGCGTAGTCCAAGACTTGCTGAAACTGGCTGAAGCCTCGGTCGCCGGCGAATACCGGCTCCTGATCGTAGTAGCCCGCGGTGAAGAGGACGGACCCCAGATCGCCGCTGACGCCGGCGGTGGCATTGACATCATAGATGGCGCCATCGCCGTGGGTCGAAACGCCGGAGTAAACGCTGGCCTCAACTCCATTGTAGGTTTTTCGGGTGATGATGTTGATCACGCCGGCGATCGCGTCTGAGCCATACACCGCCGAGGCGCCGTCCTTGAGAATCTCGATGCGCTCGACCGCAGCCGATGGAACCGTATTCAGGTCGGCGCCCACGCCCGATGACCCGCCGGTGCCGGTATTCACCAGTCGCCGGCCATTGATCAGAACCAGCGTGCGCTGGTTGTTGAGCCCGCGGAGATCGATGCGCGTTGCGCCGCTGCCTCCGTTGTTTTGCTGCGTGTTCACCGCGCTGCCCTGCTCGGGGATGCTTTGCAGGAAGTCGCCAATCGTTACCCTGCCGCTGGCCTGGATTGCCTCCCGGCTGATGACGGTGATTGGCGCCGGGGTCGTCAGATCCTTCCGGCGGATGCGCGAACCGGTGACGATGATCTCTTCCTCGCCGGCTTTCCTGCCTCTTCTGGGGGCTGCCTCCTCCGCGGCGGGAGTCGCCGCTTCGGCCGCAGGTTGCGCGGCCTCGGCCGGTGGCGGCTCGGCAGGCGGGGGCGGGGGCTGCTGCGCTGAGCCAATTCCAGCAAAGTAGAGTTGGGGGAGAAGCAGCGTAGCCAGGCTTAGGGCTTTCCGTCTCGACAACATCGTCAGCTCCTTTGGGTTAGTACCGGTCAGCTCCGTCGTCTCCCTGCCGGTTGATTGAAGTAAAACTGGCATCCGTCAAAGCAGTGGGGGCGCAATTGCTGACAGGGTGTGAGAACGGCAAGACTCTGGATCAGAGTTGTCGGCCCCCCCAAATCGATCAGCAGCGATGAAGACCTTGCGGCCCAGGACGCTCTGCGACCCACGAATCCCTCCAGCAATTCAAAACCAGCAAAGACGCCGGGAACATAGCCCCAACGGAGTTCCTGTCAACACCGTAGTGATCGCCGAAAAAAAAAGGTCGCGCAACGATCGGCGGCGGTCGTCGCTCGACACTCTGAGGGCAGCGTTGCTTCCTGTAGCAGAAAGCGCGCCCGAGAGCCGGTCCACCCGGGGTCTGCCCCATTGGCAACGTTGATCCAGGCGAGTCGAAGCAGGGTTCCAATCCGAGCGTTGGGGAAAATTGCGTCCGTCACTGGTTGGCCCGCACCGGCACTTCGGGTGTTGCTGACGGATATCGATCCACGCGGCGAGCGGATCGCCACTGCGCTGTCAAGCGCTAACCGGCCGGCTGGGCGTCGCGCCTGAACCCTGCCGTCAAAATCGCCATTGCCAAGACGGTCATCGCCACTGCAGCGTCTCGGGGGCGAAGGGATCTTCAACGCTTTGCAAGCACCTGGTACCGGAACGTCCATTACCTGCCGCTCGCAGTTGAAGATCGCGACCTGTTGCCTTACGCAACATCTCGCCCGGCTCAACGATATTCCGTTTCATTCATTGGGAATTGTTACATTCCCGGGTGGTCCTCCGGGCTCGAGACTTACAAGCGGGCATCGCGAAGTCGTTGCCTTTAGATCTATCGCCGAGGCGGGACACCGTTGTTACCTTCGGGACCATCGCTGGGAGGGCAGGATGCAGGCGATGATCACCACGATTCAAGAAGTCCTGCGGGGGTAGGGATCGGCGCCCGTTGCGCCGTTGCGCGTTGCCGACCTCGCGTCCATGCCGCCCGACGAAAGTTCGTGCTCGCACGGGGGATTGGTCGTACCCTACGTATGCGCTTTGCAAACCGGCACGAGGAGATTCATGGATCCACGCTCACGCATCTTAGCTGCTCTTTGCGTTATCGCCGTCTGGGGATGCGCAGCCAAGCCCTATCAGGCGAGCTTCAATTCGCCCCTCCTTCAACCTCGCGAGTCTTCGGAGATGGCGAAGAACGGAATCCACCTCGCCGTCGACCCCGCCACCCGCGAGAACGCAACGCAGTTTCCGGATCTGGCGGTGCTGGCAACCTGGAGGGAGGCCGACCCCGGGGCCCAACATCCGATTGGCACGGGAGGACTCAGTCAGACATCGCAATTGCAGATGGTGGAGCGCAGTGGACTCGTCGCGATCGTTCCCCTGCCGGCCTTTCGAATCCGGATCGCAAACGCCAGCAACCAGCCGATCTCTTTTGGCCCGGGTCAGGTCAAGCTCGAAGACAACCTCCACCGGCAATACGAGCCGATTCTTGACGCGATGACGCTGCGGGGTCGCTTCGTCCGGGACATGCTGGGGACGAACAGCCATATTGCCAACGATCAATCGATGATGCGCCCCTTCATCAATGCCATCGATCAGCTGCCGATCTTGAATCCAGGCGTGAGTATTCCGCCAGGCGGCAATTGGATGGGCTACGCGGTCTTTGAGACCGGGGCGATCGGAGCCGACGAGTACAACGCCTGGATTAATTCTGTTCAGAGCTTCGTGCTGCGCCTGCAAGCCTCGGCACCCGGCGGAAATGGAACTGAATTCGCATTCAACCTCGACAAGCAGAATAAGGTGGTGATCCTGAACTGTCCCTCCGACGCGAAGACGCCATCACTGGAAAAGTGCTCGAGGCCCGACGATCCGAAGGTGCTTGGGAGCGGCATCACCCGCCCTGAAGGACAGAGATAGCCGCTTCAGGCGTGACAACCCGTGGTGGACCATGCCATCCTCGGCACCGACTGGGGGGCGCCCGAAGAGCCAAGGGAAAAGAGCAATGAACTACCGACGGAAAATGATTGTCGCTGGGCTGTTTGTTCTCGCCAGTGGATGTGCGGGCTCATCGCGTGAGCTGTCCGGATCGACCGAAAGCGCTCCAGCGAAGATGGCGAAAAACACCGCCAGCGAGTCGGATGACAAAATGGTTTGCGAGGTCGAACGGACGGTCGGAACCTGGATCCCGGAAACCGTCTGCCGCTCCGTGGAACAAACCGATCGCAACCGGACGCGGACCCAGGACTACCTGAATGCGACCCAGGGCCCTCCACGCCAACTCGGAACCAGAGGCAACTAAGGAGCGAATCGCTTCCTATTCAAAGCCTCGACCACGTCGGCTGACGTCGAACGGGGTCGAAGTAGATGTGAAACGAATCGCATTTGCCATCGCCCAGGTTGATCCCCTTGCTCCCGCGCGCCGCCGCCAGATAGACGAGCTGCGCCGTCTGCCGCCAGCGACGGCATTCCCGGGCAACTTCGGCCTGGTCGCAACCTTTCGGCGCGTCCTCCGGGATCGAGAGCTTCTCCAGCTGGAGTCGGGCGTCCTGCGGTGAGCCGCACAATCCGTCTTGGGACTGCGCATTCGTCGCGAACTCGAGAATCCAGTACTTCGGCGTCCTAACGAAGGGACCGGCGACGATTCCGACGAAGACCGAGCCTTCCTTGAATCCGAGGGCCACCGCGTCGATCTCGCGATCTAAAGTCACCTCGCCAAGAAGCAAGCTGTCGCGCTCCCATTGAACGTCCGCGCGCAATCGGGAGAGCAACGCGATCGGAGCGGGCCCGCCTGCATCCGCCGATTGCGCGCTGGCGCTTGGCGAAGCGGCTGCTCCGAGGAGCACGAGACAGGCGTACAAGGGTCTTGAGAAATGCATTCGATCGCTCTGTGCCTTGGGTTGAGGATCCTACGCGATTCCCCGAGCTAAGGAAGAAATCCAGCCAAGCCGCGCGGTAGAGCGTTCATTTCGCTCTGTTGTTTCGCTGATGCCGGCTGCGAACAGTTGCGATAATTTCACCACCGTTCCGGCTGGCGATGAGGTAATGCGGATTGCGGAATGGGTGAGATGGTCTCGCCATTTTCAGGAGGGTGTTAGATGAGGACATTTATTCAGATAATTCCTGTATTTCTGCTTATCAGTGCTTCGGTGTCTGCCCAATCGCTTGGAATGTACAACGGCGTATCTTCTCAAGGCTACGCCATCCAGTTCAGAGTCACCACGCAGGGCGACCAGCTGTGCGTCGATCAAGTGGGGTTCGCGGTGTCTCTGACCTGTCCATCGGGCGCGCGACCGGGCTGGTCAAGCTCCTTTTTCCCGTGCTCTCTGATCCAGGACGACGGATCGTTCACCGTCAGCAATCCAGCGATCGATGGGGCACTTCTCGGCTATGCGGTCACCGGCCAATTCCTCTCGGACATCGCGGTCGAGGGCAACATCGATTTTCGCGCGGCCAGCCTTCACGTGGACGGAGGGAAAATCATCGAAGCCCAGCTTTGCGACTCTAACGGTGTCACCTTCCATGCGAGCTTTACTGGAGGCGCGAGCGAGCCCTTGAGATTTGAAGGCAACGACATCGTCCGGTCCACGACCACGAGCAGCACATCCACGTTGTACCGGCTTGATACGAAATAAGGACGCGGTTGGTTCGCGAAAGGCGCGGAGCATGCACGTCGGCGTGCTCCGCGTCCCAACCGCATGCCTCGTCCATACGACGAAACGCGGGCGCTTAGCGTTGGAAGCGACGGCCTAAAACCGTATAAGTGGCAGCTGCTTACGCGATTCTCGGGGACCCTAGGTCGCCATTTGCGTGAAACAAGCGCGGCCCATTGGCTTGTGGGTTCTTCGAACCGGCTTGACTTTGCGTCGAGTGTATTTTAACCCCATTCCGCTACAGGTGTCCTTTATGTGCTACAGGTCTATCTTGTTGAGCGCAGTGGGAGGCAGGCGATGAGTCGTTGGCTAATGGTTCGATCTCTTCTTGTTACGGCTGCGGCCATCTTGATCGCCCTTGCTTCACCCGCGGTCGCTGGAGAAGGCCGCGATGGCGAAGACCCAGGTCCCTCGGTCGGGGACAATGGGGGCGGCGGCGAAGGCGAACACGAACCATCGCCAAGCACAGCTGGCGCGGCTTTCGCTCTGCTCTCCGGCGGCGCCCTGGTGCTCGCGTCTCGCCGCAAGCGCCGCCTAGCGTCATAGTCGATAGCCGGTAACCGGCTCGCAAGGTACGGTCGCGTTGGTCGAAGTCACCCACGGCGAGCCAGTCCGCGTCCTGCGCCGGACGGGGGTAGCCGCAGTTGCGGTCCTGCTTGCCGAATATCTGCTGCTGAGCTGGGCAGTCGATGCCGCGCGGCTGGAGCGTCGGATCAGTTGGATTTCCGGACTCGGCTACTGGGCCCCGCTCGGCGTCGCCATCGGCACCGCCATCTTGCTTTTGACGAGCCGCAATGCTCTCGCCATCGGCCCGGTCGCGACCGTTGCCACGACAACGCGGCGAGCCTGGCCTTACGTCGCCGCTCACGGAGTCTTGTTCGTCGCCTTTCTGCTGCTGACGCTCGCTCTTTTTGGCGACGCGCTCGGGGAGCTCCCCGGCGACACCCGAGGCTGGTTTTTCGCTTGGGCCCTGCCGCGCCGCTGAGCGTCTCTGGGCACTTCTCGGCGGCATGACGGTTCGAGCCGTCGCCCAGGTGCTGAGCTGGCTCTTCACCGATTCATTCTACAACGCGAGCCGCCTGGTGGTTGGGACACGTCGTTTCAGGGTCGCGGTCGCTCCGGTCTGCTCCGGCTTCGAAGGCATCGGGCTGATCCTCGTCTTCACCCTATTCTGGCTCGTCATTTTTCGCCGTTCGCTGCGCTTTCCGATGGCGCTGGTTCTGCTCCCCTTGGGCGTGGCAGCCGCCTGGCTGACCAATGTCTTGCGGATTGTCGGGCTGATTGCGATTGGAAGCCGCTGGTCGCGAGATCTAGCGCTCGGCGCCTTTCACTCCAAGGCGGGATGGGTGCTCTTTTGCGGCATCGCCTTCGCCTTGATGATGCTCTCGCGACGGGCCCGCCTTTTCACCCGGGTGGCGTCCCGGCCCCAGGACGCCGCGGACACCTGGCATCCGACCGCAGCGTATCTGATGCCCCTCCTGGCAGGAATTGCGGCGCTGCTCGCCGCGGGTCTGTTTTCGATCCAACCCGGCTTTCTGTACCCGATTCAGGGGCTGGCGATCCTCGTCGTGTTTTGGGCGTACCGCAAAAGCTACCGCTTGGGGCGACTGTCTTGGGGGTGGACAGCGGCCGCGATCGGCGCCGCCGTGTTCGCTTTTGATCTCGCGTGGGGGCGCCTGTCGAGCCAGGGAACGATGTTTTTTCCAGAGACCGCCGGCGGCGTGCATTCGATTGCCGGGGCGGCGATGCTCGCCGCCGGGCTCGTTCGGGCGGTCATTCTCTTACCGGCGGCCGAGGAGCTCGCCTTCCGCGGATACTTGTTGCGTCGACTCATCTCCCCGGATTTCACCGAGGTCTCCCCGTCCGCCTTCGAATTCGGCTCGTTCCTCATCTCATCCGTAGCATTCGGCGTGCTGCAAAAAAGTTGGGTCGCGGGGACCGTGGCCGGAATGCTCTATGCCTTCGCGCAGTACCGCAGGGGCCGGATCGAGGACGCCTTCCTCGCCCATGCCGTCAGCAGTCTCCTCGCTTTCGGGTACGCGCTGGTGCACTGATCCAGACACCGGGGGAGCTGCGCTTCCCTCGAAACCTCGTTTCTTCAGTCTCGCTCCTGCTCTTCCCCGTCACTCATCCGCAGGATCCACAGCCCCTCGTTCTTGTCGTTGGTGTAGATGTATCCGCGGGTGTCCACCAGCACGTCCTCCGTCTGGCTGACGAGCGCGCCCGCTGGAAGCGGCCCGTATCGGCGCGCGGGCGGCGGCGGAATGAAATACGCGATCTCGCGCGGTTGCCGCGGATCCGAGGTGTCAAAAACCCGAAGCCCCGCGTTGAAGTAGGTCAGATAAAAGATATGGTCCGAGTGATCAGTGAACGGGCTGTGGCGATGCTGATTGGGATTGTGCGGACCGAAGCGCCCGTGTTTTTCGCAGAAATTCCGGTAGGGCAGCCCGCGCGGTGGCACCGGGACCGGCAGGACGGAGAGCAACTTTGGATTCGCAGGGTTGGCAATGTCGACGATCGAGGCGTGGTTCAGCGCTTCGTTGCAATCTTCGACGATCGACTCCGAGTTCACCGTCGCAATGTTTCGCTCGACGATCGGCACCACGCTGTGGGCTCCGATGTTCGCGAGGAAAGGCGGGGTGAAACCCAGCCCCCCCACCTTTTGCGGATTCGAGACGTCGGAGATGTCCAGGATCACCATTCCCGCCGCGCCGTACGGAATGTAGACGAGGTTTCCTTCTACGTAGGGGGGGCCGTGGAGCGACACCGAGGGCGTCGGTATTTCCCCGCAGTCGACGCACTGCCCGGGAACCCACCATCGGCCAGCCTCGACCGGTTTGGAAGGGTCGCTGATATCAATGATAACATAGATGTTTCCGCTGTAACCCGGCATGCCGGCCGCCAGGTGGACATACCTTCCCCCGTAATAGCCGTTGCGATGCGTCCCGGATCCTCCCGTTCTGAACTGACCGAGCAGCTGGGGATTGACCGGGTCTTCCAGGCTCCAGATCAGAACGCCTTCATCGTTGGGTTGCTCCGGATCGCCGCCCCAACCCGGCGCGATCCTCTCCAGGGCGGTGATCATCTTGCCTTCCTCGACATCCATCTGGATGGTCCAGGTGTTCGCTGGGCCGGGGATTAAGCTCAAGACCCTTGGCCGGG
>WNEZ01001783.1_pt1 | contig 18140 bp, 19 predicted proteins | sample 5400521 | NCBI WGS metagenome assembly WNEZ01 (sample SAMN13153339, study PRJNA577476) | soil metagenome | isolation source: 120 cm saprolite under Douglas fir tree site 2 hole 1 replicate 1 | place: USA:California | collected 2015-04-18
CGTCTGCGACACGGCGCGCGAGACGCCCGATGAATCACTGGCGAAGATCATCGACGCGCTTGAGAGGCTCGGCCACCTTCCACGACGCATGATCGACCGCCTGCCTCAGGGAGATGAGCTGCATGCGCTCCGATCGGAAGCGCGCACGCTGCCACGGCTCGAGGTCGGGCAGCGAGAGCTCTCGGACCTGTTCATGCTCGCAACCGGAGGCCTCGCGCCTCTCGATTCCTTCATGGGCGCCGAGGATTACGAGTCCGTGATCAGCGCCGGCCGCCTCGCCGGCGGGCATCCCTTCACGATCCCGATCGTCCTTCGCGCCGCAGCGGCGCCCACAGCGGATCGCATCGCCTTGTTCGTTGGCGATCAGCCGGTCGGGATCGTCGACATCGCGTCCGCCTACCCAACCAACCATGAAGCCGAGGCGCTCAGCGTTTACGGCACGGACGACGAAGCGCACCCGGGCGTGCGGGTGCTCAAGGACTCAGGGCCGTGGGCGATCGCGGGCGGCGTGGTCACGCTGGCGCACGCCGCATCCGGGTTTCCCGAGTACGACCTCACGCCCACGCAGGTGCGGGCGATCAAGAGCGAACGGGGGTGGAGGACGATGGTCGGCTTCCAGACCCGCAATCCCGTCCACCGCGCCCACGAATACTTACAAAAAGTGGCCCTAGAGACGGTCGACGGCCTGCTTCTGCACCCGCTGGTGGGGGAGACCAAGAGCGACGACATCCCCGCGGCTGTGCGCATGAGCTGCTACGAGGAGCTGCTCCGCGGCTACTTTCCGCCAGAGCGCGTGCTGCTCGCGACCAACCCCGCCTGGATGCGCTATGCCGGCCCGAAGGAGGCGGTCTTCCACGCGATCGTCCGGCGCAACTACGGCTGCACGCACTTCATCGTCGGCCGCGACCACGCGGGGGTTGGCGCCTACTACGACACGTATGCAGCGCATCGAATATTCGACCAGTACGAGCCGGGCGAGCTGGGCATCGAGATCCTGCGCTTCGAGCACACCTTTTATTGCTCTGCATGCGGGGGCATGGCCTCTTCGCGGACGTGCCCGCACCACGCCGAGCTCCACCGCACGCTCAGCGGCACTGCGGTGCGTAAGCTCCTGACCGAGGGCAAAGACCTGCCGCCGGAGTTCACGAGACCCGAGGTGGCGAAGGTCTTGCTTGAGGCCGCCAAGGAGGAAGCCACCGCATGAGGTACTACCCGGTCTTCGTCGACCTCGCCGATCAGCACTGTGTTGTCCTCGGTGATGGCAAGTTCGCGACCGAAAAGGCCGCCTCACTGCGTGAGGCGGGAGCCAACGTGCAGGTCATCCCATCGCGCGAGTACAGGGCTGGCGATCTCGCCGGTGCCCGCCTCGTCGTCGATGCCAGCGAAGACCCCGATGTCAACCGTCGCAGCTGGGAGGAGGCGGAGGCCGCCGGCATCCTCATCAACGTCGTCGACCGACCGGCCCAATGCCGCTTCATCGCGCCCGCGATCGTCCGCCGGGACCCGCTGCTGATCGCCATCTCGACATCGGGCGAGAGCCCATATCTGGCGTCTGCGCTGCGCGCACGAATCGAACGCTGGTTGGGCCGTGAGTGGGGGCCATTCGTAGCGCTGGTAGGCAACGTGCGCAGGCAGCTTCGAGAGCGGGGGATGCCGATTGCCGAGCAGACCCGCATCTACCGCCGGATCGTGAACTCTGAGGTACGAAACCTCATTCGGCGAGGCCGTCCCGACGACGCGGGCCATCTGGCCGTGGCCATCGCGCAGGCGGGCGCTGCCGGCGCCGGCCGCGTGGCCCTCGTCGGCGCCGGCCCGGGCGACCCCGACCTGGTCACCTTCAAAGCTCGTGAGCTGCTCGCGGACGCCGATTACGTGCTGCACGACGCCCTCATCGCGCCCGAGACGCTTGCTCTGTGCGGTCCGGACGCGCGGCTCGAGGACGTGGGCAAACGGGCGGGGATCGAGCACCCGACCCAGGAAAGCATCACGTCGCGCCTCATCGAGCTGGCGCGGACGGGCAACTCGGTGGTGAGGCTCAAGGGCGGCGATCCATTCGTGTTCGGACGAGGCGGCGAAGAGCTGGCCGATCTCGTGCAGGCAGAAATCGAGGTGGTTCTCGTGCCCGGGGTGACCGCAGCGCTGGCCGCTCCCGCCGCTGCGGGCATCCCTGTGACCCTGCGTGGAGTTTCCTCGTCGCTGGCTATCACCACGGCGCAAGGTGGCGGCTCGCTCGACCGGCTTCACGACCTCGCGCTGGCAGCCGACACGCTCGTTGTGCTCATGCCGAGGGCCGGTCTGGCTGAGGTGGCGGCAGTGCTGGCTCGGGCGGTGGGCGGATCGCGCCCGGCGGCTGTGATCAGCAACGCAACGCTCCCGAACCAGAAGAGCGTCTCTGGCCCGCTGGAGATGATCGCCCGCCTTGCCGATCAGGCTGCAATCGAAACCCCGGCGACGCTGGTCGTTGGCGACGTGGTCGCCGCCGCGCCTGCGCTTGCGGTGCTGCCAAACTCGTCTGTAGAAGGTGGTTTCGGGTAGACGGCTTCGACTGGGGACGCGCGGGTCCCGACTCGCGCTGGTGCAGAGCGAGCTGGTGGCAGCGCGCTTGCGAGCGCTCGGCGTGGCGGTCGAGGTTAAGAAGATCCTCTCGGACGGCGATGTGCGGGCGCCCGACGCGCCGATCGGCGAAGGCATCTTCGTCACCGCGCTTGAGCGCGCGCTCGTCGCCGGCGAGATCGACCTGGCCGTTCACAGCGCGAAGGACCTCCCGCTCGAGGACGACCCGGAACTCGTGATCGCCGCGTATCCGGAGCGTGCCGATGCGCGCGACGCGCTCGTGACCCGTGGCGGCGAGGGGTCAGTGGACGACCTTGCCGTCGGGGCCAAGGTGGGGACGGACAGCCCTCGGCGAGCCGGCTTTCTGCGTGCGCTGCGCCCCGATCTCGACGTCATCCCGCTCCACGGCAACGTCGACACGCGCCTCCGGCGCCTCGATGAGGGACACGCTGACGCGCTCGTGCTGGCGGCGGCCGGGCTGGACCGGCTCGGATTCGGCGGCCGGATCTCGACGCGCCTCGACGCAGAATCGATGCCGCCCGCGCCGGCGCAGGGCGCGCTTGCAGTCCAGGCCCGTCGCGATGACCACGTGGTCCTCGAGGTGCTGGGCCGGCTCGATGACCGGAGCGTCCGGATCGCGGTGGTGGCGGAGCGCGCGCTCCTGAAGGCGATGGGCGGAGGGTGCCGGGCGCCCGTGGGCGCGGTCGCCGTGCGGGTCGATGGCACGCTCATGTTGCTGGCCGGTGCAGTCACGTCCGACGGCCGGTCGAAGCACCTGCTTCGGGTCATGCATGACATTGACGGCGGCGGATCGCTCGCACGGTCGGTATCGGTGGCCGCACAGGAGCTGAACACCTTCGTTCCGCTGCGCGGCCGCGCCGTCATCGACACGCGCCCGCAGCTCGACCCATCCCAGCTGGAGGCGATCGAGCGCGATGGTTTCCGCGTTGTGCACGTCCCTTCCATCGCGATCGGATCCGCGGACTCGAACGGCGACCTCGATCGGGCCCGCGAGCGGATCGGCGAGTACGACTGGGTAGTGCTCACCAGCAAACGCGGGGCGGCGGCCCTGCTCGACGGCGTTGAGGCGGTCCCATCGAAGGTCCGCTGGGCTGCCGTCGGGGCAACGACGGCCAAAGCGATCCGCGAGCGGGGCGCGCGAGTGGATTGCATTCCTGCCACGGCGCGGGGAGACGCGATCCCGGCCGCGATGGCGAAGCTTGGCTCGCTACGAGGGCGTAGCGTCCTGCTTGTGCGTGCCGACGCCGCCGATCCGGCACTTCCGGAGAAGCTCCGGCAGCTGGGAGCCCAGGTCGATGATGTGGTCGCCTACCGCACGATCACCGGTCCAGCTGCCTCGCGCCGCGCACTGCTCGAAGCGCTCGCCGACAAAGATATTGAGGCGATCATGTTCGCGTCAGGATCGGCGGTTCGAGGGATCGCAGAGCTGGCCGGCGATGACGCCGCTCGCGCGCGAGCGCTCCGTACGATCACGATCGGCCCCAAGACGAGCGGAGTCGCGCGCGAGCTTGGGTTCCAGGTCGCAGCCGAAGCAACGGCGCAGGATGCGATGGGTCTGCGGGCGGCACTGCGGAGCGCATTTGACGAGGAGGTGGAACGATGGGTCGGATCGCAACTGCAACTGACCGTGTAACGACGCCGGGTCCAGAGCGTCTGCGCAGGCTGCGCCGCACTGCGGCGCTGCGCTCCCTGGTCAGGCAGACCCGGTTGTCGCCCGCGCAGTTCGTCATGCCCCTGTTCGTCATCAGCGGCAAAGACCGATCCGAGCCGATCAACTCGCTTCCCGGGCACGCCCGCCTCAGCGTCGACCGCGTCGTTGCGAGGGCGCGCGAGCTCGCGCAGCTGGGCGTGGGTGGAGTGCTGCTCTTCGGGATCCCGGACAGCAAGGACGACGAGGGTACAAGCGCGGCCGACCCGCAGGGTCCGGTTCCCGCTGCGCTGCGGGCGCTGAAGCAGGCCGACCTGCCGCTCGTGCTGGCTGCCGACGTCTGCCTGTGCGAGTACACGTCACACGGCCACTGCGGCATCCTCGCGGGCCGAGAGGTCGACAACGACGCCACGCTCATCCTGCTGGCTGAGGCTGCGGTTGCGTATGCGGATGCCGGCGCGCAGATCGTCGGCCCGAGCGCAATGATGGACGGCCAGGTCGCCGCATTGCGCGGCGCACTCGATGCCGCCGACCACGCCGGCACCGCGATCATGGCTTACGCATCGAAGGCCGCCTCGGCGTTCTACGGTCCCTTCCGGGAAGCGGCCGGTTCGACGCCTTCATTCGGCGACCGGCGCGGCTACCAGATGGATTACTCCAACGCGCGCGAGGCGATGCGCGAGATGGAGGTGGACGCGCGCGAGGGTGCGGACATCCTGATGGTCAAACCCGCACTCACATCATTGGACCTCCTGGTCCGAGCGCAGAAGCGATTTGATGTGCCGCTCGCCGCGTACCAGGTCAGCGGCGAGGTGGCGATGCTTGAGGCCGCCGCCGAACGCGGCTGGCTCGATCGCAAATCAGCGGGCATCGAGGCACTCACCGCGATCGTGCGGGCGGGCGCCGGCATCGTCATCACGTACCTGGCCGCCGATGCCGCGCGCTGGCTGCAAGAGGACGCAGCCCGATGAGTCAGCAAAGCCCCACGAAAAAGCCCCACGAAAAAGCCCCACGAACTCCAAGGCTTCGCCGTGAGTTCGCGGGGACCCCTATCCGAGGCTTCGCCGTGAGTTCGCGGGGACCCCTATCCGAGGCTTCGCCTTGAGTTCGCGGGGACCCCAAAGTCAGCAGTTCGTGCACGCTCTGGCCCTCGGCGTGGACGGCGCGTGGCGCCGCCTGCCCGACGCGCAGCGGCGATCGACGTGCGCCGATTTCATCGCGACGGTCGAGCAGTCGAAGGACGTTACGACCTACACATACACCATGGTCGGCCTGCAGCCGGGCATCGACCTGGTGCTGTGGCGGCTCGCACGATCGCTCGAGGCCCTGGAAGAATCTGCCGCGGCGGCCCTGCGCTGCGGGATGGGCACATGGATGTCCGTCAAGGAGAGCTTCCTCGGCTTGATCCAGCCATCGCAGTACGTGAAGAAGCCGACGCCGCAGGAGCAATCGCTGTTCAGCGGAGAGCGATCTCGCTACCTGATCGTCTATCCCTTCACCAAATCGGCCGACTGGTATCTCCTCGACAAAGACACCCGCCAGCTGGTCATGAACGAGCACATGAAGGTCGGACACGGCTACCCGCAGGTGCGGCAGCTGCTCGCGTATTCGTTCGGTCTCGACGACCAGGACTTCGTGGTCGCATACGAGACGGACGATATGGCTGCATTCGCGGAGCTCGTGCGCGCCCTTCGCGCCACTGAAAGCCGGCGCTCGACGGTGCGCGACACACCGATCCTTGCCGGCATCCATCGGCGGCTCGACGAGCTGGCAGAACTGTTCGGCGCGTGACGACGAGCACCGATCTGTTCCTGCGCGCATGCAGGCGAGAGCCCGTGGAGCGGACACCGATATGGCTCATGCGGCAGGCGGGCCGTTCCCTACCTGAGTACCGCGCATTGCGCGAGCGATGGAGCCTGGAAGAAATCGTCTCCCAGCCGGACATCTGCGCCGAGGTGACCCTGCAACCAGTGCGCAGGTTGGGCGTCGACGCGGCGGTGATGTTCGCGGACATCATGCTCCCGCTCCGCGGCATGGGGATCGACTTCGACCTGGTCGAATCAGTCGGGCCCGTGATCGGGAATCCCATTCGGACCGCGCATGCGGTTCGCGCGCTACGCACGCCGCCGGCCGCCGAATCTGTGCCGCAGGTGCTGGATGCAGTGAGACTCGTCGCACGCGAGTCGCCTGTCCCGGTCATCTGCTTCGCGGGCGGTCCTTTCACCCTGGCCAGCTACGCCATCGAGGGCCGGCCGAGCCGGGACTTCGTGCTGACCAAACAGTTCATGTACCGCGAGCCGGCCGCGTTTGGGCTGCTTCTCGACAAGCTTGCCACCGTGATGGCCGAGTACCTGACCGCTCAGGTCGCAGCGGGTGCGCAGGCGCTGCAGCTCTTCGACAGCTGGGTCGGCGCGCTGTCACCCGCGGACTACGAAGCCCAGGTTCTGCCGTTCACGCGACGCATCTTCGAATCCACGCGCGCACTCGGCGTTCCGCGGATCCACTTTGGGACGTCGACCGCGGGCCTGCTCGAATTGATCGCAACCACGGGAGCGGACATCATCTCGCTCGACTGGCGCATCGACCTCGAGGCGGGCTGGCAGCGCATCGGCCACGATCGCGGCGTCCAGGGCAACCTCGACCCGGCGGTGCTGCTCGGCCCGGCCGAGGGTGTGGTTGAGGGGGCGCGCCAGGTGCTCCACCGTGCAGCCGGACGCCCAGGCCACATCTTCAACCTCGGTCACGGCGTGCTTCCGGACAGCCCGCTCGAGAATCTCCAGGCGCTGGTCGAGGCCGTGCGGATGGGTGTGCCGGCTCGTGCCTGAACCAAAGACCGGCATCGTGGCCATGGCTTACGGCAGCCCGGATGGGGAGGACGAAATCGAGGCCTACTACACGCACATCCGCGGCGGAAGCGCTCCTTCCCCGGAGGCGCTCGCGGAGCTGCGGGAGCGATACCGGGCGATCGGCGGGTCGCCGCTGACCGCGATCACCCGCGCGCAGGCGCGAGCACTCGCCGATCGGCTCGAGATGCCGGTGTTCGCGGGCATGAAGCACGCTGCGCCACTCATCGCAGACGCTGCCGCCGAGGCGCGAGCAGCCGGAATCCAGCGGCTGGTCGGCCTGCCGCTTGCGCCGCACTACGCCGAGATGAGCCTCGGCGCCTATCACGACGCTCTGCGGAAGGCTTGGGACGGCGAGCTCGTCTTCGTCCGCGGCTTCCACGACCACCCGGCATTCATCACCGCGGTCCGTGGTCTGCTCGATCACGCGATTTCAGGCTTCGAGCCGGAGAAGATCTTCTTCACCGCACACAGCCTGCCGGCGCGAATCGAGGCCGCAGGCGATCGCTACCGAGAACGCCTCCTCGAGAGCTGCAGGCTTGTCGCAGAAGGATCGCCGCTGCCCGAATGGGAGTTCGCATTCCAGTCCGCCAGCCATACCGGCGAGCCATGGCTTGGTCCTGACCTGCTGGACTCGTTGGCGCAAGCCGGTGTGCGGCGCGCGCTGGTGTGCCCGATCGGATTCGTCGCCGACCACCTCGAGATCCTGTATGACATCGATGTCGAATCGATGGCCTTCGCGCGCGAGCATGGAATCGAGCTGCGCCGGACGCAGTCGTTCAACGCCCGGCCGGAGTTCATCGGTGCCCTTGCCGCTGTCGTCCTCGACGTGCTTAAGACGGGCTCACGGCCGCAGGGCGCACGTACCATTGGCTCGTGATCGGAGCTTTCCGTGTGGAAGCGGATCCGAAGGCACAGGAGTGGATGCGATCCCATGCCACGAAAGAGCCCCGCGTGATCGCCTACGACATCACCCGGTGCTGCGGCGGCGGCAAGATCTGCAGCGTCAGCGTCCGTGAGCGTTCACGCAAGGACGACCGGCGCGATTACGCCACCGCAGTGCTCGCCGATGGCACCAGGCTTCTGGTCGACAGGCGCGCTGCTCGCCGCCTACCGTCACGTTTCGGGCTCACGCTGCGCGGGCTCGGGCCGTTCAAGCGGCTCGATCTCCAGCTCAGCGGTGAGCAGTGGGGCGACCTGCTCTACGACTGAACAGTGCTATGGCCGCTGAGGTTGCGAACAGTTCCGCAGCAGCCAGCAGCATGGGCCGAGTCCACGGCGTCCGTTCCCGGTGGTCGGGCGGCAGCGGCACCCATTGCTGGCCGTCCCACCGAAACTGGCCGTCCGCGGAGACCTGACCGGCTGACTGCGCAGACGGGTCCTGGCTCACAACGGCACTAGCCTAACGCGGGTCCGCCGCATCCACAGCGAGCGACTAATCTGGTCCGCATGGACGAACCCAGGTACGTCTCGAAGGTCAAGGTCATCCGCGAGCGAGGACCCATCCGTAGGGCGTACCTACCGGCCGAGTCCGACCCTGTCGTGTTCGGGACCCACGACGAGGTCCGCGAGCATTACGGCACCGCACCCGGCCAGTATCCCGACCACGCAACCACCCTCGATTACGTGGTCGCGGCCACCGCTGGTTGACTCACGGGAACCCTGGGTGGCGCGCTGGAGGCGCGCGGGATCGACGCGAGCGAGGGTAGGCTGAGCTCCGATGCCGAGGGGGTGGTGGTCGTAGAGGACAAGGTGCTGGTGATCAAAAGCATCCGCGTGCGCTACCGGCTGACAGGTTGTCCGGACGACAAGCGTGACGCCGCGGAACGGGCCCATGCATTCCATGCCGGCCGCTGCCCGGTCGCCAAGACCATTGGCGAATGCATCAACATCAGCACAGAGCTGGAGTTCGCCTGAGGGGGTAAGAAGATCATGGCTTTCATATCGCGCGGGTTTCGTGGCAAGCGAAGGGATACTGCGAGCAGCTCCCGATTGCCGCCGGGCCAGTACATAGTCACCGACTACCCAGTCCTGTCCGCCGGACCGACCCCTCGGATCCCCTTGACGGAGTGGAGCTTCGTCATCGAAGGCGAGATCGACAAGCCAAAGAGCTGGACCTGGGAGGAGTTTCGCAAGCTTCCGACGGCGCAGGTGACGAAGGACATCCACTGCGTAACGAAATGGAGCAAGTTCGACACGGGCTGGACGGGCGTGTCGGTCGACACCCTCCTCGAGGGCGTGGAAACTGCTGCCGAGTACACCGTCCAGTTCTCCTATGGCGGCTACACCACCAACCTTCCGCTCGAAGACTTGACCGGTGGCAAAGCGTGGGTCGTGTACGAGTTCGACGGCCAGCCGCTGCACCCCGAGCACGGAGGCCCCGCGCGGATGCTCGTCCCACACCTCTACTTCTGGAAGAGCGCGAAGTGGATTCGCGGCATCCGGCTGGTCAAGGAGGACGAGCCGGGTTTCTGGGAGACCAACGGCTACCACAACTACGGCGACCCATGGCGCGAACAGCGGTATTGGGGAGACTGAGATCCCTCAAGTACTGAAAATCCCCACGAACTCAGAGGCTTCGCCGTGAGTTCGCGGGGGCCCCGTGTGTTGAGCTGGCTGCTCGGCGAGGTGGCCGAGCTGATCCAGGAAACGCCGCGGGTTGCGAGCCTCGTCCTCAAAATGCCGGACTGGCCGGGTCACCTGGCGGGACAGCACGTCGATGTGCGCGTCACGGCCGAGGACGGCTACCAGGCGGAGCGGAGCTACTCGATCGCGTCGGCGCCCGAAGATGCGCGACTGGCGATCACCGTGGAACGGCTCGACGACGGCGAGGTTTCGCCGTACCTCGTCGGCGAGGTTCGCATTGGTGACAAGGTCGAGCTTCGCGGACCGATCGGCGGGTATTTCGTGTGGAAGCCGGCGGACGAACGGCCGCTGCTCCTGGTTGGCGGCGGCTCGGGCGTCGTCCCGTTGATGGCGATGATCAGGCACCGCGAGGCCATCAACTCGAAGACTCCGACCCGGCTTCTCTACTCGTCGCGATCGGGGGACGACATCATCTACAGAGCTGAGCTTGATCGGCTGGCGTCGCTCGGGAACGGCCTGACGGTTGCGCACACGCTCACGCGGATGCAGCCGCCCGGCTGGAAGGGCTACGCGCGCCGCATCGACAGCGCCATGCTCGGCGAGGTCGCATGGCCCAAACACGAGATGCCGCTCACATTCGTTTGCGGGCCGACGCCCCTGGTGGAAAGTGTTGCCACGTTGATGGTCGACGTGGGCTACGACCCGGCGTCAATCAAGACCGAGCGTTTCGGACCCACAGGAGGTTGACATGACCGTGCAGCAATCCGACATGAAGCTCGACGGCAACGCGATCGGCGGGCTGTTGCGCGAGATCTTCACCATGGAGATGACCGGCGCCGAAGGCACCTGCTCGACCTGTGGCGCGGTACATGCGGTTGGTGAGGTGATCGTGTACATGAATGCGCCGGGAGTGGTCGTGCGATGTCCATCGTGTGGTGCGGTGCAGATGAAGCTCGTCAAGGGCCGCGGCCGGTACTGGCTCGACCTCAGCGGAATCCGCTGCCTGGAGTTCTCTGCCGGCTGACCGCCGGCTGCTGAGATCAAAAAGTCACACCCAATTCCAAGGGTTCCTTGAGGTTGGGGCCCGACTATGCGTGGTATGACCAAAACACATACGTTGCTGATCGCATCCGCCGCCGCGGCGGCGATGGTTGTTGTCGGTGTCGTGGCGGCTTCGGCTGCCGGTAGCAAGGGAAGTGGCGGCGGCGCCTTGTTCCTGGCTGCGGCTTCGCCGACCCCAGGCTTCAAGTCGAACGAAACTTCGGCGCACGAGGCTGCTGAGCCGGCCGCCCAGGAAACGGCTGAGAACAACGGCACGTTCCGCCCTGCAGGCCATTCCGGCGGCGCTCCCAACGAGACCTCAGCCCACGAAACCGGCGAGACGGCGGCGCAGGAGGCCGCCGAGAACACGCGGGCGTCATCGACGGCAACGCCCAGCGCTACCCACTGACGGCAGCGACGTCGATTGACCAGGTCGGGTTGAGCTGGATTGTGGTGACGTCTTTTGTCGTCACGATCACCCGACCGGGCTGAAGCAAAGGGAAGAGAAGGCCCCAGCCCAGGCCGCGCCAACCAATCGCCTCCTCGTCGTCGACAAAGGCCAACTAGCCCGAAGCCTTTGCGCGCATTGGCATAATGCCCTGGGGGTGAGCGAGATAGAAGATCACGAGCTTGGCATCGTCGGGCTGGCGACCATGGGTATGGGCCTCGCGCGCAACCTCGCCTCACATGGGGTCCGCGTCGCCGTGTACAACCGCACCCGCCAGCGCACGGATGAGTTCATGGCCGAACACGGCGCGGAGGGTGACTTCAGGCCGGCCGGCACCTTGGAAGAGCTCGTCCAACTCCTCACGCCGCCACGTGCGGTCCTCCTGATGGTCAAGGCGGGAGCGCCCGTCGACGAGGGCATCGATTCCCTGTCTGCCCTGCTCGAACCCGGCGACACGATCATCGACGGCGGCAACTCGCTTTTTCATGACACGCGCCGCCGGGCGGCGGTTGCCGCAAGGGCAGGGCTTGGATTCCTCGGCATGGGAGTTTCGGGCGGGGAGGAGGGCGCGCTGCACGGCCCGAGCTTGATGCCGGGCGGTACTCGCGAATCCTATGAGCACGTTGCGGACATGCTGACGACGATCGCTGCCAAGGTCGATGGCGTGCCGTGTTGCACGTACATAGGGCGTGATGGCGCCGGGCACTTCGTGAAGATGGTCCACAACGGGATCGAGTACGCGGACATCCAGCTGATCGCCGAGAGTTACGACTTGCTGCGCTCGGCGCTGGGCCTCACGCCGACGGACCTGGCCTCGATCTTTCGCGAATGGAACGAAGGGCGGCTGCAGTCTTATCTGATCGAGATCACCGCGAATGTCCTGGCCAAGAGCTCCGACGGCTCCGATGCAGCTCTCGTCGATGCGATCGAAGACGAGGCCGAGCAGAAGGGGACCGGACGCTGGACCAGCGAGTCGGCGCTCGACCTCGGCGTGCCGCTGACCGGCATCACCGAAGCGGTTTTCGCGCGGATCCTTTCGAGTCAGAAGGCGGAGAGGGTAAAAGCCGCCGGCATCCTGACTGGTCCCGCCGCGAGCCACGTGCACTACGACCGCGACATGGGCCTGGTCGACGACGTGAGGGACGCGCTCTACGCGGCCAAGATCGTCGCGTACGCCCAGGGCTTTGAGCACATGCAAGCCGGGTCGCGGGAATACGGATGGAGCCTCGACCTCGGAGCGCTGGCGACCATCTGGCGCGGGGGCTGCATCATCCGCGCCCAGTTCCTCGACCGCATCAAGGATTCGTACGTGGAGCAGCCGCGACTGCCGAACCTGATGCTCGCCCCGTTCTTCCAGGAAGCGCTGGCATCCGGGCAGGATGCGTGGCGGCGCGTCGTCAAAACCGCGGTCGACCGCGGCGTTCCGGTCCCGGCTTTCTCCTCATCGCTGGCCTATTACGACGGCTACCGGCGTGCGCGCGGTCCCGCCAATCTCATCCAGGGCCTGCGCGACTACTTCGGGGCCCATACCTACCATCGCGTCGACCGCGAAGGCGCGTTCCACACGCGGTGGGGCCAGGACGGGTCCGAGGTCAAAGTCGACTAGCGACCTGGTTTAGGGCACCCGCCCGGCCAGGATCGTCGCGAGCACTTCGGGGTCGATGTTCCCGCCCGAGACTACGGCGACGTAGCGCCCGGGTCCGGCGAGGCCCTTTAGCCCCGCGGCGACCGACGCGCCGCCGGCGCCCTCGGCCACGATCGCTGCGTGCTGGACGACGTGGCGGATGGCCGCGGCCGCCTCGGGCAGGCTGACGACCAGCGAGCCCGCCAGCAGACGCGATGCGGGCGGCCACATCTCGGGCAGCACCGCCGGCCCGCCGATGCCGTCCACGAAGCTGGCGGTGCGCGTGCATTGGACCGGTCCGCCGGCGGCGAGCGCGGCCGCGAGTGGGGCTGCCGTGTCCACCTCGCAGCCGAAGACGCGCACCTCCGGCCGGAGGCCACGTATCGCCGTCGCGATGCCGCAGCTCAACCCCCCGCCGCCGAAAGGGACGAGCACGGTATTGACGTCGGGGATGTCCTCGAGGATCTCCAGCCCGATCGTTCCGTTGCCGGCCATCACGGCAACGTCACTAAACGGGTGGATGAAAAGGGCCGCCTCCAATGGCGCATAGCGGCGGGTGACCATCACGTCCCACCATTCGTCATACGGCACCGAGATCGTTTCCGCTCCCAGCCGGTGGATGGCTTCGAGCTTGGTGCGCGGCGCGCCAATCGGCACGACCACGGTGCACTGGACGCCGAGCCTTCGTGCATTCCACGCGACGCCCTGGGCCATGTTTCCGGCGCTGGCCGTGTACACACCCGCCTGCAACTCTTCCGGCTCGAGCATGGCCATGGCGTTGGCGGCGCCGCGAATCTTGAACGACCTGATCGGCTGCAGGCTCTCGAGCTTGAGATAGAGCTCACCCGTCCCGCCGTCGTCGAGGCGGATGAGTGGAGTCCGAGGCACGACACCCGCGATGCGTTTGCGTGCCTCCTGGACGTCTTCGATGGTGAGCGAATCCGGCTCGCGTGCGCTCATGGCTTTGCGGCCGGCGGAGTCGCGGGGTCCTGGGCCAGCACAACGAACGTGCAGGCCAGCACCAGCGCAATTGCGAGCGGTCCGTAGTCGGCGACCCAACCCTCCGGGAACGCGATCCGGATGATCGTGCCGGCAACGAGATAAATGGACGCAAGCACGAGAACGATCCGAAACCTCCGGGCGGCCAGGCGGAGCTGCTTTCGCAAGCCTCCAGGCCGGATCGAGAGCACGGTCACGCTGAGACCCACCAGCAGCAGCAGTCCAAGAACGAACGCCCTCAATCAGTTACGAGCGAAGGTCTCGCGCCATCTCCGCGAAGTTGTCTACATAGTGCTGCACGTCGTCGACCGAGTGCTGCACCGACAGGGTCCAGTTCTCCTCCGCGCCCGGCGCCATGAGCACGCCGCGGTTGCATTGGTACAGCCAGGCCAGATACGCGTAGGACTTGTCGATCTCGAGGTAGTCGCGGTAGTTGCGCACGCGCTGGGCGCGGTACGTGACTCCGCCTCGAGCCGCCAGCGTGATCACGTGGAAGGGCAGCTCGTGTTGGGCGATCGCGGCGTCGAGGCCGCCTTGTAGCGTCTCGGCGAGGGCGTCGAATTGAGAGTATGCGGAGCCGTCGAGGATCTCGAGTAGGGTGACCTTCGATGCGGCCATGGTGAGGGGATTGCCGTTGAAGGTCCCCGACTGTACGACGCGCTTCTCTTCGATTACCGCCATCACGTCAGCTCGGCCGCCGACGGCTCCGCAAGGTAGGCCGCCGCCGATTGCCTTGGCGAGCGCGATCAGGTCGGGCGTGACTCCAAATCGTTCTGTGGCGCCGCCGGCGGCGATTGCGGCTCCGGTCTTCACCTCGTCGAAGATCAAGAGGGCGCCGTGGCGGTGGGCGATGTCGCGCAGCCCGGCCAGGTATCCCTGGTCCGGCAGGACGATCCCGATGTTCATCATCACGGGCTCGACGATGACTGCTGCGACTTCGTCGGGGTGACGCGTGAAGGCGCGTTCGAGAGCCTGCAGGTCGTTGAAAGGAACGACCGTCGTCAGCTCGACGATCGCAGGGGGGATGCCTTCGCTCTGCGGCACCGCTGCGGGAGCGTCCGGCGGCCCCATGAGGTCGGGCGGCGGTTCGACAGACACCATCAGCGCGTCGTGGTGCCCGTGGTAGGAGGACTCCATCTTGATCAGGCGCTGGCGTCCGGTGAAGCCACGGGCGATGTGGACGGCGTCAAGCGTCGACTCCGTGCCGGAGTTGGTGAAGCGCCACTGCGGCTGGTGGAACCGCCGCGAGAGCTCGCGAGCCACCTCCGCGACTTCGGCGACGGGCTGGGCGAAATGGGAGCCAATGGCGATCCGCTTGCTCACGGCGTCCACGATCTTGGGGTGGGCGTGGCCGACGACCATGACTCCGAAGCCATTGTGGAAGTCGATGTACTCGTTGCCGTCGACGTCCCAGACCCGGCTGCCTCGCCCGCGCTCGACAAAAACGGGCTGCGGGGCGGCGTCCTGGAACGAGGACGGAACCCCTCGCGGCATCACCTCGCGAGCCTCGTTCCAGAGCTTGTACGAGCGCGGCCGGGCCTGCCGGAAGCGCTCCTCCTCGCGACCGATCAGATCCGTGACGCGGGCGGTCGACACCACCCTGGCGGTGGGTGCGCTCATAGATTCAAACCCTCCAGGTTGGGGTCAACTTGACAGCCGTTGCCCCCAGCCCTCTAATTGTCGCGATTTCGTGCTTCCTTAACTTTCGGGGAGGGTTTGAGGAGTGGCAGAAGCTGCAGCCGTAGCGGAGCTGGTAGCCGAGAAGCGCAAGCTCAAAAAGTCGCTATTCCGGTTCGACATGATCTTCTTCACGATCTGCGCGATCGTGGCGCTGGACACGATTGGCCAGTCATCTTCCTACGGCGCCCAGGCCGTGTTCTGGCTGATCGTGTCCGGTCTGACCTTCCTCATTCCATACGGGCTGATCACGGCCGAGCTCGGGGCCGCCTTCCCGACCGAAGGAGCGACGTACGACTGGGTTCGCCTGGCCTATGGCCACTTCGCCGGCGCGGTGGTCAGCGTCCTGTACTGGCTGAGCAACCCCATCTGGTTGGGCGGCACGCTCACCGCTACAGCCATCGCAGCGCTTGATGCTCTTTGGGGAAGCAGCTTCAGCGGTAACCAGTTCGCCGAGACGGTCATCGGGTTTCTCTTCATCTGGACCGCTGTGACCATGAACATCCTGTCGCTGCGCTACATGAAGTGGGTGCCCAACCTGGGCGCCATCGCCAGGCTCACACTGCTGGCTTTCTTCGCCCTTCTCGTGATCGTCTCGGGCATACAGCACGGATTCCATGGCAGCCTCGGAGGCTTCTTCCCAACTGATACGACCATCCTCATCGGCGTCATCGGCGTGATCGTCTTCCAGTGGATCGGCTTCGAGCTGCAGACCAACGCTAGCGAAGAGATGGAAAATCCGCAGCGGGACATCCCGCGCGCCGTGTATGCCGCGGGAATCATCTCGTTCCTTGGCTACGCCATACCGATCGCCGGAGTGGTGCTGATCCTGTCGACCGACCAGCTCAGCAACGTGGCCGGCTTCGTCTCGGCTTACCAGTACGCATCGAGCAGCGTGCTCGGCGGTGCGGCGCCGTTCTTCAATCACGCGGCTGGCCTTGCCTTCGTGTTCGTGCTCCTTTCGAGCGGAACGACCTGGCTGATGGGCTCTGACCGGCTCATGGCAATCGGGGCTCTGGCGGGCTCCGGTCCAAAGCAGCTCGGTTACTTCTCGAGCCGATTCGGCACGCCGATCGTGGTGAACGTTCTCTCCGGAATCATCTCCACGATCTTCATGTTCATCACGTTTTTCGTCACCGGAGGCGGCTTGCATGGCTACTTTGCGGCTGTGCTGGGTCTCGCGATCTCGACCACTACCTTCTCGTACATCCTCATCTTCCCGGCGCTATTGACGCTGCGACGCAAGTACCCCAATGTGAAGCGTCCATTCGTGGTTCCGGGTGGCAACGCCGGCGCGTGGATATGCGTCGTGCTGACCATGTTCTGGGTGGTCGCTGCTACCGTCTTCTCGCTGTGGCCCGGCCTGTTGACGTCAGCGTGGAGTGGCAACACAGCGGGTGTGAATCGGACCACGTTCGAGATCTACACATTCGTCACGGTTGCTTTCCTCGTCGTGCTTTCAGTTGTGTTTTGGTGGGTCGGCAGGGGGCACGCCATCCACACCGGACCGATTCAGATGCAGGCACAGGCTGCGCCGGCTGCCGGCGACTGACCGAGGGGGAAGAGCACGGGCTGGGATGCGACAATGTCCCGGCCCGTGACCCTCCAGCTCGACCCCCGTCTCGAGCGCGCCTATACGCTGCCATCAAAGGTCTACACCGATCCGGCTGTCCTCGAGCTGGAGAAGGAGCGCATCTTCTCGCGCACCTGGCAGCTGGTTGCGCACTCGAGCGAGCTGGCGCGCCACGGCGACTTCAAGCCCACGACGATCCTGGACGAGCCAATCCTTCTAACCCGCACCCAGGACGACCAGCTACACGGTTTCTACAACGTGTGCCGCCATCGCGCGGCGCAGGTCGTGACGACACGGGGCAACCGGAAGTCACTGCAGTGCGGCTACCACGGCTGGGTTTATGGCCTCGACGGGCGCCTGCAGGTGGCGCGCGAGATGGAAGGGACCGAGGATTTCGACACGGCTGATTTCGGCCTGGTGCCTGTTCGGGTCGACAGCCTGGGGCCATTCATCTTCGCCAACCTCGACGATGGGGCGGCGCCGCTTGCCGACTGGATCGGCGTGGTGCCTGAAGAGATCTGGCGCGCCGGCTACGACCTGTCGAGCATGCGGCGCGTCGAGCGCCGCGACTATGTCATCGAGTGCAATTGGAAGGTGTACGTCGACAACTACCTCGAGGGCTATCACCTGCCCATCGCGCACCCCGGCCTGTTCAAGGAGCTCGACTACGACCAGTACCGCGTTGAAACGTTCCGCTACTACTCGAAGCAGCACGCGCCGATCCGCGAGCTGAAACCGGGCGAGGTGCCAGGGCGCGACCGGCGCTACATCCGCATGCCCGGCGCCGAGGAAGACGCCCTCTACTACTGGCTGTTCCCCAACACGATGCTGAACATCTACCAGGACAACGTCAGCACGAACGTGATCCTCCCGCTCGGGGTGGACAAGACGCTGACCATCTTCGAGTGGTTCTTCGCCGAGCCTGGTACCGGCGCCGGCTGGGAGTCAATGCAGCAGACGATCGCCTTCTCGGACGAGATCCAGCAGGAGGACATCGCCGTGTGCGAGCAGGTGCAGCGCGGCCTGCGCTCTCGCTCGTACGACCGCGGGCGGTTCGCCGCCAAGCGCGAGAACGGCGTCCACCACTTCCAATCTCTGGTGACGGAGTTCCTGAACCGGGAGTAAGT